>WOYI011501199.1_pt1 | contig 62876 bp, 55 predicted proteins | sample 6423411 | NCBI WGS metagenome assembly WOYI01 (sample SAMN13441803, study PRJNA592873) | oil field metagenome | biome: oil field; feature: oil-well bore; material: oil-contaminated soil; isolation source: oil-contaminated soil from oil-well borehole | place: Germany: Wietze | collected 2016-10-18 ... | reverse complement strand
TATCAGTACCACTGCGATTGTCCACAACATATGATTCTTCCTTTCTGATTGCTCACATTCGTTGCCGATGGGCACATTCTCCTGACAGCCGGCAACCTTCCAATCTACTTGTTGGATGTCTGTACATTACGTTCGATAACAATCTCGACACGGCGATTGTTGGCGCGCCCCTCGGCTGAAGCGTTGTCGGCGATCGGGCTGTCCTCGCCCATTCCGCGTGCCTGGATACGTTCAGATGGGTATCCTTTCTGTACAAGGTAATCACGGACAGTATCGGCCCGACGTTGCGAAAGGTTCTGGTTGTATGAAGTAGAGCCCCGGGAATCGGTGTGGCCCTCAACGATGAGATTGCGCGCGCGGACATTCAGCAACGCATTGGCCACCTGGTCAAGCTTTACCTGCGCGGAGGGCAACAAGGCCGACTTAGCGGATCGAAAGAGGACGCTCCCGGAAAGAGTGACAACCAGTCCGCGTTCCTCTTCCTTGACCGCGGCGAATGAAGCCAGTGCGGCCAGCGCGTCGGCCGTCCGCTTTTCGGAGTCGCTCAAAGCCTGCTTTGTCTGTCTTGCGATCTCGGCTTGTTGCATTTGGAGTTTGGCGTCCGATTTTTCCTTAGCTTCCCTGAGCGCGGCCTGCTTGTCGATTTCAGCCTGTGCTTCAGCCGTCTGCTTTTCGGAGTCGATCAAATCCTGCTTCCCCTGCTTCACAATCTCGGTTTGTTTATTCTGGAAAGCGACGTTCGATTTATCTTTTATTGCCTTGTCGGCGGCTAATGTGCCAAGTACTCCCGCCATTTCAGACTTGCGCTGAGCAACGTAAGCGAGATCTTTAGTTTTGTAAGAGTCGGGTTCCTTCTGGAATGACTGCTCCGCCAAGACGAGCGCCTCATGCGCCTTGTGTAATTCCGCCGGCGCGAGTTGCGCAGCCGGACCTTCGCTCGCATTCTGATAAGCTGAACGAGCTTTGACGAGTTCATTTGGCGCCATGGTAGCGCATCCGGCAACGCAGATAACGAACGTGACTAGTATCAAGATTTGTATCGTTTTCATGAGATCCTCCTTTTGGGTCATGATTGGGTTATGGGTTGTCTTGCCTGAGTTTGCGCACACGCCCCACTGCTGCCAGGGACTCCGCCTTCTCGGCATCACCATGAGAAAGCTCGACAGCCAGCTCGGCATCGGCTTCGGCCCGTAATAACATCGACGCTGCCTTCTCCTTCTCGCCTTTCGCAGACAGCTCCTTAGCTAGTTCCAGTTCTTCCTTGGCCATTTGCAGATGAAGCGAGGCTTGAGGTACATTGGCCGCCCCGGCCTCCTCGGCGGCGCGGATCTCCGACGTTGACGCCTCTGTGCGCAGCGGTGGGGCGCTTGCACAGCCCGAAAACAAGGCTAATCCAACAACCATTAGTATTATCAATGTTATACCTTTTTTCATTTTTCTTCTCCTCTTTATAGAATGCAAAGTTAATAAAACACCTGTATACGTTCAAATTAAAAATCATTTATACAGGCCTTCGCCCCTGAATGATTCTCACCAGCACAATAATAATGGCAATGACCAGCAGGACATGAATAAAATTACCTATCGTATAGCCAGACACCAACCCTAGCGCCCACAAAATTATCAGTACCACTGCGATTGTCCACAACATATGATTCTTCCTTTCTGATTGCTCATTCCCACTGCCGGCTTGCGCGTCTTGCACCGACAGGCAGTGGGAATACAGTATCTTTGTTTTTGAACTTGTGCTACTTGATGGTCATCCGGTTATTTACACCCTTCACACCGTTTACGTCGTTAGCGTATTTGGAGGCCAGATCCTTTTCGGCTGCGCTGTCGGCATTGCCACTCAGCGTGACTACTCCGCGCTTCGTTTTGACTGAGGTATTTAGGGCGCTGGTTGAGCGGTGATAGAGCAGCGTCATCTTGACCTGAGCGGTGATGGAAGCGTCATCTATCTTTTCGCCTACCGTTCGCTTCTTTTTTGCAATCTTTCCCACGGTCATCTCATTATTTACGCCTTTAACTCCTTCAACATCCTTGGCGTATTCAGTCGTCAAATCTTTTTGCGCTTCATTGTTAGCTTTGCCCCGTAAAGTGACGATTCCGTCTTTAGTGCTAACCTCCGTCATGGCGCTTACGTTCTTATGAAACAGGAAGATGGTTTTCACTTTGGCAGTGATCCACGCATCCGACATCGGAGCCGGGCTTTCCCCTTTGACTTCCAGCTTGTTATCCACACTCTTGACACCAGGCAGGTCTGCTACGGTCTCCTGGGCCAATGATTTGTGGGATTCTTCGGAGACAGTTCCCGTTAAGGTAACAACGCCATCCTCGGACTGGACTTTAATATCATCATTCTGCAGGTAGGTCTTGAATACATACGACTTCTTGGCGGATGATTCGATGCGGTTATCCATCTGGGAAGCCTGCACAGGCATGTTGAGCATCAGTATAACTGCAACCACCATCATCATTACTACCAGTCTATAAATTGTTTTCATTGATACGTTCTCCTTTTATTTTTGTTACTGCTGTTTTTTGAACTCTTCTATTTCAAAAATGTCATGCCCTTCGGCACTACTTCCCAAAAACCTTCTTGACATGACCTCTTTTTTCCTGAGCTTTGCCGACTATCTTTTCACCCATACCTTCAGCTTCCAACTTTGGATTATCAGTTAGGTCCCCGGCAACCTCTTTGAGCTTACCTTTCATTTGGTGAAACTTGCCTTCCGTCTTGTCCCTTTTGCTTGATTTCATGATTTTATTCTCCTTTAGTTTTTCGATTTAACTTCCGGGCTATCTTGTTTCCAACTCCGACAACGGTTTAAATCGTTATAATATTTTTTTCCTGAATAATGCGCGCCACCAGCATGGTGATCGCAATGATCATCAGGACATGAATGCCCCCACTGAACGTGTAGCCGACGAACAATCCCAGAAACCAGAGAATCAAAAAAATCACTAATACAGCCCAAAGCATGTTTGACTCATTATCTTCAAAGTTTCTTTCTTGATGGTCTATAACAGCCATGTCGTTCACTACCGCCTTTCCCTTCGAGTGTTTATCTCCCGACCGTCTATCATTAATTGACGATTATTCAGAATTACCGGGTCAACAATCTCTCCGCAGATCAAACATTTCCATCCCCAAAACTGTCCATGGGTACCGTAAAATTTATCATAGGCCACAGCACCACCACAGCGAAGACATTTTGTAAGAAATATTTTATCCATTAAAGCTTCTCTATCCCCACCGGGTGGGAAACGGTGAAGAACGTCCTTTCATAGGGCTCCTGGAGAAAGTTCATAGCGCCCCGGAGCACACTGAAATGCTCCGACTTCAGGTGCATCATTAGATTTTCATTTGTATCCCATTCTTCAAGAATAAAGAGTTTGTTTTCATCCTCGATACTCTGGCAGAAGTCGCAACGTTTGCATCCCTTCTCCATCCTTGTGGAAACGGACAAAGAGGCAATCGTCTGTGACAACTCTACGCGCTTCTCAGAAAGGACATTCATTCGTATGATTAAAAGCGTCATAAAAGATGACCTCCATTTGTATAATTAAAAGATAATGGAAACATTAAAAGCAAATAGTCTGCCAACAATCTTAAAAAAATAAGAAGCTTTATTAATCCTTTAATAACGGTTTGTTAGATGAGCAAGAACGGAGCTATGAAAAGCATGAAATGATTTTTTGGCCTCAGTATTTGGTGGAACCTCAGGATGTTGAGGGATAGGAGCGAGGCCGCTTATTTACGGAATAATGCAACCTTGATCCTATATTTCCTAATGTCGTTCTTCATGAACTCCGTCTCTGTCATGTCTTCCATCTCTTCTTCAGATATTTTACCAGGGTCAGGTCCGTATCGGCCAATTCATTGAGATTTTCGATCGGCTGACGAGCGCCGGTAAAAACATAGGCTCCGTTTTCATCAAGAAAGCTGATTCCCGAAACGTCAGCCAATCCGGATCGATTTAGATCAACATCGCCATTATCCGCTAAGACGGTCAGCAATTCCGTGATGGTCTCTTCTCCTTCACCATGAACAACAATATCAATGCCGGAAGAAAGCGCTTCCGGCGGCAGCGCATCGACATGACTGCCGCCGGCAATGGTGATGGCGCCAAAATCCTTGTATTGCCTGGCTACCGAAAACATGCGGGGGATAGAGTTGCTCATGCCGCCATAAAAGAGCGCCAGTTGGGCAGGTTGTCTGGCCTGTAAAAAGGAATGATCCGGCAGGCCCAGATCATCTTGCGGCCCGCTGTAATTGTTTTCATCAATCGCGTAAATTTCTTTGCAATGGGGATCATGATGAATCTGGCTCATGACGGACAAAATCCCCACAGGAGGCATTTTTATCTTGGCATATATATTATTCTGTGAATGCTTCGGGTATCGGGGAATCATTCCGATAATCGTAAATTCTTTTTGCATAATTAAATTTCCTTTCACGCCGACTTTCCGGAACGGTTGTAGATCAGACGCAATGCCTGTAATCACCTAAAACCCGGATTCAGGCTACATCATCATTCGCTGTGCTAAATTGAACGCCTTCAACTTTAATTGCTCTCCGCGGCCGAACCAGATTGAATCTAATCGTGTGGCCGAATCTTCACCCAACATCATGTGGTCCGTGTATTCGGCCACACTGTTGAAAGCCCCCCACAATGTCCCGCGTGCCAGATGTGCGCCCAGGCCGGAGTCATGCAACTGAAGTACGCTCTGACGGATCTTCTTGGTTCTTGCAGTGTTCTCGGCCTCTTCGTTATCAGGAACCAGTGCCTGCACATACTCCCGCAATTTCTCCTGTGTGATCTTCCTGGCCGCCATACCGTTGAACTCAACGTCGAGTTGTTCATGTAAGCAATTTGACAATCTGAGGATTGTAGTTGCCTGTTCCAAATATCGCGCTACGTTTTGTGTGTGAATGATTTGAATATCTCCCGCTCCCTGTAATGCAGACGTTAAAGTATTATTGCAGACTACACGGATGGGCGCAAGCTTCACTCGAACCTGTGAACTGCCGTCATGACTATTTGTAAGCAAGAGATATTTATTGACGATGTCGTTACCATGGACGTTAATGTAACCAGGAAGTTTTGCCAATATCCAGATAAATTCACCCTTGCCAAAAAATCCGGCTGTCTCGTATATCGCCTTATCTTCAGAAACCAAAGTATCGAAGAATGTGAAAGCATCAATGTTCTGAATTGGTTCATAACTCGCTTTGACCTGGCCCAGAACGTCATCGTTATCCGTGCGCACCGTCGCATACGCTTCCTGCTTCAATCCTTTTTTCAACTTTAGCGGCTTCTTCACGACGGCATAATCCAATCCGGCCATTTCTATTGCCTCTCTTGCAGTCTTAGGATGATTTAACTCAATGCCCAGATTATGCCATGGAGATGGTTCTGTCTCAGGATATGGAGAGAGAACTCGCGGGACACGCAGGCACATTCTACGTAAGGTCTCTTCACTTACTGTAGAATTATACAATGGATGATTCGCGACAGTAATATTGAAGAGTGGAAATAATTCCCCCGATAATGTTCTCTGCCACCCAAGGAAATTCGCATCTGAGTCTGAATCAGGTGGTTTTGTATGTTCAGACATATTAATATTCGTTCTCATTGAATGATCCTATGATATAGATCTGTGATGAATAAAAACTGGTTTGGCCGCTTTCATCATCACCCGTCCAGCGATGATAATAAATTCGATACCCCCCAACAAGCAAGTTTCCTGCAAATGCTCGTTTCTTATTGCTCATTCTGACAATGTTCGGACGGCATTTCCAGCAGAGCAATAAATTCCGGCTTATATTCAATTTTCTGCACATCGCTTGCGAGAGTCTGACTAAAAAAGCTTTCTATGTGAACTTGAAGATGTTGCCATATCTGATCTGATTCCTGTTGTTTCATGTTAAGACCTCTCTTTCTCTTTTTTTCAGTTGTCTTGTTTCATGCATGATTTCAATTTGCCGTCGATGTAGAAAGAAATCAGACCATCTGCCTTGCATTTACTCTTGGCTATATTGACCTCCGCGGACAGCACACAAGATTCTAATTTGCCGTTGCTGTAAAAACTAACAGAACCGCCATTTTTACATCGGATGTTATTCGCATCGTAATCATCCTGGAGTTGGCAGGATTTTAGTGATCCGTTGTTATGAAAAAAGACGTTTGCACCAGAATTACAAATTGATTGATCAGCGGCCTGGACATTAAAAATGACGACTACTAATACTAAGGTTAATGCTAAACTCAGAAAAAACAAATTTTTGATAATTTTCATAAATATCTCCTCCTTCAGCTAAGGACCATTAACTCATTCGGAATCAGTTGTTACTTTTCGAGTCTATTTATAACAATTTCTGTCTGATCTTAGCTGCAAGTGGCTTGCCAACAAGCGAAAGAGAATCAATTTTTTTATTCATCCATTAGTAATAAGTGTTTAGACTACCAAGAGAGACCGGCAGAAGAGTATGGGATGATTTGTTTGGCCTCAATATTTGGTGGAACCTCAGTATGTTGAGGGATGCGTTATAATATTGCTTGTTTGTTGTACGATGACTTGCTTTTTCATTTATCATAATTAACCTATTAAAGGATGGGGAAACATCATGCCGCGAACATGTACCTGGGCACGCCTGATTGAAAAAACTCCCGGCAGGCTTTTTATTTTTATTCAAAAAACCCGTGTCTCACCAAATTTCATTACGAGAAAGGAATCATCCTCCATGGACGCCTCTTTCATGACTTTCTTCAAATAGAGGGGCGGTTCACCCAGCGGATCATCGGCTATATAAAAAGTCCCCCAATGCATGGCAATGGATTGCTCAGCCTGCAGATCCTTGTGGGCGGACACGGCATCCACAGGATCCATATGTATGGTCTTCATAAACCAACGAGGCCGATATGACCCGATGGGTAAGAGCGCCAGGCGCATCGGACCCATCTTTTCTCTGATTTCCTTGAAATGAAATGAGTATCCCGTATCACCGGCAAAGAGTATCTTTCCATGTTCCGGCTTATCATAAATATTGCGAAAACCATTTTTCGTATGATGCGCCGGCTGCTGTTTTACTTGCGGCGCTCCCTCCTCAACAACAGTGCTGACGGTCGTAGAACAACCGCCAACTAAAAGTGCCGCAAGAAATATGATGAAAATAACTAACTGTTTAATTCTTCTCATTTGGTATTACAGCCAACGGGAAAATAAATGCGCAGCCGCCTCTTTGATTTTTTGCGATAAAGGCCTTTTCTCCCATTGTTTAAATTCTATCGGGTCGGATTGTGCAAGATCACCGGCAAACATACTCTCCATTTCTACAGCAAATTCACGGCTCAGGATAACCGCGTTCACCTCGTCATTACTAAGAAGGCTCAAGGAGTCCAGATTTGTGGAACCGACCGTTGACCAGACGCCGTCAATGACAGCTGTTTTTGCATGCATCACGACGTTGCGGCGTTCATATATCTTCACTCCCGCTTTTAAAAGTCCGGAATAATTATGCCGCGCCGCATTTAAGACCATCTTAAAATCGGTGATTGAGGGGAGAATAATCTTTACGTCAACACCACGCCTGGCAGCATCCATAAAGGCATTTAATATTTGTTTGTCGGGAACAAAATAGGCATTTGTCAGATGAATAGATTTCTCAGCATAACTGATGGCGGCCACATACGAGATAAATGTAATCCTGTTGTCAGAGCCCGGGATACTGCCGACGACTCGCACCAAGGCATTCCCATCCTCTTTTATCTTTGGGTAATAGTTCCGCTCGGAAAGTTTCGGTCCATTCTGCTTGGACCATGTGTCCAGAAAGAGCTTCTGGACTTCCGTTACAGAAGGTCCTTCAATTTGAATATCTGTGTCACGCCAGGACAGCGGTTCTCCTTTTACTCTTTTCCTTCTGGAACGCTTGCCCGAATAAACTTTACTGATGTTGATGCCACCGATAATGGCGACTTGACCGTCAGCAATCAAAATCTTGCGGTGATCCTGGCCAGCCATGAACCAGCATCCGGGAACCTTGAACGGACTTACCGGATTGAATTCGGCCACCTGAATTCCTCTGTCCCGCAATCGTTGGAAAAAAGATTCGGGCGTGGTGATGCTTCCCACGCTGTCGTAAATGATATTGACCTGAACACCTTGTGCCTGTTTTTGCAACAGCAGGTCAGTAAATTTTTTTCCAATTTCATCATCATCGAGGATGAATGTCTCCAGGTTGATATGGTCTTTGGCACTCCGTATGGCTTCGAACATCGCGGCATAGGTAGCCGGACCATCAATAAGCAGGGTAACCTTGTTTCCCTTGGTTTTTCCCGAAAATATTCTTCTGATTTTATGGTCTCTCCATTAGAGAATCTGATCATATACGGTTTGCCTGTAAAATAGGATTTGGAAGCGCATAGGCTTATGAAATCATCGGCGGTCTGGATCTTGCCACCAGCGTTTTTAAGTTTCATTCGTAAATGCGCCGCGGCTGCCTTTCCATCATCATACTCTGAGCCGTTTCTGATAAATGTTGCTCCTTTTAAATTCTCTACGGAGGATAATAAAAATTCTATTTTCTTTTTTTCGATATTATCCTGGGGCTGAGAGTTCCGGAAAACAGCGCCAGGATTACAAACGCCGCGACCAATATTTTTCTCATATTTGCCTTTACTTATTTTTCCTGATTTCTGCTTCTACTTCTTTCGCTCCCTGAGCATAGAACTTTTTTTCATCGGGGGCAAGTTCGTGGAGCAATCTCAGGAACTCTCCCGCGTGCACTCGCTCTTCATCCGCTATGTCTTTGAGCACTTCCACGGCAAACTTGTTGCCGGTTGATTCGGCAAGCTGCATGTACATCTGAATCGCTTCGTACTCTGCGGCCACCATGAAACGAATTGCTCTGACAAGCTCCTCATCCGTGAGCATCCTGTCGCTTGCTAACCCTGAAAAGGGCGATCCGAACTCTGGCATGTTTATTCTCCTTTATTCGTGAAACTCCAATTTAATAAGTCCAATTTCAGAAGGGTAACGAACTGAAATTTGTTGGACGAATTATCCCAGGAGCGAAGCGACGCGGGACTATAATGTAGTGCACTGAAGCGTGCAGGTTGAACAATCCCGCGAAGCGGAGGGTATGATACCAAGCAGATTGCTGCGAAAAGTTTCCAAAGCTTGCCTTGGCGTTCATACCCGTGATTACATCCTTTTGGGTTCGTGTCCTATTGCAATCAACCCCTCACAATGAGCACGTGGATACTTTTATCATTATGGATAACACCATAGGATACACTACCAAGGACTGTGGCTGATAAGGCGCTTCTTCCATGGGAACCCATAACAATAAGATCGGCCTTGGATCTCTTGGCCTCCTTCACAATCTCCTCCACTGGATGCCCCTTCTTGATGGAAATTGAAGATGCGACACCGTTTTTATCGCACAGTTTTTTTATTTCTCCGGCAAATCCTTCGGCAGCCTCTTTCATATAATCATCAATAGGCTCTATTGTGTGCCGTGGAGTCTCCGATGCGGAGACTGTGTTAGCTATTAGCGACCTCTGATCAATAACGCTCAGGATAATAATTGAAGCTTTCAATTGTTTGGCGAGATCAACCGCGTACACAACTGCTTTTTTAGCTGTTTTTGATCCGTCCGATGGCACAAGAATTTTTGAAATCATACAATCTCCTTTTCAAGTTGTCTTTGTTGCAAGTATCGTCTTAGTGAAAATAATTATCTTATGGTGTTGGGTACAGTGTCCGCATCTTCTCCTTCATTGCCGGGCTCAATTGCTTAATAAGCTCTGCATTATACGAACCGGTTGGCATTGGCTTTATGGTCGGATCACCAGTTGGATTCCACTTGGTAGTAAGACCCCACGTCTCGACTATCTGCGCTGTTGCGATGGCATATTTACGCGATGCCGCCGCAGGCGTTCCGTCTTGGACTGCCGGATCAACGTTGGTCGCAACAATTGAAATTGTATAGTCGCTGTTGAGGTAAATCTCAAAAGTGCGGAACTGCTGAGGAAAATCCCTAAGCGATGGAGTTTCCACCTGCCAGAAGCCTTTTTCCGGAGCTTTGACCGGATCAGGAGAGACAAAGGCTTTCACGGTACTTAAATGACGATGCCCCGAGAGCCACGCGAGAAGATTCGGATGGCTTTGAAGTTCCGCAATCAGATCCGGCAGAGTTACGGCATTTTGCGGATTGAGCCACCAACCCATTTCTCCTGCGGACGTATTTCCGGTAACTTCGACGTTGATAGGTATATGCGCGGCAATGATCATGAGCTGACCGGCAGAATCACCATCCGCAAGTTCCTTTTTAAGCCAGACCCAGCGTGCCGCATCCAGAAAGCCATGCCCATGGATGTCGGCAGAACCGTCATCTTCTTTTTGGGTATCGTCGAGAACGATAACCTTGATCGGAATGTTCGACTTAGGCATAAAGCTGTAACAGGCAAAGCCATTGTTCGCATCGGTCAGGTTGAAACCGTGACCGGCAGGAATGGAAGAGGTATTAAAAAATTCGTTCATCCACTCGGTTCTCAAAAGCGAACGGCGGTCCCTATCGGCATAAACCTTCGGAGCACTGCTGAAATTAGCGACAGGTCCTGCCTTGATAATGTCACCGTAAGGAGTCGAACCGTCGAACACGCCCATATAGTAATCACGGTTATTAATTATAGCCGGGTTGGCGAGAATATCTCCGGTGGCGAAAACTTCGTCGCTAATGAATGACTGCCTAAGGTCCTTGCGCAGGCTATAGTCCACAGGAATTGAACCCATCCAGAAATGATCGTGGTTGCCGAGGGTCTGATACCAGGGGATCGTCTTATCCAGCCCTGCCGCCTTGTAAGATTTCTGATAATCGATGGTGTCGTATCCCAGATGAGCGCCGGAGGAGGGCTCTATGACCTTGCCGTCAAGGACATCGATATACCACCTCAGCTCATTGTACTGAGTGGAGTTACAGGTGTCCCCCAGAGAGAGGCCGAAATCAAACGGATTAGCTTTGTTATCTTTATTGTGCAGGGCGTTGACCGTCTGGACAGTGGCGTCGAGAACATGCGTTGTAAACATCATAATTCCTGAATATAGAGATCCCCCAACCGGCAGTTTGGGATGCAGGCGTTGAAGATAGATCAACTGGTTTGGAGATTCTTTGTCGGTGATATGAATGTCTGATATTGTAAAGAAATTCAAAAGTTTTGTTTTTTTGGTTAAGGCTGAACCGCTATATGTAACCGGCATGATATCGAGCCGCTTGTCATAGGGAAGACCCGGGCCATACGTCCAGTTCCCATAGCCGTATTGACTGTATTTGGGAATCTCCCACAGGTTGATCGCCGTTGCCGGTGTAGCGCCAGGCGAGATCGTTCTCTGCACCGTCGTTTGAACATCGGGGGCAATCGGATATCCTTCGGGCTGAATTTGATTTCTGACAATAGATTTTGAACATGCTGATAAAGAGAAAATCAGCAGGCCCGTTAAAAAAACTAAATAGAACTTTTTGAACTGATGCGATGGTTTCATAAAACATCTCCTCCGGTTTTGATTATTAAAGTGAATTATCATCCTCTCCTAAAAAATAAGCAAGGTCTGAGAATATTCTATTTCTCATGACTTTTCCGTTTCTCACTTACAGTCTGTGAGCGCCCCGTCATACGTTAGAGCCAAACCGAGTATCGCCAAACCATGGGTAAACGAGGCTGACGTTTCCAACGAAATCCGGTCACCACTGCCACAGGATTTGTGGGTTGTCAGGGAAACCGCAACGGGAGGAGAACACTGCGGCTTCCCTGACGCTGTTACCGAGGCGAACTGGAATTACCCGGCTTAAAGTCAGACCATACACATACACGGTGGCATGTCGCGATGAAAAGCTGTATCGAAACATGCCACTTGCGTAAGGTCAGGGAAGCGATAATTGAATGCCCCGGTGCTATTTATTTTTTCAATTTAGTAAATTTTGAACCTTCTATCGTGGCGCCGGCCATCAGCCCTTTCTGGCCAAAGACAAATCCGACAACGGGCTGCTTGAATTTCATCGTACTTAAAGATTCATCGACGCCGACATTGATCGCGGTTACTTTGGCATCAACACCCGCTCTCCAGTTTTCACTGTTACGGAATTTCTTCAAGACCTTATCATTCATGAAGACAAGGATGATGTCCTTCTCCTGAACTCCGATCTGAAAGCCGAAAGACCCGGAAATAATGTTGTGATAACTAACTGTTTTTCCACCAATCCTTAAGGCTCCCTCACCATACTCGGCCCCGGCTACTAGTCCACCCTGTATGACTTTAGGGATGATAAGAACTCCCTTGGCGGCATCAAGAAACTCCTGCGCACCCTTGACTTCATTGACAAACCGGTCGAGGGACGCATTTACTCTGGCATCGATCTCATTGGCCGTAGCCGCGTAAGAGGAAATCGAAAAGATTCCTATTACCACAAATACACACACGACTAAAAATATTTTAATTCTTGCTTGTTTCATTTCTTCTCTCCTTTTATTCTTGTTTATTGATAAATAAATTATTCAGACAGCCTCTTATGCAACCCAATCAGCGATCAGGAACAACCACGATCGTGTCGCCACCTGTATTACCTTTGTTACCCTTGTGAAAAAAACACGCCGGTGCATGATACGCCGCTCTTTCGCTACCTCCCAAAAACCTTTTTGACCTGACCCATCTTTTCATGAACTTCTTCGGATATCTTTTCACCGGTATCTTCGGCCTCCCTTTTCAACTCCTTCGCCTGATGCTTGACTTCCCCAAAAATCTCTTTTGCTTTTGTACTGGCATCGGCATAAATTTCCTGCCCATCCTTTATAATCTTGTTCCCTTTCTTCTTGATATCAGACCTCAGCTCTTTTCCAGATTTCGGTGCGAATAGAATGCCAGCCAATGCGCCCAGCGCGCCTCCAATAAATAATCCCTTGAAAAAATTAATTTTTGTCCCCTGCTCTTCCATATTAAATTCTCCTATTTTTACGTTGATTTTCTTATCTTCTTCCAGCGGTGATAATCTGGCACACTAAACTCAACTCAGATCCGCCCCATCAGCAGCAGAATGACCAAAATAACAAGAACCAATCCAAGTCCACCACTGGGATAGTATCCCCAATTCTTACTGTGAGGCCAGGTGGGTAGCGCGCCGACGAGAACGAGCACCAAAATAACTATCAGTATTGTACCCATGTTTTTCCTCCTTTACTTTTTTATATAACTCTCTTGTTTCGTAGCAAATAAGGTTACCTTCAATAGAAAAATCATCGGATCAATCCGAGAACTCCAATTACAATGAGATAAATGGCAACTATATAATTTAACAGTTTCGGGAAAATGAAAATCAATATTCCCGCAATTAGAGAAACCACCGGCTGTGGCGATATAGCGATTTGCATGGCATTTGGTCTCCTTTCTCCGCTCCAGATGAGCCGATGTTTTCCTAATTCGTTACGGCACCGGAGTTACGGCTTAACTCTTCGGCTATCATGCTTCAAAAACCTGGCATTTCATTTCCGGCCGATTTCAATTTTCTCTTTGCTGCCGCTACTGGTGACTGCGAGCATGAAAATGTTGTACAAATGTAATAGCAAGTAGCCTGCCAACAGCCCGAAGAGAATTATAAGTTCTGTTTCATGCTTTAATAACAGTTGGTTAGATTAATAGAAGGGAGCAACCGGACAAGCTTGAATGATTCATTTGGCCTCAGTATTTGGTGGAGCCTCAGCATATTGAGGGATACTGTGAAAGGAAAATATTGGGTTTAGGTCCGGAGATAACTGTGCAAACCGGAAAGATAATTCACACCGAGATAGGTGAACAAAACACAGGCAAATCCGATGATGGCAAGAATGGCCATGCGCGTTCCCCGCCATCCCCGGACATACCGCGAATGCAGCATAATTGCGTAGATAAGCCAGGTGATGAGCGACCACGTCTCTTTGGGGTCCCAGCTCCAGTAAGAGCCCCAGGCGTAATGCGCCCAAATGGAACCGGTCATGATTCCGATAGTGAGAAAAACAAAACCAATGGTGATGCTCTTATAAATTAATGCATCCAGTGTTGCCAGAGCGGGGAGTTTCCCTTTAAAGCCCAATGGTTTTTCTGTATTACCTTTATCCAGGCTTTTCAGCAGATAGATTAAACTACAGCCAAAGGCAATGGCAAAGGCGGCATAACCCATAAAACAGGTTACAACGTGGCTCGTAAGCCAATTGCTTTGCAGGGCGGGGATGAGCGGCTCGATGCGATTATTGATGTCTGGCGCGATGGATGCATAAGCCATAGCCAGAAATGCTATTGGTACAACAAAGACTCCGATAATCTTGCTTTTAGTCCGCCATTCAATTATCAGATAAATCAGAATAATAGCCCAGGCAAAGAAGACCATTGATTCGTAAAGATTGGCCAATGGCACATGTCCCATGCCGAGATCGTATGAGGTTATCCATCTTAGAATCAGAGCAATTGTTTGCGCAATGATTCCCGCCCATGCTAAAAATGAAGCGGCTCGCCCCCAAAATTCTTTTCCGGTAATTAACCGAAACAGATATAAGACAAAAGAAGCGAAATAGACAAAAGTCACCCAGCTTAAAATCATTGTGTGGTTCATGCTTTGATCTCCTCTTTGATTTGCCCGCACAAATAATCTATTTTGTTTTGCAGCTGCTGGTTATTCCGGTTGCTCCTGCCGGTAATGCTGATGTTAATTTTTGCTCCTTCTTGTTCTATCCGCACCCAAAACTGTTGGTACGACATGAAAAAGACTATTATGATACCGGCAACCATGAGTAATCCGCCCAGCGCAACAAGAGGAATGCCGGGATCACGGACGATGTGCAAACCGGTGTAATAAGTTTGTTCGATCCGGTCGATGGAAAAAACAAAGGGCTTGAAAAGACCGGGATTGAATATTGGCGCTTCAGTAAAGAGGTGGGGGCTCACGGCCAGGATCTTGTCAATTTGCTTAAAAACCCAGAAATGGACATCTTTCTTCGGTGAAATAATTCTCAACTTTACGGCTGGTCCCATCTCCATAATGTTTTCTTCAACACGCATGACAAAGCCTCTGGCTTTGCCCTCCGGTAAATCAAATGTATCTCCGGCAGCGACTCCAATTGAGCCGCCCTTCTTACCGGCAATCGTGTACGTAACTATTGCCTTGCTCTCCGGCGCGGCACCGTAGCTGGACTGGTAGAAACGGAAATTGTCGAAAGTAAGAGGGTGATTGACGAGAAGTGATCCCTGCTTTTCAACTTTTCCGTTTTTGATGAAGCTTAAATCCGAGCGATATGTTTTCGGAGTGCCATCTTCATAAAATTCGACGATGAATTTATCGCAGCGAACTGAAAAATTAAGCTGTTTTATTCCATTGCCTTTCGTCAGATTGGCCAGATTGACAGTTTCACCTTCTTTAATATTGATGTCGGCCGTGAACCCAAAGATGGAGCCGATAATCGCTCCCGCAATCATCACTAAAATGCTCAAGTGAATAATGTAAACACCAAAGAGAGAGAAACGTCCCCTTTCCGCATAAAAAACGGATCCTCTTTCCGTATCAGTTTCTTTGCCGGATCTATATTTTTTTTTCAGGCTTGATTTTACGATCAATTTTATTTTACTGATTTCTTTTGCTTCAGTAATAATCAAGCTTTGAGGAAGATTGTCAAAGCTGCCCGCTGGTTCCGGAAAATGCGGTGCTTTGTATTGTTTCCATAATTCGGGGAAACGATTAATTGAACAGATTATCAGGTTAAGCGATAGAAGGGTCATCAGGAAATAGAATAGAGGAGAATGATAAAGATCGGATAATCGGAAGAAGAAAAATATTTTAGCTGTTCCCGGTGAAAGCTGTCCGGCAAATGTTTGAAATACATCTTGCGAAGGCAAGAAGGTGGCGGCAATGAAGACAAGGACAATTAACACGAGAAGCGTAATTGTCAGTTTCACAGAAGAAAAAAATGACCATAGGAAATTATTATTCAGCAATAACTTAACATGCTCCTTGTAAGCGTCAATATTTCATGTCACATCCATCCACCTACTTGCGGGGTTCTATCAGTTGCTTGTTGTTTTGCTTATGGCGGAATTCGGATAAGTACTGGTAAATTTCTACCCTCGCCCGGTTGATGCCGCCGATCGGTCGATGATCAATCAAGGAATGCGCCGGAGAAAATGACAAATCCTCAGCCAGTTCCTCACGTTCCCTGGTTCGGAAGGCCTGGGGAGGAATGCGAAGTGTTGCCACTTTGATAAAGGGGGATTCCTTTTCGCTCCATTCCACACCGGCATCCTCAACCGGCATCCGGCTGGGGTCTTTTTGAAATTGAATCATGAAATCAAAGCTTGCCTCATTTGCTGCCAGGTGTTTTTCCATATTTTCAGTGAGATAATGATCGCTCAGTTTTGGCGACAAGAGGCTTTTTATACGTGAAGTGGGAACGAGGGAGTATTTTACGATACGATCTGTCCCGCATAAATAAGGAGTCGTACTCCAATAGCGGATATCCAACGGAGAGGTTTGGTTTTGTCTGGCCTTGCGCAGTTCATTAATTATATGGAAATCTCCAGATACAACCAGACGAGCAAGAAAGACAAGGGGCGATAATTTGATACTGTAGTACACCGCGTCATGGAATAGTTTGATCGTTCCCAAGGGCATGCTCGGTTCGACAATGAATTGGGCTTGCAGACAGGCCAGAGTTTTCGGGTGCGCGTCGCGTTTGGTAAGGCCTGTGGGATAATCCTTGGACATCTTTTCTTGTAATATAATTTTCATGTCGTTGATCAGGCGTTCTTCATCCACAGGAACATTTTCAAATTTGGTTATGCCCCCCGATTTCTTATCAGAAAATTGTACGTTGTACCTCTCCTCGGATATATTGTTTTGTGCAAGCTCATTACCGGTCTTCAACCTGCCATGCTCTTTTCCTTGCGTGCCGGGACTGAAAGGTTCTGCAGTTTCTTTAGTAGTGAGAACTGCGGCACATGCAAAGCTCACCATTGCCAATGCCAGCAGTGCCCAGAACATAATCATTCTATGATTTTTCATCTCATTCACCTCAGTTCAAACTAAACGAAGCAGCTTTAGCAACGCTTCCGCTGCGAGTCCCGAGGAGGCCGGGTTCTGACCGGTCACAAGTTTGCCATCCACTTGAACGTAGGGAGCCCACTCGGCACCCTTGCTGTATACGCCGCCTCTTTCCTTTAGACGGTCTTCCAGCAGGAAAGGTACGACTTTGCTCAAGCCCACGGCTTCTTCTTCTGCATTGGTGAATCCGGTCACGCGCTTGCTTTTAACCAGATACTCGCCGTCCTTTCCGCGCACATTGACCAATGCGGCCGGCGCGTGACACACTGCACCGACTGGCTTTCCGGCTTTCACGAAGGCTTCGATCAACGCAATGGAAGTCCTGTTATCGGGCATATCCCACATCGGACCATGTCCGCCGGGGTAGAAGACTGCGTCGAAATCGTCCGCGGACACATCGGAAAGTTTTTTCGTGTTGGCAAGTTCAGCCTGTGCTGCCTTGTCTTTGCCCAAGCGCCTGGTTAATTCGGTCAGGCTTTCAGGAAGATCGCTTTTCGGATCGAGCGGTGGCTGGCCGCCCTTTGGCGAGGCCAGGGTGATTGCAGCTCCAGCATCCTTGAGCACGTAATAAGGCGCGGCGAACTCTTCCAGCCAGAAACCGGTTTTCTTTCCGGTATTGCCAAGTTGGTCATGTGAAGTAAGAACAATAAGAATTTTCATAGCTAACCTCCTTTTTTGAACTAGCTCTGAGCGTGTTCCTCTTTAGCTTTGCGCTCCATCTTTTCCAAACGGGTGTAGTAATCGGCAAACTCGTTGAGATGAGCGAGCGCGATTTTGCCGGTGAGGATGGGGTCGTCACCTGTCACGTTCGTTGACGGGTCTACCAGGCCATGCTCCAACTCAACATCCAAACCCATACAAAACTGCTCTACATCGAAGCGGCTCCAATCAATATTCAACTTTTGACCGATTTCACGGGCTTGCTCAGTCGTGAATAGTTTTTTGGATGACATTTTGTTTTCCTCCTTATATTTTGAAGACCAGATTTTTAACCGTTAACATGTAACTGTGTGATCATGGCCTCGCAGCAGCACCCGCAACAATTGCAAATGAAACTGACCTGCTCACAAACATTTTCGCCGATCTGAACGAGATTACTTTCATAGGCCTGATTGAGTAGATCCAATCCCTCGGCTACGTCAACGGATCGTCCGAAACCATGTCTGATTAACGAGGCTGCGCAGTTGTTGAAGGTCATGCATATGTCCATAGGTGCATTGCAGGCCTTTCCCATGTGCTGCATCTTGTGCCGGCAGTAGCAAAGGCCGACACCCCGGTAGGAGGACGTGCGGATAACCTCGCTCGCACGTTCATAGTCAAGGACATGCAGGGCATTGTCCGAAGCAAGTGCCGGCTCGTGGACAAAGACCCGTCCCAGCTGTGTTTCACCTTTTGTAAACAGGCTCTTTATGAAATCATCCTCCACATTCAGGTATTCATAGAAGAGCTCACTGAGTGCCTTCTGGTCGATGTCACCCCGAGTGCGCATGAGAGAAAATTCGAAGAACCCCGCCATGGGTGGCGGCAGGATGTAGGTCATCTTCCCGTTCTCTTCAATATCCACAAGGAGTGCCTTATCTGCAAGGCCGTCCAGTATCTTTCTGGCCTCGAGAAGGGAAACCTTCCAGATTTCCGCCGCCCTCCCGGCGGTGAAAGGCTTGATCGGCAGAAGGGATACAAGCTGTGCCTCTTTCTCCTGAAAGAGGATACGGAGAATCTTCAATAACAACTCCGAGGGCGGCGCCCCTTGAGGAAACCGGTTTATACGTTCCACGAGCGAGGTATATCCGGATTTAACGGTATGGTGTGACAAGTTCTACTCCCCCTTTTTCGTCAAAACCAGCAGACCGGCTGCTGAATATTTTGTGTCTTGTTCATGCAGACAGGATGCCGCGTAATGTTCGCACGATGTTACGTATTCATTACAAACTTCGATACAACCTTCGTATTAGTGCTTTGTTGCTGAACGGGCAAAGACACTTCCTACTTTACCGGCAAGAAGTCCCTTGGCCCAAATCCCTCCGGTAGAATCGAGAAATTGGCGCATCTGACCGCACATATTTCCGAAACGTGTCGGTGGGCCGAATACAATTGCCTCCGCTGAGGTCAGATCCTCTAATTTACAAACAGGCACATTGGCTTGCGCTTTTGTTTATTGATGTGTTGTTTTAAAAGCGATATTAATGTCATCGTCTTCTGCTTGTGTGGTTGATCTCGTGATGGTAGTCGCCAAATTCTATTTCCTCCTGACTGAAAAAAAGCCGATCAAAAAAACTTTTCCCTCTTAGTTTTTCGCGAACATCTGTTATGATTTCAGCTCCCATCGCCCCCAGAAAGTCCATGGGATCAACAAGAATTATCGTTTCGCACCTGGAGCATTCATAATGAAGATTGCCGGAGAAAGGATTGTACCCCTTGTACTTGAAGCAACCGGAAATCGGCATATCATCAGCTTTACCATCAAAAAGGATGCCCTGATGTTCAAGCGTCCCGATATAATTACAGTGAATACATTTTACACCGGCCATACATCCTCCTTTCGTTGCTGGTCTTCACCCACCCAAATTCAGTTATTACTTTTGGACAGATTCGGATTTATTCAAAATAATTCCTTTCCATTAGATGAATGCATAACAATCGTTTAATAATTGCAAATAGTCGGCCAATATCCCCGAAATAAACAGACGCTTGAGTTTCTCATTTATAACATAGGGTTAGATAATTCGAGCGTAACGGAGGCGCATGAAAAATATTAGTTTGGCCTCAGAATATGGTGGAGCCTCAAAATTTTGAGGGGGGTTAAGATTCAGGAGTCGAGAGTCAACGCCGCGATCGCCGAAGCGTCACCGTGCAAGTAAGCCAGCCTAACGCCTCGGCGAAGGCGTAGATATCCCCCATACAACCGCTCGGCATCCTATCGCTACCTTTGCTTCCCGAGTAACACATTTTCGGGTTCACCCCTGCTGAAGAATGCGATATTGCCCACCGTGGTGCTCCGGATGCGTTCCACCGCTTCCCGTGTGTTGAATGCACTGTGCGGGGTGATGATCACATTGCGCAGGCGCAGCAGGATGTGAGTCAGCAGCATTGTCTCCAGATCATGTTTTTTATCGTAAACCGAGCGCAGCAATTCGGCCTCTTCCTGGATGCTTCCCTCATCCGGCAGGGCGTCCAATCCCGCAGCCGCCACCTTTCCCTCGCCGATGGCCCTGGCCAGGGCCTTGATGTCCAAAATATTACCCCTGTGGATTCCTCTAAAAACACAAGCATTTCCCGGATCAATCCCTTTAGATTCCGGTCCCCAGGTGCACGGTAACGGCATGCTCTGCGCCGTCATCGCGCAGCGGAATCACCCCATCGGGTCGTTGTTCACCGTCCAGCGTAACCTGTGTCACGCCCCGGCTGACGCCCGCGGGATTGTTGACCTGGATGCGGTAAACCGCGGTCCCGTGTCGCAGCGTCATCTCGTAGCTCTCCCAGTGGGGCGGAATACAGGGCGCAATGCGCAGCTCGTCGCCGGTGCGGTTCAGCCCCAGGATGGCCTCAATCCCCAGCCGATACAGCCAGCCCGCGGAGCCGGTGTACCAGGTCCAGCCACCCCGCCCGGTATGCGGCGCAACGCTGTAAACATCCGCCGCAACCACGTAGGGCTCCACGCGATAGCGGCGCGCTTTGGCGGCTGTGCTACTGTGGTTGATGGGGTTCAGCAAGTCGAGTAAATGCCAGGCGCGCGCGCCGTCGCCCGTCCGGGCATAGGCCCATATGGTCCAGACGGCCGCATGCGTGTATTGACCGCCGTTCTCACGAATGCCCGGGGGGTAACCCTTGATGTAGCCCGGGTCGCGGAGCGTTTTATCCAGCGGCGGTGTGAAGAGCAGCAGCAGCCGGTCCTCCTCGCGCACCAGCTTCTCGTTCACCGCCGCCATCGCCTGGTGAGCCCGTTTCTCTTCCGCCGCGCCGGAAAGCACCGCCCACGCCTGGGCAATAGCGTCGATCTGACATTCCCTGTTTTTCGCCGAACCCAGGGGCGTCCCGTCGTCGTAGAAAGCGCGCACATACCAGTCTCCATCCCAGGCGTGCTCCGCGAGTGCGCTTTGCAGGTCTTCCATTTGCCGGCGATACTGCGCGACTTGTTCCGCGTCGTCCAGCGCGGTGCACATCGGGATGAAAGCTGCCAGCGTAGCGTATCGGAACCAGGCCAGCCAGACGCTTTCGCCCCGGCCCTCAATGCCAACGCGATTCATGCCGTCGTTCCAGTCACCCCCGCCCATCAGGGGCAGGCCGTGCGGACCGGTGGCGCCCATCGCCAGCGCCCGCAGGCAGTGCTCGTAGATGGTACAAGCCTCTTCCGTCAGCGGATACTGATCATAGCGTTCTGCTTCGTCGGGCGCCAGTGGTTTGCCCCGGCGAAATGGTTCCTCATCCTTCAGCAAGGCAACGTCGCCGGTGACTTGCACATAGTGGGCCACCACGTAGGGAAGCCACAACAGATTGTCGGTGATACGTTTGCGCACGCCACGACCCGACGGCGGATGCCACCAGTGCAGTACGTCCCCGGCTTCGAACTGGTGGCGCGCCGCGCGCAGGATGTGCTGCCGCGCCATCTCGGGCGCGGCGTGCAGCGTCGTCAGCACGTCCTGCAACTGGTCACGGAAACCGTAAGCGCCGCTGGATTGATAGAAACCGGACCGGCCCCAGATTCGACTGGAAATGTTCTGGTAGAGCAACCAGCCGTTGAGCAGGATGTCCAAGGCGCGATCCGGTGTCTTGACGGTGACACTTCCCAGCAGCCCTGTCCAGCGTGCCTGAACCTTGTCCCATTCCGCTTCCACCTGCCCGGGCCCTTGCAGCCGCCGTATCAGTGCGCGCGCCGCCTCACCGTCAGCCGCCTGTCCTATGTAGAAGCTGATGGTTTTGGTTTCGCCCGGCGCCAGATTGACGTGCAGTTGCAGCGCTGCGCAGGGGTCAAGACCCGGCTTAGCGACGCCGGCCAATCCCATACGCTCCAGTGCGGCGGGCTTCGTCACGTCTCCCAGACGTCCCAGGAATTCAGTGCGATCCGCGGTGTACCCGTGTAAGGGTTGGCTGGCGGCAAGGAAGGCGACGCGCTCCCCAAAATCGCTATTGTAGGGATTGCGCGCCAACAGGGCGCGGTATTCGGGCTCGTAGCTGGGAATCACGTGGGCCTGCATCTCGTCCCGATTGACACCCAGAACCCACTCGGCGTAGTAGGTGGCCGTCAGGCGACGGGGGCGTGACCAGTCGTTTTCAAGCTGAAGCTGGACAATCTTGACCGGATCATCGGCCGCGACGAAGAGGCGCAGGCGCTGTTTGAGGCCGTAACTGTGGTGATGGAAAGTGGTGTAGCCGGGGCCGTGGTGGATGCGGTAGGGCGCATCGGCGCTGCGGGGCGCAGGGGTGGGTGTCCAGACAGCAGCCGTTTCCTCATCGCGCAGATACAGAACCTCACCCGGCTGGTCGCGCACCGGGTCGTTGCACCACGGCGTCAGCCGATTTTCGCCACTGTTGGCCGTCCAGGTGTAGCCGCCGCCTGTTTCTGTTACCACGCAGCCGGCGTCCGGGTTGGCTATCACGTTGGCCCAGGGGGCCGGTGTCGCGTCTCCCGGTTCCAGATAGATGACGTATTCGCGCCCATCGGGTGTGAAGCCGCCCCAACCGTTGTCGAACAGCAGATTGATGGGTCGGGCCACCGGCGGTGTCTCAGATGGCTCTTCACTGTCCTCGGCGGGCACGAACTTGGGCAGGTTAGCAGGTAGTGCCAGTACGTCGCGCAACTGCTCTTTAAGCGAGCCGCGATGGCCGTCCAGAATCACACGGGCTGCCGTGAGCAGCACGGTGCGGTCAGGTTTGCTCAGCGTGTCGCTCTGCACGAGAAAAATACCACCCGGCTGATTCAGCCGGTGGCCGCTATGCATGCGCTCCACCAGCCGTCTCAGTTGCATTTGCAAATCTTCACTGTAGCCGCCGGGCTGCTCGTTCATGAGCACCAGGTCTATCTTCAGGTCGCGGTTGCGCCAGTATGCGTGCGCCTGGAGCAGTTCGCGCACCAGCGCCAGCTCGTTTTCGGCTTGCACCCGCACGACGAGGAGAGGGTAATCCCCGGAAATCGCGTGGGGCCATAGACTGGCCTGGCCTTGTGTATTTTCGGCCAGCACCTCCGGGGCGGCACGCAGAGCGGTGTGCGGGTACATCAGCAGCCCCAGCAGCCGATGCATGCGCGCCAGCGCCTCGCCGTCAAGCTCAAGATCGCGCATTTCAACAATGCTGCGCGCTTCGGCTAGCTGGAAGGCACGCTCGATGGTGGTCCATTTTTGGTAACGGGCGAGCAGATTGAGGGCCGCCTCGCGACTGTCAGCGGCCAGCGTTAGAAAGACGACGTCGGCGCTGGTGTGCGGCGCCAGCTCGAGGTCCTGACCCAGGGACATAATCGGGTCGAGGACATTGCCGGTGGTGGCGCTCAGACCGGCGCCGTGGAGTGCGGCGGGTGAGCGCAGTGTGCCGCCACGACCCAGAAAATGGCCGCGGTCTGTTTCGTAGGCGCGGGTGAGCGTCTGGCCGTTTTTCATAACCAGGGCGTGGGCCATGAACGGCGGGGTTTCCTCGCTGGAGCGGGGGCGCCGTGTGAAGAGCAGGGCATTTTGCTCCGGCAGGTAGCTGCTGGTGATGAACAGCTTGTTAAAGGCGGGATGGCGTTGATCGTTGGCTTGTCGATCCAGGACAATCTCGCCGTAGCTGATCAGCCGCAGCCGGTGCGTCTCGCCGCTTCTGTTCGTTACGCGCACGCGCCGGATGGCAACGTCATCGGTGGGCGCCACCGTGACCTCCATATGGCTATGGACGGCATCGCCGCTATAATTGAAATCGGCCTTGTGAGGCGCAAAGGTGACGTCGTGTTGGGCGACGCGGCTGGTGATGGGCTGGGCGCCGACCGACCACAACTCGCCGTTCTCCATGTCCTGTATGTAGATCCAGAGACCCCAATCGTCGCAGGTCGTATCGGCGCGCCAGCGTGTCAGGTCAATGTCCTGCCAACGGTCGAAGCCGCTGCCTGCGTTGGTGATGAGGAGCCCATAACGGCCATTGCCCAGATAATGCGTCAGGGGAAAGGGCGTCTTCACCGGCGCCGGCCAGGGGACAGCCGAGATCTCCGGTTGGGTCGCGCGCGCCGCAGGGGGCTCTGCCCTGGACATTTCCGCAAGCGGCGCGTCATACGGAATCTGCTCCTGCAGCAGCAGCTCCACGCTTCGGATGCGGTGATCGGCGTGGAAGCGGCGCACCATCGGTTCCGCGTCCAGGGCATTGACCAGGGCGAGCATGATCATGCCATGGTGGTGGACCATGTAGGAACGCACGATGGTATATTCCTGATTCAACGCCAGGCGCGCGGTCGTATAATCCATGGCCTCGTAGAAGCCGTAGTCACCCAGCATGCCCAGGTCGCGCAGGCGCCGGATGTTTTCGAGCACGGCTTGCGGGCGAATCGGCAAAGCCAGCAGCGAGGCGTAGGGTGAAATCACAAGATCATCTTCGAGGCCGCGCTGAAATCCTATCTCCGGAACGCCAAAGGCCCGGTACTGGTAATTCATGTTGGCGTCAAACCGGTGGTAGCCGGATTCAGAGATGCCCCACGGCACGTTGTGTTTGTCGCGCACATAGTCGATTTGCGCCTCGACGGCGGCGCAGGCACTGGCTTCCAGAAGGGTATCTCGATATTGGCGTGTCCATAAAGTGGGCATCAGATACTCGAACATGGTGCCGCTCCACGAAACCAGGCAGCGATTGCCGTTGATCTCAGTCAGAGGCCGGCCCAGGTGCAGCCAGTGGCGCGCCGGCACGTCTCCTTTGGCGATGGCCAACAGGCTGGCGGATCGCGCTTCAGAGGCCAGCAGGTCATAGTAGTTTGGATCGGGCTTTTCGGCGTCCACGTTGTAACCGATGCGAAAGACATTGCGCTGGGCATCATAGAGGAAGCCGAAATTCATGTCGTGTACCAGCTTATCGAGCTGCCGGCTAATCTCGCGGTAGGTTGAGAGCAATTCGCTCACGGCCATTGCTGCTCCAGCCAGGTCTGTGGCCAGGTCGCTGCACCATTTTCGGGCCGCCGTGATCTGATCATCCGTCGCCGAGACTGTGTCTAACGCATTTTGCAAATCAGCCAGTTGGGCTTGAGCGGTTTGGCAAACCCCGACAATGTCGCAGGCTTTGACCTGGACAGGAAGTATTGTCAGCAGCGCCTGCCAGGCCAAAGCCAGGGGCGTATCGTTGGTGAGGTCCGCCAACAGGGCCGGCGGGTTGTGGAGGTAGAACATCCAGGGCATGAGCGCTTTCAGGCGGCGCTGCATGTCTGTCATGTGGTAGCTGAGCCGTTCGGTCCAGAGACGAATTCGGCGCAGCTGGTCTGCGGTCAGTTGATGGCTTTCCACCAGATCGCTCAAACCCTGCTCGAATTTGGGCCAGGTTGCTTCGAAAAACTCCTGTTGCAGCGTGATCCACTGGTCAGGGACCTCGCGCACATCCCCGATGCGCTGCCTAAACTGGCCGAGCTCAGTTTGCAGGGCGTTGCCGGGGAGCGATGCGTCGAGCATGTCGAGCGTGTCGAGCACCCCCTGCCAGCTGGGCCAGCGGGGCAAAAGTGTCTGCTCGATAGCCAGGCAGCCCTGGCGCAGCGTCACCAGACAGCACGCCAGGTTGCCGCTGTCCACCGTGGAGACGTAGCGCGGGGGCAGCGGCTCGCGGGATCGCGTGTCATACCAGTTGAGGAAATGGCCGGCGTACATCTCCAACTTGGCCAGCGATTGCAGGCTGTTTTGCAGGCGCTCAGCCAATTCCCATATGTCCACGTAGCCCAAGTCGCAGGCGGCCAGGGTAGAAACCAGCATAAGGCCGACGTTTGTGGGTGACGTGCGGTGCGCCACCAGGCCGCGCGGGTCCTCCTGGAAATGATCCGGTGGCAGCCAGTGGTCTTCCGGTCCGACGAAATGCTCGAAGTAAAGCCAGGTGCTGCGGGCCAGGCGGCGCAGTTCGCGCAGCTCATCGGCGGTAAGCGTTTCTGAGTGATGATCCAATGACATGCGTCAGTGCCCCTTTTTTTCCTCAGCGGCTTTCTCCGCCTGAGTCGGTTCGACTTCTTCCGGGTCCAAGTCTTGAACGACCAAAAGCGGCACGCTGCCGTATTCGATGAAGCTGGTGGTGACGCTGCCATAAGGCCATTTGGGCTTGCCGCTGGAGCCGTGCGCGCCGAGAAGAACCAGATCCACCTCGGCCTCGTCGGCCAGGTCATGCAGGGCCAGAGCGATGCTCTGGCTGGTCAGCAGGCGCAGCTCGAACGGATACATCAGCCGGTCGCGCAGTAGTTCCATATATTGGGTTGCGGCTTCGCGGTTGCGAACGACAAAGTGTTCTATGACTTTTTTGTCATCAGCGGTGAGCGGAAACTGATGCGGCATTTCGGGCTTGACGACGACATAGGCCAGCAGGAGTTGGGCCTCATGGCCGCGGGCGAGGGTAACGGCCGTTGACAACACACCTTCAGCCCGTTGCGAGCCATCCAGCGGCACCAGCAAACGCGCGTAACGCAAGCCGGTCAGGGCTTGCTCCCCTGCGTTGTAGGCGCGCACAATCATCACCGAGCGGTGGGCGCGCTGCACGATCTTGTGCGCGACGCTGCTGACGTTCCAGCGGCTTAACCCCGATTGGCCGTGACTGCTGATGATGATCATGGCCACGTCGTTACTGTGCGCAAACTCGCATATGCTCTGCGCCGCCTCACCTTCGAGCAGAACCGGTTTAGTCTCCAGGTCGGCCTCGGTGCGCAAACGCTCTGCGACGTTGTCCAGATAGGCTTTGGCTTCAGCTTTGTATAGCTGCCATTGCAGCGGATCAGTCGGCTGCTTATCCAAGCCTATCTCAGGAAAATCAAGCACGCGAACCAGGGTCACCCGCGCCTGATAGAGGCGGGCCAACGCGACCAGGTGGGGCAGCGTGCATTCCGCGGTGATTGAACCATCCAGGGGCGCAAGCAGGTGTTTGAACATTTTTCCGTCTCCTTTCCGAAAAATCAGTGCTCATTGAAAACGAGCGAATCCCTTTTCTATGGAAAACTCTGGCCGTGTCGTGCAACGGGCGGAGTCACTCCGTTTGTTATCGCACCAGGCGAGATTTCCAATCCTTCTGTTCAGGCAACCGTAATATCTTTGCATAAATAGACGTCCTGGATGGCATGCAGTAGCTCCACACCGTCTTTCATGGGTTTTTGAAAAGCCTTGCGTCCGCTGATTAAACCCATGCCCCCGGCCCTTTTGTTGATCACGGCCGTTTTGACCGCATCGGCAATGTCTTTTTCACCGGAGGCCCCGCCCGAATTAATCAGTCCGATTCGCCCCATGTATTGATTAACCACCTGGTACCGCGTCAGATCAATGGGATTTTCACTGTTCAGGTCAGTATACATGCGTGTATCGAAGCTGCCATAGCTGCCTTCGGAATAAAGCGCTCTATAACCGCCGTCGCAGACTGGCATCTTTTGTTTGATGATGTCGGCCTGAATCGTGACTCCGAGATGGTTTGCTTGCCCGGTCAGGTCGCTGCTCAGATGATAATCCTTGTCCATTTTGAATTCGCTGTTGCGAAGATAACACCAGAGAATGGTAGCCATGCCCAGTTCATGTGCAGCTTGAAAACATTCGCTGATCTCGGTAATCTGCCTGGTGCTTTCCGCTGAGCCGAAGTAAATGGTCGCACCGATAGCCACCGCACCCATGTTCCACGCCTGTTTGACGGAGGCGAAAAGCACCTGATCATATTTGATGGGGTACGTAAGCGATTCATTGTGATTGATCTTGACGATAAAGGGTATATTATGGGCGTACTTCCGGGCGATGGAACCCAATCCTCCCAGAGTCGATGCCACAGCGTTGCAGTTGCCTTCAATCGCCAGTTTGAGGATATTTTCCGGATCAAAATAGACGGGATTCGGTGCGAAAGATACCCCCGCAGAGTGTTCGACACCCTGATCCACCGGCAGAATCGACAGATAACCCGTGCCTGCCAGTCTTCCATGACCCAGAAGGGTTTGCAGACTGCACAGCACGCGCGTGGACCGGTCGGTAACTCCAAAAATCCGGTTTACCCAGTCCGGCCCGGGCAAATGCAACAATTCTTTAGGAACTTTGGGTTGATGTTGCAGAAGCGATTTGGCTTCAGTTCCCAGTATCTTCTCTATCTCATTGAGTCCTAACATCATCTATTCTCCTTCGCGGCTGGAAATCATTATAAAGCCCCTGCATGTAAACCTTTGTCAGGGTATTTTACGATCTGAAAGCATGACCTCATATAATCGTTCGGCATCTTCCCTGCGGCACAATTCCGTCCCCGGCGTCATGACGGCCGCCGTGCCGGCCGCCACGCCGAACAGGATGAATTCCCTGAGCGGCTTGCCCCGGGCCAGGCTCAAGACGATACCGGCCACCATGCTGTCCCCGGCGCCGACCTTGCTGATGATGGGCACGGTAGGCGGCACGATGTGTTCGGCAAAGTCCTTCGAAACTGCCAGGGCGCCTGCCGCGCCCAGTGAGATCACCAGCACTTCGCACCGGCCGCTTTCGACCATCTTTTGAGCCTCGGCCTTGATCTGCGATTCCTCTTTGATCTCCTCGCCGACCAGTTCCCGGAATTCCCGCACATTGGGTTTGATCAAAAACACCCCCTCCTCAAGTGCTTCCTTCAGGGATTTACCCGAAACATCCACGATCGTCTTTGTCCCCTTTTTCTTCCCGACACGCGCAACCTGAGCATAAAAATCAGGAGGCACGCCCGGAGGAAGGCTCCCGCTGGCCACCACATAATCCGGTGGAGGTTCCATTATTGAGAGCTCCTGAAGAAATTGCTCCCATTCCTTTTTCCGGAGCTTTGGTCCGGGCATCCCGAAACGATATTGCCGGCCGGTGGATTCCTCCAGAATGACCAGGCTCTCCCTTATCATGTCCTCGATGGGAAACGGCTTATGGTTTAATCCTTCTTCGTCCAGAAGCTCTTGAAGCCGCTTCCCCGTCAGGCCACCTGCAGGATAAAAGAGTCGTGATTTGCCTCCCAGTTTTTTGATGGCCCGGGAGACATTCACCCCGCCCCCTCCGGGCTCGAAACGAGGCGGTGTGCAGTAGAGTTTGTGCTCGGCCACGACATGCGCGACGCTTGCGCTCTTGTCGATGGCCGGGTTCAGTGCGACGGTTATGATTCTTTTCATCTGTTTTCCTCCCTTCGCGATCCGAAGCCGGGGGCAATGGGGGCATCGGCGTTGAACGTCTTCAGGATGGATAGCTTTCCATCCTGAACCACCAGCCTTTTTTTCGCTTTGCCGGCCGGATCCGCAGGCCGTTCATTTCTTCCCCACAGACAATCCTTTTCCGGTCATGAACTTTGCAAAATCAACGAGGCGGGCGGAATAGCCCCATTCGTTATCGTACCAGGAAAGAATTTTTACCACCCGGCTGTTGAGTACCATGGTGCTCTGGGCATCAACGATGGATGAATGCGGATCACCGATGATGTCCTGGGAAACAAGGGCCTCGTCCGTCACCCGCAGGATGCCCTGAAGCCGGGATTTCTCCGATGCTTCCCGCAGAGTCTCGTTGATCTGTTCGGCAGTCACGTCTTTTTCTATCGAAACCATCATGTCGGTTACCGATCCGTTGGGAACGGGAACCCGCATGGCCATGCCGGTCATTTTTCCTTTCAGTTGGGGCAACACTTTTTCGGTGGCCTGGGCCGCTCCTGTGGTGGTGGGAATGATCGACAGGGCTGCCGCCCGGCCGCGGCGGCGATGCCGTGCCGGCGCGTCCATCAGCGACTGGCTCGAGGTGTAGGCATGGATCGTGGTGAACATGATGTACGCCACACCGAAGGATTCGTGAAGTACCCTGGCCACCGGAGCCAGACAATTGGTGGTGCAGGAGGCCATGGAGACGATCTGATGCGCTTCCGGCCGGTAACTTTCCTCGTTGACGCCCAGGACGATCATGGCGTCGGCATCGTCGGAGGGGGCGGAGATGATCACCCGTTTTGCCCCGGCGTCCAGATGACCGGCCGCCTTGGAGCGGCTGCGCAGGGCTCCGCTGCATTCGATGATAATTTCCGCTCCACTTTTCTTCCAGGGGATTTTCTGCGGATCGGCCTCTGATGAAAACGGGATGGAAAGTCCGTCTACCTGTATGGTTGATTTCTCGCAAGAGACCTTTGGGGAATACCAGCCGTGCACGGAGTCATACTTGAGGAGGTAGGCCAGATCTTCGATGTTGTTCAAATCGTTGATCCCCACCACCCGGAATTCCTCCCTTTGCAGCAGTTGCTTAAAAACAGCCCGGCCGATTCTTCCGAAACCATTGATTCCAACCTGGATGACTTCTTGTTTGCTCATGTCAATTCCTCCTTTAATTTATTTTATGAAGTTTGCCCGGAGATCCGACGCCCTTTTTTTTCCGCAATTCTATAAACACCCATTAATTTAAAAAGTTCGTCAGCGATCCAGATGGAACTCGACACCAGGACAATCAAAAGCCAATCGCCCGGAGTAAGACCAACGGTCCCGAACAGCCATTGCCCGATGGGGCCTTGAACAGCCCCTATCTGGAGAATGATCGCAAGTTTCCGGAAAATATCTCGTCACACAGGATATTCCCGGAGCATTTCATGGATCCCTTTGTGCATTTCGTACCAGAACTCGTAGGCGGCGGCATGTTTATCGCGTGTAAAAAACTCGACCCAGTGGTCCAGTTCATGGTGGCTGACCCCGTCGATCTGTTTTTTATTTTTCAGGAATTCAAACACCATGTCCATGGTGCGTTCCGACTCCCAGAACACCGATGCATTCCGGCTGGTGATGCGGCTTGCGGTCAGGGTGATCGAGCGCAGAAACGCATCCTTTTCCCCAAAGAGGTTCTCCACGATGTCGGGAAGCAGTGTTTCCGCCCAGGCGCGGTGAAAACGGCAAAACCCGAGATTATCCAGCATCAGCTCCTTGAGCATGCGACGGGCATTTTCTCTTCCCAGTTCACGCGGCGGCAGGAAGTCCCGGCCGTAGTGCATGTAATATTTGCCCGTGATGGCCATGGGCGCAAAAGCACCGGGCGTCCAGTACTGGTTGGGAACCATCCAGCCCTGATGGGCAAAGGCATTGTATACGAATCGATCCAGCACCTGCCGGCCCTTTTCCCGTGATAACCGGCGTGCAAATTTACGAACGCCGAATTGCAGCGCTATTTTCCCGCCGGGCGTAATCATCTGATTCAAAAGCGCCATGCCCAGTTCGGCATTGTGCATGGAATCGCCCACCACATCAAACGTCGCCATCTCCCACCTGGGCGTTTTAGCCACACCCAACTCCGCGGGTGTGATCAGACCATCATCCAGGCAATCCATGAGCCAGGCAAGGATCCCGCCGACGGAAATGGCATCGAAGCCCAGGCGGTCGGCATGATGGTTGAGTTGTTCGGCGGCCCGCTGATCAAAGATACCGCACAGCGGCCCCATGGACTGGTAGGGTTCGTAGTCTTTTTTATATTTGCCGTGCATTTTCTTGCAAACCGCCGCGCACGGCTCGCCGCAAGTGCGCTGCTGCTTGGTTTGTATGGTCTCTTCGTTGAACTGTTTGAGGTAATGATTCAGGATAAAACGTTCGTGAAGATCTTTGCGCGCCTCATGGCTCCAGTAGATAGTGCGGTAGTTAAACGCCAGAATATCGCCATCCATGGCGGCGTAATTGACACCAAACGTACTCCCGTATTGAATTTCGGATCGTAACGGTACTTGGTGGTGACCTCCATGTCCTTGGCTGCCATCCGTTGGTTGAATTTGTCCTCGAACCATTGATCCGCCACGGAGCGATCGCGAAAATCCTCGTCGATATGGGTTCCGCCGTAGATGATGCCCACAAGGCCATGCTCCTGAAACATCTTGCTGCCGAAGCCTCCCCCGGCCAGCCCAAGTATCGACGTGGGTCAGTTGCCCCTTTTTCACCGGAGCGGACCCGATAGCGCCGAAATCCGAATCGCGCGAGGCCGGTCCAATGGCCAGCACCCGGGGGTCCGTTTTATACCGCGGACCGAACCGTTGGATGGCATGTTCCATTACGGCATACACCCCTTGGCGGCCGGATTCCCAGATCTGTTCGGGTGCGACTTGAATCAGTTCAACCTCGATTTCTTCGCCGTGGTAACGGTTCAGGTACAAAAGCGAAGGATGCGGAGCTTTGCCGACCAAGCTGAGCATGTTGATGCCGAGGTTGTCAAAAACCAGGGCCGCTCCACCCATGGAAGAGACATAAAAACCGTGCCAGCACGGAGAGATGCCCGCAAATATCAGCCGGTTGGATCCGGGAAAAACAGAGCCGGCCAAAAGTCCGGCGCCGATGGTCAGGGCGTTATGCTTGAAGGCCAGATGAATCCCCAGATCCACGGGGCCGAAAAAATCGCCGACACGGTAGCGCTGCATGCGATAAAAGCCGGTGGCGGTATCCAGCATCAATGCTTTGAGTTCATGGTTGCTGACTTGCACGCGAAAGACCCCCTTTAAGAGATGCTAATGGGATGACCAGTTCTAATTCTTCGGCATCAGCGTGTGTTTTCACCTGAAAACCCAGTTTTTTCCCCAGAGCCAGCATGCTTTCGTTATCACGCAAAACAAAGCCGTAAACTTTCTGAAAACCTCGCTTTTCTGCGATCTCCAGACATTTCCCAAGCAGGTTCGAACCAATTCCTTTTCCATGTGAAGAATCGCCGACCACAACAGCAAACTCCCCGTGTCTGCCGTCCGGATCACCTATGATCCGGGCCACCCCCAGTATCCGCTCGTTGCCGGAATCCTCGTCCAAGGCCACTAAAGTAATTTCCCGGTCGTAATCGATCAGTGTAAATCGGACGAGCATTTGGGGGCTTAATTCTTTGACATGTCTGAAGAGGCGGTAATAGATCGTTTCCGGCGACAACACCTTGAAAAAACGTTGGAAAAGAGGCGCATCCTCCGGCCGGACCGGACGGATAAGCAACCGGGCGCCTTCTTTGGTGATCAGGTGGCTTTCTTCCTCGGCCGGATACGGGCTGATCACCAGGTGCAGCGGATAAGGGCGTGCCGGCTCCGAAACCAGGATGCGGGCATCCACGGCCACAGACTTTCCGTCTTTGATCATAACGGGGTTCATGTCCAACTCGGCGATCCGTGGAAAATCGATCAGCATTTGGGAGAGCCGGATGATCATCTCTTCGAGGCGTTCCATATCCGCCGGGAGGCGGTTTCGGTAACCTTGCAAAAGCGTCCAGACCCGGGTCTGCTGCATCATGCGCCGGGCCAGCAGCCGGTTCATGGGGGGAAGTCCCAAGGCGCGGTCCTTGAGCACTTCGGTAAAGATGCCGCCCATTCCGAAAAGGATGACCGGCCCGAAATGAACATCACGTTTGGCGCCCAGCAGAATTTCGTAATCCGGGTTTGCGAAAAACGGTTGCAGGGTGACTCCTTCAATCCGCGCATCGGGTTTGTACCGGCGCGCGGATTCTGAGATGCCGGTAAAGGCTGACCGGACATCCGCATCCGAACGCAAGTCCAGGCGGACGCCGCCGGCCTCGGTTTTATGGGAGATGTCGGGGGAAAGAAGCTTCATGACGAGGGGATATCCCATGTCCCGTCCCAGGCGGCTCGCGTCGTCTTCGGTTCGGGCCGTTTCCGTCCGGATCACGGGAAGACCGTAAGCCGAAAGAACATTCCTGGCGTCCGATTCGGTCATGAACTGATCTGCGGACGCACGGGCCAGCAGTTGCCCGGCTTTTTCAGGATCTACGGCGATGTCGCGGGTCAGTTTGGGGGGGATTTCCAGAAGGGTTTCCATGTTGCGGGCATATTCAACCATATACAAAAAGGCCTGGATCGCCCGTCCAGGTGTATCGTAAGTCGGGATTCCCGCCTTATTGAGGATGGTCAAGGCGCCTTCGATGCTTTTGCCGCCCATCCAGCAGGCAAACACGGGATATTGGCGGCCCTTCATTGTGTCCACCAGGGTTTCAGCCACTATAGCGGGCGCTGTGAGAGCTTGGGGTGCCAGAATCACACAAACGCTATCCATATCCTTTGCGTCGAAGCAGACCTCCAGGGTTTGCCGGAAACGTTCCGGGGAAGCGTCTCCGAGGATGTCGATGGGATTGCTGCGACTCCAGAAGGGCGGCAGGAAAGTGTCAAGCTTCCGCAGGGTTTCAGCGTCGAGGGGTGCCGGTTCCAGGCCATTGCGTGCCAGGGTGTCCGTGGCCATCACGCCCGGGCCGCCGCCATTGGTAACGATGGCCAGACGCGGGCCGCGGGGTCGGGGCTGCTTGGCCATCAGCTCGGCGCAGTCGAAAAGTTCCTGGATCGTGTTTACGCGCACGATGCCGGCGCGCTTGAAGGCGGCGTCATACACCGCATCCTCTCCGGCCATGGCCCCGGTGTGGGAAGCGGCGGCCTTAGCGCCGGCCGCGCTTCGACCTGCCTTCAGGACGACAATAGGTTTGATTCGGGATACCGAGCGGGCGGCGCTCATGAACTTGCGGAAATTCGTCAGGCTTTCAATATACAATAGAATGCTTTTGGTCTTAGGGTCATTGCCGAGATAATCGATGAGATCGCCGAAATCCACATCCAGCATGGAGCCGATACTGACAAAATGACTGAACCCGATATGCTCCTTGAGCGCCAGATCCAGAATGGCCGTGCAAATGGCCCCGCTCTGGGAGACAAAGGCCAGATCTCCCGCATCGGGCATTTCGGAAGCGAAGCTGGCATTGAGGTTCCCGCCGGGCCGGATGATGCCCAGACAATTGGGGCCCACGATACGCAGTCCGCCGTCATAGGCCGAGGCGCGGATCCGCGCCTCGATTTGTCTTCCTTCTTCACCGACTTCCTTGCCGCCGGCCGAGATCACAATCGCGCCAGCCACCTTTTGTTCCACGCATTCCTGCACGATATCGGGGACCGTATGAATGGGCGTGGCGATGATTGCCAGATCCACCCCAGGTTCCAGATCGCGAATGGATTTGACCGTGGCCAATCCATGCAGGGTTTTGTATTTCGGGTTCACGGGCAGCAAGGTCTGTGAAAATCCGCCATCGATGAGGTTTTTCATCAGCGCGTTGCCGATGCTGCCGCTCTTTTCACTGGCCCCCACCAACGCTACCCGGCCCGGATTGAAAATGCGCTCTAAATTGTATTGACTCATGGGATATCTCCTTCTTTCAGAGAATGTTCTTTTTCACATGCCTCTTCGGTTTTATTGACAAGCACCATCTGGTGCTGCTCCCCTCCCTGGACCACATCGCAAGCCCCGGAATGATCCAAGCCGCCATGACCGAACTGCGTATCTGTATGGCCACTGCCTGTTCAGGCTTTGATGATTTTTATCGACAAGGCTTCCGGACCGTCATTCGGCAATTCATCCTCAACCCAGATCACGCTTTCACCCCTTTCAGCCATGCCGGCCGTAATCAGCCACCGGACGGCTTTGTCGGCAAGGCCGGTTGTTTCACCATCGAGGTGAACAGGATGAACCCCGTACGACAGGCTCAGGAAGTTATTTGTTTTTTCATCACCGCCGTGTGACAGTATCCAGCAGTCAGGTCTGAACCTGGAAATCAGGCACGGGGCGACTCGGCCCTGGGTGCGGGTCAGGATGTAGCGCGCCTGCAGTGCATCGGCCAATTCGACGGCATTGAGCGTGAACACATCCTCGACAGCGGCGTTGCCCAAACCCGCTGCAGTCCGGAAGTGGGCCGGCAAATCGGCCAATGCCCGGATGGCTTTTTGCTCCCGCTCGGCGGATAGGGCAATCTTACCGATCATTTCAACCGCTTCCACGGGATACCGCCCAATGGCCGTCTCTTCGGAGAGCATCACCGCGTCCGTGCCGTCCAGAACGGCATTGGCCACATCGGACACTTCGGCGCGGGTGGGCCGGATGTTCTCGGTCATGGAAACCAGCATCTGGGTTGCCGTGATCACGGGACGGCCAAAAAGATTCGCCTGGTGGATCAGTCTTTTCTGAACGACCGGCACGTCCTGCAGGGGAATTTGAACCCCCAGGTCCCCCCGGGCAATCATGATCGCATCCGCCGCGGAAAGAATTCCGTCGAAATTCTCAATAGCCTCGGCCCGTTCGATCTTGGCGACCACATACGCGGATTGCCCTTTTTCTTGCGCAAACCTTTTCACTTTCAGGATGTCCTCTCCTGTTTCAGCAAAAGAAACACCGAAGGCATCCACTTCCTCTTGCAAGGCAAAGGCGACGAACTCCAGGTCACTTTCCGAAACGGCGTCTGCGACGATTCTCACCCCGGGGATGCTCAACCCTTTGTGGGAAAGAAGCGGGCCGCCGATGATCGTCCGGCAGAAAACCTCCTCGCCCAACACCTTCTCCACTTGAAGCTGGATGAAGCCGTCATTGAGGAAAATCAGATTTCCAGGGGTTACGCTTTCAGGCAGTTGCTTGTATTCGACCGGGATTTGGTCGGCTGTGCCCGTAAGGTCTTTAACTGTCAAAACGACCTCATCCCCCTTTTCCAGCAGAAGCGGCTCCTCCAGGAGTTTGCCGATTCGTATCTTGGGGCCGGGAAGTTCCGCCATGATCATGCAATGGCGCTGGAGTTTTTCCGCCACTGCACGGATGCGCCGAATGACCTGCCTGTGGCCGTCCAGGGTCCCGTGGGCGAAGTTGAGTCGCGCCACATTCATACCCAGCAGCATCAGCCGTTCCAGGACGGCTTCCGAGCGGGACGCAGGGCCGATGGTGCAGACGATTTTAGTTTTATGGGTTGGCAGTTTCATAACCTTAAATCCTTATGGTTCATTGTTTTGTTACTTTCCTTCGGAGTTACGGAAAAGCGCTGCAAGCAGTCCGAGGGCGAAACTTAGGCCTGCCGTAAGAAGCAGTAACAGGATAACGGGCATCTCTACTGTTATGAGCAGAAAATGGGCCTGCACCGGGCTGCGGTTTTGAAAGATGACCACGGCCAGAGCGCAGACCAGGATCAATATAGCTATGATTTTAATTTTTTTCATGACTGTAACCTCCCCTTAGTACTGGGCGTTGTGTTTCAGATCACTGTTAAGGCGCCTTCACGCCGTTTTCCCAATCATCTCTTTATTTACCATGGCCGGATACCACGTTTTCGGGTTCGCCCCTGCTGAAGGATGTAAAGAACACCTGTATTATGACCAACATCATACCGACAGTAGTTGCAACTAGCTTGCCAACAACCGGAAATACACAGAAGTCTTAATTCGTCCTTTGATAGTAGGTAGTTAGATCAATAACAGAAAGTTATGGGGCTTTACGAAATGATTCGTTAGGCCTCAAAATGTGGTGGGACCTCAGGATATTGAGGCGATGTTTTAAAAATTCAGGAACCTGAATTGCGGTCGAGAGTCAAAACGTTTTCCGGTTCGCCCCTGCTGAAGGATGTAATGTTGCCCACCGTGGTGCTCAGGATGCGTTCCACCGCTTCCCGTGTGTTGAATGCGCTGTGCGGGGTAATGATCACATTGCGCAGGCGCAGCAGGATGTGAGTCAGTAGCATCGTCTCCAGATCATGTTTTTTATCGTAAACCGAGCGCAGCAATTCCGCCTCTTCCCTAATGCTTCCCTCTTCCGGCAGGACGTCCAATCCCGCAGCCGCCACCTTTCCCTCACCGATGGCCCTGGCCAGGGCCTTGATGTCCACAACATCGCCACGGGCGGTGTTGATCAAGACCACACCTTCTTTCATGCGGGCAAATTCATCGTGTGATATCAGATTCCGGGTATGCTCGTTTGCTGGCACATGGAGGGTGATGATGTCGGAAGACGCCAGCAGTTCATCCATCTCCACATAGCGAAAACCCAGGCGGGATGCGGCCTTTTCGTCCGGCCGCATATCCGAGGCCAGAACCTCCATTCGAAATCCTTTGGCGATTTCAATGACACATTGACCGATGCTCCCGACGCCGATCACCCCGAGGGTCTTGCCCAAAAGATCAAACCCCTGCAGCCCTTTTAGGGAAAAATCCCCCCGGCGCGTGCGGTCGACTGCGGCAATCATATTGTGGCTGATGGCCAGGAGCAGCGCAAAGACGTGCTCGGCCACGGTGTTGTCCCCATAGACCGGAACATTGCAGACGGTGATGTCTTTTTCTATACAATACCCAAGGTCGATATGATCGAATCCGGTGGAGCGGGTCGCGATGAGCCTGATTCGGCCGAAATGTTGAAGAACGTCGGCCGACAAATCGGAGTAAATAAAGGGGCATACCACCTCCGCCTCGGCGTAATCGCGGGCGTTTTTCGTTGTCAGCGGCGCTGCCACAAATTCAATCCGGTGCTCCCCTTGCAGGCTTTCAAAGGCCGGGCGCTCCCAGTCCTCAACTTCAAAAGCGATGATATTCATCCATGATCCTCCTTCTCCTTGTTTATCGGCACCGATTGTCGAATTTGACATACTCGTTCTTTTCCTTCCCCGGGCACCCATCGGCTTCGAGTGCTTCGCGCACGTGCGCCAACCGCGTTTCGATCCTCGCCCGGTCGCATGGGGATTCGAGGGTGCGCTCAGCCAGTTCGGCGATCCATTGCAACTGTTCAAGAAGCGCCCGCCGACGGCTTGGGCTGTCTGTCATACTGGCGATGGTTTGAAGCGCGCCCAGCATCCGCGACATGATGGCGACATTGCCTATGGCGTTGCATCGAATTTGGTCGAACGCTTCGGCCAGCAAGCTTTCAAAGTTCGGGCCTTTGGCGATCACGCGCAGGTCCCCTTCTTCATAGCGGCGCGATGAAGGGATTTGCCGGGGCGCCAGCTTCGCCATAATCGCTGTCAGATAATCCACACACATTACGGCTGTCGTAGTATCGTTGATGCCGGGAGAGAGGGCTTTCAAAGCCATATCCACGATCTGCCTGATGCCGAAGGCAGCGTCCTGTTCAACCGTAGGGTACTTAGCGTCTGGTCATCATCGTCTTCACACGGCCCCTGGCCAAGTTTTTCCGGAAACAGCCGGTCAATGACGACGATGGTTTCTTCAGCAACCGAGGAGATAATGCTGGAAGCCTGAATCGAAGAGGCGATGTGATGAATGAAGAACATGAGGGCACCGACACCTCCGAGCGCCAGCACAAAGCCGAAAAACACCGCCAGGCTTGGAACAAACGCACCCTCGTCGCCGCTGCGAATGGTGCGCAACACGATCAGGCAATACGTGAAAATACCGGCGAAGATCCCGATCACAACCTGGGTGACGCGGCTGCGCATGAAGTTCCGCAGAATGCGCGAGGTGTATTGGCTCGAAACCAGCGCCAGCACGACCAGGATTATGGAGAACATGACGCCCACCACGGACATCATCGAACCGGCAATTGTGGACATCATTCCGCGCGCGCCTTCCGCACCGGCCCCAAACAGGCGCGGCCACTCGGCCAGCCATTGGTCGCTTCCGGCGGAGTCCGCATCGATCATCGCTACCGCGAAGGCCGCACTGAGCAAAACAATCAGCGAAGGCACAACCCAAAAGCTTGACCGCAGATTGCTCCAGAGTTGCTTGAGCTTATTCATGGGTCACCTCCCACTTCCAGTTCCGTATTTCAGGCAAATCCTCGCCGTGTTTGTCGATATACTGTTTGTGCTCAACGGGTTTGTGCATGTTTCAATTCCCCATTTTTCAGTGCGCTCTAATCGTTTTCTCCGGCGCAAAACGCCCTTCGGCCTGAGCGGCGCAAAAGCAGGCGCCGAAGATGAAAATACATCCGGAAAAGTAAATCCACAGCAGCATTGCCATGATCCCGCCGAACGTTCCATAGATCGCGTTTAACATGGCGAAGTTCTTAAGGTAGATCACGAATAGAGTATCGGCTACATGCAAAAGAACCGTGACAAATAGGGCTGTGGCCCACACTTCGGCAAACCGCGTGGGCCGGCGCGGTGCCAGTTTGTAAAACAGGCTCAGACTAAGGAACGCGACCAGCAAGGGGACGACAAAGCTCCCCAGGGCACCGATCCAGGAACGGAGATCATTTACTGGAAAGAGCCAACCCTTTACCATTTTCATCAGCACCGGCGCCACCATGCCCAGGAGGACAGTGCCCACCATGATGCCGAGCAGCGCCAGGCTTTTCAGCGGCGCCCGCCACCAATTGTGCGCTCGAACACCCCAGGCGCGGTTGGTCGCGCTGATGAGAGTGTTGAAGGCCTGGAGCACGACCCATACCAGGATGAGAAGCGAGACCGCACCCGTCTGCCCGCGCGATTTGATCACACTGGCGATGGTGTTGAAAATGTAACTCTGCATTTCACCACTAATTGGAACGAATCTTTCCAGGTAGGCAATGACCTCATTCCCGGCCTGTTCCCGGTCAATAAAAACAGATGCCATGGTAACGAAAAGGACAATCAAAGGAAACAGCGAGAAGAAGGCATTAAAGGCGAATGCTCCCGCCCAATGTGCCCCGTCAATTAGCAAAAACTTTTTGACGGCGAGCTTAAGTAGCTCCCAGATCCTGCGAGTCCTTTCTTCAATCTCGTTCGGCCCGTATCGGGTCAGCCGTTTCTGCGGCTCCGTTTGGCTTAAACCATCCGGCGATGACCCCAGTTTTTTCTCCACTTCCAGCAAGGGCAGGGATTTCAGATCGTCTTTGGACTCAGGCTCAGCTTTGGACTTGAATGCTGGTTTGTCTTCCTTCATTATGTTGCTCCTTTTCGTTCTGTGTATAGCACTTCACGTTAAAGGGGATCTTTTAAAAACAAACCTGTTTTGAATATTCTTTTCCAACTCAATGATGATGAAAATCGCAGTGCCAATACCAACGATACTTAGCCAGTCTAACGGCGATATCGGTTCAGTGTGGAAGGCGATGTTCATAAAAGTCGCGTAGGTAAAAAGGACCTGCAGAATGATCATTGCAAGAACACCGAAGAGAAGGGGCTTATTACTGAACTGGTTGATTCGGAATGTCGAGTATTGTAGAGACCTGCAATTGAAGAGATAGAAAATTTCGCCGAAAACGAATACATTCGATGCTATTGTTCGGGCTGCAGCTTCGCTACGACCAGCCTGTATGGCCAACTCGAATAAACCAAACGCACCAACGCATAAAAGAACCCCGACCAAGCATATGCGAAAGATCAAGCGGTTAGCCAGTATCGGCTCACCAGGTAAGCGCGGAGGCCGGGTCATTATGCCCGGCTCCTTGGGTTCAAACGCAAGCATGAGGCCCAATAGCACGGCTGTGGTCATATTAATCCACAAGATCTGGACCGGCAATATCGGAAGAGCAATACCTGCCGCCACCGCTGCGAGGATAACAAAACCTTCGCCAAAGTTTGTCGGCAAGGTCCAGTTTATGAATTTGATGATATTATCATACACACCTCTCCCTTCTTCGACAGCGGCTTCAATAGAGGCAAAATTGTCATCGGTAAGAACCATGTCTGCGGTTTCCTTGGCAACATCCGTGCCGGTAATGCCCATTGCGATACCGATATTTGCCTGACGCAAAGAGGGCGCATCGTTGACGCCATCGCCCGTCATGGCGATCGTATCGCCATTTACCTGAAGGGCTTTGACTAAACGCAGTTTATCCTCAGGCGCAACACGTGCAAACACTGAAATAGATCGGACGCTCTCGACGAGATCTTCGTCTGTCATTGAGGTGATTTTTTTTCCGTTCAGGACAAGCAACTGATCATCCTTGCCGTTTTCATCTCCAATGCCGATTTTGCGGGCAATGGCAAGCGCGGTGAGTTCATGGTCGCCGGTGATCATTTTTACGACGATACCAGCCGATTTGCAGGCCCTTACTGCTTGTATCGCTTCGGGGCGAGTAGGGTCAATCATGGATTGAAGGCCCAGGAAGGTCATTTCACCGGATACATCTTCATGGGTAATCTTGTCGACATGCGCTCCGTGCGAGCGCCGCGCGAATGCCAGAACGCGCAGCCCTTTACGGGTGAGTTCATTCACCACGCGATGGCAATGTTCCAGAACAAAGGGTGCGGATTCACCACTCGCCATCAAAGCGTCGACGCAACGAGGCAAAACGCTTTCAGTAGATCCTTTCATGTAAACAATTCTTTCTTGCGTCTCGGTTTGTTTATGCAGCGTTGCCATATATTGGTGGTGTGACTCGAATGGTATTGCATCGATCCGGGGAAGTTTGCTATCTGCGGTTTCCCTGGTTTGCCCCGATTTTAGAGCTGAGGTGATCAGTGCTCCTTCGGTAGGATCACCTTCAATTTTCCATCCTGTATCACTCGAAATGAGATTTGAATCATTGCAGAGCAGGCCAGCGGCCAGGCATTCCTGAAGTGAGATGTCGGAACCCGGATCGATTGACTTGCCGTCAAGGCTGAATTCTCCCTGCGGAGCATAACCGGCTCCAGTCACCACGAATAATTTTCCTCCCGCAAAGATTTCTTCGACGGTCATCTGGTTCTGGGTGAGAGTCCCGGTTTTATCGGAACAGATAACCGACGTGCTCCCCAACGTTTCGACGGCAGGAAGTTTTCGTATGATGACGTTGCGTTTTGCCATCTTGGATACCCCGATGGCCAGGGTAATAGTCAACGCTGCCGGTAGACCCTCCGGAATGGCCCCGACGGCCAATGCGACAACTGCCATGAACATGTCGAACACGGATTTACCACGCAGATAACCAATAATGAACGTTACCAGCGCAAGGGCGCCGATTACATACAGGAGCAGTGTGCTGAAATGCGCCATCTTCCTGGTCAATGGTGTGGCCAGAATATCGGCGGCTGCGATCATCCGGTTAATTTTTCCGACCTCCGTATCGTCACCTATTGCCGTGACAATTCCCGTCCCGGTTCCATACGTGACCAGCGTGGAAGAATATGCCATGTTCGTGCGATCGGCGAGCACCGTATCCGAAGAAAGGGCCTGCGTTTGTTTGATAACCGGAACCGATTCGCCGGTGAGTGCTGATTCGTCAATTTGAAGCTCCCGCAATACCAGAAGCCTGAGATCGGCCGGAACTTTATCCCCGGATTGTAGAACGACAGTATCCCCAATGGTCAATTCAGCAGCATTGACACGCTGCTTCGTGCCATCCCGGATGACTGTGGTCTCGCAGATCATCATTTTAGCAAGGGACTCAATCGCCTTGCGCGCTTTTGATTCCTGAATAAAACCAATAGTTGCATTAGCCAGCACGACACCGAATATGACGCTTGAGTCGATGAATTCTTTCAAGAAAGCTGTCACAACGCCTGCAGCAATCAAAATGTAAATCAGCGGCTGGTTAAATTGCATAAGCAGCAGAACAAGCGCGCCGGTCGTTTTCTTATGCGAAATGGCATTAGCACCATACTGTGCTGCCCGCTTGGTGACTTCTTTGAAGGTTAATCCATCCTGTATAGATGTTTCTGCACTCTCTAGCACCTCCATTTCCTGCAAACTGTGCCAAGCAGAATCTTGTATCTTCGGCTTGTGTAGTGCCTTTCTTTCAATATCCATCGGACAATCTCCTGGATTGACGACAGCGCCGGATCAATGCGTTGGTTGAACTGTCGTGCTTGAGTTGGCCCTTGGCCCTTGTCTCAAGTTCGGGGATGATACGTCCGGCAAGCGCCTTGCCCAGTTCGACGCCCCACTGATCAAACGAATCAATTTGCCAAATGGCGCCCTGGGTAAAGACACTGTGTTCATACAGCGCGACGAGCTTACCCAGTGCCGCCGGAGTCAGCCGTTCCATAAGGATCGTACTGGACGGACGGTTGCCCTCGAAGGTTTTGTGCGGCGCCAGCCATGCGGGTGTACCTTCTTCTTGAACCTCCTGCAGCGTTTTGCCGAAAGCCAGCGCCTCGGCCTGGGCAAACATGTTGGCCATAAGCAAATCATGGTGATGACCCAGAGGGTTAAGCGGTTGAACAAACCCGATGAAGTCGCAGGGAATGAGTTTGGTCCCCTGATGGATCATCTGGTAAAAAGAGTGCTGCCCATTAGTACCGGGCTCTCCCCAGTAGATGGGAGCGGTTTGGTAAGCAACCTTGGTCCCGTCTTGCGTAACGTGTTTGCCATTGCTTTCCATCGTCAACTGCTGCAGGTAGGCCGGGAAACGCTTCAAATACTGATCATACGGAAGAACCGCAACGGTCTGCGCGCCGAAAAAGTTGTTGTACCAAATACCCAAAAGCCCCATGAGCACCGGCAAGTTTCGTTCGAAAGGGGCAGTGCGGAAATGCTCGTCCATCTGGTGGAAACCATCGAGCATGGCGCGGAAATTTTCGGGGCCAATGGCGATCATTGTCGAGAGTCCGATCGCCGAGTCCATGGAATACCGCCCGCCGACCCAATCCCAGAACTCGAACATATTTGCTGTATCAATGCCGAACTTAGTCACTTCGTAGGCGTTGGTCGAGACAGCAACGAAATGACTGGCAACAGCAGCGGGATGTTTCAAAGTCTTGAGTGCCCAGTCGCGGGCTGTGTGCGCGTTGGTCATTGTCTCCAGGGTCGTAAAGGTCTTCGACGAGATGATGAACAGTGTCTCCTCGGCGGCAAGGTCTCGGGTGGCCTCGGCGAAGTCGGTGCCGTCGATGTTGGAGATGAATCGGAAAATCAGATCGCGACTGCTATAATACCGCAGTGCCTCATACGCCATGACCGGCCCAAGGTCTGACCCGCCGATGCCGATATTGATGATGTTACGGATCGGCTTGCCGGTGTGGCCCTTCCATTCCCCGTTGCGCACCCGGTTGCAAAAACCGGTCATCTTATCGAGCACGTCGTGAACCTGAGACACTACATCCTCGCCGTCCACGACGATGGATTTCCCTTTGGGAGCGCGCAAAGCCGTGTGTAAAACTGCACGATTTTCAGTGATGTTGATCTTTTCACCGCGAAACATGGAATCGATGCGAGCACGCAGGCCAGATTCCTCCGCTAAATGCACGAGGAGCCCGCGCGTCTCGTCGGTGATGCGATGCTTTGAATAGTCAAAGTAGATACCGATGGCCTCGACTGTCATGCGCTCCCCGCGCTTTGGATCGTCTGCAAAGAGCTTCCGAAGATGCATATTCCGGATTTTTCTGTAATGGGCTTTCAGAGCCTGCCATGCCGCGCGTTTTGTAAGTTGAGGGGTGTTCGTTGTCATGTTCGAGTCCTTTCCATCGCTGCATTATATTCGCCACGACGCGCAGCCCGGTTGCACTTAGTTCGATGATACAGAGCTTGCTGTGCCGCGGGCACGTTGGCCTCCTCGCCATGCCAAATCTCCAAAGCCGGTTGCTGGATGGCACGGGCAAACGAAAACGCCAACGCCCAGGGTAGTTGCGACTGGAATCTGACATTCATGGCATTCAAACGGGCCGAGGCCAGTTCACCGGATTGGCCGCCCGACAAGAACGCAATTCCGCCAACGGCAGCAGGGACTGCTCGCAAGAGACACCTCACCGTGGCGTCGGCCACATCAATCACCTCTTCCTGCTGGTGGCAGGTCAATCCCGGAAGCACCATGTTGGGCTTCAGGATCATACCCTCCAGCGTCACCCGTTGTGTGTAAAGCTGGTTGAAAACTGTTCGTAAGACTTCCTCCGTTCGCTCACGGCACCGCTCCAGGGTATGCCCGCCGTCCATGAGCACTTCCGGCTCGATGACGGGAACCATTCCTGCTTCCTGGCACAACGCGGCATAGCGAGCCAGCGCATGTGCATTGGCTTCGATACAACCCCGGCCGGAAATGCCATCGGCGATGTTAATTACCGCGCGCCACTTGGCAAAACGAGCGCCCATTTGAGAGTATTCAGCCAGGCGGTCGCGTAATCCGTCCAGACCTTCAGTTATTTTCTCTCCGGGATGACCTGCCATATCCTTTGCGCCGGTGTCAACTTTGATGCCGGGAATGATCCCCGCATCGGTGATGACTTCAACAAAGGGGGTGCCATCTTTCTTTTGTTGACGGATGGTCTCGTCGCAGAGGATCACACCACTAATGCACTCGCCGAGACCGGGAGTGGTCAAAATCAATTCCCGGTAAGAGCGGCGCGCTTCCTCAGTTTGAGGAATCCCCACTTTTTCAAATCGCTTGTTACAAGTAGGGGTACTCTCATCGATAGCCAGAAGACGTTTATCTTCAGCGACCATCGCCCTGGCAGTAGTGATAATTTCTTGTAAACTCAATTTTGATACCTCCTGTGTTGCATTAATAGATAATCGGTTATTCTCAGAATGCTTCATCTATTCTTATTTGCTTCTTGCTTCTCCATCATGCTTGTCTTCTTGCGGACAGTGTCCATCCGACGCCTTGTTGTTCATTTGAAATTCATGAGTAGTGCCACTGACAAATTTGCAAACCTTATCTTTGACGCACAAGGAAATCGGCCGCGCAGCAGTATCATGACCTCGTATGGTGAGCACGGCGTGGGTCAACTTTAAGTCGAGCGAATGCCCCCGGTAGCGGATGCGCATGTCGAGGCGCTCCATCTCCTGCGGCAATTCCGGATCGAGCCGCAGAATATCGCCTCTTGCTTCAATGCCCATGGATACGCGCTGCAATTGGTCGACTGTTCCCGCCATGGCTCCCAGATGAATGCCCTCGGCGGTAGTGCCCTGCTGTATATCGCTGACATCGCTCTGTAGCGCCTCCATAAAGAAGCCCATCGCCCGCGGCCGGTCGGAACGCGCCAGAATCCATGCATACACCACACGGCTCAGCGTGGAACCGCGGGTTGAGCGGTCGGTATAGTAGGCAACGTTTCGGGGAATGGTCTCGTATTGGAACGGATAGCCCAAACGTGCGAATAATTCGCCGATCTCTTCGGAGGAAAAAAGATAGAATAACATCAGTACGTCGGGTTGTTTCGAGAGCCTGTAGTTATTGGCGCTGTCATTTTCCGATTCCAAGATAAGATCAAGGCGCTGAATATTTTCATATCTGTTCCGGTAGTATTCCCAATCGAGCTCACGTAATTTTTCGTAGCCCTCGAATTGGCTGATGACTCCGTCATCCTGAAACGGCACATACATCTGGTGGCTGATATCTCTCCAGCGTCCTATCTCCTCCGCCGACAAATCAAGCTGCATCATCAATTCAGTGCGACGCATATCCGAGAGCAGATCAAGTACCTGAAGCGCCCGGCATAGCACCCATACGGCCATAATGTTGGTATAAGCATTGTTGTTGATGCCGGGCTTTGATGAATCCGGGTAACTATCGTGAAACTCATCGGGACCCATTACACCGTGGATCTCGAAGCGCTCGCGCTGGGCATTGAACTTTGCGATGCTCGACCAGAAGCAGGCAATATCGAGTATAAGCTCGGCGCCGTAAAAATGCATAAATTCAATATCGTGTGTGACCTGATAATACTGCCAGACATTATAAACGATGGCACTGCCCACATGGCGCTGCAAATAGGTATTGTCGGGTGTCCAACGCTGCGAGCGCGGATTCAGGTTGAGCGCTTGGGTTTCCTCCTGACCATTGCTTCCACTCTGCCAAGGGAACATCGCACCCTTATACCCTGCAGCCGCGGCGGCAGCACGCGCTTCGTTCAAACGCCGATAGCGATACAAAAGAAGAGACCGGGTGATTTCGGGCATTCGATAGTTGAAAAAGGGAAAGATGAACAATTCATCCCAAAATATATGGCCCTGATAGCCTTCCCCTGTCCAGCCCCGTGCCGGCACACCAATATCGAGTCCAATGGAATTAGGCGATACTGCCTGCAGGAGATGAAACATGTTCAGCCGAAGTAGCATTGGAACATTCAATTTGTACCCGGGATCGGCCGGCAGGATATGCATGTCGAAGTGGCGCCACAGGTGCTTCCAGGGGAGTAAATGATCGTCCATCAGGACATCGAAGCGCCCCGCCTGCACGATCGCTTTGCGTGCCTCGAGCCCACACTCCGAAATGGCTTGATCGCGCGAGGTATAAAAAGAGACCAGTTTCTCCAGTACCAGGGTCTCACCTTGCCTGATGTCGACGTTGAGTTCCTGTCCGATATATCCCGGTTCTTGAATCACCCGACGCGGGATTTCAAGAAGCTGGCCCCCGACAAACACCTGTAATCGCGCTGCCTGCGCGACACGGATATCCGACTGGTTGGTGCGCATGAGCAGGTACATGCTATCTTCGTCAATAATCTTACCTTCCACCGGTTCCAAGTGCTTGTTATTGAACTTACGATACAGCTTCGCGCCCATGTTGGCGATGCGGCCGTCTATCGCTGAACGGACCGTGATACCAGCTGACCAGTTGTCGGCGGTGAGTGTAAGTTCCAGAGCGCCCAAATGCATGTCGTCCATCGAGATCAGGCGTCGTTCCTTTAGTGTGCTGCGCCGCCCCTGCTTGTCTTCGAAGCTAATGATTCGCAGAAGCATGCCTCGCCGCAGATCGAGCTCCTGATGATATGACAGGAGCTTGACAGATCGAGCATCAAACCACTCCTGCCCGGCAATGCGAAACTCGAGCAGGAGCCAGTTGGGAATATTTACCAGATCTTCGTTTTCCACCACGCGGCCGGCGATGTCGGTGGTCAACCGGTTGTAGCCGCCGGCGAGGTAGGTCCCCGGATAGTGCATGTCATCCGCCTGCGCCCACGGCGCTGCGCCGCGCGTCGCGAAATAGCCATTCCCTAGTGTGCACAAGGCTTCACGGATACCCTCTTGCGCCTGGTCGAAGTTCTCGAACACCAGCGACCACGCGGAAGGCAGCTCCACTGCCACCTGAATTTGACCCATATCGGTCACCACATCATCGGCACCCCCATCGCGCAGCGCCTGCGCGTGGTCGCGGCGATCGACACCGATGACGCAGCCAAACCGACCGGCACGCCCGGCCGCGACGCCGGCGATCGCGTCCTCCACAACGACGGCGCGCGAAGGTTCCGCCCCAACGCGCCGTGCCGCCTCCAGAAAAGCATCCGGCGCCAGCTTGCCCTTAAGTTTGAGGCGGGTGACGTCCGTCCCGTCCACGCGCGCGTCGAACAGTTGCGCGATACCCGCTGACTCGAGCACTGCCTCGCAGTTGTTGCTGGAGGATACCACGGCAGTCTTGATATCCTGCGCCCGGAGTCTTCTCACCAGCTCGATCGCCGCTTCATAGGTTTCGACGCCTTCCTGCTCCAGGTGTTGCAGGAAATACCTGTCCTTCAGATTCCCCAGCGCGTGCACGCTTTGAACCTCCGGGCCATCTTCGGGTGCGCCCAGGGACAATTTGATCCCGCGCGATTGGATGAAGTCTGACACGCCATCGTAACGCGGCTTGCCATCGACGTAGCGCAAATAGTCGGTATCAATATCAAAGGGTACGAACGGCTCGCCCATCTGCGCGGCGCGCTTCTCGAGAAACCCGTCGAACAGCTTTTTCCAGGCTGCGGCATGAACGCGCGCCGTTTTAGTTAACACGCCGTCAAGATCAAATAGAACTGCATCGTAGTCTTGTGCAAAGAGTGTGATAAGGACTATCATTTTTAATGCCTCTGTTGTTTTATTGATCACTAATTAGTGTTTTCTTTCTTTTTCCAAAGCAGCCACTTTTGCCAGACGACGCTTAAAACGTTCGTTCCCCTTGGTACGGGCGTTCAGGAACGTCCGTACCAAATCCCGGGACAAAGCATATCCGGTAACCCGGCCGCCCAGACACATAACGTTCATGTCGTCGTCCTCTACCCCCTGATGTGCGGAGAAAGAATCTGTGATCAACGCCGCACGCACGCCGGGCACCTTGTTGGCTGCAACGCATGCGCCTACACCGCTGCCGCAGATGGCCAGTCCCCGGGTAATTTCACCTTTCGCCACAGCCCTGGCCAGAGGCAATACAAAATCCGGGTAGTCATCTCCTGTCTCCAACTTATGGGCGCCGAAGTCCATCACCTCATACCCGGCAGTCTTGAGGTCAGCAATCAGTTGCACTTTCAACTCAAACCCGCCATGATCTGCAGCAATGCCAATGCGCATTATTTCCCCTCACCGGAGTACAAAATAGGCTCGGTTTCGAGCGCTTCGCGCACGTGCGCCAACCGCGTTTCGATCCTCGCCCGGTCGCATGGGGATTCGAGGGTGCGCTCAGCCAGTTCGGCGATCCATTGCAACTGTTCAAGAAGCGCCCGCCGACGGCTTGGGCTGTCTGTCATACTGGCGATGGTTTGAAGCGCGCCCAGCATCCGCGACATGATGGCGACATTGCCTATGGCGTTGCATCGAATTTGGTCGAACGCTTCGGCCAGCAAGCTTTCAAAGTTCGGGCCTTTGGCGATCACGCGCAGGTCCCCTTCTTCATAGCGGCGCGATGAAGGGATTTGCCGGGGCGCCAGCTTCGCCATAATCGCTGTCAGATAATCCACACACATTACGGCTGTCGTAGTATCGTTGATGCCGGGAGAGAGGGCTTTCAAAGCCATATCCACGATCTGCCTGATGCCGAAGGCAGCGTCCTGTTCCACAGTGCGGTGGCTACTGATGCCAAAAGTATCCTGTAGGGCGGCAATCGTCTCTTGATCCGGTGGATATTGAAGAGCGAGTGAAGCCAGTGGGGTGTTCCGGACAACGAAATCACCGATGCCGTACTCCATCCGCACGATGGTTTTCCTGTCTCTCGCCAGGCGCAGGAGCGCTGCGTTATCCACGTTCTGAATGTAACCGCTCTGCCTGGCCGGGACGGCGCGCCAATTCCGCTCGGGTAGAGGGCGTTGCGTTTGGTCATCATCGTCTTCGGCCGGCCCTTGTCCAAGTTTTTCCGGAAACAGCCGGTCGATGGCCGCGATGGTTTCCTGAGCGGCCGAGGCGATAATGCTGGAAGCCTGGATCGAAGAGGCGATGTGATGAATGAAGAACATGAGGGCACCGACACCTCCGAGCGCCAGCACAAAGCCGAAAAACACCGCCAGGCTTGGAACAAACGCACCCTCGTCGCCGCTGCGAATGGTGCGCAACACGATCAGGCAATACGTGAAAATACCGGCGAAGATCCCGATCACAACCTGGGTGACGCGGCTGCGCATGAAGTTCCGCAGAATGCGCGAGGTGTATTGGCTCGAAACCAGCGCCAGCACGACCAAGATTATGGAGAACATGACGCCCACCACGGACATCATCGAACCGGCAATCGTGGACATCATCCCGCGCGCACCGTCCGCCCCGGCGCCAAACATGCGCGGCCACCGGGCCAGCCATCGATGGATCCCGGCCGAGTCCGCCTCGATCATCACCAGCGCAAAGGCAATGCTGACTAAGACAATCAGCGAAGGCACAACCCAAAAGCTTGACCGCAGATTGCTCCAAAAGTATTTGAGTTTATTCATGGTTCAACCTTCTTTCCCTGTTTATTGTAGCTGACTTTGGCGTCCACTTTTTCCATCGTAAATCCCCGTTATGGTTTTGGTTCTTTCGTCTTTTTCTCAGAGGCAGCAGTGCTGGCAGCAACCGGCAAGAGATTCTCTCCGTCCTTCAAAGGTTGAGCCTGGCGTGCCTGTTCCTCGATGACGACGGCTTCGCTGTATAGGCCGGCTTCCGCTTTCGTGGACACCGCATCGAGCTCTTCTGGCTGAGACTGGGGCGGGAGAAGCTTCCCCGGCATGGCATCGTGCACATCTGCCTGTTTCCCGTCGAGCACAGTAACAGGAACGCCTCGAGGGAACACAACCTCTCTGGCCTCGTCGGGCATCGAGATGCCATGTTTCTGGAAAGCGCGTTTCACCAGTCGGATCACCGAAGAACGCACTTTCAACCAACTGTGTTCGCGACCGTTGAGCCAAAAGTAGACGCGCAGGTTGACTGTCGACATCCCCAGTCTGTCCGCCAGCACCGAGGGCTCGGGGTCGGTCAGAACGGCCGGATGGTCCGCCAGCACTTTCCGGGCAACCTCCTGGGCCTCGTCGATCGCATCGTCGTAGCCGATGCCGACGACGAAGTCCTCCCGCCGGTTGGAGGTGGTCGTGAAGTTGCGGAGGTTGCTTTTGTAAACGACAGCGTTTGGGATCTGCACGAGGTTCCCATCGAGGGTCATCAAGATCGTCGTGCGCATGTTCAACTGCTGGATGTACCCGGTCTCGCCGGACACCTCGACCAAGTCGCCGGTCTCGAACGGCCGCTGCATGCTGAGGAAGATGCTGGCCAGGAAGTTCTCGGTGATTTCCCGGAATGCGATACCAACGATTAAACCGATCAGGCCAGTGCCGCCGACCACCGTCAATGCCAGTTGCGTCAGACCGGAGACTCTCAGAATGAGATAGGCGCCGCAAAGGAAAACGAGCCCGCCCGTTCCGCGCGCGATCACATTTTGCAGCAGTTTCGTCCGAATTTGTCGGTGAAGGAACGCCCGGGCTCCTGCTGCTGCGAGCATGCCGGCGCCCGCAGACAGCGCCAGGATGAGCAGCCCAAGCACGATAAAGGGAAGCGCGCGGATGAAGTCGCGCCATAATATCATCAGTCCACTCGACACCCTACGAAAATCCCATACCGGCGGATCGAGTACCTCCATCCGGTTGGCCACGGCGACGACGTCCTGGGTGTTACGCGCCAGATCGCCGGCCCATTTCTTGAGCTCTTCGGACTCCACTTGACCGTAGAGAAAGACGACTCCTTCCTCGACCCGGACTTGTGGGTCTGTGAACCAGTTGGTGGCATGAAGAATACTCTGGAGTCGCTTGACGATCTCTTCATCGCGCGCCACAGGGATTACCTCCACCTTTGCGGGCGCTGAGGAGAGTTCTTCTTTGACGGGGGCGGTCAGTTTCTGCGATTCCCCGGCTTTGCCGACTGGTTCCTGTGCCATGGCCGCCAGGGTCAGCAGGCTGTATACAGCAACGAGCAATACTGCCCGCAGAACCAGTTTATGGCGCCAATATGCAGATCGCTGCAACTTGATCGCCTCCTTTCCTTAATAATGGTTATGCCAATGTCCTGACGGACTTTTCCCGGTCCCATTGGCGCGTCTTTGCTGCTGTGATAAAGGCGTCTTTGTCGCTTGCATCCACAACGCCTGCGTCTTGTCCCACATTAGCTGTTTTCAAAAGCGCCTGACCGCCCTTATCGGCGGCAATGGCCTTGAGATGACCGAAAGCATCGCGCACGAAATCGATTGCGGCGCTTTCTTTCGACAGAGCCTTTGCGCCTTCATCGGAAAGGATGATGGCGACGGCGTCAAACAGCACGGAAGGCGTACCGGCCAGTTGTCCGTCAGCGGGCAGTAATGAGCCGTCGGCAAGCTTTGCGCCGCCCACTTTGGGTGCGACAATCTTAATGCTCGCCCCTGCATCGGTTGCGGCTTTTTTAACTTTCTTAATAACAGCGCCGTCTGAACCATCCGCGATCAGGATGCCCACTGTGCGTCCCATGAGTGTATCTTTCATTTTACCGATGATCTGTAATGCAGGTGAAGGCTTCATTTTCTGCACGGGCGCTACGGCATGCGGGGCGTCGGGCATTTTGTCGAAGGCAAGGCCTGCGGCGACACGGTGGGCGAGGTCTTCATCGATATGCCGCAGGTGACCGACTATCGCCTTACGAATGTGCACATGTTCGACCTTGGAAAGCTCAAACACTAATGCCGAGGCGATGTGCGCCTGCTCATAGGATGTCTGGCTGAGATAAAACTGCCGCGCCTGGCTGTAATGATCGGCAAAACTCTCGGAACGGATGCGGCCTTTCTCGCCGGCTTCAGTTACCATAGCACTATGAAAACCCTTGGCAGGCGCTTCGCGCGGAGAGTTTTCCGACAGGGTGTTGGGCTCATACGCCACGCGGCCCGCCGGTTGCGACATCTGCATGTGACCGTCGCGTTGCTGATTTCCGAATGGGCACTTGGGCGCGTTGATCGGGATCTGGTGAAAATTGACCGAACCCAGACGCGAAAGCTGCGTGTCGACATAAGAGAATAAACGGCCCTGCAACAGGGGATCATTCGAGAAATCGATGCCCGGCACGATGTTGGCAGGGCAGAATGCAACCTGCTCCGTTTCAGCGAAGAAATTGTCCGGCCAGCGATCCAACACCATGCGGCCGATCACTTTCAAGGGCACCAGTTCTTCTGGTATTAACTTTGTCGCATCCAGATGATCGAAGGGGAATTTGTCCGCTTCCTCCTGGGTGAAAAGCTGAACCGCGAATTCCCACTCGGGGAAAAAACCTCCGGCGATGGCGTCGAACATGTCGCGACGGTGAAAGTCCTGATCAGCGCCGCACAGTTTCACGGTCTCATCCCAAATAGTGGATTGCAGGCCGAGCTTGGGACGCCAGTGGAATTTAACGAAGGTAGAAATGCCTGCCTCATTAATCAGCCGGAAACTATGCACGCCAAAGCCTTCGATCATCCTGAGTGAACGCGGTATGGTGCGATCGGACATGATCCACATCACCATATGCATGGATTCAGGTGTAAGCGAAATGAAATCCCAGAATGTGTCGTGTGCGGTGGCCGATTGCGGAAAGCCGCGGTCGGGTTCCATTTTTACGGCGTGGATGAGGTCGGGGAATTTGATGGCATCCTGGATGAAGAAAACCGGGACGTTGTTACCGACGATATCCCAGTTGCCTTCCTTGGTGTAAAACTTAATGGCAAATCCGCGTACGTCACGCGGGGTGTCTACTGAGCCCGCACCACCTGCAACGGTTGATATACGGGTAAACAGGGGTGTCTTCACACCTACCTCTGTCAGTATTTTGGCGGTGGTGTATTTCTTCAACGAGGCGGTCAGCTCGAAGAATCCATGCACGCCCGTCGCTCGTGCGTGAACAATACGCTCAGGGATTCGTTCGTGATCGAAATGTGTAATCTTTTCACGAAGGATGAAATCCTCTAAAAGCGTCGGACCGAGCGGATTGGCCCGAAGTGAGTTTTGATTGTCGGAAAGCGAAACACCCTGGTTTGTGGTCAGCGCCGGGTGCTCTCCGCCGGCGATTTGGTGCAACTCACCGCCGACAGCCGGTTGCGAGTCGCCTCTTATAACCGGGCCCTTCTCCTGTTTGCCTTTTCCAAAATAACTTGTTGTTTTTTGTTTGCTCATGATCGATCTCCTTTGTTTGTAATGCCGACCGGCTATTGTCGTCAACTCTCATAATTATTTCTTCCTGCTACCCTCTATTTTCTTCAGGATTTCCATGATGAGTTCATTCTGCTGCTCCAAATGCAAAAGAATAACCTTAATTTCCTTATCTGGTATGGAGGCCAGCCCGGCTGCGTTCGCACATCCAGGGATGGTGAAGCACATGCCGGGACATGCGCGGGTGCATAGGCTATCTCTATTCAGCTCGAACAAATCCCTCCCTATACCTGTTTTATCAGTTTGAACTGTCTCCTGTGCGGCTTATGACCTCCTCTTGATGGACACAAAAATGTCAAAATCCCTCTTATACCGCCACAAAAGTGCTCTTAAGTTCTGCGTAAAGGGGGCGATGAGCGACCAGATATGTCTGCAACGCATCGATGATCCGTTCTGACCGGTTTTCACGATTGCGGCCATATTTCTGAGGAACCCCTTGCGGCGTGACAAATGCCGCCGTGTAGTATTGGCCGGGCTGTATCTCTTCTTTGCCTGCAAATAGTTTTTGAATATGGTGTCCCGGTGGGTTCTCTACCTTGAAGTAGACATTAAGACCGAGACAGCGTTTGACATACCCACCCATCTGCTTATACGGATCGCATGAAAACGTCCTTTCGAGGTTCTCCTCCAACATCTCCTTGATTTCCTCTCCCGTCAACTCTACGGTTGAGACAGGTGGATTCATGGGAATGATGTTGTAAAGGTCATTCAAGGTTATCTTCCCCGGAACGATCGGTGCGCCGTAGCGCCAGCCATTCGAAAATGCCAATTGTGCCCCGGTATTTTCGAGTAAAGCCTGAAGCAGGAAATTGTCCATGGTAGCCTCCAGGGTTGTACCCCGGTTTAGCGCTGTGGCAGTTTCACCGACAACCTCTGAGAGGTCATTTTTATAGGGTGCGATTGCCTGTCTTATTAGTTCATCTATTGTCGGGTCGGGTTGTATTGCTGCTTCAACCTCAATCAGCCGATGCCGGTAATCGACGATTTGTCCGCCATCCATCTCCAGGTCCAGGCGACCCAAAAAAGAACCATGACAGCCTGACTGTATGACAATAGTTTTCCCGTTGAGAACCGGCTTGTACAGGCGGTTATGGGTGTGGCCGCTGAGACAAATATCTATGCCGTGCACCTCGGACAAAAGCTTTATATCCTGAGGGAACCCGAGGTGCGAAATCAAAACGATTAAGTCAACTTTTTCCTGAGTGCGCAAAATATTGATGATTGGTGGAAGTTCATCCTTACCCAGGGTAAAGGATATGCCTTCGCTGTAAGAAGGCGGCATAGTCTTGTCCACGATATTTGAGGCTATCCCCACAAGGCCGATCCGTAATCCGTCGATCTCTTTCACTGCATACGAACGGTAGACCGGTTTTTTTGTCTCCTTATCGTAAACATTATTTGCCAGCATCGGATAATTGAGCTCAGTGGCCCGCTTATGAAATATCTTTGGACCATAAGCAAATTCCCAGTGAGCCGTCATCGCGTCAAGCCCCAATGAATTCAAGACAGGGATCAAGGCCTGTCCCTGGGTCTTTAGAGCAGGATAGGTGCCATGAAGAGTATCGCCGCAGTCGCAAAAAAGAATACGCCCCTGGCTCTCAGCCCGAATCTGTTTTACAATCGTGGCGATGCGTGCGTAGCCTCCAGTAGGACGGTATACCGCGTGGTCGCCCTGCCAGAACATCTCCAGGTGCAAATCAAAATAGGCATGGCTGTCGTTCATTTGAATGATTGTAAGGTTTTTACTGCCGCTCATTTTCTCTTTCTTCCTCTTCATTCAGGGTGTTCTTTGTGTTTTTGCTTCTTTTCCATTACCAACTGTATCTGCTTTAAGTACTATGAATCAAATACACGACAAGAAAGATTCCGACTGCCAGGACTGATAGGGTGAGCAGGAGGTCGAGCATCGATGATGGTTGATAGGTGTCTTCGTCTATTTGTCTCTCAACCTTCCTGTACCTGACAAATGCCAGCAAGCCCATCAACGTGCCAAGACCGACAAGGAATATTCCCACGATTGCCGAATATCCATGAGAAGGCGGCAAGGCATTTTCAATATTAGCGTTTCCCAAAATCAATGACATTTGTTTTATGAACAACGCGAACTTTTCAACAACAAAACCAAATGCCATTATCCCGATGCTTGTTCTTATCCACGCAAGAAATGTTCTTTCATTCGCCATGTGAACACGGCGATTTTGAACTCCCGAAGATTTCTTATCTTCAATTATCTCTGACATATAGCTAACCATCCATGACATGGAATAGGGTGACTAAGGGCGACAATACAATCCTTCTCGGTACATCGTTTTTTGCGAACGCTGCCCGACCTAAAACTTATGCCGCTGCTGAGACGAGCCATTTGATCATCGCGACCTTCAGCGGCCTTCACGACAAGGCACGAGACCATCCATCGCATAGATGAAAATGGCGAGCGTTTGATACCAGGGCAAAGACAGATGTCCGACATTCGCTATCCCAAAAGCGCTGGCCGCCCCAGATGCTATCGATCATAAGGTCCCTCTGCACCCTTGCCTCCCGGCTTGCTTATTTCTTCTTCTGCACTGCCTTTATTGGCTGGAACGGTCCGTACTGATGCTGTTCCTGAGAAAAATCATCTGCATAGGGTGGATACGGGCAGTCCACCGCTTTTTTCTCCAGTTTCGGATAATCCTTTTCCAATCCGCTCATCTTCGGCCGCTCCTTCGAACTGAGATAGGCGGCGACATCGTAGGTATCTTCATTGGTGATTGCCGGCTGGTACCACACCGTTCCCAGCGGCATGTTGCTATGAATAAACGCGGCGGTGGTCAGCAGTCGGTTCATTCCCGCTCCGTTGTTATAGCTGTTAGCTCCCCAGAGCGCCGGGGCGACATGGCTGCCTGAACCACCGGCCGACATGGACTGATAGCCGTCCCCATTTTTGCCATGGCAAGACATGCAGAACCGGTTGTACACCTTTTCTCCTTTGCTTACATCGGCCTTACGGTTCGGACCTTCGTATTTGGGGGTTACCAGTCCAAAAACATCCTTGGGCATCTCTTTCGACAACCAGTTCACGTAGGCAACCATTGCCTTCATCTCCCTGCTGTCGACAGCCATCGCCTTGCCGTTCAGGCTGCGCTCGAAACAGCCGTTAATTCGCTGTTCAAGGCTCTGCACCTGGTCTTCGCGGCCTCGGTATTGAGGGTATGTCTGGCTAATCCCCATCCAGGGGAGTCCGAACTGCTTGGCGCCGTTATCCACGTGGCAGCTCGTACAGTTCAGACCATTGCCGGAAAAACGCATTTTCTTATCCTTCACCCCAGGGCCGAGCTGCGCATACGTATCGGTCAAAAGCAGTGCGCCGTAACGGATGAGATCACCTTCCGCTCCCTTGGGAATATCCTTCATCAGCGGCACTACCCAGACGGCAGAAGATCCTTTTGCCGCCAATGGCGGCGCGGTGGTGCGCTCCGCATCGGCCAGGGTGGTCGAAAATCTGAGAATATTGTTGATTTCTTCGTCCTTCAGTTTCTTGTCCAACTGCAAGTACCCCATTAGATCCACTGCCTCCGCCAGATTGCCCACTTCACCGTCATGGAAATAGGGAGCGGAAAGGGTGATGTTTCGCAGCATGGGAACCTTGAAGACATATTTGTCACTTTCCAGCTTGGTGACCTTAAAGCGGCCAGGGTCCTTGTCGTTGGTGTACTTATGGAACACGCCCATTTTCTGGAAGGTCATCCCGCCCAGGTTGGGGCCGCTGTGGCACTGCACGCAGCCGACATAGATGAAGGTGCGCATGCCTTCCATTTCCTGCCTGGTGAGGGCTTGTTTGTCCCCCTCCAGGAAACGGTCGAAGCGGCCCCGGCTAATCAGCGTTCGTTCAAAGGCCGCAACCGCTTTGGCAAAGTTGTCGAAAGTCACAGGGTCTTTCTCGCCAGGAAAGGCCTTTTTAAAATCAGCGGCATAATGAGTTATGCCTTTCAGCCGTTCGGCCACCGCTTTGGCATCGTGCATCCCCATTTCAATGGGATTGAGGGGGGGTCCCTGAGCCTGATCTTTTAGAGTGGCCGCGCGTCCGTCCCAGAACTGCGCAATCTGGTAACCGGCATTCATGGTTGGCGGATCGTTGCGGTCGCCAAATTTTCCTTCCGCACCTTTGCCTGTCTTGAGATTGTCCGCACCGGCGCCTTTGTTGTCAAGGGGATGGCAAGAGTTGCAGGATTGGGTTTTGTTGATCGAAATGGCCTTCTCGAAATAGAGTTTCTTTCCCAGTGCAATCATGGCTGGAGTGTCTTGCTCGCTCCCCGGCATGGTCGGGGGAAGTTTGCCGAAAAGCGCATGCGCCTGCATCAGCAGTACACCATCCGGGGTGCCGGGTACCGCTGTGATTGTGCGCGAGGCATCCACTACCTGGCTCCTGGCCGCTTTTTTTTGTGCCTCCGCTGCGGATTTGGCAGAGACCTGCGAGATCAGATTACCCCCCATACCGAAAAGAATCAATGCACCCAACACGGCTATCAAAAAAACGGTTGCCCCTAACTTCTTTCGCATAACCAATCCTCCTTTGTTTTGCCCGACAGGGTCATTCGATTTTCCACTTGCACCATCAGAATAACTGCATGCGGTTAACACAAGTTCTATGGCACCATGCAAAACAGGGCAGCAATATCAAAACCGCAAATCTGATAGCTTTGCGACCAGCCTTCTTTGTTTTCATTGGTCATCTCCTGTGTTGCCTGGTATCCGTATATCCCTCACTATGTGGATTGTTCCATTGCCGGCCATCAAGCCAGCAATTGGATGGTCATTATTATTTCTTTGCCATTTTCCGGCATTCTTCAGCGCATTTATGGCAGGCTTTGGCGCATTGCTGACAATGCTCTATTTTGTGTTTGGCGCACTCATCACCGCACGCCTGACAAATTTCAGCGCATAACGCGCAGATTTTCGCTGAATACGCTGAGCCGCGTGACATCAATTGAGCGGCCAGACTGCAAATATCGGCGCAATCCCGATCAAGTTCGATGCACCGCACCATCATTTTAATGTCTTGTTCGTGCAGACAAGATGCCGCGCAATGTTCGCACAATGTTACGCATTTATTACAGGCTTCGATACAACCTTCGTATTGTGTATGTGACATAACTTTTCTTCTCCTTTTTTGTTTGTTGTTGATCTCTTCTATTGGGAATTGTAATTAATCTTTGCGTGCCAATTTTACGGCAATTTGAGCAACATGCGTTCCCTGATATCTTGCTGCATTCAGTTCATTTTCGCTGGGCATTCTTTCACCTTTACCTCCGGCAATAGTTGAAGCGCCATAAGGAGATGAACCGGTGATCTCATCAATGCGCATTTGCCCTTCAAAAGCATAAGGCAGACCTACGATGATCATTCCCTGATGAAGTAATGTAATATGGAAACTAAGGATTGTTGATTCCTGGCCGCCGTGCTGTGTTGCTGAACTGGTAAAGACACTTCCTACTTTACCGACAAGAAGTCCCTTGGCCCAAATCCCTCCGGTAGAATCGAGAAATTGGCGCATCTGACCGCACATATTTCCGAAACGTGTCGGTGTGCCGAATATAATTGCATCGGCAGAAACCAAATCATCCGCAGTGCAAACATCGATCTGAGAAGTTTTCTTTTGAAAGTCTGATGCCCCCATTTTCTTCAAAACGTCATCGGACAAAGTTTCCGGCACACGATACATTTTCACTTCTGCGTCTTTGACCTGTTTTACACCTTCAGCTGCTGCCTGGGCCATTTTATATATATGACCAAACATTGAGTAATAAACGATTAGAACCTTCATATTCTTATTCTCCTTTCTTTATTCGTGAAACTCCAATTTAGTGAGTCCCAAGTTTCAGAAGCGTATAAAGGTCACTATAGGCGCACTGAAATTTGCTGGACGAACTATCCCGGGAGCGAAGCGACGCGGGACTATTGTAGGAACCCCCGCAGCCTAATTTGTGGTTTCCTACCCGTGATTTGATCTTTCATTTTGAATCAGACGACGATTACCGGGTCGATTAACAAAAAGTTCCCGAAGAATCTCTGCCTGTAATCACAAAGAGATTTGCTCTGCATCGCCTGTCACTTGCGCATCTTCTTTTTAAATTGTTCCGTCAATGCCGGGACAATCTGGAACAAATTCGCCATAATGCCATAATTGGCTCTTTTCACTTATATCTCGGACTTCCAATAGCCGTGGATACTACAATTCTCGACTATAGTAATTTTACCTCCCGCTTCTTTCAAGTGGAAACATGCCGCCGGATATACACTCAATGGCGCAAGCATCATTCGGGCAATAAATTTATCATTCTGATAAGCGTCTATGAAACGAATGTAGTGCTTTTCGTCCATAGGGTGCATTACCTTGCCGATTATTACAATTACGTCCGTACAACCGGATCCCGGCAAAAGGCTGCAACTCTTATTAACAGTGACAGCGGGAACGTGTTTAATCTCAGCTTCAGGGCTCTTTTGGATGGATTCTTTAAAAATTGCATCATTTTGTAAAAATTTATCTTTTGCCGCACCGCAGACCGGACACATGTCCGGCAGATTTTTGAATTCAATATGTCCGCAAACCTGGCAAATATATATTTTCATAAGTATCTCCCCATCTTTCTTTATTTTTTTATTTTATTTCACTAAATTAATATTCGATCCATTTTAATAATAATAGTTTTAAGCAAAGCGATGCAATCCGTCTCTTAAGTCTCTATCTTTGATAAAGTTCATGATATCTATTTTCCCACAGCATATAAATATTTGATACGTTTTAAATCTTATCATTGTGCACCTTCCTTTCAGATCATCTCTTTAAGTTATAGTAATGAATAACGCGTCCTGTATTTGCTTTTGAAATGCATTAAGTTTCCAGATCGCGCTTCATCCTGTCAAAATCCTCTTTATTGATTTCACCCTTCGCATAGCGCTTCTTTATAATATCCAGGTGGCTTTCATTCTCTGTCGGCGTCTGTCCCCTGGTTTTCTGAGACTGAACAAAGAAATAGATCAGCAATCCAATAGCGATAAGAAATATTATCCACATAAACATCCCTCCATATCCACATCCGTAATACATCATGGCAACTTTCCCTCCTTTTATCCTCAGAAGATAGAATCATTGAAGTTATAGAAACCGCTCTTGAAAATGATCAATGATTTTATTCAGGCATATCCTGTTTTATGCCATTACCATCGGCCACATTTCCCTCTGCCACCCCAGGAAATTCGCATCTGAATCAGAAAACGGTAAGTATTCCCTTTCTCTTTTTCAGTCGTCTTGTTTCATGCATGATTTCAATTCGCCATCGCTTTGGAAAGAAATTAGAGCGTCCGCCTTGCATTTATTATTCCCTTTGGTAACTGACTCAGAGAGTACACAAGATTCTAATTTACCGTTGCTGTAAAAATTAATAGCGCCGCCATTTTTACATGTGACGTTATTCGCATCGTAATCATCTTTGAGTTGGCAGAATTTTAATGATCCGTTGTCATGAAGAACAACGTTTGCACCAGAATCACAAATCGATTGGTCAGCGGCATAGACATTAAAAATAACTAAAATGAATATTAATATTAATGCCAAACTCAGGGAAAACAAATCATCTGTAATTTTCATAAAATATTTACACTTTTAGATGCTAATCTTGATGGTCTCGTAAAAAGTCGCTTTTGCCCTTTTTTGTCATTCCCGCGAA
>WOYI011278626.1_pt1 | contig 62937 bp, 44 predicted proteins | sample 6423411 | NCBI WGS metagenome assembly WOYI01 (sample SAMN13441803, study PRJNA592873) | oil field metagenome | biome: oil field; feature: oil-well bore; material: oil-contaminated soil; isolation source: oil-contaminated soil from oil-well borehole | place: Germany: Wietze | collected 2016-10-18 ... | reverse complement strand
CAATGAACTCATATATTATGGCACTATTGCCGCTTAATTTTTTAACGAAGTATTGGTAATTTAGCTGTTTTAATTTTTATATACTTGTATAGCTGAACTAATTAAAGGATGAGCTCAATTTCGATTAACTTACTTAAACTTTTGAATAAGAAACAGGATGCTGCTTTTGAGGTTGTTTTCAATCTATACTATCCGCGTTTGGTTTATTTCGCAAAAGTATATGTACCTGAAGCCGATGCAAAAAGTCTTGTGCAGGATGCCTTTGTTTCCATGTGGGAGAAAAAACCGAAGTTCCTTAGCGAAGCACAGCTACAAAGCTACCTGTATACCAACGTAAAGAATAATTGTTTAATGTTTCTTCGCCACGAAAAGGTAAAAAAGAAATATAATCAAAATCTAATTTTACAGAAGCAAAACCAATTGCACGAAATGGCTTTAAAGCAAATTGATACCACCGTTATCAGCTTTCGTGAAATTGAAAAAATTATTGATAAAACGCTTTTAGAACTTCCAGAACGATGTAGTGAAATTTTTGTGTTTAGCCGACTCGAAGGTAAAAAAAATCAGGAAATCGCGGATAACCTTTCGATTTCAGTTAAAGCTGTTGAAGCCCAAATTACAAAAGCTTTAAAAATATTCAGGCTGGCATTAAAAGATTACTTACCGTTAGTAGCTTTTCTTTTGATGGTGTACGGTTAATGCCTCAACTATAATAATCGTAAAAATATTTTTTTTAAAAATCTATATCAAGGGTAGGGTTATGCCCTGTTCGGACATTATACTTATAATTTTTTCAAAATGGACATAGAGAGATTAACAGAAAATATATCACAAGGGGAAACAATAAGCAATTCAAAAGAACTTTTTGACTTTGTGAACGCTTCTGCTGATAATGCAGAGGAATACATCCGTCAGAAAAACCTTTGGGCAATGTTGCAAACTGGCGCCCAAATGGATGCTGCCAGTATTGAGTCGGGATTCAGAAAAGTACAGAAAAGGTTAAATCACAATTTTTGGAGAAATCCTGTGGTCAATATTTTGAAATATGCAGCAATAATTGTGTTTGCACTTGCCGGAGGATATTTCTTGAGCCAGAACAAACTGGGGGCTGAATTGGCAATGAATGAGATTGTGGTTCCGCGCGGAAACAGGACTTCTGTAACACTTCCCGATGGAAGTTTGGTCTGGATTAGCAATGGTTCAAAGCTTATTTACCCCGAAAACTTCAGTGGGGATACCAGAAATGTTCGGCTCGAGGGTGAAGGTTTTTTTGAAGTTGCACACGATACCGAACATCCGTTTATTGTTTCAGTGGGGCAGGAAAAGATCAAGGTGTTAGGGACTAAATTTGCAGTTGTGGCTTATCCCGAAGATGATCTGGTTAAAACTGAACTGATTTCAGGGGAAATTCAATTCGATGTTTATACAGGCAATACCAAAAACGAATACAAATCATTCTTGGTTAAGCCATCGCATAGTTTAGTTTATGATAAAACATCCGGGAAGGTCTACGAGTCCATTATCCCGGATGGTTTTTACGATTACTGGCTAAATGGGACTTATCGTTTCAAAAATGAAACATTTGAATCGCTGTCCAGAAAAATTGAACGAATTTACAACGTAGAAATTATTTTTATGGATACAGGGTTTAAAACACGAAACTTCACCGGGACACTAAGTATAGATGATAATATCTATACCATTATGGAAGCCTTCAAAAACGCGTCAGGAAAACCATTCAACTACAAATACGAAAAAGGAAAAATATTTATTATGAACTAATCTAACTTTTAAAAACTATTTGCCTATGAACTAAATCCGAACTGAAACTAAAAAACGGGAAATGTCTGCCAACACTTCCCGCCTGTAAAGAAACACTTTTGGGTTTCCATCTTTTTGAGAATCAATAAATAAGCCAATTGGCTCAATTATCGAAATTTAACACGTTAAATGTATGAAAAAAACTAACATTTGCAATGAGGTAGATTATATGGCTCATTTCAAAAAACTGATTAGAACTATGAAGATTACATGTTTGTTTCTCTTGGTAGCCATAGTGCAGGTTTCGGCCTCCAGCTATGCGCAATCTATCAAGTTGACATTGGACATGAAGAATGCCAAACTATCCGAACTTTTCGAAGAAATTGAGAATTCGAGTGAATTCAGGTTTTTTTACGACAGCAACGAAATCGATCTTTCAAGGGAAGTTACAATACACAAGGAAAAGTCGAACATCAACGACATTCTTACCGAGGCATTTGTCGGTACCGAATACTCGTATGTTTTGCTCGACCGACACATTATTGTTCAGAACAGAGGAAAAGAAAATACAGAATCCGTTGATAATCCTTTGCCGCAAAATTTGGTAAGCGGAACAGTAAAAAGCAGTCAGGGTGAGTTGTTGCCCGGTGTTACGGTTTTGGTGAAAGGAACCAATAACGGTACGGTTACCGACGTAGACGGGAAATTCTCGCTCAGCGGAGTTGAACCCGGCGATGTGATGTTGTTCTCTTTCATTGGAATGGAAACACAGGAAGTTACCGTAGGTGACAACCGCACCATCGATGTTGTTATGCGACCCTCCTCTATTGACATTGAAGAAGTAGTGGCTATTGGTTACGGTACCCAGAAAAAGGAATCGTTAACAGGTGCAATTTCGGCTGTAACTTCCGAAGATTTGGAAAGAGTACACGCTTCAACGGTTAGTTCTACTTTGGCAGGTAAGCTGGCAGGTGTGTCTTTCCGTATGCCCGATGGGCGTCCGGGGGCTTCGGCAACTATTCAGATCAGGAATATGGGTGACCCGCTTTATGTAATAGATGGGATACAGAAAGATGCTGGACAATTCAATAACTTGTCGCCAAATGATATCGAAAGCATCAGTGTTCTGAAAGATGCATCGGCAGCCATTTATGGTGTACGTGCAGCAAACGGTGTTGTTGTGGTTACCACCAAGCGTGGTAAAAAAGGAACCCAAAATACCATCAATGTAAATGCCTACATGGGATGGCAAAACTGGTCGCGTTTTCCTGAAACTGTGGATGCTTACGACTGGATGCTGGGAAAAGCTTACGCTGAAATGAACCTTGACGGCAGTACGAATATTACCCCGGCAGAACTGGATAAATGGAAAGCAGGAACAGAAGCAGGATACCAAAGTTTCGACTGGTACGATTTTATAATACAGCCAAATGCACCACAGAACTCCATTAACATAAGTACATCGGGGGGATCCGATAAAATTAACTACTATTTCTCGCTCACCCGTTTGGACCAGACTTCAGTTTTGGGACGGGAGTTTACTTTTGAACGCACAAATATTCAATCTAATATTGACGCACAAATTACGGACCGCCTAAAAGTGGGCGCTTCTATTAATGGCCGTATCGAAACCCGTGATAATCCAGGTGTTCCAGGAGGAGATGATTATTGGGCGCCACGTTTTGCACTGTTTCGCAACCGTCCTACAGAACGGCCTTATGCTAACGATAACCCGGAATTCATTAACAACATCGGCCACATGGCTGAGAACTGGGGCTTGTTAACCAAAGAAAACTCGGGTTACTGGACGGAAGACTGGAGAGTGCTTCAACTGAATTTTAATGGCGAATACGATCTGCCAATCGAAGGATTGTCGGTAAAAGGAACCTATTCTTATTACATCGCCGACCGTTTAATGAATGGGCACGAATATACTTATGAAGCTTATTCTTACTTTCCTGAAACTGATGAGTACAAAGTGACATTTTCTATGCAAAACCCATGGCGTGAACGTGGTACACACAAAGTAATGGAAAATGTATTGATTGGCCAGGTTGACTATGGAAATACATTTGGAGAGCATACAGTGGCAGCAACTTTTGCAAACGAGCGTATTGAAAGACGTGATCTGGATGTATGGGTACATGCTGTGCCAAAAACCAATGCACTTCCATTAATCCAGTTCCCTGATATGGATACCTACAACGACTCGGATGACGAAAGTGCCAGAATTGGTTACATCGGAAGGGTAAACTACAACTTTGCCAATAAATATTACGTCGAATTTTCTGGACGTTACGATGGTTCGTGGAAATTTGTATCGAGCGAACGCTGGGGGTTTTTCCCGTCAGGATCAATAGGATGGCGTATTACCGAAGAGAATTTCTCTAAAGCGCTGCTTGGTGAAAGTACCTTCAATTTGAAACTGCGTGCATCGTACGGTGAACTTGGAGACGACAACGTAGGCATTGGTAATTTCGATTACCTGACAGGTTACAACTACGCTTCTCAAACCGTGGTAATGGATGGACAGATTATTACCGGTGCGCGCGACCGTGGTGTGCCAATCAAATCTATTTCGTGGTATACCAGCCGCATAACCGATATTGGTGCCGACTGGTCGTTATACAACGGAAAATTAAGTGGTGCTGTCGATTACTTCTATCGTAAACGCGACGGACTGCGCGGACGCAAATACGATATCCTGGTACCAAACGAACTTGGATACACCTTGCCCGATGAAAACGTAAACAGCGATGCCACCATGGGGGCAGAAGCATCGATTGCTTATGATGGCTCGGCAGGCGACTTCAAATATACCGTAGGCGGTAATATTTCGTACGCACGTAATAAATTCCTCCAATCGTATAAACCTCGTTTTGGAAACTCCTGGGACCATTACCGCAACTCATCGGAAGATCGCTGGACAGGCGTTTTCTGGGGCTATGAAATTGAAGGTCAGTTCGAGTCATTCGAACAGATTAACAGCTGGCCGGTTAACAACGACGGAAATGGTAACCGCGATATGTTGCCCGGCGACATTATTTATAAAGACATTAACGGTGACGGCGTTATCAACGGATATGATCAACGTCCGATCGGATACCCGAGAGATCGTAACCCGATCATCAACTTTGGTATTAACCTTGCTGCCCAGTACAAAGGATTCGACCTGAAAGCTGATTTCTCAGGTGGTTCGGCTTACTCCTACAACCAGAACTGGGAAATGCGCTGGCCTTACCAGAATACTGGTAACCTGCTAAAACAATTTTACGACGATCGTTGGCACCGCGAAGATCCGTTTGATCTGAATAGCGAATGGATCCCGGGGAAATACCCTGCACTACGTTTTAACACCGGCTGGCACAGTAATTACAACAAGCAGTCAACTTTCTGGTTGACCAACGCCCACTACATTCGCTTAAGAACCCTTGAACTGGGTTATACCCTGCCTAAAGAGTGGGTAACAAAAATTGGGGCACAGAACTGCCGTTTGTATCTGAATACCTACAACCTGTTCTCTCTCGATAATTTGAAAGATCTGGGTGTAGAACCCGAAATTATGGAAGAGAACGGTTTACAGTATCCGCAAAACAGCATGGTGAATATTGGAGTAAATGTTTCATTCTAAACTTCTAAAACAGTAACAATATGAATAAAAAGATAGTATATATACTGCTTCTGCTTTTAACATTTAACTGGAGCTGTAACGACGATGATTTTCTGGACAGGGAACCCACCAATATCCTGCTGGATGAACAAGTATGGACGGACGAGGCTTTGATTCTGTCTGTGGTAAGCGACCTGTATTTCAGGATTCCTGAGTACCAATCTTTGGAAGGTTGGTGGAATTTTGCCGATTTTGATGAAGCTTTTGCCTCGAATTTTGGCGACTACTGGCGCCATAAAAATAACGACTGGGGTTATGGCGAATGGAGCCTTTGGAACTACGGTTATATCCGCGAAATCAACCTCTTTATTCAAAAAGCGCAATCTGATTTGACCAATAACCTGGATCCGGCGGTTAAATCACGTTTTATTGCCGAAGGCCGCTTTTTACGTGCCAATGCTTATTTCGAACTGGTAAAACGTATGGGGGGCGTACCTTTAATTACCGAGCCGTTGGAATACGATTTTAGCGGAGATGCAAGTTATTTGCAACGTCCCCGTGCGAAAGAATCCGATATTTACGATTTCGTTTTGAGCGAGTTAGAAGAGATTAAAAATGATTTGCCTAACGATGTGAACGTTAAAAGCCGTGCAACCCAGGCGCTGGTTTTGGCCATGCAATCGAGGGTAGCTTTATATGCTGCTTCAATTGCGAAATATGGCGCAACCACTCCGGCTGTTTTTTTACCGGGCGGCGAAGTCGGTATTCCGGCAAGCATGGCCGAAAGCTATTACACAAAGGCGTTGAGTGCTGCAGAGCAATTAATTAAAAATGGTGATTATGCACTGTACAACAAAAAAGAAGACCTTTCTGACAATTTCGCAAGTTTGTTTGTTGACAAAGGAAACAATACCGAGGTGATTTTTGTACGCGACTACGTACAAAGCGAACGCTGGGACGGAAGGGCCAATCTCTGGACGCTTTGGAATCAGCCATGGTCGGGTGCCGAAGATTTGGAAGGTGGCCGTACCAACCCGTCGCTAAACCTGGTGCAATCCTTTGAACTGCTGGACAATACTTTTGCAACTTTCGAAACCATGGATGGTGGAGGAGATTATCTTTATTTTGACAATCCTTTAGAAATGTTTGCAGGTCGCGATGCCCGTTTGGCAGGAACTGTCATTCTTCCCGGAAGTAAGTTTAAAGGCAAAGACCTTGATATTTGGGCTGGTTACCAACTGGCCGACGGAAGCATTATTACAGGCGATGAGTTTGGCCAGCGTAAAGAACTTCCCGGAACAGATACTCCTGTACAGGTGGTAGGTTTCGACGGGCCAATTGATGGCCGTGAGTTTAGTGCGCAAAGTGGGTTTTACGTACGCAAGCACATGGATCCACAGACCGGTAGTGGACAGAGAGGTTTAAAAAGTGACAGATGGTGGGTTCGCTACCGTTTGGCCGAAGTTTACCTGAATGCTGCTGAAGCCGCTTTCGAACTGGATCAGGCAGGCAAAGCAGCCGGCTATCTTAATGTGGTTCGCCAAAGGGCCGGGTTTACAACTGATCTAAAGGCAAGCGACGTTACTTTCGATCGTATTGTTCACGAACGCAAAGTGGAGTTGGCATTTGAAGGGCATGAATTGTGGGATATGAAACGCTGGCGTTTGGCCCACATCGTTTGGAATGGCGAGAAAGTTCCGTTGACTGACAAGCCTTGGAAAGCCGACGAAGTGAGTACGCGCGTATTCGGATTATGGCCATACAAATATTACGAACCGGGAAGTGAAAACAATGGTAAATACATCTTCAAACAAATACTTCCGGGGCAGGTTACAGGAGCCGACCGATTCCGTTTAGGAAACTACTATTCGTTCATTAACGACGAGATCAGAAATAACAATCCGCAAATTGTTAAGAACCCTAATCAATAACCTTTAAAGGAGAATACAATGAAGAAGTTAAAATTTATATTCACACTTATTATTGCGACTACAATTCTCGCATCATGTGCATGGGATAATTACGACGAACCGCAATCGTTCCTAAAGGGAAACATCGTGTACAACAACGAACCAATTGGTGTAAGCTACAACGATGTTACATTTCAGTTGTGGGAACCGGGGTGGCAACTCTCTTACCCGATTGATGTAGTTGTTGCTCAGGATGGTTCGTATTCGGCTAAATTGTTTAATGCTACCTATAAACTGGTATTTCCCGACGGACAGGGGCCGTTCAGAATGGTAGGCGCCGATACATTAACCGTAAATATTGCCGGTAATCAAACGCTCGATATCGAGGTGGAACCGTACTACATGATCCGTAATGCACAGTTCTCGGCTAGTGGCAGAAATGTAACTGCTTCTTTTCAGGCTGAAAAAATTATTACGGATGCTGATGCGCTCGATATTGAACGGGTGAACCTGTACGTAAACAAAGGAATGTTTGTCGATTTCAGAACTAACGTAGCCAGTACTGAAATTTCCGGAGGTGATATAGCCAATCCGGGTTCAATCAGTATGTCGGTAAGTGTTCCTGAGCTTACGCCAACACAAAATTATGTGTATGCACGCGTAGGGCTTAAAGTGGCCGGACGCGAAGACATGATCTTTTCTCAAGTACAAAAAATAGATTTGTAGAACATATCAGCAAAAGTTATCCCGGATTGTTTTCCGGGGTAACTTTTTTGTTTTTGGCCTTTTAATTTTAAACCAACTTTTTACTTAAAATTTTAATCTCATGTTTTGCAAAATCCATTTTAGCAGTATTGTTGCAATACTTGCTGTGTTGTTATTTGCCTGTTCTCCAACTGAGAAAACGACTGATGCTACCACCGAACAGGCTTTTCGAGCGCCGGCCTACCCGCTGGTTACTATCGATCCGTATACCAGTGCCTGGTCAACAAGCGATCAGTTGTTTGATACACCCGTTACACATTGGACAGGTAAAACCCATTCGCTGATTGGTGCGCTTAAGGTAGATGGAGAAATTTATCGTTTTATGGGAAAAGAGGAAATACCACCCAGGGTTATTATCCCGATGGCCAATTACGAACACTGGGATGCGCGTTTCACCGAAAAGCAACCAGGCGCCGGATGGGAAGCACCCGGTTTTAACGATTCCGCATGGAACAGTGGTAAAGCTGCATTTGGAACTACCGGGATGCCGGCCTTGGCAACACCGTGGGAAAGCAAAGACATTTGGGTACGGCGTACTTTTCAGTTGCCAGCAGAATTGGACGAACAGGATATCTACCTTATTTATTCGCACGATGATATTTTTGAACTCTACCTCAACGGCGAGCAATTGGTAAAAACTGAATACGAGTGGCACAATAATGTGAGGCTAAAACTCAATCGCGAGAAATTAAAGCTTGGTGAAAAAAATACCATTGCGGCACATTGTCATAATCGGACAGGAGGAGGCTACGTGGATTTTGGTATTATTCAGGACCGCAACGAAAAAGAGATTTTTGCATCAACAGCGATTCAAAACAAAGTTGAACTTACGGCTACAAGTACGAAATACGATTTTACTTGTGGCCCGGTAGATCTTCAGCTGGAGTTTATATCCCCCTTATTGCCGGACGACCTTGATTTGTTGTCGAGGCCGGTGAATTATATCGATTACGAGATACTGGCAAACGACAACAAAAGCCATGATGTTCAGATTTACATTGAAACCACACCCGAATGGGCAGTAAATGATTTGAGCCAGGAAGTAATTGTAACAACAGGAGCCAAACAGAATATTAATTGGGTAAAAGCCGGAACCGTTGAACAACCAATATTGCAAAAAAAAGGCGATAACGTTCGTATTGATTGGGGCTATCATTATCTGGCAACAGTTGATAGCGAAGGAGCTTCTGTACATATTGGTGATTATATACTTTCGAAACAGCAGTTTTTAAACCAGGAAATACCCGGTAGCAGTGTAGATGAATTTATTACAAAAATGAGCCAGTCGATGCCTGCCATGGTTTTTACAGACGACATGAAAGAAGTTTCAGATAAGGCAACAAGCGGTTATGTAATGATCGCTTACGACGATATTGAATCCATTCAGTACTTTGGTGATAACCTGAAAGCCTGGTGGACAAAAAACGGGGAAGTTAGCATTGCAGATGTACTGCAATCGGCGGTTACTGAACGTGATGATGTTTTGGCACGTTGCGCCAAACTCGATCGGGAATTGCATGCTAAAGCCTTGAAAGCCGGTGGCGAAAATTACGCCGACCTGTGTGAATTGGCCTTCCGCCAATCGATTGCTGCGCACAAACTGGTAAAAGATCCCGACGGAAATATCCTTTTCCTTTCAAAAGAAAACTTTAGCAACGGTTCAATTGGTACAGTGGATGTTACTTATCCCTCAGCACCCTTATTTTTACGATACAATCCGGAGTTGTTGAAAGGGATGCTAAATCCTATTTTTTATTATTCTGAAAGCGGAAAATGGACCAAACCTTTTGCTGCCCACGATGTAGGAACTTATCCGATTGCCAATGGTCAAACCTATGGCGGCGATATGCCGGTGGAGGAATGCGGGAATATGATCATTCTTACAACAGCCATTGCCGATGCAGAAGGAAATGCCGATTATGCAGCAGAACATTGGGAGGTGCTCACAACCTGGGCGAATTACCTGCTTGAAAACGGGCTCGATCCTGAAAACCAATTGTGTACCGATGATTTTGCGGGTCACTTTGCTCACAATGTAAATCTTTCGGTAAAAGCCATTATGGGAATCGCCGGTTATGGTAAACTGGCAGAAATACTGGGAAAAACAGAAGTGGCTGAAAAATATACCACTGAAGCAAAAAACATGGCACAGGAGTGGATAAAAATGGCTGATGATGGCGACCACTATCGTTTAACTTTTGACCAGCCCGGAACATGGAGCCAGAAATACAACCTGGTTTGGGACAAACTACTCGGCCTCGAAATATTTCCGCCAGAGGTGGCACAAACAGAAATTGCTTATTACCTTACAAAACAGAACAAATACGGGCTTCCTTTGGATAACCGGAAAGATTATACCAAATCGGATTGGATTGTATGGACAGCAACACTTGCTGACGACAAATCTACCTTTCAAAAATTTATCGACCCGCTGTATTTGTACGTTACTGAAACACCCGACCGGGTTCCGATGTCCGACTGGTACATGACTACCGATGCAACCCAGGTTGGTTTTCAGGCGCGTTCTGTTGTAGGTGGCTATTTTATAAAAATGCTGGAATAACGACATGCTGAAACTTGCTTACATAGTTGCTTTGATCTTTGCTGTGACTTTTTCTTCTTGTACCGGAAATTCAGGCAGGAAGTCCGGTAGTGTAGAAACAACTGAAAAGCAAGCAGCTACTTTCACAAATCCGTTGCTACCACAGGGAGCCGACCCATGGTCGGTTTTTCACAATGGATTTTACTATTACATGCAAACTTCGCCCGATAGTTTGGTGCTTTGGAAAACGGCAGATTTAACTGACCTAAAAAATGCTCCGAAGAAAACAATATGGATACCAACGGAGCCTTCGCGGGCAAGAGATTTATGGGCGCCTGAAATTCATTACATTGATAAAAAATGGTACGTTTATTATGCGGCAGACGATGGTGATACCGACAACCATCAGCTCTATGTATTGGAGAATGAAAATGCCGATCCGTTTGAGGAAGAATTTTCCTTTAAAGAACGCATAAGTACCGATAAGGATAACAATTGGGCCATTGATGCTTCGTTGTTTGAATACAACGAGGAATTATACATGGTTTGGTCGGGGTGGCAAACACGACGGATTGATACAGAAACTCAATGTATTTACATTGCAAAAATGCAAAATCCGTGGACGTTAGCTTCTGAACGTGTGTTGATTTCAAAACCTGAACTGGAATGGGAACGCCACTACATTAACGAAAGTGGCTGGACACCGGATTACAAAATTTTTGTAAACGAAGGGCCTCAGCCCTTGAAAAGCCCAAATGGAAAATACATTCATATTGCGTATTCCGCAAGTGGAGTATGGACACCCTACTATGCTTTGGGAATGTTAACAGCTACAGTTGGCTCCGATTTGTTAGACCCGGAATCCTGGGTAAAATCACAGGAACCGGTTTTTAGCCAGTCACCAGAGAATGGGGTTTACGGATCGGGGCACAACAGTTTCTTTAAATCACCGGATGGAAAAGAAATTATATCTTGTACCATGCCCGTGATACAGAAACAGATCCTCTGGGGATGGGCGATACACGTTCGCCACGCGCCCAGAAGTTTGAATGGGATGAAAATGATTATCCGGTTTTTGGCGTGCCTTTTGCCACATCAAAAGAATTGAAAAAGCCGTCAGGAACAATATTGACTGAAGAATGAAAAATAGGTTTTCTATCATAAGTTTAGGATTTGGATTAGTTTTAGTTATTATGCTGACAGTGGCAGCCGGTGCTCAGTCTGTGCAAAAAGCACCGGCTCCTCTGTTCAGAGATCCGGTTTATGATGGAGCTGCTGATCCTGTTGTTTTTTGGAACCAAACCGAGAAAAACTGGTGGATGCTTTATACCCAACGCCGGGCCAACGAAGAGACTGCTGATGTTGCCTTTTGTTATGGGAACGAAATAGGAATAGCTTCCTCCTCTGATAACGGGAAAAGCTGGATTTACCGTGGAACGCTCAACCTTGAGTTTGAACATGGTAAAAATACATTTTGGGCACCTGAAGTAGTTTTTGAGAATGGAAAATACCACATGTTTGTGGTATACATTCGCGGCGTACGAAACCACTGGGGCGGCGATGCCCGAATGGCACATTACACCAGTGAAAACTGCTGGGACTGGAGTTTTGAAGGTTTGCTAACTTTATCTTCTGATGCGGTAATTGATGCCACACTTTTTAAAGATGAAAACGAAACCTGGAAAATGTGGTACAAAGACAATAGCCAGTCATGGCTGGCAGAAAGTAAAGATTTGTATACCTGGACATGGCGTAATGAGCCCATTATTGCTGACCAGGCGCACGAAGGGCCAATTGTTTTTGAATTTGCGGGATTCTACTGGCTCATAACTGACCAGTGGGCCGGAATGGGAGTTTACCGTTCTGATGATCTGGAAAACTGGACAAAGCAGGAAAATCCTATTCTGACCGGAGCTTCAAACCGTCCAGACGACAAGCCGAGTGGTGCACACGGTTGTGTGGTAGTAGAAAACGAGCAAGCCTACATTTTTTATTTTACACATCCAGGACGTGAATCACATACAAAAGCAACGCTTGATGCACATGGGAAATACCCGATAAATGAAAAACGATCTTCGATTCAGGTAGCTGAACTGGAGGTAAACAATGGAATATTGGAAGTAAAAGACAGGGATAAACCTTTTCATTTTTTCCTGCCCGACAAAGATTAAAAGATTATAAAAATGGAGACTAGATTATTATTGACTATACTCGCTTTTTTCTTATTCACTGATTGTTCAAAAAGTGAGCAACTTCCTGAAAATGAGGTAAAAGAAACTTTTAAAAATCCGGTTTGGAACGGCGCTGATCCGTGGATGGTAAAACAAGGCGACGAATATATTTACTGTTTTTCAATGAACAACGGAATTGCAGTATCGCGCTCAAAACTAATGACACAAAAAAACACCGCCCAATACATCTGGAGGGCACCCTCATCGGGCTGGAACAGTAACTGTGTATGGGCACCCGAGATTCACTTTATAGATGGACACTGGTATGTTTATTATGCAGCCGGAGTATCGGGACCACCTTTTATTCATCAGCGAACAGGGGTTTTGCGCTCGATAAACGATTATATTTATAGTGAATACGAAGATATGGGAATGTTGAATACCGGTGACGATCCTGATGATATCTCAAAAAATATTTGGGCTATTGATATGACCGTTTTGGAACATCGCGGAAAATTGTACGCCATTTGGTCGGGTTGGTTGGAGCAAATGGATACCGATGCTACACCGCAACACCTTTTCATTCAGGAAATGGAAAATCCTTATACCTTAAAAGGTAGCCGTGTATTGCTTTCTTCGCCTGAAGAAAGCTGGGAAACCGGTGGCCCGTTAAATTTGAATGAAGGACCGGAGGTGCTTAAGCATGGCGAGGAGGTGTTTGTCGTTTATTCCTGTCGCGAATCATGGTTAAAAGAATATCGTCAGGGCATGCTGCAGTTGAACAGTCCGGATGCTGATCCGCTTGATCCGCAAAATTGGATAAAAACAGGACCGGTTTTCGAAGGAAATAATTCGGTGTATGGAGTGGGGCATGTATCGTTTGTAAAATCGCCCGACGAAACAGAGGATTGGATCATTTATCACTCAAAGAAAAGCACAGAACCCGGTTGGGACCGCGATGTGCGAATGCAACCTTTTACCTGGAATCCGGACGGAACTCCAAATTTTGGTGAAGCAGTAAAGACTGGCAAAGAGATTCAACGTCCTTCAGGAGAAGTTGAAATTGAGAAAGCTAAAACAGAATAGAAATTTCACCTGCACTAAACGGATGAAAGTGTTATTATTCAGATATTGATAGAAGATTGGACCTATTTAATTCGGGGAAATAAGATCAAGGACCGTTTCCCGGTAAACCAATAAAATACTAATCATGAAACGACGCAATTTTATTCAAACATTATCAGGCGGCACAGCAGCAGCTTATTTCACAACGAATCCACTGGTAAGCTCTTCTTCAGTATTTGCTAAAGACAGCGACTTAAGTTATCACACAATTGAAAGTGTATCCACAAAAAAAGTCCGTATTCAGTATCCGCGTTTTGTGAGTAAAAATGCAATTAAAGGCAACCACGGTTGGGGTTACGATGAAACAGTTTGTGAGCTGGTAACCAAACAAGGTGCAAAAGGTTGGGGCGTTACTTTGTGGGGGAGATCAGATGAAGGGCTTGCAGATTATGTGGTGGGTAAAAAGGTGTCTGATTTGTTTTCACCTGAAATTGGCTTGATCGATCCTAAAGCTGAATATTGCGACATCGCACTTCATGATTTGGCCGGAGTAATCCTGAATAAACCGGTTTATGAGGTGATGGGCGCTAAAACTCCGGAGACCACCAAATGTTACAGCGGTATGATTTATTTTGATGATCTGACACCATTCTACAATAAAACATTGGGGCTCGACATTATTCTGAAAGAATGCCAGTTTGACTATGATATTGGTTACCGGCAGTTTAAGTTGAAAATTGGCCGTGGAAATAAATGGATGCCAAAAGCCGAAGGAATCAAACGCGATATTGAAGTAACGAGATTGGTGGCCGAGGCGTTCCCCGACTGTGAAATATTGGTTGACGGCAACGATGGTTATCCGCTTGATGAATTTAAACAGTATTTGCAGGGAATAGAAGGTATCAAATTGTTCTGGATTGAAGAGCCATTCAGGGAAACCGTTGAAGATTACACAAAGCTGAAAGCGATTTTGAAAGAAATGGGAATCGAAACCCTTCTTGCCGATGGCGAGGCTTCTCCTGACCACGACTTTATGCGAAAGCTGGAGGAAATGAAATTGATCGATGTACATTTAACAGACATTCAGGACATTGGTTACACGGGCTGGAGAAAGTTAATGCCCGAACTCAAAAAGATGAATGTGTTTGCATCGCCACATGCCTGGGGATCACAAATAAAAACCAATGCAGTGGCTCATTTAACAGGCGCTTTGGGAAATACGGTAACGATAGAAGGTGTAACATGTATTTCAGACGATGCAGACTTAGGAAATTATCAACTGAAAGATGGGAAATTAATACCTTCTTCAGCACCTGGCTTTGGAATGAAATTATTAAAATAACTTATATAAACTATGCGATTAAAACCCACAATTTTATTAGTGATTGTTGCTTCTTTTTTACTGGGAGCCTGTCAGCAGAAAAAAACTACCGGGCTTCAAATCAGTAATCCCTTGCCTGTTGAATTTGGTGATCCGTATATTCTGAAAGCTTCGGATGGCATGTACTATATGATTGGGACCGGAGGTGTAAGAGACGGTTTCAAAATGCTTTCGTCAACCGATCTTATGGATTGGAAAGACGAAGGACGGATTTACCAGGGAAATACTGATAGCTCATGGAATATTGCCAATTTTTGGGCACCTGAATTGTACGAGATCAAGGGCAAATTTTACCTGCTCTTTAGTGCCGATTGGCGCGAAAACCCAACCAATGAACTCGAAAATTTTAGAATTGGAGTTGCCGTTGCCGACAATCCTACCGGGCCTTATACCGATTTGATGGATCGTCCGATCTTCGATCCCGGCTATCCGGTAATAGATGGAAATCTTTGGTTCGAAGACGGAAAGGTTTACCTGTATTATTCGCGTTGCTGCTACAAAAACCCGGTAGAGAGTGAAGTAGCTGACTGGGCGCGCGAAAAAGGAATGTTTGATGAGATTGAAGAAAGTTGGGTTTATGGCGTTGAACTTCAACCCGATTTTTCAGGAATTATCGGCGAACCGGAATTATTGTTGCGCCCGCCTTTAAAAATGGATGACGAACAGGCAGAATGGGAGAGCCGCTCGGTAACTTCGGGCGAAGTGAACCGCCGCTGGACAGAAGGATCGTACATAATTAAGGATAAGGATACCTATTACATGATGTACTCTGCCAATTACTTTGGTGGGAAAAATTATGCGGTTGGGTATGCCACTTCCAAATCACCACTTGGGCCTTTCGAGAAAGCAGACAATAACCCGGTTTTACAGAAAAATGTGGAGCAGGGTGGTGTTGTAACCGGCACAGGACATAATATGATTACTGTAGCACCCGACGGAGAAACTATGTTGTGTGTTTATCATGGAAGGACTTCTAAAACCGGCGACGAACGTGTAGTTTTTATCGATCCGATGGAAATAACCGACGACGGTAAACTTATTGTTCACGGGCCAACAACAAAACAAGAATAAATGATAAAGAGAATTTTGAAAAGTACAATCCTGGTTTTGATTTTAGCCGTTTCAGGATGCCAGAAACCGGCTCAAAATTACACTGTACAGCAGGTGCCTTTCAACCAGGTTAAAATCACTGATCAGTTTTGGAGTTCGCGGTTAGAGGCGCATGCGCATGCCATGCTCGAAACCTGTATTGTTCAAACACAGGATTCTACCGAGCGCATCAACAATTTTATAAAAGCTGCCGGATTGATGGATGGGGAACACAAAGGGATTTACTTTGATGATTCGGATGTGTATAAGGCAATGGAAGGAATTGCTTATTCGCTTATCAATAATCCAAACCCGGAACATGAAGCTTTACTTGATGAATGGATTGGCTACATTGCCAAAGCACAACAACCGGATGGCTATCTCAATACTTTTTATACACTGAACCATCCCAATGAGCGTTGGACGGATATGGAAAAGCACGAAATGTATTGCGGCGGACATATGATTGAAGCGGCGGTGGCACACCATAAAGCTACCGGAAAAACTACTTTCCTGAATGTAGCTACCAATTTTGCCGATTATTTGTACGATACATTTGGGCCGGAGAAAAAACATTGGGTTCCGGGACATGAAGAAATTGAACTGGCACTGGTAAAACTTTACCACGAAACCGGAGAAAAGAAATACCTTGATTTATCGCATTGGTTGCTCGAAGAACGTGGCCACGGCTTAGGCCATGGAGCTATTTGGGATAATAAAGATTGGGGGCCGGCTTATTGTCAGGATGATGTACCGGTTTCTGAAATTTCGGATATAAAAGGCCATGCTGTGCGCGCCATGTACCTGTTTTCGGGAATGGCAGATGTAGCTGCGGAAAAAGATTTGCCGGAATACACTGCGGCTTTACAACGCGTTTGGGAAGATGTGGTTGGACGGAATATGTACATCACAGGCGGAATTGGTAGCTCTGGTTCCAACGAAGGATTCTCGAAAGACTACGAACTACCCAACAAAGAAGCCTACTGCGAAACTTGCGCTTCAATCGGAATGGTTTTGTGGAACAACCGGATGAACCTTTTTTCGCAGGATGCCAAATACATTGATGTCATGGAACGCTCGATGTATAATGGTGTGCTGGCAGGTATTTCGCTCGAAGGCGATCGTTTTTTCTATGTAAATCCGCTCGAATCTGAAGGGCATCATCACCGTCAGGAATGGTTTGGATGTGCTTGTTGCCCGAGCAATGTATCACGTTTTTTACCTTCGGTGGGGAGCTATATTTACGCCGTTTCTGAATCGGAAGGCGTATTTGTGAATTTATATGTGGGAAGTACAGCCGGGATGGAAATGAATGACACAAAACTCGAACTTGTGCAAAATACCAACTATCCCTGGTACGGTAAAATTGAATTGGAAGTTCGGCCTGAAAAAGATGCAAGTTTTCCGGTGAATTTGAGGATTCCGGATTGGTGTAAAAGTTATTCACTTTCAGTAAACGATAAAAAACAAAATACTGAAAGTAAGGAGAACGGTTATGTAACATTGGAAAGAAACTGGGAACGGGGAGATAAGATTACACTAACGCTGGATATGCCGGTTGAAGTTGTTGCTGCCGACCCTAGAGTTGAAGCCAATATCGGCAAACGTGCCATTCAACGAGGCCCGCTGGTTTATTGTATTGAAGAAATTGATCAGGCGAATAAAAACTTGGACGCAATTCAATTATCAGGTGCCAGTACTTTTGAAGCCACGAATGCTTCCGGTAAACTGGATGGAATGGTAGAAATCCAAGGAGAAACCGGCGATGCAAATTTTACCATGATCCCGTATTTTGCCTGGGACAATCGCGAAGCTGGCAGAATGAAGGTTTGGATTGATTACAATGAATAATATTGAATAGATGTATACGACAAAGCATATTTTTATTTTGACAATTGTTGCACTGTTTTTGGCTTCTTGTACAGAGCAAAAGAAGGAAAAGGAACAGGCGTACTATAAAAATCCGGTGATCAGAGGAGATTTTCCCGATCCTACAATTATAAGGGTAGGAAATATTTACTACGCCGCCGGTACCAGTAACGATTTTGCACCGAATTATCCTTTGTATGAATCGAGCGATTTGGTTAACTGGAAAAGAATTGGAGCCGTTTTTAGCGAGCCTCCTGCATGGTCGTCGGAAGACTTTTGGGCCCCGGAGCTTTATTATAAAGACGGTACATTTTTCGTGTATTACACCACCAAACGAAAAGACACTGGAATTGCCTGTATTGGAGTAGCAACCACAAAAGATATTCACAAAGGCTTTACCGATCACGGAATTATAATCGAATGGGGCGACGAAGCCATTGATGCTTTTGTCTTTCAGGATGACGATGAAAAACTCTACATCACCTGGAAAGCTTATGGATTAACCAGGGGTCGCGAGATTGAGATTCTGGCTTCTGAATTAAGTGATGATGGCTTGAGTTTGGTGGGCGAGCATTTTTCGCTGACAGATCAAACAAAAGGCTGGAATGGCCCGGGACACGAAGGACAATGCCTGATAAAGCGCAACGGGTATTATTACCTGCTTTATTCGGCAGGTGGCTGTTGCGATAATCGTTGCGACTACCATGTTATGGTGGCTCGTTCGAAAAACCTGAGAGAAGGTTGGGAACAAAATCCGGAAACTATTTTGCAGGGAGGAGAGACTTGGCGTTGTACCGGACACGGAACTTTGGTGAATACTCCTGATGGTCGATATTTTTATATGTATCATTCGTACAATGCTACCGATTTTGAGTTTATCGGCCGGCAGGGAATGTTGGATGAAATGCTGTGGAACGAAGAAACCGGTTGGCCCTATTTCAAGAACAGCACGGCATCGGTCAGTGCTCCCGTTCCGTTCGAAAATACGGTGCAAAAAATTGATTCCGTTTTCGAAGATGATTTTTCAAGCGACAAATATCTGTCGTTCCTGGAATGGGATGTAAAAGGTGTGAAACCTGATGCCAAAGTTGTTGATGGTGAATTGCTGATTACACCACTCCAAAGCGGAACAACTTTTATGGGGCTACGCCCTGAAACCGGAGATTACGAGCTGGTTTCCGACGTAATTACTGGTGAAGAACAAAGCGGAATTGGTATTTACAGCAACGAAAACTATTTATTAAGTCTGGCAACTGATGAATCCGGTTTAATTCTCTACCAAATAAACAATGGAGAAGAGCGAGTTCTGGCTGAAGTTGCATTGAATAGCCCGGCATCGGTGTTTATGAAATACGAAGCTGTTTCGGGGCGCTACTTTCGGTTTTTCTGGTCGGAAAACGGTGAAGACTGGATTCCGGTTGAGGTAGATAATGAACAACAAGTTGACGGAACATTTTTGGCGCGGTGGGGATTTTCTCCCCGTGTTGGCTTTATTGTTAGAGGAAGCAGTCAAAACGCTTCTCGTTTTTCTTCAATAAGAATCAGGTATCAATTTAAATAAATAGAATAATGAAACAACCATGAAAAATAGATTGCCACAAACAAGTAGATTTAAAATCATGGGAGTTCCATCGAATGCAATTTATTACTAACAATTATAATGAGATGAAAACAATAGTATTCGCAATTTTTCTTTCTATGTCTTTGATATCAATTGGTCAAACAAATGATAATAGAATGATTTTTTCTGATTTCACAGAAGGAGTGGTCTATTTTAAGGATGGAACCAGAACAGCTGCTTTTCTTAATTACGATACTTACGAAGAAGAAATGATCTTCAAAAATGGTAACGAAGTTTTGGCGCTGGCATCACCCGAATTGATAGCTTCAATTAAAATTGAGGATCGTATTTTTGAATGGTTGGAAGGTGATGTTTTTCTCGAAAGGTTAGATTCAACACCTGTATTAATCTATAAAAGAAACCGTAACCAGTTGATATCAAAAGGAAAAGGTACCGCTTTTGGGGGTGTATCGAACACCTCGTCGGTACAACCGGTTAATAACCTGCCTCGGGGATATGACAAACAGACCTCTGAATTGACTATAAATGAGGATTTTGAATTGAAACCTGATAATTTGTATTACGCTAAAGAAAAGACAAGCTTTAGAAGTTTGACTTCACAAAATGAATTCTGCAAAGTTTTTGGAGGAAATAAAAAAGAAGTGGCAAAATTTATTAAAACCGAAAAATTGAATATGCAGGATTTGAACGACGTGATAAAAATTATTGAGTATTGCAAGAACAATCAATAGCCGGCGAATGGAGTCGTCAAAAAAATAAAATTTTCACATCCGTCGGCTGACGGATCATTAAAATACAGTTACATACGATGAATACAAGATTTAAATTTTTGATATTTTTTATAAGCCTGACATTTTTAGGTCAAACTGCTTTTGCCCAGAAAAGAACCGGAAACAACCACAACCCGGTTTTTGAAGGCTGGTATGCTGATCCTGAAGGAATTGTTTTTGGCGACGAGTACTGGATTTACCCCACATATTCAGCTCCCTACAATGAACAGGTTTTTATGGATTGTTTTTCTTCAAAAGACCTTGTGAACTGGACCAAACACGAACGAATTATTGACACTGCCGAAGTAAAATGGGCATGGCGTGCGATGTGGGCTCCTGCAATTATCGAAAAGGATGGAAAATATTTCCTGTTTTTTGCTGCCAATGATATTCAAAATGATAACGAAGAAGGCGGAATTGGAATAGGAGTAGCTGATAAACCCGAAGGCCCGTTTAAAGACTACCTTGGAAAACCTTTACTTGATAAGTTTCATAATGGCGCTCAACCGATCGATCAGTTTGTGTTTCACGACAAAGACGGTCAGTATTACATGATTTATGGCGGATGGCGGCACTGCAACATTGTTAAATTGAAAGATGATTTTAGCGGTTTTGTCCCTTTTAATGATGGTACAACTTTTAAAGAAATTACGCCCGAAGGTTACGTAGAAGGTCCGTTTATGTTTATCCGTAACGGGAAGTACTATTTTATGTGGAGTGAAGGTGGTTGGACAGGCCCCAATTACAGTGTGGCTTATGCCATTGCCGATTCGCCTTTTGGTCCGTTTAAAAGAATTGGCAAGATATTGAAACAGGATCCTGATGTGGCTACAGGCGCAGGACATCACTCAGTTATCCATGTTCCGGGCACCGACGAATATTACATTGTTTATCATCGTAGGCCATTGGGCGAAACCGATGGAAATCATCGCGAGACTTGTATCGACCGGATGTATTTTGATGAGGACGGTTTGATCAAACCCGTTAAAATTACTTTTGAAGGCGTTTCAGAACGGCCACTGAATTAAGTAAAAAGACCTAACCAATGAAACAGATTTATATTACTACGGTTTTGATTTTGATTTTCGTGCAAATTGGTTTTGCAAGAGAAAAGAGAAACGCCCATTACATTACCAACCAGGCACCTCTAGTGGCTCAGCCATACACTGCTTTGCCTATTGGTGCAATTCATGCTGAAAGTTTTTTACAGGAAATGCTTAAAATACAACGCGATGGCCTTACAGGCCAACTCGACAGTATTTACGAAGTGGTTTGTGGCGACAATAACGGCTGGTTGGGTGGTACCGGCGATGGCTGGGAACGTGGCCCATATTGGCTCGACGGATTGGTTCCGCTTGCTTATTTACTCGATGATGACGAACTAAAAGCCAAAGCACAAAAATGGATTGAATGGAGCATCAATAACCAGCAGGAAGACGGTTACTTCGGGCCAAGGCCTTTGCCCGAAAACTATGAGCATATTCCCGGAACCCAGCAGGGAATGCGAAACGACTGGTGGCCAAAAATGGTAATGCTGAAAGTGCTTCAACAATATTACATGGCTACCGGCGATGAACGTGTTGTAGAGTTGATGACTGACTATTTTCAGTATCAGTTAAAAATGCTGCCTGAAAATGAACTGGGATATGTTACTTTCTGGGCCAACCGAAGAGGTGGAGATAACCTCGCAGTGGTTTACTGGCTTTACAATATTACCGGCGACAAGTTTCTGTTGGATTTGGCAGAGATTATTCATAAACAAACTTTTAACTGGACAGAAGTTTATGCCGGAGATATGATCCGTCGATTAAATCCTTTACCCGACCTGCATTGTGTGAATGTGGCACAAGGATTGAAAGAGCCGGTGATTTATTATCAGCAACATCCTGAAGAAAAATACCTCGAATCTGTTAAAAAAGGCCTGACTTCGCTTAAAGAAGTACACGGCTTTGTGAACGGAATGTATGGAGGCGACGAACGCATGCATGGTAACGATCCAACACAAGGTTCCGAGCTCTGTTCTGCTGTAGAGATGATGTTTTGTTTTGAGAACATTCTTCCAATAACCGGCGATGTGTATTATGCCGATTATCTTGAAAAAATAGCCTACAATGTACTGCCGACACAGAGTACTGATGACTACATGCGTAAACAATATTTTCAGCAGGCGAACCAGATTAAGGTTTCTGACGATGAGCGAAACCTCTTTAACGACCGTGAAGGAAGAAACGTTTTCGGAACAACTACCGGCTATCCGTGTTGCCTGACCAACATGCATCAGGGCTGGCCAAAATTTGTTCAAAGTACATGGTTCGCAACTGCCGATAACGGGCTAGCTGCATTGGTTTATGGTCCTACAACGGTAACAGCAAAAGTTGCAAACGGCGAGCTGGTTACCATTAAAGAGGAAACAGGCTACCCGTTTAAAGAACAAATCCTGTTTACTGTTGAATGTGAGAAAACCGTGAAATTCCCGTTTCATTTACGTATTCTGGAGTGGTGTAAAACCTTCACCTTGAAGGTAAACAACTCGGTTCAGCAAGTGGAAGCGCAGGATGGAATTGTAATTCTTGATCGTGAATGGAACTCGGGTGATGAAGTTGAATTGAATTTAGCGATGGATTTTCGTTTCAGTCACTGGTACGAAATGTCGTTGGGAATTGAACGCGGGCCGCTCGTTTATGCACTTCGGATAGAAGAAGAATGGCGCGAAGTTGAAAAAGAAGGTTATGATGATACGTTCTGGGAAGTACTTCCCAAATCGCCATGGAATTATGCCATTTGGGAAAAGACAGTTGAAAATGCAGATTTTCAGCTTGAGTTTGCAGACGAAATTCAGCCCAATCCCTGGAACCTCGAAAATGCACCTATTACTTTAAAAACAAAAGGCCGGAGAATGCCAATATGGACCGAATCCAGAAATATGGCTGGCAAAATACCATCGCCGTCTTGGCCATACCGGATTGTGGAAGAGAATGAGGAGGAGATTACACTGATTCCGTATGGTTGTACAACCTTGAGAATCGCTCAATTCCCTGTTTACCGGAAATAGAATTTTTTAATCTAAATCAATTAATAATAAAAAATGAAAAAAAGTAAAATCCTGATTGTACTGCTTAGCCTGTTATCGATGAACGCCTTTGCCCAGTGGCAGCCGGCAGGCGATAAAATTAAAACTCCATGGGCCGAAAAAATTGATGTAAATAATGTGCTGCCCGAGTACCCGCGTCCGATAATGGAACGCACCAACTGGCAAAATCTGAATGGGTTGTGGAATTACGCCGTTACTGATGCCGGACAAAAACAACCAACAGAATTTGATGGTGAAATTCTTGTCCCTTTTGCTGTAGAATCGAGTTTGTCTGGCGTACAAAAACGTGTTGGCGAAGATAAAGAATTGTGGTACCAGCGTAATTTTGAAGTACCTTCTAACTGGAAAGGCCAGAAAGTATTGCTGCATTTTGGCGCAGTGGATTGGAAAGCTGATGTTTGGGTAAACGACATCAAAGTTGGTTCGCACAAAGGTGGTTACGATGCTTTTTCATTCGATGTAACTCCGTTTCTTACCAAGTCTGGACAGCAAAATCTGGTGGTAAAAGTGTGGGATCCATCCGACGAAGAATATCAGCCACGCGGAAAACAGGTAAGCGACCCACGTGGTATTTGGTATACACCAGTTACCGGAATCTGGCAGACTGTTTGGCTAGAACCGGTAAATCAAAAACACATTACAAATGTTGTGGCCATTCCTGATATCGACAATGGCAGTTTAAAAGTTGATGCATCTGCCTGCGGCGCAGCCTTCGGAGATGTTTATGAGGTTATATTAAAAGATGCAGGTAAAGTGGTTTCAACCGGAAAAGCTGTTGTTGGCCAGTCGGTTGAATTGGCTGTTTCAAACGCAAAACTATGGAGCCCGGAATCACCATTTTTGTACGATTTGGAAGTGAACCTGATTAGTGATGGTAAAACAGTTGATGCAGTGGGAAGTTACACCGCTATGCGCAAAGTTTCAACCAAACGCGACGAAAACGGAATCGTTCGTTTACAATTGAATAACGAAGATTATTTTCAATTTGGTCCGCTGGATCAGGGATGGTGGCCTGATGGATTGTACACCGCTCCAACCGATGAAGCATTGAAATACGACATTGTGAAAACCAAAGATTTTGGATTCAACATGATTCGTAAACATGTAAAAGTTGAACCTGCACGTTGGTACACACACTGCGACGAACTGGGTATTTTGGTTTGGCAGGATATGCCTAACGGCGATCGTTCGCCACGCTGGCAAAACCATCAATATTTCGACGGAACTGAGCTGAAACGCTCACCTGAATCAGAAGCTAACTACCGGAACGAATGGAAAGAAATTATGGACGAACATATGTCATATCCTTCGGTAGTGTGCTGGGTGCCGTTTAACGAAGCCTGGGGGCAATTCAAAACCGAGGAAATTGTAGACTGGACAAAAGCACATGATCCAAGTCGTTTAGTAAATCCCGCCAGTGGCGGAAATCATTATCATGTGGGAGATATGCTTGACCTGCATAACTATCCCGGCCCGGAAATGTATTTGTACGATGGCAGCCGTGCAACTGTTTTGGGAGAATACGGTGGAATTGGCCTTGCTTTGGAAGGACACCTGTGGAATACAGGGCGCAACTGGGGTTATGTTGAATTTAAGAACTCAAAAGAAGTAACGGATAAGTATGTTGAGTTTGCCGAACAACTGATTAAAATGGCAAAATCAGGGTTTTCTGCAGCTGTTTATACTCAAACCACTGATGTGGAAGGTGAAGTAAACGGTTTGATGACATACGATCGAAAAGTTATAAAATTGGAAGAGGATCGACTGCGGGAAATAAATCAAAAAGTATGTAATGCATTGAAATAAAGTTGGTTCATTGTTTGAATCAACATTGCTTGTTTAAATAATAGGATAGCTTAAAGGAGTCTTGTTTTCTTTGAAATCTGAGACTCCTTTTTCTTTCTTTCTTTCTTTCTTTCTTTCTTTTTAATTTCAATTATGATTAATCGTATTGTGTTTTTTTTAAGTGTCTTTTTGTTTTTTGCATTACCGTCAGAATCTCAGACCTGGCAAATGAAACAGGCTCCGCTGATGACATCTTTTGCCAACGATGTTGACCCGCAAAACGTTTTGCCGGAGTATCCACGTCCGCAAATGCAACGAACCGAATGGATGAATCTCAATGGAATCTGGCAGTTTCAACCAGGGGTTAGTCAACAGGAAACGCCTCCTGCCGGTCAGTTATCAGGATCGATTCTGGTACCATTCCCGGTTGAATCAGCCATTTCGGGTGTAAAGGAACACCACTCAAGGTTGTGGTACAGACGTACTTTTGAAGTACCTGCTGATTGGGGCGGGAAAAGGATTATCCTGCATTTTGGCGCGGTTGATTACGAAACCGAAGTTTTTATTAATGGCGAAAGCCTTGGAAAACATTTTGGTGGCTACGATCCGTTCAGTTTTGATATCACTGACTATCTGAGTCAAAATAAAAGCCAGGAATTAACCGTGCGTGTTTTCGATCCGACTGATGTTGCCGGATTCCCAAGAGGCAAGCAAACCTTGCATCCCGAAGGAATTATGTACACTTCTACTACAGGAATATGGCAAACAGTTTGGCTTGAACCGGTACCGGAAACCCATATTCAGGCGATAAAACTGGTCCCCGATATTGATCAATCAGTGTTAAAAATAAAAGTATCAACTTCGGGCAGTTCAGAAGAAGTTTCGGTAAAAGCTGTTATAAAGGATAATGGAAACACCATTGCAACCGTTGTTGAAGCGGTAAACGAGAATTTTAGCATTACTGTTCCGAATCAGAAATTGTGGTCGCCCGACAATCCGTTTTTGTATGATCTGGAACTGACTTTGCTGCGCAGCGACGAAAAGATCGATTCCCTGAACAGCTATTTTGGAATGCGAAAAGTTTCGGTGGAAGAAGTTGATGGCTTAAAAAAATTGTATCTGAACAACGAATTTTTGTTTCAGATGGGGCCACTAGACCAGGGATTCTGGCCCGATGGAATTTACACCGCACCAACTGACGAAGCCTTGAAATACGATTTGGAAATGATAAAGCAATTCGGGTTTAACATGGTTCGTAAACACATAAAAGTCGAACCTCAGCGCTGGTATTACTGGGCTGATAAATTAGGGCTTATGGTATGGCAAGACATGCCTTCTGTAAATTCGTACACCAATATGCCGCAACCCATCGATCAGCCAGCATATAAAAAAGAACTTACACGAATGGTTGAAACCCATTGGAACAGCCCGAGCATTATTATGTGGGTGGTTTTTAACGAATCGCAAGGCCAGCACAATACCGTGGAACTGGTGAATATGGTGAAAACCCTTGACCCTTCACGCCTGGTAAACCAGGGCAGTGGGGGAGCCTGGCACGGAGTAGGCGATGTACTTGATTGGCACAATTATCCGGCACCGGTTTGCCCCGAAAGTAGCAGTCAGGCTGTGGTGTGTGGCGAATATGGCGGAATAGGTTTGGAAATTGACGAACATACCTGGAGCGATGGTTATTTCGGCTATGTAACTGTAGCCAATGCTGAGGAGATGATGTCGAGTTATGAAAAGTACATTGACCAACTAACCCTGTTCAAAACCAACGAAGGCTTAAGTGCTGCAGTTTACACCGAGATTACTGATGTTGAAATTGAATTGAATGGTTTGATGACTTACGATCGCATTGTAAAAGCCGATGTGTCGCGAATTTATGCCGCCAACCGAAAAGTTATTGAAGAAGATATTTATCTCACACATTTGTTGCCCACGGCAAAACAAGAGGAAACGGACTGGAAATACACCAACGATACCCCGAATTATGATTGGTATGAGGAAGATTTTGATGATTCAGGTTGGCGAACCGGAACAGCCGGGTTTGGCACATCCGGAACACCGGGAGCAATTGTTGGCACTATTTGGGATACCCCCGAAATTTGGGTTCGGAAATCGTTTGATTTGGAAGATATAAGTTCGTTTGAACAGGAAGATCTCGTGTTATATATTCATCACGACGAAGATTGCGAAGTTTATATAAACGGCGTTTGGGCAGTATCGCTAACCGGATGGACCACCGGTTACATTACGGTTCCGATTGGTAGCTCAGCATATAATGCTCTGAGGTCGAATGCCCTGAATACAATCGCGATTCATTGTAAACAAACGGATGGAGGACAGTATATTGATGCAGGAATTTCAGTTCTGTCGGATGAAAAGCTGACAACAAGTTTTAATACCATTAAAAATAATAACAATCGATTCGATTTCATTTACCCGAATCCGGCGGGCAATACCCTGCATTTCTCCAATCCTTTTGATAAACCTGTTTCGGTAATGGTGTATGGTGCAGATGGCAGATTTATAAAACGCGAAGAGAATGTGAATGAACAACTTGATATTTCACGGCTAAAGGCCGGGATTTATTATTTAAAAATGGAGAAAAAACAACGGGTCCGTTATGCTAAATTTATAAAGATGTAACCGTGTGTATGTATTTTCATTTAAAGAGTGAAACAATAGACCAAATAACTTTATGTTCTATTTTAACCGTACAAACATTTCAAAGAATAACAGCGCCAAAAATCCATACTCGCTTAAATGTTTTCTCAGGTATTTTGTTGCTTTGCTTAAATGATCTTCGACTGTTTTAACCGAAATGCCAAGTTCTGTCGCAATTGCTTTATTTGTTAATCCCTTTTCTTTGCTTAGTTGGTATATCTTTCTTCGTTGGGGAGGAAGCTGTCCTACCAGATTTTTTATTTCGTTAGAAAACTGACTGTAGTTGAACTGCGATTCAGTATCGATGCTATTTGTGATTACCTTGTGTTTTAAATACTCCAGAAAACCTTTTTCGTTTACCTTTTTTCGAAAAACAGTAATAATGGTGTTTTTGGCGACGGTAAATAAAAGCGAATCGAGGTTAGAATTTTTATTTAATTTACTACGGTAATTCCATATATTAATAAATACTTCCTGAACGATATCTAATGCTTCAGCTTCGGATTTTAAATACCCGTAAGCGAATCGGTATAGTTTAGGGCTATATTCGGCATATAGCTCATTAATAGCTGATCTCTCATTATTAATAAGTCTGTTTACCAAGTTCGATTCTTTCATTTTTTTGATTAGATTGACAGTAAAACTACAAAATAGTTTTTAGACCGATAACAAAGAATGATAATGTTGCAGCTGCAGTAATTTTGAAGAAAATTAAATTTTATTAAAAAGTGAGCAGGGGTTTTTATTAAGACAGGCGTTTATACTATTGACAACACGTTATATGAAGGCACTATTTCAAAAATATTTACAGAATAATTGTTCCGAAGAAGAATTTAAATCCTTTGTTGACAATTTCCTTGATTCAGGAAAACAAGAGGATGTAACCCCAAACATGAGAGAACATTGGAAGACAATTGAAGACGATGGTGAATTACCTGATATGGAAGGAACCTTGTATAAGATTCATTATTCAATAAATTCTCAGGAAGAAAAAAAGATCAAAAAAGTAAGATTGATCCATTATTTAACCCGTGTCGCGGCAGTTCTTTTTATTCCGTTGTCCATCGCTTTCTTTTATAAATTCGAAGGTAGCAAAAGCGAGATCATCTACCAGACTGTTTCAACGCCAATGGCAGCAAAAACCCATTTCGTGCTTCCCGATGGTTCAAATGTTTGGGTAAATTCAGGATCATCAATTTCCTTTCCCGAGAGTTTTGATAAAAAGAAAAGACTAGTCAAGCTAAATGGAGAAGCATATTTTGATGTACAAAAAAGTGAAATTCCTTTTCAGGTCGAAACTAATTACACAACTGTAAATGTGTTGGGTACTGCTTTTAACGTAATGGCATACAAGAGTGAAAACCCTGTTGTTACACTTGAACGGGGGAAAGTGATTGTTTCTTCTGAAGCAGGAAACCAAAAGATATTGAAACCCGGAGAACAAGCAACAATCGATTCTCTGTCGCATTTAATTGCCATTCGCAAGGTTGATACTGATATTTATTCTTCTTGGGTTGATAATAAACTAATTTTCAGAAACGAGTCTTTAACCGACGTTGTTAAAAGGTTAGAACGTTGGTACAACATAACTATTGAAATAGATGGGCAGTATATTTCGGATAAGAAATTAACAGCGACTATCGAATATGAATCGATAACTGAAGTAATGGATTTACTTGGAATTACACTTTCAATAAAATACGAATATGTGAAAGACGAACGAAAACTAATTATTAAACCGAAAAACGTTTAGCCTATGAGATAAGTTTCAAAAAAAAACCTTTACCAATAAATCAAATAAAAAGAGGCGGAGAAGCCACCAACTTCCCCACCTCCGATAAATAATAATTACAATTATTAATCTTAATAGTCAAATCTATGAAAAAAAAGAGATTGAAGGATATCCTTCCGGGGACTTTCTTCTTAAAACTTTTAATGCTTATGAAACTAAGTTTGTTTTTTTTATGCTTGAGTGTTTTTTCGGTGATGGCTAACGAAAGCTATTCGCAGGTAACCAAGCTATCTCTCGAAATGAGAGATGCGAGCCTAAAAAATGTATTAACTCAGATTGAGGAGCAAAGTGAATTTCACTTTTTCTACTCTGAGGATGTAATCGATGCTGATCGAAAGGTGTCGGTAGATTTTCAGAATATAAACATCGAAATAATTCTGAATGAAATATTTGAAGGCACTGGTGTTGAGTATAAAATTGTTGGCAGACAGGTCGCACTGTATAAGGGCGAAGTTAGCAACGATTATCTAACCGTACTTCAACAACGGTCTGTAACCGGGCAGGTTACTGGTACCGAGGGCCAGCCAATTCCGGGAGTAACAGTGTTTGTAAAAGGTACAACACAAGGTACTGTTACTGATATTGATGGAAATTATCAGTTAAATGACGTTGATCCTGATGCCATATTTGTTTTCTCGTTTGTTGGGATGTTAACACAGGAAATTCCTGTGGGAGGGCAAAACAATATCTCAGTAGTTCTTAAAGAAGATGCTATTGGTATTGAGGAAGTTGTGGTTATTGGCTATGGTACAATGCAAAAGAAAAACCTGATTGGTTCGGTTGATCAAATTAATTCGAACCTGATTGAAGATCGTCCGGTAGGTAATACAGTGCAGGCATTACAAGGTGCTTCTGCAAACCTAATCATTCAGCAGCGAAGCATGAACCCGAACGACAACAGCATGAACATAAATATTCGAGGTGTTAGTACCATGAATAACAATAATCCACTTATTGTAATCGACGGAATGATTACAGAAATGGGAAGTTTGAATAACCTGAATCCTGCAGATATTGAAAATGTATCGGTGTTAAAAGATGCCGGTAGTGCAGCTATCTATGGATCGCGTTCATCAAATGGGGTTATCCTGGTAACCACGAAAAAAGGAGCAAAAAGTGGGAAACCTGTTGTACGTGTCAATACAATGACTGGTTTTCAGGATCCAGAGGTTTTGTTTCAACCTGTAAAGGGATATGAAAATGCCTTGCTGAAAAACCAAGCGCTTTTAAATGTTGGGTCATCACCTCAGTATACTCCTGCCGAAATCAGAGACTTTCAGCAACATGGTGATGGACAATGGTTTCTTGACGGAATTTTGCGAACCGCTTTACAACAAAACTACAATGCCAGCATTTCTGGTGGTAATGAAACGTCTACGTATATGGTTTCTGCCGGTTATTATAACCAGGAAAGCAACTTTGTTGGCGATTTTGGAATCGAACGCTATAATTTCAGAACCAATTTAGTTAGCGAATACGGCAAGTTAAAAATTAGTGCCTTAATGGCCTACAACCGCACTATGCAGACGGCTCCAAACGCGAGCACAGGATTTCTCATTGTTGATGGTTCGCGTATACCGCCATACTATAATTACAGGATGAAAGCTGATAATGGAAAGTATCTGATTAACGATGTGCTTTCTCAGTTTAACCCGCTGGGACAATTGGAAGCCGGTGGATTCCAGAAAAAAGATGACGATAATTTCCTGGGAAGTTTGAATCTGGAATTGGACTTGGCTAAAGGTTTGAAAGCAAAAGGTATGGTTGGTCTCGATTTAGGAGCAAATCATCGTTTTATAAGAGGTTTGGAAGTTCCGTTCTATTCGAGCGAAACGGCCGAAAAGCCAAACTCGTATGCCAACGATACACGTAATACAGAAGATTACAACGAAAAGAGGTATATTCTGAACACCCAGTTCTTATTGGAATACAATCGCACTTTTAAAGAAGATCATAATGTTTCCGGATTGATAGGTGTTTCCAACGAATCATATACCCGTCAGGCGAATGAAATTAAAATGAAATATACCGACCGCGATCTTGGTCTTCCTGAATCGGAGACTGAAATTGATCCAACGAGCTACAACACGCCAGCCCAAACACAGGAAAGAAGTATTTACTCTGTTTTCGGTCGTGCCGGTTACAACTATAAAGACAAGTATTATGGCGAATTCAGTTTCAGGTACGATGGATCGTCCAAATTCTCGAAAGATTACCGTTGGGGATTTTTCCCATCGTTTACCGGCGGTTGGCGGTTGTCTGAAGAAGCTTTCATGGAGAATTACAGAAACAACATTGGCGACCTGAAATTGCGAGGGTCGTATGGTGTGCTCGGTAATCAGAACGTTGATGATTATTCATACTTTACAACTTATACCGTATACAATAACAGCTATGGTTTTAACAATCAAGCCGTATCCGGAACCGGATTCGATTTCGGGAACAGTATTTTGCAATGGGAACAATCAGCCAATTTCAATATTGGTGCCGATGCAACCTTTTTGGATAATAGGCTATCGGTTTCTTTCGATTATTTTAACAAGCTTACTTCTCAAATCTTACTCACACCAGTTGTCCCATCTGTATTTGGAGGTGCTGTAGCTAAAGAGAATGCAGGCGAAATGAGAAACCGCGGTTGGGAACTTACAATTAACTATCATGCAAAAACAGGAGCAGTTGATCACAACATAAGATTGAATCTGGCCGATGCACAAAACGAAGTAGTTGATTTTGGTGGTAACGAACAAATCAATTCTAGTGACCAAATGCGTAAGTTAATTCGCGAAGGCGAAGCATTGGGTTCCTACTTCGGATATAAAACCGATGGTTATTTCGGAAGCTACCAGGAGATTGAAAACAGTGCTTTACCAATTGGAGCAACTGTTGAACCAGGTGACGTAAAATATGTCGACACAAATAAAGATGGTGTTATTGATGATAAGGACCGTCAGGTTTTAGGAAACGCTTTCCCGCGTTATACCTTTGGATTTAATTACGACCTTACCTGGAAAGGATTCGACCTTGGTATTTTAGTTCAGGGAGTTGGAAAACGTGATATGTTCTTGCGTGGAGAATTGGTTGAACCTTTCCATGCTAACTACTCGTACGTAATATATCAACATCAATTAGATTTCTGGACACCCGTAAATCCTGAAGCAGAATGGCCACGGCTATCGGCTCCCGGATCAGCATCCAACCAAAATAACTGGGGCAAAGCTTCTGATATTTACATTTTCAATGCGGCTTATATCCGTTTGAAAAACATTCAGTTGGGATACACATTGCCAAAAGAACTGACCTCAAAAGTTGGTGTACAAAAATTGCGACTAAGTGTAAATGCTCAGAATCTGTTTACACTTTCAAAAGTCTCATTTATTGATCCTGAATCTACTGAATTTGGAAGCAATATGGGTGGAGCCGGAGGAACCGGTGCAAATAGTGGCCGGAATTATCCTACACTTAAGTACTACGGTTTTGGTTTAGAATTAGAATTTTAAAATTGAATAACATGAAGATGAAATTTCTAAAATATGGTGCAGGTGTTGCAAGTTTAATTTTAATACTTTTTACTTCTTGTAATAAACTGGATTTGGCACCAACAAACAAGTTTACAGAAGCCAACTATTGGACATCTCCAGAAAAAGCCAATATGGTTTTGAATATGGCCTACAGTCAAATGTATAATTCGGGCTATTTCTTCTCAACCGAAGCGCTTAGCGATAATATTTATGAAGGACGTGGATCGAGTGCAGAGAAAATAATTTCTTCAGGACAGGCTGATGCTTCAAACAATCGTTTTCAAAACGAATGGAGAGATTGTTATGCAGGTATTAAAACATGCCACACTTTCCTCGAAAATGTTGATCGGGTAGAAGGCTTGGATGAAAACCTAAAAGCAAGAATGATTGCTGAAGCACGTTTTATCAGAGCATTTCTCTATTTCCGCTTAACCACCTGGTACGGCGATGTTCCGTTGTTTGAAACCGATATCACTTTAGATGAATCGAAAGCGATTGCACGAACTTCGCACGAAGAGGTACTGGCTTTTGTCCGAAATGAACTCGATGCTGTTGTGGGCACTTTACCAACAAACGAAGAATACAGCGAAGTGGATAATGGCAGAATCACTGCCGGAGCTGCAGTAGCGCTGAAAGCAAGAATTTATCTCTACAGTAACGACTGGCAAAATGTTGTTAGTACCTGCGAAGAGTTGATTAATTCTGATCTGTACGGGTCATACAGTCTGTTTCCGTCTTACGAAGGTATATTCCTTCCCGAAAATGAATACAATAATGAGGTGATTCTCGATCTTGCTTATGTACCTTCATTACGTACATGGGGTGAATATTTTGATTATGCACCACTTTCGGTAGGAGCCCGGGTAAACCAAATGTCGCCTACACAGGAATTGATTGACGATTATTTAATGACAAATGGCAGAACCATCGACGACGCTAATTCAGGTTACGACGAAAACGATCCATATGCTCGTCGCGATCCACGTTTGACAGCTACTGCAGTTTATCACGAATTTCCCTGGAAGTTACCTGACGGAACAACTCAGACTATTTACATAAAACCGGGTACTGCTCCTGACGAGTCGGCAGCAGTAGATGAATATAAAGGTCAGGGAACGAACTCAACATCAACAGGTTATTATATGCGTAAGTATTACGATCCTCAATCGTTGGCATCGTTTACTTCAGGTTTGAATTTGATATTGATTCGTTACGCCGATGTCCTTTTAATGTATGCCGAAGCTAAAAACGAATTAAATCAAATGGATGAGAACATCTGGAATTTAACGATAAAGGCATTACGAGAACGTGCTGGATTTATCGATGCAAGTGCATTAAACTTTGATAATTCGTTGAACCAGGCCAACCTTCGGGATATTATTCGGCGCGAACGTCGTGTAGAACTCGCATTGGAAGGACTTCGGGTTTTTGATATTCGTCGCTGGCAAACAGCCGAGACTGTATTAAATGGCAATCCACATGGTGCTCAGTATGGCGATCCAAGTATCGATAATGGCTACATCAAACTCGATAAACGATCGTTTAATCCGCAAAGAGATTATCTGTGGGCTGTGCCTCAGGCTGAAAAGGATTTGAATCCGAATCTTGGACAAAATCCTGGTTATTAATTTTAAGTGAACAATTTTAATAAGATGAATAAAAAACACAAACATAAATCGATTATGAAAACACTATTTATAAAATTAGCAATATTGTCTTCTTTACTTTTAGCTATTGTAGGTTGTGAAGAAGATAGCCTAAGAGATACCCGTGTAACTGCCGTACAAACCTTGTACGAACCTGCTAACAATGCGTCTATTATTCTACAAACGTCGGCTTCTGCTTCCGTATATTTCGAGTGGGAGCCCGCAAAAGCTGAAGACAGTGGAATGGTACTTTACGAGGTGGCTTTTGATGTTGAAGGTGGCGATTTCTCAGCACCGATTTACAGAATGGCCTCGGATAATAATGGCGGATACAATCATGCGACAATCACGCACAAACAATTAAATAAAATTGGTGCATTGGCCGGTATTGGTTCGGCTGAAACCGGAAAAATCATCTGGACTATTTTTTCTTCAAAAGGAATTAACGATCTGAAAGGAGAGGAAGTGCGCACAATGGAAATTACACGATTGGCAGGTTTTGCTGATGTTCCTGTTGATGTTTATGTTACAGGAGCCGGATCGGAAGGTGGTAGCGACTTGGCCAGTGCAAGTATTATGAAAGGAATTGCTCCGGGCGAGTTTGAAATTTACACCAAACTTACAGCTGGACAAGCCTACTATTTTACCGATGCAAATTCTGGAGATACACGTCAGTTTTATATTGAAAACGGTGTAATTAAAGAAGGTGTATCAACAGGTACAGTTGATAAAACAGCCGTTTACCGGATCAATATCGACTTTAATGTTGGTTCAACTGTGATGACTGAGATTGTTGACCTCCAGTTGCATTTTGCACCAACCGATGAGTTCCTGTTCTCGTTAGAGTACCAGGGCGGAGGTATTTTCAAAGCTAGCAACCAGCCGCTTGAATTCAAGCAGGAAGGTTGGGGACGTGATGAACGTTACAAGTTCAGAATGACCATTAAAGATGCCGAAGGTAACGATGCTTACGAATGGTGGGGTACGCTGAATCCTACCGATGGCCGTCCATCAGGAAACGAAGAATACTATTATATGACAGTAGTTCCTGAATCGAGATGGGATGACAAATGGAAATTTGACGGTATTATGGATATGGCCTACATCGATGTAATTGCCTATTTCTGGGCAGAAGGGCCATACACACACAATGTTATTAAAGTAGGTGATCAATAGAATAGAGTTAAGGTAGAACTGGGGCAGGGGACACCCTGTCTCAGTTTCTTTTTTTTTTGCAGGCGAAGAATGAATAAGAAACTGATTATTTTAATGGTGGTAAGCCTGGTTATTTTTCAGGCGTGTGAGAAGGATGAAATTGATCCGGGGAATGAGGTAGGTAAAGAAGCCACAATAAACTGGGCTGCAGCCGCTGATAGCAGCAGTTCGTCGTTTATTTATTCATACTGGAATCCTGCTGAAGCATATTTCCAATACAACAACCTGAACAATACCGATTTCCACTACTGGCCGCAGGCGCATGCATTGGATGTCGTCGTTGATGCCTACGAAAGAACAGGCGATAATTTATACCTGACCACCATAAACGATTGGTACGAAGGTGTAAAAGCAAAGAATGGGAATTCATTTTTTAATGTTTATTACGACGATATGGAGTGGAATGCCCTGGTTATGTTGCGTGCCTATAACGCAAGCAATCAGGAACGCTATAAAACAGCTGCCATTTCGGTTTGGAATGACATAAAAACCGGTTGGAACGACAATGCTGGTGGTGGCATTTCCTGGAAAAAAGATCAACCTTACAGCAAAAATGCGTGTTCGAATGGGCCTGCATGCATATTAGCGGCTCGACTTTATCAGCAGTTTGGCGACGGCACCGATAAAGAATGGGCAATTAAAATTTACGACTGGGAAAAAGAATACCTTTTTAATCCTGCCAACGGAGCAGTATACGATAACATTAATAGTCGTACCGGAGAAACCCAAAAAGCCTGGATTTTTACCTATAATCAGGGAACATTTCTTGGCTCTGCACTTGAATTGTACAAAATAACAGGCGAAAAAAGTTACTTAAACGATGCCCAAAAAGCGGCCGATCATACACTTAACGCTTTGGTAAACAGTAACGACCGCTTATTAAAAGATGAGGGAAATGGTGACGGTGGGCTTTTTAAAGGAATATTTGTAAGGTATTTCACCCAGCTGATTCTGCAGCCCGATTTATCAGATGGTACACGTAACCGTTACCTCCAATTTCTAAAATATAACGCCGAAACACTCTGGAAAACAGGTACGGATAAGAATACTTTATTATTCGGACCTTACTGGAAAAACAAACCTGGAACTACGAGCGATTTGACCACACAAACCAGCGGTGCCATGTTAATTGAGGCAGCCGCCTTACTTGAAGCGGAAAGTTTGATTACGAACTAAACGAAGCGTACTTCCTGAATCGAAGACTAATTTCAAATGAAAGAACCTGGCTTCTTATTTAAGTTGATTTTAATAACCAGGCGATACGGGAAGCTAAAATATCCGTATGCAAAGGCTTTGCTTTTATTGGTGCTTGTAAATGCATTTTGCATCTCTGCAGCTTCGCACGAAAAGAATAGGCAGTTACAACCATTTAAAAGCACTGATAAATTGCAAGTTGAAGATGGCGAAGCAATTTTTATGCTCACCTATTTCAGGCAACGTTATCCCACCCGAATTGAGATTGATGAAGACGGTAATACGATCGAAGTTCCGTTACCCGACCCAATGTTAGTAGCAAAGTTACATGTAGCTTTATCAAACGATGGGCGGCATTGGTTTCCGCTAAACGATAATCAACCCATTTGGGACCACTGGATGCGCGACCCTTATGTTCGTCGCGGACCGGACGGAAAGTGGCGTGTTCTGTCAACTGGAACAGAAAAGGACTATGACCGAAAAAAAACAGGGCCGGGATGTTTGTTTTTTACCTCCGATGATTTGATTCACTGGAAGGTGGAAGGAACGCTTCCATTAATGAAAGATGTACTCGACGAATCCGGAAATATTCTTGCCCGTAACATTTGGGCACCTGAATGGTTTTACGACGAAGAGAACGAAGAATATGTATTAATCTGGTCATCCTCGTTTAAAGATGCGGGCTGGAAAGAGAGCAAGCTTTGGTTTTCAAGAACCAATGACTGGAAAAATTTTACACCGGCAAAGGTATTTTTCGAACCTTCGTACTCAGTTATCGACGGCACTTTACTAAAACACGACAATACGTATTATCTTTTTCATAAAGAAGAAGAATTCGGTGCAAAAACCGGCGAACGACGTGCCATCAGGGTAGCAACTTCGGCGAACCTAGAAGGGCCTTATAATATTATTGACGGATACTTGAACCAGGGGCAGATTGTACCGGTAATCACCGAAGGGCCAACCATTATAAAAGATCCCGTTAAACCGGGCTGGATATTGTATTACGATTATTGTATGACAAATCGTTTTGGATCCTCGTATTCGCCCGACTTACTTAACTGGAAAGTGGAAGAAGACGTGAATTTTCCGGCTGATGCCCGACACGGTTGTGTCACAAAAATTACTACTGAAGAAGCTCAGTCTTTAATTGATGCCTACAAAATTTCTGATGACTCAAAATAAGTCACTCAACATGATTAAGAATATAACAAAACAGAACAGAAGGTCAATAATAATTGGAATTGCTTCCCTTGTATTTAGTTTATTTTCAGTCGCTTCTAAAGGTCAGTCGTCTGTTTTAAAGTTCAATACTTCAGACCCCGAAAGTTATATCGATTGTGGAACTTTTTATGAATATATCTCCGGCGATTTTACCGTTGAAACCTGGATGTATGTCGACAGTTGGTCGGGAAATTACATATTGGCTGATGAATCCTGGAACAGCACTTCTGGTTCTGTAGGATTTGCTTTTCGCTTTTCGGCGGATGGAAAGTTGGAAATGAATGTCGGAACAGGTGATTGGGAGTCGTTTAATAGCACTGCTGGTGTGATTAAACTCAATACATGGCAACATGTTGCCATAACCATGAATGCAGGCAATCAAGAAGTAAAGTTATATGTTGATGACACTCCGGTTGCGAGCGGTACCTTGAGCACGCCAATGATTGCATCCGGAACTCACGTTTTTATGTGTGAAGGCTCCATGTGGAAAGACCGCCGTTTGGATGGAAAATTATTCGATCTCAGAATTTGGAATACAGCTCGAACAGAAGAAGAAATATATTCGAATAAAGACATTCAACTCAACGGCAGTGAGGAGGGATTGGCAGCCAACTGGCTGCTGAACGAAGGGCATGGCGATTCTGTTCTCGACCTTACCACTCGGTACAATCTTAAAAGAGGAGCGGGAACAGAATGGGTTCAGAAAAATAATATTCAGGTGAACGGAAGCCTGAAAATCCTGAATAGTGGAAAAGATTCCGTTTTGGTTCGCGTGTCCGGTGAACAAATCTCTGATTGGAAACTAAGTTCAGCCACAATTGGGGAGGTTACATTTAAGGTTGTTGATGACTATTCAGCTTATTTAATTTTTGAACCACAAACCGCAAATTACCGAAACGATACTGTATTTTTTATGGCTGAAACAGCCGGCGGAGAAAAGTTGAACGCTAAAGTGCCGATTGATTTATACAACAATAAGTACCAATATTTTGGTGAAAAATTGCTGGATCAGGTTCACGATGAGTTTTACAATAAAAGCAATGGTTTGTATGCTGAATCGATCGATGCGTCATCAAATTTTATACAGGGAACCAGCTTTGTTTGGCCGGCCTCGCATATGTTGCGCGCATTAACAAGCGCCTGGAGACTAAATCCTGAAAAATACGAAAAGCTACTTTTTGATTACCTGGCTGCCATCGAACAATACAAGGTAACAAAAGCGGGAAGAACTGGTTATGCAGTGCTGCCGGGGAATACCGGAACACGTTTTTACGATGATAACGGACAGCTAATGATGCCTTTCTGTATGATCTACGATCTTGAGCAGGATAGTACCACGCTTGAAAACCTGAAAATTGCCTATGAGTTTAACAACGGCATTCGCGACAGTAGATATGCCATTCCGCAGCACGAAGATCAGCTGGGATTTGAAATGTTATTTTCCATGTCGGTGAATTACACCAGTTACACTGCGGCCAAATTGTACCAGGTAAGCAATGAAACCCGATACTTTAACGAAGCACTGACTTATTATGAGCTGGAGAACGATTTGTCGGTAAAAATTAAAGATTCAAACACCAAATTGTTTAATCAGGCGAGTTATTACCAAAACGGGAGTTGGTCCTTAAATGGCACCGTTAACGGAAACTCGGTTTGGGGCGGTGGTTATCGTGCCTACCAAACAACCGTTGTAATTCAAAATGCAATTCTTTTGTATCAGCTTACTAATGAACAAAAATACCTCGATGATGCCTACGAAATGATGAACAGTGGTATCGATCAATGGTACACACCCAGTCAGGGCCTTAGCGAAATCTCTTTCTGGGGTGGTGATGATATGATTGATGCTTTGCTCGATATGTACCGCGAAACCACAGATGAGGAGTTTTTTACGATTGCAGCCGACATCATGGATTTTTTAAGTACCCACAATCGCGATAAAAGGGGCTACTATGCCAGTAGTTATTTGGATGCTGAAGGAAAATGGAACTTGTATAGAACAAGTGAAAATCCTTCTGAAATTGGTATGATGGGACAGGCTGCAGCAGCCTCTTCTTTTATGAATGTGGCTTATAATTCGATTAACCCTGTGACAGCTATCTACGACATTGAAATTGCCTTGGAAAAACAAAGTTTAACTGTGTTTCCAAATCCGGCTTTGTCAGGTGAGGAAATTAGCATTCAAGTACCCGGCAAAAAAGACATATTCTGCGATATTTATTTTTATAACCAGTCAGGGAAACTAATTCAACAGCACAATGCGATACAGCTTACTGCGGATGGGAAAGTATATTTTCGGCCCGAAACAAGCTCCCCCGGAATGTATTTCATTAAGCTTATTTCTGCTGGAAAAACATACCCGGCAAAAATCTTAATACACTAAAATAGAATACATTAAAACTTGAACCAACTAAAAATGATACGAACAATTCTTTTATTTACACTCCTTGTTACAATGGCAGGCTGCAATACAGCCAGTAACAGCGCAAGCCCTGAGAAATCAGGGAAGCTTACTAATTACGTCAATACTTTTCTGGGAACAGCTCCGCTGCAGGACAGTAGGATTGTTGGGTACACCCCGCCAAAAGACTGGCGTGTGTGGGCCGGATTAACTTACCCAGGTGCATCGGTTCCAAATGCGATGGTACAACTTAGTCCGATTACCGAGTGGCGAAGTGGAGCCGGATATGAGTATGAGGATAACGTTATATTGGCTTTTACCCACACAAATAAAGGGCATTGGAATTTATGTCAAATACCAATTCTTCCCGTTACCGACAATTTTAATGTGAATGATTTTGGATCAAAATTCCGCCACGAAAATGAATCGGCTGAACCAGGATTCTATCAGGTTAAGCTCGATCGATACGGCATTAATGCGGAACTCACCAGTACCTTGCATTGTGGTTTTCATAAATACCAATATCCGGCTGATAAGCCCCAAAAATTGATTCTAAATCTTTCGCGATCAAACGAAAGGGTTCGCGACTGGCACATTGAGCAAGAAGGAAACAATGTCTTTAAGGGATATCAGCAAACCGGAGAAAAAATATATTTCTATGCCGAAACCAACCGGACAATAGTAAACCTGGAAACAAGCGGCGAAAGACGAAATTCTATCGCCGTTGTTTCCTTTGAAAAAGAAGGTTCTGACGAGCCGCTTGAATTAAAAATAGCACTGTCGTTTGTGAGCATCGAAAATGCAAAACAAAATCTGCAAGCAGAACTTTCGGGTAAAAGTTTCGACGAAGTCAAAACCGACGCCTCAGAAACCTGGGAAAAGCTGCTGTCGAAAATAAAAGTTACCGGGGGTACCGAACGCCAGAAAGAACTTTTTTATTCATCACTTTATCGCTCTTTTTTGTGGCCGGCACTTCGCAGCGATGTTAATGGCGATTTCACTGATGTGAGTGGGGAAGTCGTAAATAAAGGTTTCCGGTATTATACAAATCCATCGCTTTGGGATACTTACCGTAATAAGTTGGTCTTGCTCGGAATGTTGTCGCCCGATGTTACGGCCGATGTAATTCAATCATTGATAGACAAAGGTGAGAAGACAGGTTTTATGCCTACCTTTTTTCATGGCGATCATGCTGCCCCCTTTATCTCCGGTTCGTATTTACGTGGCATTCGTAATTATAATATTGAAAGCGCTTACCAGCTACTTCTGAATAATGCAACAAAAGAAGGTGGTACACGTCCGCACATTGCCGAATATATCAAGAAAGGATACATCTCAACGCCAGGCATAGAAAATCCTCAGGTTGAAACAAAGGCAAAAGCAGGGGTTACCAAAACACTGGAATTTGCTTACGACGATTATGCGGTGGCACTTCTTGCAAAAGAACTGAATAAAACAGATGATTACGAGATGCTGATGAAGCGCACTTCGAACTACAAAAACCTGTTCGATCCGTCTACCGGATTGATGCGCGGAAAATTGGAAAACGGCGATTGGGTAACTAATTTCAATCCCGAATACCCGTATTACGAATACATGTACCGCGAAGCCAACGCCTGGCAATCGACATTCTTTGCGCCTCACGACACAAAAGGTTTGATTGGCTTATACAAAAATGAAGCTGAATTCGAGGAAAAACTCGACTCTCTTTTCTCTGTACCATGGAATGCAAATTACATTGCCCGGAATGTTTCATCATTTATTGGGCAGTATTGCCACGGAAATCAGCCCGATCATAGCTCCCCGTATTTATATACATTTATCGGCAAACAGGAAAAATCGCAACTGTACCTCGACAGTATTATGAATCGTTTTTACGGAATTGGCGAGTGGGGAAATGCGCTGTGTGGAATGGACGACGCCGGAGAAATGTCGGCCTGGTATGTATTTGCAGCCATGGGTATTTATCCCTATTCTCCGGCCAATGCTGAATACATTGTTTCGGTTCCGTTGTTCAATTCCGTGAAACTGGATTTGGGGAAACAATCGGAATTTACTATTACCAAAAATAATGCTGGCAGGAAAATTACCGGGCTCACAATTGATGGAACCCGCGTTGAGGGCTATTTTGTGTCGCACGACCAACTCAAAAACGGCAAAGAATTAATAATTTTAACCGAATAAAACGATCATCAAAAATTAAAACCTATAACAATGAATACCAGAAGAGATTTTATAAAAACAAGTGCATTAACAGTTGCCGGAATTGGAATTGCCGGAGGTTCAGCTGTAATGGCTAAATCGGGTAGAAAAAACTACCTTACCAATCGCCCTTCAGTAAGCAATCGAAATTTTGTGTCGAAAGCAGTTGAAGAAGCAATTGTTGGTGCCAAAGCAAAAATAAAAGATCCGAAACTGGCGTGGATGTTCGAAAACTGCTTCCCAAACACCCTTGATACAACTGTTGAATACGAGAAGGTGAATGGTAAACCAGATACATTTGTAATTACAGGTGATATTCATGCAATGTGGTTGCGGGATTCCACAGCACAGGTATGGCCTTATTTACCTTTGGTAAATAAAGATACTAAATTGCAGTCGTTGTTGGCCGGCGTGGTTAACCGTCAAACACAATGTGTTTTGCTCGATCGTTATGCCAATGCTTTTAATAAAACGAAGGAAGAAGAAGTGCATTGGATGAGTGACCTGACTGATATGAAACCGGGTTTGCATGAACGCAAATGGGAAATTGATTCTTTATGTTATACTGTTCGTTTGGCCTACAATTATTGGCAGACTACCGGCGACAAGAGTGTTTTTGATGCCGACTGGCAGAAAGCAGCAGCGTTAATCGTAAAAACATTTAAGGAACAGCAACGTAAAGATGGCTTGGGTCCTTATAAATTTCAGAGAGAAACAGCTCAGCAGTTAGATACTGTAGCAAATCATGGGTATGGTCGCCCACTAAAATCCGTAGGGCTGATCAACTCAACCTTCCGTCCATCAGATGATGCTACGACTTACGGCTTTTTAATTCCTTCAAATATATTTGCCGTTGTGTCATTGAAACAATTGGCAGAGATTAGCAACGAAGTTACGGGTGATAAGACCTTTTCAAAAGAATGTTTGGCTTTGTCGAAAGAAGTAGATGCAGCAATTAAGGAATACGCAATTGTTGATCATAAAAAATATGGTAAAGTATACGCATTTGAAGCAGACGGTTTTGGAAACCATACGTTTATGGACGATGCCAATGTGCCTAGTTTGTTGGCCTTGCCGTATTTGGGTTTAATCGATCGAAAAGACAAAGTGTACCAAAATACACGAAAATTGGTTTGGAGTGAGGATAATCCATATTTCTTTAAAGGAAAAGCAGCGGAAGGTATTGGCGGTCCTCATGTTGGTTACGATATGGTTTGGCCAATGAGTATTATTATGCGGGCGATGACCAGTACTGATGATACAGAAATCGCGTGGTGCATCAGAACTTTACGTGATACCGATGCAGATACCGGATTTATGCATGAAACTTTCCATAAAGACGATCTGACAAACTTTACACGCAGTTGGTTTGCTTGGGCAAATACTTTGTTTGGCGAACTGATTCTAAAACTGGTTAACGAAGGGAAAGTGGATTTGATAAATAATCTGTCGTAAATATTTGTCACATTAAAATAAGCGGAACCAGGGATTAAGCAGTTTTTCCCGGGTTTCTTTTAATAAAAAGAGCCGGATCATCGATCCGGTTCCTGTATCTCTATTGAAATGGTTTTTAAATGGATCAGTATAGCATTTGGGTTTTCGGTAAAATTTTAGTATTCCGAAGCAACCTGGCAAAGGAGAATGCTATCAGGGGTTGTAGGATTTTTGAAGAATTTGCCTACAAAATGATATCCATCGCACAGGGAAAACGAATTGCCAAAGAACTTGAAGCCAGAGGTGGTTTATGCCTTTGATTCTACTACTATTGACCTGTGCCTGAACCTTTTCTGGTGGACAAATTTTCTTGACAGCCCAGACAATATTCTTTTCGATCAGACGATACGGCTAACAGGACAGCAGACAAAAGGGAAATATCCTGTTTTGCTCAGGCATGGCGGCTATTACCCTATGGAACACCAAAGAACCTTCACTTACCTCACTAATAACTTTGAAATCAGCGCAAAACACATTGCCCGGCTTTATAAAAACAGATGGCAAGTGGAACTGTTTTTTTAGTGGATTAAGCAACATCTGCATATAATATCTTTCTGGGGTGTAACAGGAAATGCGGTTAGAATCCGTATTTTTTCGGTAATTACAGCTTATTGCCTTGTTGCAATTATTGAGCACAATCTCCGGCTTAATCGAAGCACTTTTGATGTACTTCGCATCCTCAGCATGTCTCTTTTCGATAAAACGCCGATGAGAGAACTTTTCAAATGGATAGAGAAAGTGGATGATATGCCTGAAAATGGTCGTATTCAATTGTGCTTTAATTTTTAGTGGACACGAATGAAATTGAATAATAAAAAAAGCAACAATCTGAAAATAATATTGTTGCTTTTTTTATAAGTGCCCAGGACGGGACTCGAACCTGCACGGGATTATACTCCCACAAGGCCCTCAACCTTGCATGTCTACCAATTTCATCACCTGGGCAATATGTTTAGAACTTCTTTCAGGATACCCTGAAAATTTGTGAATGCAAAACTAAAAAAAAAAATTAACCTGCATACTCTTCACATAAATATACTCAGCGTTCATAATCATTTTCCAGTTCAATTTTAGTAACCAGTTCATTTTTAACCGTTACATAATAACGCGCCGTTTTGGTAACCTTGGGTGTAACCATTGGGTCGAGCGTAAGTTTGGCCTGACTGATTTCGGTGCTGCGCAGTTCTTCAACTTCTTCAAAAATATATACTTTCCCGTCAGCACGATCGAAAACAGTTTTTGGCTCCCCCAACTCGGCTTGTATTTCAGCAATACTTTTACCAAGGTAGGTTCGGTTGAGTTTTCGCTGCGGGCTGCAGGCCAGCATGGTTAATAAAATGAGAAATATATACAACTGCTTCATTCGAAATATTTTTGTTTAAAATAACACAGAATATTTCAATTCTCTTTTGATTTCAGGCTATTTAACGTTTTGTGTGTTGAAAACTCCGTGCCGATGGTGAAAAGTAATAATTCTGGCCTTGTATAATTTTTTATCTTTGTGGCGTGTTTTACAACATGTTCTATTAAATTACACTGTACCATGATTCAATTCTTTAAAACTCAGATTAAAAGCATCATTGCCGTGTATTCGGCCAAAGGACTCAGGCAGGGAGACATCGATAAATTAATCTGGCTTTTCTCAGGGGCAACTTATCTTAAACCGCAAACGTTGGATGGATGGTTTGTTGGTCCACGAAAGGAAATGCTTACTCCATGGAGTACCAATGCCGTTGAAATAACCCAGAACATGGGTATTGAAGGCATCCGCCGGATGGAAGAGTTTTTTGAGGCCGAAAACGAACATGTTAAGTACGACCCCATGTTACAGGCTTTATATAGTGGTTTGAATCAACAGGTTTTTGCGATAGATAAAGAACCCGATCCAATTCTCAGCATCGAAAATATTGCCGCCTTTAATAAACAGGAAGGTCTGGCTTTAAGTGAAGATGAGATCAGCTATTTGAACTGGGTTTCGAAAGAAATGGGAAGGCCCCTTACCGATAGCGAGGTATATGGTTTTGCTCAGGTGAATTCGGAACACTGCCGCCACAAAATTTTTAACGGATCTTTTGTGATTGATGGAAAGGAAATGGAATCGTCGCTGTTCAAAATGATCAAAAAAACCTCACAGGTAAATCCGAATAAAATTGTTTCGGCTTACAAGGATAACTGCTCGTTTGTACAGGGACCGGTGGTTGAACAGTTCGCACCAAAAACACAGGATAAACCCGATTTCTTCGAAATAAAAGATATTGAAACCGTACTTTCGCTAAAAGCCGAGACCCACAATTTTCCAACAACTGTTGAGCCTTTTAACGGAGCATCTACAGGAACCGGCGGCGAAATCCGCGACAGGATTGCCGGAGGGAAAGGTGCATTGCCAATTGCCGGAACGGCGGTTTACATGACTTCGTATCCGCGAACAGAAGCTATGCGACAGTGGGAACAAGCTACCGATGAACGCGAATGGTTGTATCAAACTCCCGGGGAAATTCTGATTAAGGCTTCGAACGGAGCCAGCGATTTTGGAAATAAATTTGGACAGCCTCTTATCACAGGTTCCGTAGTTACATTTGAACATTTCGAGAATTTTACCAAATACGGTTATGATAAAGTAATCATGTTAGCTGGTGGCATCGGTTTTGGGGCCAAAAAATATAGTTTGAAAGATAAACCCGGAGTGGGCGATAAAGTCGTTCTGTTGGGTGGAGACAACTACCGCATCGGGATGGGTGGAGGAGCTGTTTCGTCGGTAGCAACCGGCGAGTTCAAAAACTCAATCGAATTAAATGCCGTGCAACGTGCAAATCCTGAAATGCAGAAAAGGGTGTACAATGCTATTCGTGCATTGAGCGAATCCGATGATAACCCAATCATCTCGATTCACGATCATGGCGCCGGCGGGCACTTGAATTGTTTGTCGGAACTTGTGGAATCAACTGGCGGAAAAATTGATACCGCTAAATTGCCAGTGGGTGACCCAACGCTTTCACAAAAAGAAATAATTGGTAACGAATCGCAGGAACGCATGGGCCTGGTTATGAAAGCCGAACATGTTGATCTGTTGCGCAAAATTGCCGAGCGCGAACGTGCACCGATCTATGAAATTGGGGAAACAACCGGCGACATGCAATTTACTTTTCAAAACTCCGAAACCGGCGAAAAACCAATCGACTGGCAGTTGGGTTATATGTTTGGAAATCCGCCTAAAACTGTTTTGGAAGACGAAACGGTACTTCCCGATTTTGAAGAACTCGAATACAACTGGGAAGAAATATACGATTTGGTTGAACAAACGATTCAGCTCGAATCGGTGGCTTGTAAAGACTGGCTAACCAACAAGGTTGACCGCTCGGTAACCGGCCGCATTGCCAAACAACAAACAGCCGGGCCACTTCAACTGCCATTAAATAATGTTGGTGTAATTACACTCGATTACCAGGGGAAGGCAGGTGTTGCGACTTCGATTGGCCATGCACCCGTGGCAGCCTTGATCGATGCTGAAAGGGGATCGGTACTTTCGATTGCTGAATCGCTTACAAACATTATCTGGGCGCCGCTTACCGATCATCTGAAAAGTGTTTCGTTGAGTGCAAACTGGATGTGGCCGGCAAAAAATCCGGGCGAAAACGCAAGGATTTACCGTGCAGTAGAAGCAGCGAGTGAATTCGCTATTGCGCTGGGTATCAACATCCCGACAGGAAAAGATTCCATGTCGATGACCCAGAAATACAAGGACGATGTGGTACTTGCTCCCGGAACTGTTATAATTTCAGCGTCGGGTGAAGTCTCGGATGTTAAAAAGGTAGTTGAACCGGTGCTGGTAAACGACGAATCGAAAGAGATACTTTTTATTGATCTGTCGTTTATGGAGCGTGCCCTTGGTGGCAGCGCTTTTGCACAATCGATCAACAAAATAGGCAGAACTGCACCAACCGTTGCCGATCCTGAAAAATTTGTGGCGGCTTTCAATACAGTACAAAAACTCATTGAACAGGATTTAATTCTTGCAGGTCATGATATCGCTTCGGGTGGGTTAATCACGACTTTACTCGAAATGTGTTTTAGCAATACCAAGTGGGGGATGAAGGTGAACGTAACCGATTTTGGAGAAGAAGACCTGGCAAAAATACTGCTGGCCGAAAATCCGGGGGTTGTTATTCAATGTGCCGATAACGATGTTGTAAAAGAGCAACTTGCCCGGGCAGGCGTTAAGTTTATCTCGCTTGGTTTCCCTGTTCCTTACCGAAAAGTTAGAGTGGTAAATCGTACGGTTGAAGCCGATTTTGATATCAACTCGCTACGCGAAATGTGGTTCAAAACTTCGTATTTGCTCGACAGAAAACAAAGCGGAAAAGAAAAGGCGCTCGAACGTTTTCAGAATTATAAAAGACACGATCTGAAATTCGATTTTAAAGATTTTACCGGGAAAGCTGCCGATTTGGGAATTGATTTGAAGCGAAGAACCAGTTCCGGGATTAAAGCTGCCATTATCAGGGAAAAGGGCGTAAACGGCGACCGTGAAATGGCTTACGCCATGTATCTGGCCGGAATGGATGTAAAAGATGTGCATATGACCGACCTGATTGCCGGACGTGAAACACTCGAAGACGTAAATATGATTGTTTTTGTAGGTGGTTTCTCCAATTCCGACGTACTGGGATCGGCCAAAGGATGGGCAGGCGCTTTTAAATATAACGAGACGGCACGCATCGCACTTGAGAAATTCTACCGGCGCGATGATACCTTGAGTCTGGGTGTTTGCAACGGTTGCCAGCTTATGGTGGAACTTGGGGTAGTAGTGCCCGAACATAGCATACAACCAAAATTATTACATAACGAATCGCATAAATTTGAGTCGGCATTTCTGAATGTGGATATTTTGGAAAATGAATCAGTAATGCTTCGAAACATGGCCGGAATGAAACTTGGTATTTGGGTAGCTCATGGCGAAGGCAAGTTTTATTTGCCGTTCAACGAAGACCAATACAATATTCCGATGAAATACAGTTACGATGGATATCCGGGTAATCCAAATGGTTCTCATTACAACGCGGCATCGCTATGTTCCGACAATGGTCGCCACCTGGTTATGATGCCGCATCTTGAACGCGCTTTCCAACCATGGCTGTGGGGAACATATCCTGCCGAACGGAAAATGGATGAAGTGGCTCCATGGATTCAGGCTTTTGTAAATGCAAGAAACTGGATCGCCGGAAAAGCAAAATAAGCTTTTGATTTAACGTAATAAGCCGCTTTTTCAGAAATAACAGGCGGCTTTTTTATTATACCTCTGCAATCATTTTATGAGCCAGTTGTGTAGCTTCTTCTTTTCCTTTTAGCATTTCCACGATCTTCAACGCAAAATCGATGGCGACACCCGCGCCTTTACCCGTTACCACCGAACCTGAAAGTTCGACATCGTTTTCAGTAACAATAGCTCCGTGAAGTTCACCTTCAAACCCCGGGTAACAGGTAGCTTTAATGTCTTTCAGGATTCCAAGATTGCCCAGCACAAGCGGCGCTGCACAAATTGCACCTATGGGTTTTCCATTGTCGTTAAATTTTACGATTTGCTCGGCCAGGCCGATGTGTTCTTTCAAATGCTTTGCTCCCGGCATTCCGCCCGGCAAAACCAGCATGTCGATTTGCGAATAGTCTACATCTTCAAAAAGAAGGTCGGCGCCAATCTTAATCCGATGTGAACCCGAAACTTCTAAATTCCCGGTTATCGAAATAATGCTTACTTCAAGTTCGGCGCGCCGCAGCACATCAATTATACTTACAGCTTCTATTTCTTCAAAACCCTCGGCTAAATGAACGGCAATCTTTTTCATGATTATTACAATGTTTTGATCAACTATTCAACAATGATATTTACAACGATAAAAATAAAAAAAGGCCTTCTAAAATTTGAAGACCTTAATCAAAACCTAATCATTTATTATCATTAATTATTTGAGTAGTCGTGCAATGCTTTTTCCAATTTCTTGCGAGTGAAGAAAATGCGGCTTTTAACGGTTCCCAGCGGGAGTTCTAATTCTTCGGCAATTTCCTTGTATTTGTAACCCTCCAAAAACATAGTGAAAGGTACTCTGTATTCGTCTTCCAAAGAATCGATGCTCTTGGTAATTTCTTTTGAGCTGTAAAATGAATCAGGAGCCGGATAAACTTTGTCTTTAGTGAACATTAAATGAAATTCGTTGTTGGAACCTTCGAAAGTATTTTTTGTTTTTACTTTTCGGCGGTAATCGTTAATGAAGGTATTCTTCATGATAGTATAAATCCAGGCTTTGAAATTGGTATTCTGGGTAAACTTATCCCGGTACATTAAAGCCTTAAGGAAAGTCTCCTGTAAAAGATCGTCTGCCCTTTCTGAGTCAGCTGTGAGGCTCAGTGCATAATAATGCAGTTTATCACTTAACCCTAAGAGTGCATTGGTAAATTGGACTTGAGTCATGGCGCGTTATTTTTAATTTGTCTAAACAAATGTAATCTAAAGACCAGCCTAAAAGCAAATAAATCATGACATTTGTCAGTTGATTTTATCTATGCAGTATCAATTTTCTTTATGCTGCCAAGTGCACTGATTTCATTAAAGTTATAAGTATCTCAGGATAAAATGCTTTCAGGTATTTAAATATGTACTGCTAATAATTGCTGTCAATTTATACATTTGCACGCTCAAAACTATTTTAATGAAAACTTCGTCATTCAACCAGCCAGCGCATGACATTTTAATTTTCAGAAGGTGGGGAAGAAAATCATATTCTTCGTTCCTGACCCTCAAAAGAACGATAGCTATTTCGGTTTTATCGGTCGTTTACTTTCTTTCGACGCCGGTAATTTCGTTAGCTATTGAACAAGACACAACCGAAATTAAAATGGAATACGACCTCGATGAGATCGAGGTGAACGCGCAAAGAACGCCTGCTTTATACTCGCAGGTGGCACGGATGGTATCCGTGATTGAGAGAAAAGAAATTGAGGCGGCACCCGTTCAAAGTGTTCAGGACCTTTTGGAGTACATTGCCGGAGTAGATGTCAGGCAAAGAGGTCCTGAAGGAGTTCAGGCGGATATAAGTATCCGTGGCGGAACGTTCGACCAGATACTTGTATTATTAAATGGCATCAACATTACCGATCCTCAAACCGGGCATCACAATTTAAATCTTCCTGTTAGTTTAGCACAGATCGACCGAATCGAAGTTTTGGAAGGTCCTGCTGCACGTGTTTACGGACCCAATGCCTTTTCAGGAGCCATCAACATTGTAACCCGCCAAGCGGAAAACAGTGAGTTGGGGGCCGTTGGCACAGTGGGAAGTTTTGGTTATTTTGATGGCAATATTACAAGCCATCTGAAATCAGCAAAGTGGGGTCATACCATAGGAGTGGGTTTAAAAAAATCGGATGGTTATGCCGATAATACCGATTTCCGGGATGTAAATGGTTTTTATTCCAATCGTTTTCGAAATCAAAAAGGGACTTTCCGGTTTCAACTGGGGGCTTCAAATAAAGGATTTGGCGCCAACAGTTTTTACACCCCAATGTACCCTGACCAGTATGAAGCGACACAAACACTTTTTACCTCTATTCGCTGGGAATCAAGTGGTAGATTTCATTTCTCGCCGGCGGTATATTATCGTCGTCACCAGGATAGGTTTGAACTGTTCCGAGATGATCCGGCATCCTGGTACACCGGGCACAATTATCATTTGACCAACGTTTACGGTGCAAATTTAAATACCTGGACACAATGGAAACCCGGAAAAACAGCGCTCGGTGTCGAATTTCGTTCTCAAAATATTTTAAGTAATGTATTAGGGAAAGATTTGGATGAACCTCAGAAAGTTCCCGGCGAAGATGCATTTTTTACCATGTCGGACCAGCAAAATACATGGTCTGCTTTTCTTGAACATACTGTTTTTTTTAACAACTGGACCTTTACTGCGGGGGTATTGGCCAATTCTGTTTCGGATAGTGGTTTAGGGGTCAACTTTTTCCCCGGATTTGATGTAAGTTGCCGCGTTACTAATAAATTACGACTCTATGGAAGCTACAATACCTCGCTAAGAATGCCAACTTTTACCGACTTATATTACAAGGGACCTGCAAATATTGGAAATCCCGATTTAAAACCCGAAACTTCGGAGACACTCGAAGGGGGAATAAAGCTCTATCATCTTTTTTTTCGGGGGCATTTTGTGATATTTTATAGAAAAGGACACGATATTATCGATTGGACCAAAAGCGACGAAACGGAAATATGGCAACCCAGAAATCTAACCGAATTAACCAGCGTTGGAACGGAAGTACAATTTGAAGCCCGTCTCCAAAAAAAACTCGGAGATTATTACCCCAATCTTCAGGTTTCATATTTATTTAATAAGGTCGAAAAGTTGGAATCTGATTATATTTCCAGATACGTTTTGGATAACCTGAAACACAAGTTTGTGGGGTCTGTTTCGCAGAAACTACTTAAAAATCTAACGTTAAATTTACAGGTGGTCTTTCAGGATCGTGAAGGAACTTATTTGAAATACGAAGACACTCTGCCAGCGGGTGAGGCAGAATACCAACCTTTTTGGGAATTCGATGGAAAGCTATCATATAAGCTTAACAATTTCACATTCTTTGCTTCGGTAAATAACCTGTTCGATGTGGCCTACAACGATATCGAAAACGTAGTTCAGCCCGGCAGGTGGTTCAAAACGGGAGTTTCTTATCAGTTAAATATCAAACAATGAATAGAAATAAGCCATTGAAAATCAATAAATTATAGCTTGGTAAGAGTCATCAATACTGCTGCAACTTATAAATCATTATCAAAAGAAATTCAAAAATTGTATCTTCGCGAAAAAAATAAACCATGTTAAAGGGAATACTATCAATTTCGGGACATTCGGGGCTTTATAAGCTCGTAGCCGAAAGTAAAAATAATATTATTGTTGAGTCGCTGGATACCAAAAAACGCTTTCCCGTTTATTCAACGGCCAAGGTTTCTTCGTTGGAAGACATTGCGATTTATACTTTGGAAGGGGATGTTCCGCTAAAAGATATTTTCAAAACCATTTCTGAAAAAGAAGAAGGCGGGCAGGCAATTTCGGCTAAAGCTTCCGGGAACGAACTCAAAGCTTATTTCGAAGAAATTTTACCTGATTATGATCAGGACAGAGTTTATGTCTCGGATATTAAAAAGGTTGTTTTGTGGTACAATACGCTTCTCGAAAACGACATGCTTGATTTTAGTGAAGAAGCTGAAGGCCAGTCTGAAGAATCGCCAGAAAATGAAAATAAATAATTCAGAATAAGCGAAAATTGTACTGATTTTTCTCAGTACCGATTTCGACATTCTTATGTAAAAGAATTTCAAATAGTTTAACAGTGGCCAGTGCATCGCCAGCAGCGCGGTGCCTGCCATTGATTTCAATCCCCAGCTCAGCACAAATTTTTCCTAACGAATACGAACGATGACCCGGAAGTAATCTTCGCGACAATTGGACTGTGCACATGGTTTCCCGTTTGTAATCGTAACCCAGCCGGGCAAATTCTTCCCGGATGAATTTATAATCGAAACTTACATTATGTGCCACAAAAGTACGGCCCTGTGTAAGTTCAACAATCTTTTTAGCGACCTCGTAAAAACGTGGGGCATCTTTAACCATTGCATTGTTAATCCCGGTTAACTCGGTAATAAAAAAAGGAATATCCATCTCAGGATTAATCAGTGTCGAAAACGAATCGGTAATGTGTTGACCATTGTGTTGATAAATGGCTATTTCGGTGATTTTTCCATATTTGTATCTGTTGCCGGTCGTTTCTATATCAATAATTGAAAACAATTTCTTTGTATTTTTGATTATGTTTGCGTTAATTGTTTAATTTTGTTAAAAGTTGTGATCACAAAAATGAACGTTACGCAGTTGATGCTGTTTTGAAAGATGAAAATTAATTTTTAAATTGCCTCAAGAATTCACGAAAAAAATAAAATAAATAATTAGTTATGAAAAAGTTTACTCTTTTCTTTTTCGCGTTGGTTTTAGCAGTTGGAGCTGCACTTGCGCAGAACTCAGATAATAAGTGGGCAATTGGTCTGGGACCTGGTGTCGACTATAATCTGGAAAGTCAAAAAGCCGGAGTTTTGGCTGACTTATACCTTAGCCGTTATTTAAGCCCAACTTTCGACTTGATGCTGGATTCAAGGATGTCATTTTCTGATCCGGGGATTGATGTTTTCAACCCTTTACTGAATTTGCGCCTTAAACTATTCAAAGAAACTAACGCTATTCAACCTTACTTGTTTGGTGGTGTTGGTTATATGTGGGACAATAAGGAATCAGGCGTTAACTTCGATGGCGGTGCCGGTTTGAAATTTCCGGTAGGCGAAAATACTTCACTGTTTGTAGCCGGTTCATATGTTAAAGGTATCGAAGGCACCCGTTCTGTTGACGGTGTTGGAACGAAAGTAACCGATGACCACATTATGGTTACCAGCATTATTGAGTTCGCACTTGGTAGCGCCAAAGACTCAGACGGCGACGGTGTAAAAGATAAAAAAGACGAATGCCCGGACACTCCTCCAGGAGTTCAGGTTGACGAAAAAGGTTGTCCGCTTGATCGCGACGGCGACGGAATTCCGGATTATAAAGACGAATGTCCTGATGAACCAGGAACTGCCGCTTTAGCAGGATGTCCTGACCGTGACGGTGACGGAATTGCTGATAAAGATGACGAATGTCCGGATGTAGCTGGTCTGGCTAAATTTAACGGATGTCCTGATACTGATGAAGACGGTGTTCCTGATCCAAAAGACAAATGTCCGGATACTCCAAAAGGTTGCCCGGTTGACGCCAATGGTTGCCCGATTGATTCAGACGGTGACGGTGTAATCGACTGTGAAGACAATTGTCCGCAAGAAGCAGGCCCTGCTTCAAACAAAGGTTGTCCTGATTGGGCAGAAATCAGTATTCCAACTATCTATTTCGATTTCGATAAAGCAGACTTGAAACCAGAAGCCAAAGCAGAACTCGATAAAGTAGCTGAACAATTGAATGCTGCCAAAGAATACAACATTGTTATTGGAGGCCATACCTGTAATATTGGTACTGAAAACTACAACATGGGCTTATCTGAAAGACGCGCCCAGGCTGTTGTGAAATACCTGCTGATGAAAGGTGTGAACAATGCTTATGTTGGATCGCACAATTATGGTGAAACCAAACCTGCAGTTCCGAATGATTCAATGACTCACAGAAAAGAGAATCGTCGTGCTGAATTTGAGGTAGCAAAAATCAGAAAATAGTAATCAATAATATATTGAGAAAAGCTCTGCCTTTGGGCAGGGCTTTTTTTGTGCTCCAAGTTGTCGGCTTGTTTGGGGCTAAAGTGTTATATTTGCGCTCCTAAATTAGATGTCGAAATGAACATTGAAACCACTATACAAAATGCGACGGTAGCAGCTTTAAAAGAGCTTTACGGTCAGGAAATTGCCAAAGAACAAGTACAGGTACAGAATACACGCAAAGATTTTGATGGCGACGTAACTATCGTTGTTTTTCCCTTTTTGCGGGCCTCAAAAAAGTCTCCTGAAGTAACGGCTGAAGAGCTGGGTAATTTTCTTCTGAAACAGGTTGGCCTTGTTCATTCGTTTAATGTAATCAAAGGATTTTTGAATCTTGAGATCAGTAAAGAATATTGGTTGGAAATTTTGGCTGAAGCGTTTTCTGATAATGGTTTTGGGATAAAAGAGGCCTCTGATGAGTCGGAGCTAATGATGGTGGAATATTCATCACCCAATACCAATAAACCCTTACATCTGGGTCATATTCGGAATAATTTGTTGGGATATTCTATTTCAGAAATTGCCAAAGCAAACGGTAAAAAAGTGGTGAAGACCAACATCGTTAACGATCGCGGAATACATATTTGTAAATCGATGTATGCGTGGCAGCAATGGGGAAATGGGAAGACGCCTCAAAGTTCGGGAATGAAAGGAGATCACCTGGTGGGTGAGTTTTATGTTGAATTTGAGAAACATTATAAAGCCGAGATTTCGGAGCTAATGGAGCAGGGAAAGAGCAAAGAGGACGCCGAAAAACAGGCGCCTTCGATTGTTGCCGCGCGTGAATTGCTTCGCAAATGGGAAGCCAAAGATGAAGACACTGTAAATTTGTGGAAAACCATGAATGGTTGGGTGTACGAAGGTTTCGATGTAACCTATAAAAATCTTGGTGTCGACTTCGATAAAATATATTATGAATCGGAAACCTACCTGGTAGGTCGCGATGAAGTACTTCGTGGTTTGGAAGAAGGTGTTTTCTATCAGAAAGACGACAACTCGGTTTGGGCCGATCTTAGTAGTGATGGTCTCGATCAGAAGCTGTTGTTACGTAGCGACGGAACTTCGGTTTATATGACACAGGACATCGGGACTGCAAAAATGCGTTTTAACGATTATTCGATCAATAAAATGGTGTATGTGGTAGGAAATGAGCAAAACTATCACTTCCAGGTACTCGCTATTCTTCTCGATAAGCTTGGTTTCAAATGGGGAAAAGACCTGTATCACTTTTCGTATGGTATGGTAGAGCTACCTTCCGGTAAAATGAAATCGCGTGAAGGTACTGTTGTCGATGCTGACGATTTGATGGAAGGAATGACTGAAGTAGCTCGTAAAATGTCGAACGAACTCGGGAAATTGGATGCTCTCTCTGAAGAAGAGGCTGAAAAAACATATCGTGTCATTGCGTTAGGGGCGTTAAAGTATTTCATCCTGAAAGTTGATCCTCGAAAAAATATGATGTTCAACCCCGAAGAATCCATTGATTTTAATGGGAATACCGGTCCATTTATCCAATATACTTATGCCCGCATACAATCGGTTTTGCGAAAAGCTGCCCAACAGAATATCGACTTTGGCAAAGATGTAAAACACGAAGCAATTTCGGTGAAGGAAAAAGACCTTCTGAAACGAATTTCCTTGTTCCCTGCCACGGTTGAAGAAGCAGGCGATAATTTCAGTCCTGCTGTTATTGCCAACTACTGTTACGAGCTGGTAAAAGAGTTCAACCAGTTTTATCACGATCATTCCATTCTGGGAGAAGAGGATGACAACATTCGGAATTTTCGCCTGATGTTGGCTTCATCCGTTGGGAGTGTGGTGAAACGCGGAATGGAATTGCTTGGAATAGAAATGCCCGAGAGAATGTAAAAGAAAAGGAGACCAAAGTCTCCTTAATTTTTTTTGATGTTGTTTTGATTTAATGGCCGAACGGGGTTTGCGACGTCCTTCCTTACCTATACATTCCTGTTTTTACTGAAAGGTAACCCCATTTAATCCAATTTATTATAGTTTAAAATGATTCTTGATTTGGAATTCAGTAGACATCTAAACCATAGTTCCCAGCCATGCCCAAACGATGTAACGAAGCAATTTGCCGGCCAGCATAGCTAATGCCACTATCTTCCAGTTACTTCTGAGTATTCCCAATCCAACGGCAAATATATCGCCTGCAAAAGGCAACCAACTAAAAAATGCAAAAATAGCTCCACGCTTATCGAGCCGCTCGTGCCATTTTTCAATTTTTGATCGTTCAACCCTCAGGTATTTCTCAATCCATTTCCATTTCCCAAGGTATCCAATGTAATAACTGCTCATGCCTCCAAGCCAGTTCCCGAGTGTTGCCACGAGAATTGAGGTAGTGGCATCAAAACCTTTTACAACCATGAGCAATAAAAGTGCGTCGGAACTAAAAGGGATAAGTGTTGCCGCCAAAAAACTGGCAGCAAAAAGTCCCCATAACCCATATTCAAACCAAAATTCCACGGGGCCGAAAATACGGTTTTAATTTTACTTTGTAAGTGCGATCGGATCGTCATCATTTTTCAATTAGCAATGATTTGAGAAGAATCTGCTACGCTGCCATCTTAAATGTTTCACCGGACTTCAATTATTTGTTACAGTTTCTTGTTACATGGTCAACTTGGCTGCATTTTGGCTATTAATGCTTATTTTTATCTCAAATTGAGCAGACCGAATAACTACAGATCAAGTTAAATTGAAACAAAAATACAATGGCAACCATTTATGAAGAAAGATACGCTTATCACCCCGAGGATTTTAAGTCGTATGGAACAGATCGAATCAGAAAGGAATTTTTGGTAGAAAAACTAATGGAGCCGGACAATGTTCGTCTCGTTTATTCTTCAATCGAAAGATACATTGTTGGTGGGGCAGTTCCTGTTAACAAAGCATTGATGCTGGAAACAATAGATCCCTTAAAAGCCGAATTCTTTTGTCAACGCCGCGAAGTTGGAGTGATCAACGTGGCTGGCCCGGGTTCTATCGTAGTGGATGGCACCGAATACAAAATGAATTTTAAAGACGCGATTTATATCGGCAGAGGGAGTAAGGAAGTGTTGTTTAAATCGGAAAACGCTGAAGAACCTGCCCACTTTTACATCAACTCGGCGCCGGCTCACAAAGCTTACCCAACCAAGCATGTAACAATGGGCGATGCCAACGTGCTGCATACGGGTGCGCTCGAAACTTCGAACGAAAGAAACATAAACCAGTTGCTGATAAACGGAGTAGTCGAAACCTGTCAGTTGCAAATGGGAATGACCGAATTAAAAACCGGAAGTGTTTGGAATACGATGCCGCCGCATCGTCATAGTCGGCGTAACGAAATATATTTTTACTTTAATGTGCCCGAAGGACAGGCGATTTGCCATTTTATGGGGCAACCCAATGAAACCCGTCATATTTGGATGCAGAATGAACAGGCAGTGATTTCGCCGGAATGGTCGATCCACGCGGCTGCCGGAACATCGAACTATATTTTTATTTGGGGAATGGCAGGCGAAAATCTTGACTACACCGATATGGACGTGATTGCACCAACCAAACTTCGCTAATAAATTCAAATTGAAAAATGATACAGCAATTATTTGATCTGACAGGAAAAGTGGCTTTAATTACCGGTGGAACGCACGGAATAGGAATGGCCATTGGAAAAGTGCTCGGACAGGCGGGTGCAAAAATTTGTGTGAACGACATCTCCGACGAAAAACTCGAAAGTTGTAAGGCCGAATATGCCGAAGTTGGGCTTAATGTGTTTACCCTCAAATTTGATGTTACCAATGAAGCCGATGTGGATAAAGGTGTCTCGCAAATTGAGGCGGAAGTTGGGGCCGTCGATATTTTGGTGAACAACGCCGGAATTATAAAACGTATCCCGATTCTTGATATGCCGATATCAGACTTTAAGCAAGTAATCGATATTGATTTGGTGGCGCCTCTAATTGTATCAAAACGGGTAGCTCCTAAAATGATCGAAAAGCGTTCGGGGAAGATTATCAACATGTGTTCGATGATGAGTGTTTACGGGCGTAACTCGGTTTCGGCTTACGCTGCTGCAAAAGGTGGTTTAAAACTTCTTACGGCCAACATGGCCTGCGAATGGGCCAAATACAATATCCAAATCAACGGAATTGGCCCAGGGTACATTGCCACTTCGCAAACCGCTCCCATCCGTGAAGGAGGTCATCCGTTTAACGATTTAGTAATGATGCGCACACCTGCCGGGCGTTGGGGTGAGCCCGAAGATGTTGGAAATGCTGCTCTGTTTCTTGCTTCTCAGGCGAGCAACTTTGTAAACGGACACATTCTTTTTGTCGATGGCGGAATCCTCGCCAACTTTGGATATGTACAAGGAGAGAACGATTTATAGTTAAATGGCTTTGTTTAAAGCAAAAAGCCGTTCAATACTTTTCAGAGTGAGAACGGTTTTTTTTATGTCTTTGCCTGTTGTTTTTATCTCGGTATGAATCTGAAGCTTTGCCATTTTTTTCCTATTTTTGCACCTCATTTTCAAAACTATTGAAAGCATGTTCGAGAATTTAAGTGACAGGTTGGATCGGTCCTTTAAAATGTTGAAAGGACAGGGGAAGATTACCGAAATCAACGTTGCAGAAACATTAAAAGATATTCGTCGTGCCTTGCTTGATGCCGACGTTAACTTTAAAATTGCCAAGCAATTTACCGACGATGTAAAAGAAAAGGCGCTGGGACAGCAGGTTCTCACTGCCGTGAAACCCGGACAACTGATGGTGAAGATCGTGAAAGACGAGCTGGCACAGTTGATGGGAGGCACTTTTGCCGATATCGAGCTGAAAGGAAAACCTGCGGTTATTTTAATGGCAGGGTTGCAGGGGTCGGGTAAAACCACATTCTCGGGCAAACTCGCCAATATGCTGAAAAGCAAAAAGGGCCGTCGCCCGATGCTGGTGGCAGGTGACGTTTACCGTCCTGCTGCCATCGAACAGTTGAAAGTTTTGGGTGAACAAATCGGAATTCCTGTTTACACCGAAGAAGGAAACATGGATCCGGTAAAAATCGCAAAAGCAGCAATCCAGGAAGCCAAAGCTAAAGGATATGATACTGTGATTGTGGATACTGCCGGCCGTTTAGCAGTGGATGAACAGATGATGAACGAGATTGCCGCGATTAAAGCAGCGATAAATCCCGATGAAATTCTGTTTGTGGTCGACTCGATGACGGGTCAGGATGCAGTGAATACTGCCAAAGAATTTAACGACCGCCTGGATTTTGATGGCGTGGTTCTGACAAAACTCGATGGAGACACGCGCGGTGGTGCAGCGCTATCGATCCGTTCGGTGGTTGAGAAACCAATCAAATTTGTTGGTACCGGCGAGAAACTCGATGCACTCGATATTTTTCATCCCGAAAGGATGGCCGACCGGATTCTCGGAATGGGCGACATTGTTTCGCTGGTTGAAAAAGCACAGGAGCAGTTTGATGAAGAAGAAGCCAAACGTCTTCAGAAGAAACTGGCGAAGAACACTTTCGACTTTAACGACTTTCTGAAACAGATCAGCCAGATCAAAAAAATGGGGAACCTGAAAGATGTAGTGGGCATGATCCCGGGAATGGGAAAAGCGATCAAGAATATGGATATCGACGACGACGCTTTCAAACATATTGAAGCCATTATTTATTCGATGACCCCAACCGAGCGCGAAAACCCGGCCATAATAAACGGAACCCGCAGAAAACGGATTGCAACTGGATCGGGAACCGATGTACAGGAAGTAAACCGTTTGCTGAAACAATTCGACGAAACACGAAAAATGATGAAGATGGTTTCGCAAGGTAAAAATATACAACGCATGATGTCGGGCATGCAACAGCGCGGCAGATAAATTGACCCCGAAGAAACCCAGGTAAAAATTATCAAATTACATTATCATGCAATTGATTGACGGAAACAAGGTAGCAGCTGAAATTAAACAGGAAATTGCTGAAGAAGTGAAGCAGATGATTGCTGAAGGAGGAAAGCAGCCGCATTTGGCTGCAATTCTTGTAGGGCACGATGGTGGAAGCGAAACCTATGTTGCTTATAAAATAAAAGACTGTGAAGCTGTTGGGTTCAAATCGTCGCTGGTTTGCTACGAAGATGATGTAAGCGAAGAAGAATTGCTGGCTAAAGTTGAAGAACTCAACAACGATGACGATTTGGACGGTTTCATTGTACAGTTGCCTTTACCGAAACATATTTCTGAACAAAAAGTGATCGAAGCTATCAATCCCAAAAAAGACGTGGATGGATTTCATCCAATTAACGTGGGAAGAATGGTAATTGGTCTTCCTTCGTTTGTATCAGCAACACCTTACGGAATTGTTGAATTGCTCAAACGGTATAATATCGAAACAAACGGAAAAAATTGTGTGGTGCTTGGCCGAAGCAATATTGTTGGCCGGCCAATGAGTGTGCTGATGTCGCAAAAGGCAATGAATGCAACTGTAACCGTTGCACACAGCCGAACCGCCAATTTAAAAGAAGTTTGTCGCTCCGCCGATATTTTAATTGTTGCCATGGGTGTCCCCGAATTTGTAAAGGGCGATATGGTGAAAGAAGGAGCGGTTGTGATCGATGTGGGAACCACTCGTGTAAAATCAGATCTGACCAAGTCGGGGTTTAAACTAAAAGGCGATGTACTTTTCGATGAGGTTGCCCCAAAATGTTCTTACATAACTCCGGTACCTGGCGGAGTTGGGCCAATGACCAGAACTTCGTTGTTGTTGAATACGCTTCTTTCAGCAAAAAAGAAAATTTATCACTACTGAACGACTAAAAAAATAAAAGTTGGGGTTACTCCCCGAAGG
>WOYI011150886.1_pt1 | contig 62996 bp, 63 predicted proteins | sample 6423411 | NCBI WGS metagenome assembly WOYI01 (sample SAMN13441803, study PRJNA592873) | oil field metagenome | biome: oil field; feature: oil-well bore; material: oil-contaminated soil; isolation source: oil-contaminated soil from oil-well borehole | place: Germany: Wietze | collected 2016-10-18 ... | reverse complement strand
AGCCAGCCGTTTCGAGCAGCTTGTTGATCTTGATGCGGGCGGTGGCTTCTTTATTAGTCAATGGCTGAGTCTTTCAACGCCTCAGCCAGATCCATCACCGCAGCGGCGTAGAAGCTGCTGCGGTTGTAGCGGGTGATGACATAGAAGTTTTGGTAGCCCAGGCGGTATTCGGTGGGCGCGTCGGGGGTGATGAGGTCGATCAAGGCGGCGGGTTGGTCGCTGAATTGATGATTTGCCGCCGTATCACCATCGCCGACTTTTTGGCCGACTTTTTGTCCGACTTTTTGTATCTCTACCTGCTGTGCAGAGAATTCGCGGGGCAGGCGTTGCGGCTTGATGCCTTCATCAATCAAGGCTTGAATACCGTCGCCACTGATGGTGATTGTTTCAGCAATCGGGCCGCCCGTTTGCCAGCCATGTTTGGCCAGAAAATTCGCCGCGCTGCCAATCGCATCCACGGGGCTGGCGGCGAGATCAATCCTGCCGTCGTTGTCGAAATCCAGCGCGTATTGGCGCATGGACGATGGCATGAACTGTGGCCAACCCATGGCGCCTGCATAGGAGCCGGTATAACTCAATATCGGGCGGTTTTCTTCCCTGGCCAGCAGGAGCAATTCGGCCAGCTCGCGGCGGAAGAGTTCAGCGCGCGGCGGGTAGTCAAAAGCCAGTGTGGTGAGGGCGGCAAAGGTGGTGTAGTTGCCCATGTGCTTGCCATAAATCGTTTCGATGCCAATGATCGCGGTGATGATTTCAGCGGGCACGCCAAAGCGTGTTTGCGCGGCAGCCAGTTCGCTGGCGTAACGCTGCATGAATTGTTTGCCGGCGGCGATGCGCGTGGGCTCGACAAAGCGGCTGCGGTAGGCGTGCCATGAACGGATGCCTGGGTCGGCGGGCGGGCGGATGGCTTTTAACACCGAAGCGATGGGTTGGGTGACGCGAAACAGTGCATCGAGTGTCATGCGGTCATAACTGTATTCGGTGACCATCTGGTCAATGAATGCTTTGACATCCTCACGCTCGGCATAGCTGTTGGCTTGGTGATTGGTTTGACTCTGCGCAGGTAACGTCAAGAACAGGCAGAGCAGGAAAAGGTATTTCACGTAGTTCAATTTCATAGTGACAAGTCGCGGATGGATTGATTGAGTTCGACCAAGCCCTTGCTGGGCGGGTGGGCAGCATAGCGCAGGCGGGCGTAACTGCGGGCGATGGCGTGAATTTTTGTCGCGTGCGCGGGGAGTTGGCTAGCCGCGCGTGCAGCCAGGGTGTCTGGCCCTTCCCACGGCTGCCAAACAATGCCGCGCTTGGCGAGTTTGGCGGTAAAGCGCTGCCAGGCACGGCGGACGGGATCGATACGCTCGCGCTGGCGCAGCACCCAGCCGGTAAGCAGCAGCAAGGACGCGCCGCAGAGGATAGTCAAGAGAGCTGTCATGTTGCGCCAATCGGCATCCAGCCCGAGGCGCGTTAATAAATCGCGCTGACGTTGCGGGTCATACCCCAGCACCCATTGGTTCCAGCCGTTGGTGACGGCGTCGATCTGGTAACGAATGGCCTTGAGCCAGGCCATGTCATTGCGCGCTAAAAAAGGCAGGGTTTCATTTGCCGGGATGGCGGTGGCCAGGCTGCTGTCAATGCGCCGTGGTGCGGCAATGGCGGTCGGGTCTACGCGCACCCAGCCCTGTTTGGACAGCCATACTTCCGTCCAGGCGTGGGCGTCATATTGGCGCACGACCAGAAACCCGTCGACGGGGTTGATCTCACCGCCTTGATACCCGGCCACGACGCGCGCGGGGACACCGGCGGCACGCAGGGCAAAGGCAAAGGCAGAAGCAAAGTGCTCGCAAAAGCCCCGTTTGTTGTCGAACAAGAATTCATCGACACTATCGCTGCCGGTAAGGGGCGGGTTGAGGGTGTAGCGCAACAGCTGGCGACTAAAAAAATCTTCGGCTGCTTGCAAAATGGCAGCGTCATTGTCGCCATGACGTTGCCTCCAGCTGATCGCTATGGCTCGGGTGCGCGGGTTGCTGTTTTTGGGCAAGGCTAGAGACTCTTGCAAAACCTCTGGCGGGTCGGTCAGGCCTTTTTGGATATCCGGCACGGCGCGCTGCGTGTAGCGCATGCGGCTGCGCACAGGTTGCCGGGATAACAATTGATAGTCGCGGGTAAGGCCGCTTTCCGCAGGCAGCGTGGTGGGGGATTCCAGTGCGAAGAGCCAGCGTTTGCCGTGCGGCTCGAGGGTGAGTTCATAGTCGATTGGCTTGCTATGCCTGCTTTCTTCAGCATACGGCGGGGTGGTGTAGGCCTCACGGGTTTGTGAGACGCGCCAGGTGCGTCCATCAAAATCAGGCATCACCAGGCCGCGCCAATACAGGCTGGATTGCGCGGGGGCTATACCTTTAAATGCGCCGGTAAACGCGACGCGAAAAGCAATGGCGTCTGACTGTGAAAGCTGTGCAATGGTGCCCGGCGCCATGGCATCGGTGAGCCCGGAAAGCGCTGTGCGGCGGTCTTCGGGCAGGCCCCACAACGGGCCGTTCACGCGAGGGAAAAGAACAAACAGCAACAGCATGAAGGGCAGCGCTTGCAACAGCAGGCGACCTGCGTGCTCGAATTGTTGCTTGATGGTTGGCCGATCATTATTGGCCGCGAGCAAGGCGGCGGTGGTAATGACAACGGCAAGGCAGGTGACGCAGGCGGTGAGGATCGTTTGGGTAAATAAAAACTGCCCGAGGATTAAAAAGTAACACAGCAACACGGTCACTACTGCATCGCGTGGGGCGCGGAGTTCCATGAGCTTGAGCGAGAGAAAAATCAGCAGCAGCGCAATGCCCGGCGTGCGGCCAAACAGGCTGCGATATTCAAAAAAGACACCCAGCGAACCGGCGATGACCAATAACACGAGCAGCCAACGCGGCGGTAAGCGTCCACCGCGTTGAATGATCCAGCCACGCCAGACAAAGGCCGCACCAGCGAATACGGCCAGCCACACCGGCATATGCGTGGCCAAGGGAGCAAACGCGGTGACAGCAGCCAGCAGAAGCCACTGGCTTTGGCGGCGGCTTACCGGGCGGTCAAGACGTGCCATGGTTTGTTGTCACTGGAGGCAATGCGTATAAAGCCAAGGTTTGTAATCCGGCGGCACGATGCGCGGCACCTTGCGCGGGGGCGAGGCGCAGCGTGGGCAGGCGTAAACCCCAGTGCAGGCCAGCGGTATCGGCATCCAGCAACCAGCGGGTAAGGCACGCGATGCGCTGCTCGGTGGTGAGGGTGCTGGGTGCGGCCTCCCAGTCTAGCCAGAGCTCTTGCGCCGACTGGCCGCTAAAGAGTTTGGTTTGCAGTTTTCCGTCGTCTTGCCGTGCAGCGGCTTTCCACGCGACGTGACGCGGCGGGTCAGTCAGCTGGTGATGGCGCAGGCCGGCAAAATCATCCGCACCTTGACCGACATTGCTTGCGCCCTGAAATGCTTCGCCGCTCCAGGGCAGCGGTGGTGCGTTGCGTGCAGGCGCGGGGTAAACCAGGCAGCGCATATCCGGCGCGATATAGCTCCACGCACGCACCAGACCCAGCGGCCAGGTAGTTGCTATGGTTACTCGGGGCAGGGCCAGCCAGCCACGCTGGGTGGTTGGCAGGGTGAGCGTGGCGGTGTTGGTGGTGTGTGCGGGAAGGTCAATCTCGACAGGTGCTTCACCCGCGAATGACAGCTGCAAGTTGATGCGCGCATCGCGCCGGGTGTTTTCCAGCAGCAGATCAAAGCTGGCCAGATCGCCCGCAAATACCGGCGGGCAGCGCCCTGGTCGCAGGGTGAGCTGCACGAGATTACGAAAGGTATGCAAGATCGTCACAATACCCAGCCCGGCCAGCCAGAAAACCAGCGCATGGCCCAGGCTCAGGTTGTAATTCACGGCACCCAGAAAAATGGTGATGAGAGCAACGGCAAAAGCCAGACCAACGCGTGTGGGCAGCACATACACCCGCCGTTGAACCAGCGTGATGGGTGTGGGCTCGGGCGTTGGCACGCGCAGTGCCCAGCGCACAAAGTGCTCGTGTAGCAAGCGTTGCAGCCGATGCAGCCAGTGCCACATCGTCAGGGCAGTGGCACGGCCTCGATAAGCCGGTTCGCCGTCTCACCAGCGCCGACTTTTCTGGTGTCATCGTGAAAGCGCAGTCGGTGCGCGATAACGCCAGGGAGCACTGCTTGAACGTCTTCCGGCAGCACGTGATCGCGGCCATCAAGCAGCGCCCAGGCACGGGCAACGGCGAGCAGAGCGAGGCCTGCTCGCGGGGATAAACCGGCTACCCATAACGGCGAGCTGCGCGTGAAGGCGGCCAGTGCCTGAATGTAGGCTATCAGCGCGGGCGAGGCGTGTACGCTGCGCGTTTTTTGCTGTAATTCGAGCAATTGGGGCGGCAAAAGGCGCGGGGTGAGTTCGGCCACCATCTGGCGGCGGTCCGCTCCCGCGAGGAGTTCACGCTCGGCGGCGGCATCGGGATAACCCAGTTCAATCTTGAGCAGGAAACGATCGAGTTGTGACTCAGGCAGGGGAAAGGTGCCGATTTGAAACGCCGGGTTTTGCGTGGCAATGACAAAAAAAGGCGCGGGCAACGCGCGCGTTGCTCCTTCGATGGTGACTTGCCGTTCTTCCATGGCTTCGAGCAGCGCGCTTTGTGCTTTGGGTGTGGCGCGGTTGAGTTCGTCGGCCAGCACCATCTGCGTGAAAATCGGGCCGGGGTGAAAATGAAATGCCCCACTGGCCCGATCAAACACCGAGACGCCGATAATGTCGGCGGGTAGCATGTCACTGGTGAACTGGATCCTTTGCAAGTCGAGCCCCAGTACTCGCGCCAGCACATGCGCCAGCGTTGTTTTACCGACACCGGGCAAGTCTTCGACCAGCAAGTGACCACCAGCAAGCAAACAGGCCAACGCCATGCGGACGGGTTCTTTTTTACCAAGAATAATGCGGTTAATGTCAGTCAGTAGCTGGGTTAAAAGCAAATGATGTTCGCTGGGTTGCATAAGGTGAGGGAGAGAATGAAGGGGATGAGCAATAATAGCGGGAACTTATCGTCTCGATTGTAAGTCATCAGGCTACCTATCCTTTTATGACAACCGCTTTCATTTCCCACCGCGATTGCAAGCTGCATGACATGGGTGCTCGGCACCCCGAATGTCCGGCGCGGCTGGATGCCATTCATGACCAGCTGATTGCCTCAAGGCTGGATGTGAGCCTTGAGTTTTTTGACGCGCCATTAGCCAGCATGGCTCAATTGCAACGCGTGCATCCGGCGGATTACATTGAGTACGTGCAGGCAAACAGTCCGGTGCAGGGCCTTGTGCATCTCGACCCGGATACGGCGATGTCGCCTGGTACGTGGCATGCTGCGTTGCGTGCCGCGGGCGCGGGGTGTGATGCCGTTGATCGCATCATGCGCGGAGAAGCGGATAATGCATTTTGTGCCGTGCGCCCGCCCGGGCATCATGCCGGTCCGAGTCAGGCGATGGGGTTTTGTTTTTTTAACAACATTGCTGTCGCCGCGCGTCATGCGCTGGCCGCTTGGCCATTGTCGCGGGTGGCAATTGTTGATTTTGATGTGCATCATGGCAATGGCACCGAAGCGGTTTTCTCGAATGATGAAAATGTGTTGATGGTGGGCACGTTTCAGCATCCGTTTTATCCCTACAGCGGCACGGAGCATCACGCCGCCAATATGTGCAATGTGCCCTTGGCTGCAGGTACGCGGGGGGAGGGCTTTCGTCAGGCCGTTACCGATATATGGTTGCCCCGGCTGCATGATTTTCAGCCGGAAATGATTTTTATCTCGGCGGGCTTCGATGCGCATCGCGAAGATGACATGGCTTCGCTAGGTTTGGTTGAGGATGACTACGCGTGGGTTACAACGCAGATCAAGCAAGTGGCTGCGGCAACAGCCCATGGGCGGATCGTGTCGATGCTCGAGGGTGGCTATGCGCTTTCGGCTTTGGGGCGCAGCGTGGCAGCCCATCTGCGCGTGCTGGCTGATGTGTAAATGGATGTTTCAATGAATATGAATGGCCGCGTTTGGCTATGGCCATCGGTTAGAATTGCCTTTTTGGTGTATTGCTTACATTTCTTATTTTCATGAAGACAACACAAGCGGATATTCACGGCTCGATCAAGGGTTCAATCCCCGCCATCATTACCCCCATGCAGGCTGACGGATCCCTTGATATACCTGCCTTGCGGCGGTTACTCGACTGGCATATCGCCGCAGGCTCTGACGGCATTGTGGTGGTGGGTACGACGGGCGAATCACCGACGGTTGATTTTGCCGAACATTGCCTATTGATTGAAACCACGGTGCAGCACGTGGCCGGGCGGGTTCCGGTCATTGCAGGAACCGGTGCGAACGCCACCCGCGAAGCAATTGAATTGGCGCAGTTTGCGCAGCAAGCAGGTGTGGATGCGCATCTTTCTGTCGTGCCCTATTACAACAAGCCAACGCAAGAAGGGCTGTTTCAGCATTTCAAGGCGATTGCCGAGGCCGTGGCGCTACCCATGATTGTATATAACGTGCCTGGCCGCACCGTAGCCGATTTGTCGAACGAAACAGCGCTGCGCTTGGCAGAGGTGCCGGGGATTATCGGTATCAAGGATGCGACGGGAGACATCGAGCGCGGGTCGGATTTGTTGCGTCGTGTGCCCGAAGGTTTTGTTGTTTATAGCGGAGATGATGCAACTGCCCTGGCGTTGATGCTGTTGGGAGCGGTGGGTACCATTTCAGTTACCGCCAACGTTGCCCCACGGTTAATGCACGCCATGTGTCAGGCAGCGCAGGCAGGTGATTTGCCTACAGCGCGTGCGTTGAATTTTCAGTTACTGGATTTGCATCGTGATCTGTTTATTGAGCCCAGCCCGGCGCCGACCAAGTGGGCGCTACAGCAAATGGGTTTGATCGATGGCGCCTTGCGTTTGCCCCTTCTGCCGCTTACTGCAGCATCTTGTGAGCGTGTGCGTGTTGCCTTGCGTGCAGCGGATATCGTCATTTAATCTGGATTTAACTACTCATGAAACGTCTCTTACTCTTGCTGCTGCTGGTCAGTGTGATGGCTGGCTGTAGCGGCCCGCTGATCGAAACCAAAAAGATCGAATACAAATCAGCTGGCAAGGCGAAATTGCCATCGCTGGAGATTCCTCCCGATTTGACTCAACCTAGCCGCGATGAGCGCTATGTCGTGCCTGATGTGGCCGGCAGCAAAGGCCCTGCAACCTATTCAGCCTATGCCAACGAACGTAGTGAGGCGCGTGCCGAACCTTCTACCGACGTGTTGCCGCAAGTGGACAAGATGCGGATCGAGCGGGCGGGTACGCAACGTTGGCTGGTCGTATCCGGCAGTCCGGAAAAACTCTGGCCTGTGGTGAAGGAGTTTTGGCAGGAAATGGGCTTGCTCATCAATGTTGAATTGCCTGAGGCCGGCATCATGGAGACCGATTGGGCCGAGAATCGGGCCAAATTGCCGCAAGATTTTATTCGTAGCACACTGGGCAAAGTGTTTGATGATGTTTATTCAACCGCCGAACGCGACAAATATCGCACCCGTTTGGAAAAAGGTGCCGAGCCAGATACTACCGAGATTTATATCAGTCATCGCGGGATGATTGAAGTTTATATTTCAGAGGGGAAGACGGAAACCCGCTGGCAGCCACGTCCGGCTGACCCTGAGCTGGAAGCTGAAATGCTGCGTCGACTGATGGTACGTTTGGGCGCGCAAGAAGCGCGTGCCAAGACACTTATTGCTGCTGAGCAAGCACCCGAGCGCGCCAAGCTTTCGCGTGCTGCCGATGGTAGCGGGGCTTTGGTGCTCGAAGAGCCGTTTGATCGCGCCTGGCGGCGCGTGGGGTTGGCGCTGGATCGCATCGGATTTACTGTAGAGGATCGCGATCGCTCACAAGGTCTTTACTATGTTCGTTATGTCGATCCGGAAGCGGATAACAGGAAAAAAGATGAACCTGGCTTTTTATCCAAAATGATGTTCTGGAAGAGTCATGATGCAGACAAGGACAAGCCGGTTCAGGCCGCGCAATATCGTATTCAAGTTAAAAGAGAAGGTGATACCAACCTTGTTCAGCTACTGACTCGTGAGGGTGGCGTAGATAGTTCGACTACTTCAAAACGGATTATTGGCTTGCTGCATGAGCAGTTGAAGTGACGCGTGACGATAGCAAGTCTTCGCAACGCTACATAGCCTGCGTAGCCTCACGCAACTTTACAAAAACCCCTTGTGCTTTGGTAGCCAAGGGGGTTTTGTTACATGAAATTTCCCCTTGGCTTGTCCCTAGGCAAAAACAGGCAATAAAAAAGCCAGCCCGAAGGCTGGCTTTTTTATTGCAGAAGAAAATTACTTCTTCGCTGCATCGGCAGCAGCGGCAGGAGCAGCAGCTTCAGCAGCGGCAGGAGCAGCAGCTTCAGCAGCGGCAGGAGCGGCGGCTTCAGCAGCGGCAGGAGCGGCGGCAGCAGCAGCGGCAGGAGCAGCAGCTTCAGCAGCGGCAGGAGCAGGAGCGGCAGCTTCAGCGGCAGGAGCCGGAGCAGCTTCTTCTTTTTTAGCGCAACCAGAGATAGCAAGAGCTAGCATTGCAGCGATCAGTAGGGATTGTTTCATGTGTTTATTTCCTTAACGTTAGGGATTATTAGGCCAATTGGTTTCGATCGAGACGAATAACTACAAAATTCAATCCAATCGAGCGCGGATTCTAGCATGATGTTTTTTTATTTGTGACATGGGTTTTATCCTTGGCTTTCAACTACAAACCTGTAGTATTTAGTTTCAGGCAGGGAAGGGATAGTGCCCAGAGTTCTTCAAACCGCCGTTGCCACGGTTGAATGGCAGCTGGGTCGGCCTGTATCAAAGCGCATCGCGCGTGGTCAATATGAAAGCGACGCACACCATGGCAGCCGTCAGCTAACAGATGCGTGTCGGCAAGCTGGCGTAGGTTGTCTGGGCTTTGGCGCACGTCAACTGCATGCGCATAGCGGGTGAAGAGGTTCATCAGTCGTGGCATATGGCTATCCAGCCAATGGGTTTGGTGAATCACGATGCGTAATTTTTTCGTGCGCTCATTCGGATGCTGGGCGGGATGCTGGGCGTGCAGAAACTTGCCTAGTTTGGATAAGCGCTGAGGTTCTTCCAAACGGAGTGCAGCCAGATCGTGATCCAAGATGGCAAGAGTACTCATGGCGCTATCGAGCACTGTGTCTATCGCCGCGCGGTATTCGCTTTCGCCCGTTAGCAGGGTGTATTGGCTAGGGATTGCTGTCACTGTCATGATGCTGGCCAGAGAAATCCATCGCAATAGGCTTCATACAGCAGGCCGACAGCGTCATCAAGTACATCTTTGGCAAGCGCTACACCGGTTGGTTGCGCTATTTTCAGGGTGCGGTGGTTGGCAAGTTCACGTATGAGGGGCTTCACGTGGGCAGGCATTTTCCAGTCTTCTCCATTGAGATAAAACTGGTTTCCCGAAAACAGCAATTGGCTGGCAGGGGAGAGTACAACGCCCTTGCGCTTGGCTGCAGCGGCAAAGCGGGCTATGGTCAGCGGGTGCGCCGGTGGGTCGAAAAATACGTTGGCTTTGGGCTCGGTGAGCGAGGTTCCCAAGAAGTTGCGTACCGTGGTGCGGTTCCAGCGAATGCTGGAAAGCATCGTCTCCACTTGATCTATCATGGCCGTGCCAATTTCAGCGGCATGCCGTGGCTTTTTCAAATCCGGGTCGCTGTAACGGCCGGGCAAGCTCAGCCGCTCTTGCAAAAAGGAGAGAAACTGCTCGCCTAATTCCTGTGCCGTGGGGGTGCGAAAGCCAACAGAAAAAGTCATGCACTCGCCGACGGCGACGCCATCGTGCGCCCACTGCGGGGGCAGGTAGAGCATGTCACCTGGATTGAGCAGCCATTCTTGCGTAGGACGAAAATCCTTGATGATGCGAATGGGCAGGTCGTCGATCAGGGTTTTATCTTTTTGCTTGCCGATATGCCAGCGCCGACTTCCCATGCCTTGAATCAGGAAAACATCATAATTGTCGAAATGCGGGCCGACGCCGCCAGTATCGGTGGCGTAGCTCACCATCAAGTCATCCAGCCGCGCATAGGGGATGAAATCAAAGCGTCGCAAAAGCGCATCGCCCGCCGCATGGGCGAGGTTGACGCTTTGCACCAGCACAGTCCAGGGCAGCGCGGCACGCTTGAGTTGGCGCAATGAAAACGGCCCGTGGTGCATTTGCCAGCCATCAGCGCGAGTAATCAGGCGAGATTCAATGTCTTCGCCTGTCGCCAGATGGAAGAGATCATTGCGGCTCATGAGTTGGTTGATTTCCGGTACGGCACCGCGCACCAGCAAGGGTTTTTTTTGCCAGTATTCGGCAAGAAAACGTTCAGGCGTGAGGCCGCCGAGCAGAGTAGATAATTCAGGCATCATGGGCCGATTATAATCATCTGTTTTTCCAGATCGCATTATGACCATCGTCACGATTGAATCGCTCGACAATGAAGGACGAGGCATTGCCCATGTGGACGGCAAAGTCATTTTCATCGAAGGGGCACTGCCAGGGGAGCAAGTCGAGTTTTCAAGTTATCGCCGCAAACCGAGCTATGAGCAGGCGACGGTCACGAAAGTGCTACGTGCGTCGAGTCAGCGAGTGGTGCCGGCTTGTCCGCACTTTGGGGTGTGTGGCGGGTGTTCTTTGCAGCACTTGAACATTGCCGCCCAAACCGCCGCCAAGCAACGCGTGGTAGAAGATGCGCTCTGGCATATCGGGCGGCTTAAGCCCGAGCAGATTTATCCACCCATTGCCGGGAGTGCCTGGGGATATCGTCATCGTGCAAGGTTCTCCGCGCGGTGGGTAGCGAAGAAAGGCGGCGCGTTGATTGGTTTCCGTGAAAAGCACAGCAGTTACGTGGCGGTCATGGATTCCTGCGCAGTGTTTCCGCCCGAAGTGTCGGCATTGATTCCTGAATTAAAGCGGTTGATCGCATTGATGTCTGAGCCGGAACACTTTCCGCAGATCGAGGTGGCCGTTGGCGAAGTTCACACGGTGTTGTTGCTGCGCCATCTTTCGCCATTGAGCGATGAGGATGAAGATCATTTGCGGCGCTTTGCCGATGCACATGGCGTGGTTTGGTATTTGCAATCCAAGGGGCCGGATACTGTTCAGTTGTTTTACCCTGAGAACTCGCCTCTTTTGACTTACACCTTGCCTGACTATGGCCTGACGTTCCGTTTCTGGCCGACAGAATTTACGCAGGTCAATGCAGGCGTTAACCGTATGCTGGTGCGCCGTGCCATGGCGTTGCTGGCACCGCAAAAAGGCGAGCGCATTGTGGATATGTTTTGCGGGTTGGGCAACTTCACCTTGCCGATTGCGCGGCTAGGGGCGACAGTCGTGGGGGTCGAGGGCAGTTCAGCGCTGGTGCATCGTGCCCAGGATAATGCGGTGCTGAACGGTTTGTCGGCTCAGTGCACGTTTGCCGTGGCTAATTTGTTCGAAGCGACTGAAGCCAGTTTCGCTGCATTGGGTCAGGTGGATAAGCTCTTGATCGATCCGCCACGAGAAGGTGCAATTGCCCTGGTTAACGCGCTGCCCGCAGAGGGTGGGCCGCAGCGGATTGTGTATGTTTCTTGCAATCCCGCAACCTTGGCAAGAGATGCTGCCGTGCTAGTGCATGAAAAAGGCTACACGCTCTGCGGAGCGGGCATTGCCAGCATGTTTCCGCATACCGCTCACGTCGAATCGATCGCCGTGTTTGAAAAATAGTGGCAAAAAAAGCGGCCCCGCAGGGTCGCTTTTTTAACGCTTTTTAATATTGCGCCGTATTACCAGCGCCGACTTTTTACCGGCGGTCACCGCTGAAGGCCATCAACAGTTGCAGCAAGTTGACGAACACGTTGTAGATGTCCAGATAGACAGCCAGTGTGGCGCTGATGTAATTGGTCTCGCCGCCATGCACGATGCGGTTGATGTCATACAGGATATAAGCCGAAAAAATCACCACGGCGATGGCTGATATGGCGAGTGCCAGGGCAGGAATCTGGAAAAAGATATTGGCGACCATCGCCACCAGCAACAGGACGACACCGGCAAACAGGAATTTGCCGATATTGGAAAAATCCCGTTTCGTGGTTGAGGCTATGGCTGCCAGGGAAAAGAAAATCGCCCCGGTGCCGCCTGCCGCCATGGCGATCAGCGTACCCCCGTTCGCAAAACCGAGCGCGACTTGCAGGATGCGCGAGAGCATGAGGCCCATGAAAAAAGTAAAGCCCAGCAATAGTGCCACGCCCAGACTGCTGTTCTTGTTGCGTTCGATGCCCCACATGAAGGCAAAGGCGATGCCCATGAAAACCAGGAAGCTGATAAGGGGGCTGCCGGCGAAAAAAGCCATTTTCATCTGTATGCCGATGAGCGCGCCGAGCACTGTGGGCACCATGGAAAGCGCCAACAGGCCATAGGTATTGCGGAGCACTCGATGCTGGCTTTCAGCTCTCGTTTGCGCTGAGGTCTGGGTGTAAGTGTTTATGGTTTCCATAGAGCACATTTCCTTTTGGTTAATGTTAATAATAAAGTGTATTCGATATCTAAATACAAGAATGGTTCATTTGGTTTGTGCAGATGATAAAGTAAAGCCCTAGTGCAAATATATAGCGCCAGCCAGATAAGTGACGGTATGTTATTTTTTGTCTGAATTGCATAATATTTTTCAGGTATTTTTTCGTTTCAGTTCCTTTCGGTTTCATTAAAGTTATCTATGATTTCTTCCCCTCTCATCCCCGTGGCCGGTGGCTATATTGACGGCCATTGGTGTGCGGCCGATGGCGGGCAAACTTTTCCAGTGATCAATCCCGCTACGGGCGATGTGCTCGCGCAAGTGGCGCGCATGGGGGGTGACGAGACGTTGCTCGCGATTAGTGCTGCCAGCCGCGCTATGGCGAATACCCCAACCATTGAAAAACGTCGTGAATGGCTGGAGAACATTGCGTCGGCGCTTGTCAAGAATCGCGATGAAATTGGTCGTATCCTCTGCCTGGAACACGGTAAACCCTGGCGGGAAGGCAAGGCGGAAGTTGATTACGCTGCAGGATTTTTCACTTATTGCGCAGCGAACATTGATCATCTCAAGTCACGGGTGCTGGAAGAGCGTCCGCGTGGTTGCGAGTGGCGGGTGCTGTATCGTCCAGCCGGTGTGGTGGGTCTTATCGTGCCGTGGAACTTTCCTATCGGCATGATCGCCAAGAAACTTTCAGCCGCACTGGCGGCCGGATGCGCAAGCATTATCAAGCCGGCATCTAAAACGCCGCTGACAATGATTGCCTTGTTTGCGTTGCTAGAGCGAGAGGTGCAGCTGCCTGCCGGTTGGGCCAATCTCGTACCCGGTTCGGCGGGCGCTATCGCCGATGCGTTGCTAACGCACCCTGATGTCGCTGTGATTAGTTTTACGGGTTCGACTGAAGTGGGCAAGGAGCTCATCGTCAAGAGCGCCGCGCAAGTGAAACGCGTTGCGCTCGAATTGGGCGGCAACGCGCCATATATTGTTTTTGCCGATGCGGATATGGACAAGGCGGTTGATCAACTCATGGTGAATAAATTTCGTGGCAGCGGGCAGACTTGTGTTTGCGCTAATCGGATACTTGTTGAACGTTCAATTGCCGCTGAATTTTCCAAACGACTGACAATCCGGGTCAATGCCTTGCGCTTGGGAAATAGCCTGGATGATGAAACGGACATTGGGCCACTGGTGGATCGCGCGGGATATGAAAAAGTACGTCATCATTTGACCGATGCCATGGCAAAAGGCGCACAGTTGGTGGCAGGTGCGGTGGCCGATGCGTTGCCGCCGCCACTGGAGAAAGAATGGGGAGGGTTTTTTCCGCCAACGGTTATTTCAGGCGTTAATCGCACAATGGCTTGCTGGAATGAGGAAACCTTTGGGCCTTTGGTGCCTATCGCGGAATTTGATGATGAAAATGATGCGATGCTGAAGGCGAACGATACCGAATATGGTTTGGCTTCTTATATTTTCACTCAAAATTCTGCACGCGCTCAACGGTTTGTCGAGGGTTTGCACTTTCAGCATGTCGCCTGGAATACCGGCACTGGCCCCGCACCTGAGGCACCGTTTGGTGGCATGAGGCAATCGGGCTATGGCCGCGAAGGGGGGATTGAAGGCTTGTTCGAGTTTGTTGATGTAAAAACATCGCCGGTGGGTATTTGAGTTTGGTAATTAGCCAGGTTGCCGGTGGTGCAGGTTAGTGGGTGAAGGTTGCCATTTTTTCTGGTTCACTTATTTTCGGCCAATGGAGTCGAAATTTTTAACGGAGGAGAGTAGTTATGGAATTTACGCGTAAAGAAGCAAAACAATGGGCGCTGAAGAATGTACGTGGGCTTTACATGTGCCCTCTGTCACCCGTCACGCCGGATTTTAAATTTGACGAAGCAGGCCTTCGAGAAAACATTGAAAAATATGTGGATATGGGGATTGATGGCCTCGTCGTTGGCGGCTTTATTTCGGAATGCTGGAATGTCAAGCCAGCCGAATGGAATCGTTATCATGAGGTAGTTGCTGATGCTGTCAAAGGCCGGATGGATTTATGGACCATCATTCTTGACCCGGAAGCGAGTGTGGCTGTTGAGAAAATGGCGTTCGTTGAAAAGCTCGGCTACAACGGTGCCGAGGTGATCAACCCGGTGATCCAGTTGCGCACGGACGACGAAATTTTCGACTGGTTCAAATATGTCACCGACCGCTCTGACTTGGCCGTTTGTCTATACCGTACGCCGGTTTCTGGCAAGGTTCTTGGTGTTGACCTGATGAACCGGCTGGCGGATATTGACACCGTCATTGGAGCCAAACAAGGCGAGCTCAACCGTGCTGTGACACTGCGCCTGCGCCGCTTGATGCGGCCTGACTTCATCGTCATGGAGCCTTCTGAATACTGGTTGCTAGATGAGCAGCGCGCAGGTGGTCAAGTGTTGTGGGGCGAGCTCTCCTATATGCTGTATGGCAAAAAACGACATTTGGTTAAAGATTACGTGCGCTTGTCGGCTGAAGGCAAGCATGAGGAAGCGCGCCAAGCATGGCTCGGGCTGGAGGGTGTGCGTACTTATTATGAAGAAGAGTTTTTGTGGACCATTGCGGCCACAGCCACTTACGCTGGTGCACTTGGCACGCTGAAAGCTTGGTATGAAGCCATTGGTCTAAAAGCGGGCCCGGTGATTCCGCCAGTGCGCAGCCCCAGCAGGGAGCGGTTCGAGCAAGTCGCGGCAAAACTACGCGAACTTGGCGTCGCTTAATTCGACTAGGGGCGCGTAATGAGAATATGTATTCTAGGTGGCGGAGGGCTTGGTTCTGTCGTTGGCGGGTATCTTGCAGAAGCAGGTGTTGACGTCACCCTGATTGCGCGCCCTTCTCATGCAGAGGCTATTCGAAAAAATGGTTTGCGGATACATGGGCAGCGTCGCGGAGAGCATCTGATCAAGGAAAACCTGACAGCTGTCACTCATCCGGATCAAGCCATGGGTGAGTTTGATTACTTCATACTTGCTGTCAAATCCAAAGATACAGCAGAAGCCCTTAACGATGCTATTCGCCTGAAAGATCGCTGTGCGACGGTCGTTTCTTTGCAAAACAATATCGTCAAAGAAAGTTTGCTGGCACAATGGGCTGGTGAGGCAAAAGTCTTGGGTGTTTCCATTATTGAAGGGGGAACTCTGGAGGCACCGGGCATTGTCTTGAATCACATTACCGCCACCACTACTTTTTATGCGGGTGAGTTGGATGGTACCGTGAGTCCGCGTGCTGAAAAGCTCGTTGCAGCGATGAATAGCGCCGGCTTACCCTCGAAAGCAGTCACCTGCATTCGCCAGGTATTGTGGGAAAAGCTTTGCCAGATATGTAACGCCTCTGCCTGGTCTGCAAGCACGTTGCCAGGCAATCCTGAGCTGACTTTTAATGAAGGGGCGGTACTGAGGGCGGGGGCAGAGCATTATGTCACGCTTGGTTACGAGATTCTTTCCGTGTACACCCGCATGGGGTATACCCCACAAAACTTTTATGCTCCGCTGTCCAGATTAAAAGAGGTTCACGAAGCAAAAAGCTTTGATGATGCTTGTGATGGAATAATGTCCATGGCGCAGCAACTGCAAGCCAAAGGCATTCGCAGCCGTACATCGATGCATGATGATGTGTTGCATCACCGCAAGTCGGAAGCTCCCTGGATTCTTAAGCCGATTATTGAAAAAGCGCATGAGTTTGGCTTGCAAGTGCCAACGCTAGTGGCCGCTGACCGGATACTGAGCGTGCTGGATACCTACGCAAAATAACGCGCTGAAGAAAAAATTTTGATGATAAAAAAACACAAGATTGCAGTTATTGCAGGCGATGGCATTGGCAAAGAAGTGATGCCGGAAGGGCAGCGCGTTTTGGATACTGTTGCCTCACGTTATGGCTTTTCCCTTGAGTATGACGAGCTTCCCTGGAGTTGCGATTACTATGTGAAACACGGCAGCATGATGCCCGAGGATGGATTGCAGAAAATTCGCCACCATGACGCGGTTTATCTTGGCGCTGTGGGTTTACCATCACTCGTGCCGGACCATATTTCGCTCTGGGGTTTATTGATCAGGATTCGTCGTGAATTTGATCAATATGCCAACGTACGACCAGTGCGACTCATGCCCGGCGTCGCTTCTCCGCTGGCAAATCGCAAGGTGGGTGATATTGACTTCATCATTGTGCGTGAAAATTCGGAAGGCGAATATTCTTCAGCCGGTGGCCGAATGTACGAGGGCACTGAGCGCGAAATTGCTGTGCAGGAAAGCATATTTTCACGCCATGGAACGGACCGCATCATGCGCTATGCCTTTGAACTGACTCGTCGGCGTGTGCGCAAACACCTCACCTCGGCTACTAAATCCAATGGTATTTCGATTACCATGCCGTTTTGGGATGAGCGTTTCCGGGCAGTAGCGGCAGACTATCCCGATGTGGCGACGGATCAATATCATATTGATATCTTGACGGCGCACTTTGTTCGCTTTCCAGATCGCTTTGATGTGGTTGTCGGCTCTAATCTTTTTGGCGACATTTTGTCTGACCTGGGCCCGGCATGTACTGGCACAATCGCTATTGCGCCCTCAGCCAATCTGAATCCCGAGCGTCTTTATCCGTCGATGTTCGAGCCCGTGCACGGTTCTGCCCCGGATATTTACGGCCAGAACATTGCCAACCCCATTGGCATGATCTGGTCCGGTGCGATGATGCTTGATCACCTAGGTCACACTGAAGCGGCTGAATCTGTTGTGCGGGCGATTGAAACCGTGCTCCAAGAGGGACCGAAAACGCCAGACTTGGGTGGAAAAGCATCAACGCAGGATATCGGGCGTGCGATTGCCGAGGCGATCAGTTAATTCTGTTTTATCGGGTGATTTTGGCGCAATGAATATGCCTGTAGCGTACTGTTGCACATTATGGGTATATTTGTGCAGGTTGTAGCAACCCTGTAGTTTTATTCGTCAATCATCAGGAGAGTGCATGGAGCCGCTACGTTTCATGTTGGACCAATCCGAAATACCTACCCATTGGTACAACGTCGTTGCGGATATGCCGCATCCCCCGGCACCGACGCTGGGGCCGGATAACAAGCCCGTTCCTCTTGAGAAAATGGCGGCTATTTTCCCGATGGCGTTACTTGAGCAAGAGATGTCTTCCGAACGATGGATTCCGATACCGGAACCCGTGCGCGAAATTTATCGCTTGTGGCGCCCCACGCCGTTGATCAGGGCGAAGCGGCTCGAAGAAATGCTAGGTACGCCGGCAAAAATTTATTACAAGAACGAAGGCGTATCGTCGGCTGGGTCGCATAAGCCGAATACTGCAGTAGCACAGGCCTACTACAATCGTGAAGCGGGTATTCGCCGGTTGACAACCGAGACAGGTGCAGGTCAATGGGGATCTTCCATTGCATTTGCAGGCCAGATGTTTGGCATTGAAGTGCGCGTTTTCATGGTCAAGGTCAGTTATCAGCAAAAGCCTTTTCGTCGTTCGATGATGCGTACTTGGGGTGCGGAAGTGATTGCGAGCCCTTCGAATCTAACGCAAACGGGCCGTGACTATTTAGCGAAAGATCCGGAGAATCCAGGTTCGCTGGGGATCGCGATCTCTGAGGCGGTTGAAGAAGCGGCCTCACGCGCGGATACCAACTATGCACTAGGCTCGGTTCTGAATCACGTTGCATTGCATCAAACCATCATCGGCCTGGAAGCGAAAAAACAATTTGCACTCACCGGCGATTGGCCGGATGTAGTTTTTGCGCCTTGTGGTGGCGGTTCATCATTTGCTGGCGCGGCGTTTCCATTTTTTGCGGATAATGCGGCTGGCGGCCACAATGGCAAGCCGGTGCGTCTAGTGGCGGTTGAGCCCGCTTCGTGTCCTACATTGACCAAGGGTACTTATGCCTATGATTATGGCGATGCCTCTGGCTTTACGCCGATTATGAAGATGTACACATTGGGCCATGATTTCATTCCTCCCGGCATTCACGCCGGTGGCTTGCGTTATCACGGTGACTCGCCTTTAGTTTCGCAGCTTTACCATGAAGGGCTTATCGAGGCCATCGCTGTGTCGCAGTTGGCCACCTTTGAAGCCGGGGTTATGTTTGCCCGCGCCGAAGGCATTATTCCGGCACCGGAATCAAATCATGCCATTCGAGCCGCGGTTGATGAAGCGCTCCTGTGCAAAGCCAGTGGCGAAGCGAAGACAATTTTCGTGAATCTGACGGGGCACGGCCATTTTGATATGGCGGCCTATGATCGCTATTTTGACGGTGAACTGGAAGACCATGTGCATGCAGAGGATGCGATCCAGACATCTTTGCAACACCTGCCTAAAGTGGGCTAAAAACCTGAAGAAGGAACCCCAATAGGTAGGGAAATGTAAGCTGTATTATTTTCTTTCGAGAAATTTTAAAACGATCTCATTGAATTGTTCGGGCGCTTCCATGTTCGCCATGTGACCCACACCCATAAGATCAATTTTTTGGACATGCGGAAGGGCTTCATTTAAAAGTTTGGCAATCACATGAAAATCAGGCAAATCCTGTTCGCCAACAACGACTAGAGTAGGTGCATTAACGTCTTGCAAACGCTTCGCTGCAGGTGGGCTGAGTGATTGTTCAAATCCCTGATTCAGCCAATGCCAGCCGGGGTCACTGGTGGCAATATGATCAAATCGTTGTCGGCTTTGCGCTTGCGATCTGATCGGTGCGAACAACGGATGAGACAGCCATAAGTGCTTTGCTGCCACAATGTCGCCGTTTTTTCCGTGTTGCAGTATGGACGACATTAGTCCAAGCCACTCTTCAGAAAAACGGTAACCGCCCAGTGCCGAATCAACAAGCACCAAACGATCGAGAAAATCTGGATACATCAGCGAGAAGTCGAGCGCAATTCTTCCACCAAGGGACAAGCCCAGTACATGAGCGCGTTCAATGTTGAAATGGTCAAGCAAACCCTTGAGGTCTTCTGCATGTGAGAAAGCGGCTGGGGTGGCCGGGAGCGACAGCCCAAATCCACGAAGATCATAACGAATGACGCGATAATGTGCGGCAAACGCGGTGAATTGATCATCCCACATATGCAAATTCAAGCCGAGCCCATGGATGAGGATGAGCGGAATACCTGATCCTGCTTGCTCAAAGTAGAAGCGGGTACCGTTGATTTCAGCGAAGCCGATTTCAGGTGTGATCACCCGCCGTTCCTTTTTGGTTAAGGTCACGATTTTTTGGGAGGGGTTTGTCGGGTTCATTATGGTAGCTTGAGAAGTCAAGAGCGCCGATCAAACGTACCCAGAAACTGGACAGCCGAATGAAAACTGGCGGAAGCGGTGAGATTCGAACTCACGAAAGGTTTCCCTTTGCTAGTTTTCAAGACTAGTGCAATCGACCACTCTGCCACGCTTCCGACGAGGGGTCGCATTCTACCAGACAAGGAAGCAAGGACGCACCGCTTGTGATTAATCATGACCTGTCTGAAGACTTTGTTGAGAAATTTTTTGGGCGTAACACGTTTGAGTATTCTCAGGTGTATGCTATACAGATTAAAGGGTTGTTTTAACAACCAGTTGGTCATTTTTTCTAAGGAGTTCGAAAATGAAAGAAAAAAGCACATCAATAGATACTTCCGCCATCCGCCAGAAACTGGGTTTAAACCAGCAGCAATTTTGGGCTCGGCTGGGCGTTACCCAGAGCGGTGGTTCCCGCTACGAGAATGGACGTCGAATGCCGCGCCCGGTTCAGCAACTCGTACACTTGATGTATGTTGAGAATATTGATATCCAAAAAATTAAACGTGAAGATTTTGAGGTTATCGAGTATTTGCGTGCCAATAAGCCTGCTTTTTTGAAAGAGCTAAAAAAAGAGGCTAAAGCTGCAGCGGCTGCTGCAAAAAAAGGCGTCTAGGGAAACGCTGAACAAGTGGTACTTATCTATGATTCGACAACCTCACCATGAACGGAATCAATAGCTTACCGTTCGTCCTGAGCCTGTCGAAGGACTTAATCAGCGTTTCCCTAGGATAGACCGCTGAGGCAAAGCGTTTTGCCTGGTGTGGCGCAAAAGCAGAGTGTTCAGACTAACAGTCTAGGTTAAGCGTTGACTTGGACAATAAGTCCAAGGCGTCGAATTCTCTGTCCGATATTTTCGAGATACTCGGTATCAAGACGTCGCAGTCGGGGTGCTTCTTTTTGTAGTGAAGGCCTGGCCAAACTGTACAGATGAACGCCTTTGAGTTGTTTTGCGACAGGTGCGAGTAAAGCAAGATAACGCGTGACTTCATCTTCCGCAGGTAAGGTGTTATCTAGCCTGAACAGGCAGGTTTGTACCCAGGTGGGTGCCAAGGCTGCGCAACGTGCAAGCCGTCGCGAGACAGTTTCAATCTTGATGTGAATGCCATTGATCAGTGCCAGTCCAGCGGTGCTTGCGCTATCCACCTTGAACCATACTTCGCCTGATGCGTTGCCAATGTCTTTTATCCCAGCTTGAACGCTGCGGCGATCCAGCAGGCTACCATTGGTTATCAGGCGCAGCATGACCCGCTGATCCAGCCCATGGGCATGCAACATGTTGCGCACGAGTGAAACCACCAAGGGAAATTCTGCTGCACTGGTGGGCTCGCCATTGCCGGAAAAAGCGATGTCCCGTAATACGGGTAAGCCATGAGACTTGGCGTCATGATCAATGATCAAGCTTCCGTCTGCAATGGAGCCCAGGAATGTTGTCAGTTCTTGCTCAAGCAAAGCCAGATCAATAGGCGGTGGGCCACCGCGAGTTAGGTTGGGTACCTGACAGTAGATGCAACGCCAATTGCAGGCGTTGTTGGGGTTGAGATTAATGCCTAGGGATATGCCACCTGCCCGGCGCGAGAGCACAGGGTATACATAGCGCATACCTGTGCTGTCACGAGCGTGATCATCTGTCTTGAGTAAAATTTTATGCATGGCGTGATTTAAAAAGTCGGCGCTGGCGATACGGCGACGAGGGTCACTATAATGCAGCCTTTGCCACATGTCGCGTACTTTCTTCGTTACCTTCCCCCATGCAAATTACTCGCCGCTTAGAATTTGATGCAGGTCATCGGATTCCTGACCACAAAAGTCAATGTCGTCACCTGCATGGGCATCGATATGCGATTGAGATTACCTTGGTTGGCCAAGTGATCAATGTACCTGGACGCTCTGATAATGGCATGGTGATGGACTTTTCTGATGTCAAAACGCTGGCTAAAGTGCATGTAGTGGATGCATGGGATCATGCGTTTTTGGTGTGGCGAGAAGACCATGCCGTCGCTGCGTTTTTAGCCACACTACCTAACCATAAAACGGTGGTGATGGATGCCGTGCCAACGGCTGAAAATCTTGCTCGAACTGCGTTTGCCATACTTGATCCGATTTACCACAGCATGTTTGGCAACCACATCCGTCTGGAGCGGATACGCTTGTTTGAGACGCCCAATTGTTGGGCGGATGCATTGCGCGAAGAAGGTATCGAGTCTTGAAAAATGTTTTAGCTGAGGGAGTTTAAGGATGCAGCAAATCGATAATGATTCCGCCCCCTCCCCCGAGAATGATCGGTGGGAGCGCAAAGCGCTTGAAAATGTCGCCTTAGCGGCGATTACTGAACAGCAACGCAGTCGACGCTGGGGTATTTTCTTTAAGTTTCTGGGGCTGGCTTACCTCTCCTTGATTCTTGCTTTTGTCATTGATTGGGGACAACCCGAACGTTTTACCGATGGCCAGAAAATTACTGCATTAGTCAATGTGACTGGCGTTATCGATAGCAGTGATGCGAGTGCGGAAAACCTGAGTAGCGCGTTAAAAGAGGTGTATGAAGACAAGCATACGGCAGGCGTTATTTTGCGCATCAATAGCCCGGGTGGTAGCCCTGTACAGGCCGGCATGATGAACGATGAAATTCATCGGATGCGGCGCTTGCATCCGACTATTCCGGTTTATGTGGTGGTTGAAGATGTATGCGCGTCTGGTGGCTATTATGTCGCCGTTGCTGCGGACAAGATTTTTGTTGATAAAGCCAGCATCGTGGGCTCGATCGGCGTACTGATGGATGGATTTGGATTTACCGGCATCATGGACAAGCTGGGCGTGGAGCGCCGTTTGCTCACGGCTGGAGAAAACAAGGGATTTCTTGATCCTTTCTCGCCTCAGATGCCGCAACATAAAGAATATGCACTCAAGATGCTGGGCGAAATTCATGCTCAGTTTATTGATGTTGTACGGCGTGGACGAGGCCAGCGTTTGAAAGAAACACCAGAAATTTTTTCCGGTTTGATGTGGAGCGGAGCCAAAAGTATCGAGATGGGTTTGGCTGATGGCTACGGCACAGTAGAAAGTGTAGCGCGTGATGTGATCAAAGCTGAAGTGATTCACGACTTTACCGTGAAGCCTAATATTGCCGAAAAATTTGCTAAACGATTTGGTGCGGATATGGCTGAAGGAATGGCCAATGCAGTGTCACGAGTTACACTCCATTGATTGGCTGGGCTTGCAGGGTGCTTAACAGACGCTCTTGAGCACAGATGCGGGCACGCCTGGTTGGTTTGATTAAGTAATCGCCTTGACTGTTCATTTCCCAAGCTTGGGTATTGTCAGCAAGGTAGGGCTGCAATCCTTCTTTGAATATCCGGCGCCGGAGCTTGGGATCCAATACCGGAAAGCTGATTTCTATGCGGCGAAAGAAATTACGCTCCATCCAGTCAGCGCTGGAGAGGTAAATATGTTGCGCACCTTGCGCATGGAAATAAAAAATCCGGTGGTGCTCCAGAAAGCGGCCGATGATAGACCGCACCCGAATATTTTCCGACAAGCCCTTGACCCCCGGGCGTAAAGAGCAGACACCACGCACAATCAAATCGATCGTCACGCCTGCCTGGCTTGCTTCGTACAGCGCTTCGATAATCTTAGGCTCTAACAAAGAGTTCATCTTGGCGATGATGCGTGCTGGTTGCTGGTCACGCGCTGCAGCGGTTTCCGCATGTATGGCGGCGAGCATATTGGTGTGCAATGAAAAGGGTGCCTGCCACAAGTGCTTTAGTGCGTTGGCTTTACCTAACCCGGTGAGTTGTTTAAAAACCTCATTAACATCTTCGCCAATTTCCGGGTTACAGGTGAGTAAGCCAAAGTCGGTATAAATGCGTGTAGTACCGGGATGATAATTGCCGGTGCCCAGATGGATATAGCGGCGATAACCCTGTTCTTCTCGACGCAAAATCATGAGCATTTTGGCGTGTGTCTTAAAGCCAACAACGCCATACACCACATGAACGCCTACTTCTTCCAGTCGTGATGCAATAGACAGGTTAGCTTCTTCATCAAACCGCGCCATGAGCTCGACCACAACGGTGACTTCCTTGCCTTTCTGGGCAGCACGCAAAAGATGTTCCATCAGTACGGAATTTGTACCTGTCCGATAAACCGTCATTTTGATGGCAACCACCTGAGGATCATCCGCTGCCTGTTGCAGCAGCGTGATTACCGGCGAAAAAGACTGATAGGGATGATGCAAAAGAATATCTTGTTTTCGAATACTGCTGAAGATATCAGCACGCTTGGCCAGTGTTTTGGGGATACCTGGTTGAAAAGAAGAGTACTTGAGATCAGGTCGGTTAACCTCGTTCGGCACCGACATTAGTCGTACCAGATTAACAATACCCGGAACGCGATAGAGATCGCTAGGTTCCAGTTCAAACTGGTGTAACAAAAAGTCGGTCATGTTTTCTGAGCAATTGTCTGCAACTTCCAAGCGAACAGCGTCACCAAAATGTCGCTGCGGCAACTCTCCTTGCAAAGCGAGGCGCAGATTTTTTATTTCTTCATCATCAACAAAAAGATCGGAATTGCGTGTTACCCGGAATTGATAACAGCCTAGTACTTCCATGCCTGAAAAAAGTTCGCCCACATGCTGATGCACAATGGATGACAAAAAGACAAAGCTATCGGTTACGCTACAAAGATCTGGCGGAAGGCGAATAACTCGCGGCAGGGCTCGTGGTGCTTGAACAATCGCTGTCCCGGAGTTTCTGCCAAATGCATCAGTGCCGACGAGTTCAACGGCAAAGTTAAGACTTTTGTTTAGCACACGAGGAAAGGGGTGCGAAGGGTCGAGTCCGATGGGTGTTAGCAACGGCATGACTTCGCTGCGAAAAAAATGCTGTACCCACTGACGTTGCTCTTCTGTCCATTGGTTGCGTCGAATAAACGCGATACCTTCGTTCTGCAGTGTGGGAAGAATCTCATCATTCAGCAGTGCATATTGCTGCGCAATCAATGCGTGTGCCTGGCTCGTGATACGGCGAAATACTTCTTGGGGCCGCAGGCCATCGGCTTCGGTCGCTTGGCTATCCAGTTTAATTTTTGCTCGTATGCTAGCGACTCGAACTTCAAAAAACTCGTCAAGATTTGAAGAAAAAATGCACAGGAAGCGCAAGCGCTCAAGCAACGGAATACGCTGATCGGCTGCTTGGGCCAGAACTCGCCGATTAAAAGCGAGAAGCGAGAGTTCGCGATTCAGGAAATTACTCTCGGTAGGGGGTAATAAATTCATCATGCAGCTATTTATAAAGATGTTTGATTATGTGCCATTTTTGTGTCTGTTGTGTGACAACAGTTCTCGTTTTTTTCACGTGCTCCTGCCTGTATCGTTGCTAAAATCGCGCCATGATAAGCAAATTTACCGCTGCCGTTGATCTTGGGTCCAACAGTTTTCGATTGCAAATTGGACGCATAGTCGATAACCAGATTTATCCTTTGGATGGGCTAAAAGAGACGGTTCGTCTAGCAGCTGGGTTGACCCCGGACAGGCTGCTGGATAACGCGGCACAGCAGCGAGGCCTTAAGGCTCTGGCTATTTTTGCTGAACGGTTGCGGGATTTTGATGCCACAGCAGTACGTGCTGTGGCCACCAACACGTTTCGTGTGGCAAAAAATGCCAGAGTATTTTTGCAAAAGGCCGAAGCAGTGCTTGGTTTTCCGATTGAGATTATTTCCGGTCGAGAAGAAGCGCGGCTTATTTATCTCGGGGTTGCGCATACTTTGCCTAACCCTAGTCAGAGGCAGTTGGTAGTCGATATTGGTGGAGGTTCAACAGAGCTGATTATTGGGCAGAACGGCGAACCCATTGAGCTTGAGTCGCTCTATATGGGTTGTGTTAGTTATAGTTTGCGGTTTTTTCCCGATGGACGTGTAGATAAAAACAGCTTTCGCGCAGCAGAGCTATCTGCTCGTCAGGAGTTGCAAAGTATTGTTCACGCTTACCGTGAAAAGGGATGGGATGAAGCGATTGGCTCATCAGGCACGGCCAAAGCGATTATGGATTTGCTGGAACAGAATAAGTTATCGGATTATGGCATCACCCAGATGGGATTGAATAGCCTGTGTGCCGAATTGATACGCGCAGGCAGTGCCTCGCGTATGCGTTTGCAAGGGTTACGGGCAGATCGATGCCCCGTGCTACCGGGGGGCTTGGCTATTATGTCGGCTATTTTCAATACGCTTGGTCTGGAGCGCATGGTGTTTTCTGAAGGCGCGTTACGGCTCGGGGTGCTGTACGATCAGCTTGGCCGCTACCATCATCACGATACACGTGAGGTAACGGTGAATCGTTTCATGCAGCGTTATGAAGTTGATCGGCGTCAGGCAGCAAGAGTGGCGAAAACTGCTTTAAGCTTGTTGCAGCAACTCGTGCCCGCAACGCGCGAAGCCGATAATTCCGATGCGCAGTTTTTAGTGTGGGCGGCAAGGCTGCATGAAGTGGGCATTTCAGTTGCGCATTCGAGTTATCACAAGCATAGTGCCTATATTCTTTCGAATGCTGACATGCCTGGTTTTTCGCGGCGTGATCAGGCGTGGCTATCGCGCCTTGTGCTGGCGCATCGAGGCAAGCTGGAACGTTTGAATGTGCTGGAAAAAAATGCACCGGAATGGACGTTGATTTTCTGTTTGCGGATTGCGGTGCTGCTTCATCGGGTACGTGATGATCAGGTATTACCGTCGTTGGGTGTTGGGTTTACCAAAATCGGCTTTCATTTGAGAGTAGCCGATGGCGGGCTCGATCTCTTGCCTTTGACAGCAGCGGCTTTGATGGAAGAGGCAAAGCAGTGGTTAGCTGTGGGTGGCGAATTGAAGATCGACGCTAAGTCGTAGCACCAAATTTCAGTTTCGAGCCTTAGCCGCTCAATGTCAGTTTTTGCTTCTTATGGCGGTTAAGGTAGCAATAGTGAATGTGGCAAATGCAATAAGCGACCACTCGGCAATTGATAAGCCTAAAAATTTCCATCCTGCCTCAGAGCAGAGTCCTGTCGCCTCAAATAGCCACGGACATTGCTCACCAGCCCAGTATACGAAGCGTTCCCACCATGGTTGATCAGCGATGCAACTGACGTCTTTTGCGAAACGCTGTAGCCAGGTTTGATATGCCGCAATGCCGCCGCCCGTAAGCGCAGTGAGACTCATAAGCACTGTTGTCAAGCGGCCCGCGATAGGTCGGTGAGCAAGAAAAAAGGCAGCTACCGCTTCTACTGCTAATGCCAGATAAAGCATGCGTTGCAGAATGCATAACGGACATGCAGCCAGATTAAGTGTGCGTGCCAAGACCAAGCCTGTAGCTACCAGCCCGAAAGCCGCCAATCCAATGGCGGCCAACAGCCAGCGGCGAGAGACTATGAGCTGCAGCGTCACTTGGCTTTTCTCTTGCGCTCGGCTCGCACTTTGGCAACAAGTTTGTCCACATTGACCAATAAGCCGCCAAAAGAGGTTGTTGCGTCATTATTTAGCAAGTATTTTCCATCAACCACTAAGCTGGGAACCCCTTTGATACCTGCTGCTGCGGCATCTTGATCTGCGCGCGGTACCATGCTTTGAATGCTGAAAGAATTCAGCATATCCTCGAATTTCTTGCCATCCAGGCCATGGCTAACCGCCCATTCAATAATAACTTTGTCGCTGTTGAAATTGACACGATCTTCGTGCAACGCCTTAAAAACAGCACCATTCAAGCGCGACAACTCGCCCATGGCTTCCAGAGCGAAATACAGACGCGACAGTCGCGCCCAAGGCGGACGATTGAAACTGACCGGTATACGACGCAAGGTGACGTCACTGGGCAATTTAGCCGCCCATGCATCAAGTGCCGGATGAAAGTCCTTGCAATGAGGGCAGCCATAAGAGAAAAATTCGATTATTTCAATTTTGTCTTTTGGTGTGACGAGCGGCTTGTCAATGATGCTGTAATCACGTCCGGATTGAAGTTCGTCAGCACAACTGGCGGTACTGCCGATAAAGGCGACAAACAGCAAGCTGGATAAAAAGCGCATCAATGACATCATGGTGTAGCTCCGTTAAATGGGATTGAACAAGCGATTGAACGAGAATTGTATGACAGGGTTCCGTGTAATGGCAGCAACCGCGATTATCCGATACTTTCTTCAAGGGGAACGCAGGCGCAAAACAAAGCGCGATCCCCATGGGCATCGTCAATCCGATTTACCGATGGCCAGAATTTATTTGTCGCTACCCAAGGCAGCGGAAAAACCGCTGTTTTGCGTGTATAAGGCCGCGTCCATTCGGCAACCAGATCGGTACTGGTATGCGGTGCGTGCTTGAGTGGCGAGTTTTCCAGCGGCCATTCGCCACGTTCGATGCAGAGAATTTCTTCGCGGATCGATAGCATTGCGTCACAAAAACGATCTAGCTCAGCCCGATTTTCCGATTCGGTGGGTTCCACCATCAGCGTACCGGCTACCGGGAAGCTCACTGTTGGCGCATGAAAGCCATAGTCCATCAGGCGTTTGGCAATATCGCTTTCAGTCACTCCGGTACTGTTCTTGATCGTACGAATATCCAGAATGCATTCATGCGCCACAAAACCCTGTGTGCCGGTATAGAGCACCGGGTAGTGTTCGGCTAGGCGTGCGGCAATATAGTTGGCGTTGAGAATGGCGATTTCGCTGGCGCGCTGCACACCTGCGGCGCCCAGTAGCGTAATGTACATCCATGAAATGGGCAGAATGGCGGCCGAGCCCCATGGTGCAGCAGAAACAGCGCCTTGCGTACTGGTTTCCGGAAAATTGTTTTGCGAAAAGTCATACCCCGGCAAAAAAAGTGCAAGATGGGCCTTGACCCCTATCGGCCCCATGCCCGGCCCGCCACCGCCGTGCGGGATGGCGAAGGTCTTGTGCAGATTGATGTGGGCAACGTCGGCGCCAATATCCGCCGGGCGCGTGAGGCCGACCTGGGCATTGAGATTGGCGCCGTCCATATACACCTGGCCGCCGTGCGCGTGAATGATGGCACAGATATCTTTGACCGCTTCTTCGAATACGCCATGCGTAGAAGGGTAGGTGAGCATCAGGCAGGAAAGTTTTGTTGCGTGTTGAGCCGCTTTAGCCTCAAGATCGGGAAGATCGATATTGCCTTGCGCATCACAAGCTACGGCGATTACCTCGAGGCCACACATCTGTGCCGTGGCTGGGTTGGTGCCATGCGCTGATTTGGGGATCAGGCAGATGGCGCGGTGCGCCTCGCCGCAACTGGCCTGATAGCGGCGGATTGCGGTGAGGCCCGCATACTCGCCCTGCGCGCCGGAATTCGGCTGGAGCGAGATGGCATCAAAACCGGTGATGGCCATGAGTTGCGCTGCAAGCTCATGAAACAGTTGCGCATAACCTTGTGCCTGCTCGCGCGGGGCAAAGGGATGCATCTGCGCGAATTCCGGCCATGACACGGGAATCATTTCGGCAGCGGCATTCAGCTTCATGGTGCAGGAACCGAGCGGGATCATCGAATGATCGAGTGCGAGATCGCGATTTTGCAGGCGCTTGAGATAGCGCAGCAGACCATGCTCGGTGTGATGCGAATTAAATACGGGATGGGTGAGGAAGGTGGAGGTCCGCTGCAGTGCAGCGGGAATGGCGCATGGCGTGACGGCATCGAGGTCAGCCGATTTGCCGAAAAGTGCCAACAGGCAGGTGATGTCTTCGCGCGTGACGGTCTCGTCGATGCTGATGGCGAGTGTTGTCGCATCGACTGCACGCAGGTTGTAGCCCGCTGCTACCGCCGCAGCATGACTCTTCGCCGTATCACCAGCGCCGACTTTTACAGTGAGCGTGTCAAAAAATGCACCCTCAATGCCCAATGCCTGCGCCAGTAATGCCGCCAGTCGATGAATACGGCCGGCAATCGCGCGTAGCCCCTGCGGTCCGTGCCAGACCGCATACATGCCGGCCATGTTGGCGAGCAAGACTTGCGATGTGCAGATGTTGGAATTCGCTTTCTCGCGGCGGATATGCTGCTCACGGGTTTGCAGCGCCATGCGGTAGGCAGGTTTTCCGCGGGCATCTTTCGAGACGCCGATGATGCGTCCTGGCATGGCGCGAACGTAGTTCTCGCGTGTGGCGAAAAACGCGGCATGCGGTCCACCGTAACCCATCGGTATGCCAAACCGCTGGGATGAGCCGAGCACAATGTCCGCGCCCATTTCCCCTGGTGGCTTGAGCAGCACCAGCGCCATCAAATCGGAGGAAACGGCCACGATGCCACCGGCATTCTTTATCGCGGCGATGGGTGCGGAAAGATCGGCGATTGCGCCATGCACATTCGGATATTGCAGCAGCGCGCCAAATACTTTGTGCTGGCCAGCCTCTTCCGGGCGGCCGAAGATCAGATCGAAACCAAAACCGGCGGCACGGGTTTTGAGCACGGCAATGGTTTGCGGAAAGCAGCCTTCATCGACAAAAAACGCATTGCTCTCCACCTTGGCAATGCGCCGCGCCATGGCCATGGCTTCAGCCGCTGCGGTGGCTTCATCGAGCAGCGAGGCGTTACTGATTTCCATGCCGGTCAGATCAATCACCATCTGCTGAAAGTTGATTAGCGCCTCTAGCCGGCCTTGTGAAATTTCTGCTTGATAGGGCGTGTAGGCGGTGTACCAGCCGGGATTTTCAAACAGGTTGCGCAGTATCACCGGTGGCGTGTGCGTGCCGTAATAGCCAAGGCCGATATAGGATTTCTTGACACTGTTTTTTTCAGCAATCGTGCGTAATTTTGCCAGCGCCGCCTGCTCGGACATGGCTGCGGGCAAGTCCAGCGGACGATTCAGCCGGATGGCTGCGGGCACGGTGGCATCAATCAATGCAGTCAGTGAATCGATGCCGATCACGGCAAGCATTTGCCCGATTTCATCCTCATCCGGTCCGATGTGGCGGGCGACGAATTCATCGCGCTGTTCGAGCTCGGCAAGCGGGCGAAGCAAAGGATTCATAGCGTGGCAGCGTAACCGTCTGCGTCAAGCAGAGCGGACAATTCATCAGGGTTGGCGGGTTTGATGCGGAACAGCCAGTGGTCATAAGGCGCGCTATTTACCGACTCTGGTGCATCGATCACCATCTGATTGATGGCGATAACCTCGCCGGATATCGGCGCATAAATATCGGAGGCGGCTTTGACTGATTCAACTACCGCGCATTCCTCGCCTGCCTTGAGCGTGCGACCAATGGCAGGTAGTTCAATGAAAACGATGTCGCCCAGCGCCTCTTGGGCATGATCGGTAATGCCGACGGTAATCGTGCCGTCTGATTCTGTTTTGCTCCACTCGTGTGATGCGGCGTATTTCAAATGGGTGGGGGTGTTCATGGTGGGTTTCCTGAGTTGAAAATTAGGTTGTAAATTCGAGTAAAGATTTTCCGTTGCGAACAAAAACTGGTTTGACAACTTTGGCTTTGAGGCGTTTGTCACGGATGTCGACCTCGACTTCGCTGCCCAAAATAATGCTCATAGGCAGACGTGCGAAAGCGATGGATTGGTTGAGTGTAGGCGAAAATGTACCGCTGGTGATCTCACCTTCACCCAGCGGACTGAACACTTTCTGGTGTGCGCGCAAAATGCCACGCTCGAGCAGCAACAAGCCGACGAACTGGTGCTTTTGTCGCCGTGTCACCAGCGCCGACTTTCCGATGAAGTCGCGGTTGGTGTCGCGCAGATCGACTGTCCAGGTAAGCCCTGTGTCGAGCGGCGAAGTGGTTTCATCCATGTCCTGACCATAAAGATTCATGCCGGCCTCAAGACGCAAGGTATCCCTTGCACCCAGGCCGCAGGGTTTGATGCCGATATCAATCAGCGTCTGCCAAACTTCTGCTACAGCGCTGACTGGCAGGCTGATTTCAAAGCCATCCTCGCCGGTGTAGCCGGTCCGTGCAATCAGCCAATCACCTTTATTCGTTGGCCATTCGCGGGCATGAAATGGCGCGAGTGATTCAGTGGCAGCGCGACTGGCGGGGAAGGCCGTATAGAAAAGCTCACGCGCTTGCGGACCTTGTACGGCGAGCATGGCGAGGGCGTTTTTTGTTTGACTCTCGTCTTTGCCATCGCAGCGGGGAGTGATCCTTGCATCAAATCCTGCCAGTTGCGTTTGCATCCAGGCCACATCTTTTTCTGTCGTGCCTGCATTCACAACAATACGGTAGCGCGTTGGCGTGAAAAAATAGACGATCAGATCATCAATGACGCCACCGGCTGCATTGAGCATGCAAGAATACAGCGCCCGCCCTGCGGTGGTGAGCTTGGCCACGTCATTCGCAAGCAAGCGGCGCAGAAATCGTGTGGCGTCCGGCCCGATCAAATCCAGCGCGCACATGTGGGAAACATCGAACAGACCGGCATTGCGGCGCACGGCATGATGTTCTTCAATCTGCGAGCCATAATGAATGGGCATTTCCCAGCCGGCGAAATCGACGATGCGGGCACCAGCGGCAACATGGGCGGCGTAGAGCGGGGTGCGCTGTAGCATGGGCTATTCCTGGGCAAAAAAAAAGGGTGTAACGGCACATCCGTTACACCCCATCTGTCCTTGGCACCTGAGAGATTTACTCCGTCGGTGGGCAACTGCGCGCTCATTGTTTATATGAGCGATGCGCTGCCACTCTCCAGATTTTTGTTGCGTCGTCGGCCCTTTTGCCTGAGCGGTTCCTGGGGGTTGCGCCTTCGGCGGTGGCAGCAATAATGTGTCTTGAGTCTGACACTTGTGCCACTCTCTCCCGACGATCAAGAAAGATTGTAACCGCACAACACAACTTCTGTTGGCTTTTTTGAAAAATGCTTCTTTGATTGGATCGTTTCGCGTACTATTACATACCAATGGCGTACCAGAAGTAAAGAACTGCCTGCATCGCGTTATTTACTGTTGGTGCCCAGGAGAGGACTCGAACCTCCACAGTGTTGCCACCGCTAGGACCTGAACCTAGTGCGTCTACCAATTCCGCCACCTGGGCAATACTCAAAACGAGGCGCGGATTCTATAGGAAAAAGTCAGATTGTCAAACAAACCAAAATCACTTGCTAAACTTTCTAAAATTCGCCGGGCCGATCCTGAGTTCGCACGCGAGCAGGCGCAATATGAACATCCACTCCCCAGCCGCGAGTACATACTGCAAATTCTGGTGACCGAAGGCGCGCCGCTGAGTACTGATCGGCTGGTTGAATTGCTGGATATTCATGCAGACGAAATGGAGCCATTCCGGCGGCGCTTGGGCGCGATGGCGCGCGATGCGCAGCTCATGCAGAATCGTCGGGGCGATTGGCTGATTCCAGATAAGGCGGATTTGGTTCGTGGCCGCATCATTGGGCATCCCGATGGTTTTGGCTTTTTGTCGCCAGAAGAGGGCTCGGATGACATTTTCCTTTCGCCCAAGGAAATGGACAAAGTGCTGCATGGCGACCGAGTGATCGCTCGCGTCATCGGTGTTGATCGCAAAGGGCGTCCCGAGGGAAAGATTGTCGAGGTTACCGAGCGCGCCAATAAAACCTTGGTTGGGCGCGTGCTCGAAGAACATGGTGTGTTGTTTGTGGTGCCTGAAAACCGGCGCATTAGTCAGGATATCTTTCTGGCACCGGCTGAAAAGGGAGCAAGGAAATTACCTAAACCGGTTGCGGGCCAGATTGTGATGGTCGAGTTGATCGAGCAGCCCAGCAAGAATTCGCAGCCAATAGGCCGCATTATCGAAGTGCTCGGCAATTATGCTGACCCCGGTATGGAAATTGAAATTGCACTGAGAAAACATGAGCTTCCTTTTGAGTTCTCAAATGCGGCGTTAGCTGAAACAAAAAAATTGCCCGATGCGGTACGCAAGTCGGATTGGAAGGGCCGCGAGGATATTACGGGTTTGCCTCTGGTAACCATTGATAGCGAGACAGCAAGAGACTTTGATGACGCAGTTTATTGCGAGCGACAAGGCAAGGGGTTTCGGCTGGTCGTCGCCATTGCGGATGTTTCGCATTACGTCGCAGAAAAGGGGGCGTTAGATCAGGATGCCTATGAGCGTGGAAACTCGGTGTATTTTCCGCGCCGCGTGATTCCGATGCTGCCTGAGAAATTATCGAATGGCTTGTGTTCCCTTAATCCGCAAGTTGAGCGGCTGTGCATGGTGTGTGACATGGCCATCAGTGGGACAGGTACGATTACACGCTATCGGTTTTATTCTGCGGTGATGTTTTCTCACGCGCGCTTGACATATACCGAGGTGGCTGCAGCACTCTATGACAAAGATGCCAGTGCCTGCGAGAAACTGGCTCCTGTACTGCCTCATCTTGAAGCATTGGAGGCGCTTTATCGACAGCTCGCCAAGGCGCGTGAAAAACGCGGTGCGATTGATTTTGAAACCGTTGAGACCCGGATGCTGTTCGATGAAAACGGCAAGATTGATCGCATCGAGCCCTATGAGCGCAATGATGCGCATCGGTTGATTGAAGAGTGCATGCTGGCAGCTAATGTATGCGCCTCAGAGTTTTTGCATGAGCAAGAGCATCCGACGCTGTATCGCGTGCACGAAGGACCGACACCGGAGCGATTGGAAAAGCTGCGCGATTTTTTGGGAACTTTTGGGCTGCAATTGGGTGGTGGAAATGACCCTAGCGCAAAAGATTATGCAGCGCTGATAGACAAAATCGGCGGACGGCCAGATCGGCAGTTACTCCAGACCGTGATGCTTCGTTCACTGCGGCAGGCGATTTACAGTCCGGATAATGTGGGCCATTTTGGTTTGGCATATGACAGCTATACCCACTTCACGTCGCCGATTCGTCGCTATCCTGATTTGCTCGTGCATCGAGCCATAAAGTCGGCGCTGGCAAGACGGCGATATGAGCCGGGTAACTGGGAAGAAATCGGCCTGCACTGCTCAAAAACCGAGCGCCGTGCTGATGAAGCCACGCGCGATGTGGAGTCGTGGCTTAAGTGTTATTATATGCGCGATCGAATTGGTGAAATCTTTGAGGGCAGCATTTCTTCTGTTGTTCCATTCGGTATTTTCATCGCACTGGATGGCGTGTTCGTCGAAGGCCTGGTGCATGTTTCAGAACTCGGGCAGGACTACTTCCACTTTGATGAAAAAACACACACCATGGTGGGTGAGCGTAGCGGCCGACGCTTTCGTTTATCAGACCGAGTTCGAGTGCAATTGGTGCGCGTCGATATGGAAGCCAGCAAGATTGATTTTCGGTTGGCAGATTCGCCCGGAGTGTTGTCCAAAACGATGCCTAAAGCGCCATCAAAAACGGCGTTGAAAAAACCATCAAAAGCGCGACGCTAGGTACGTCAGGTATCAGGCGGCAGGTCACCCAGATGCATCATCAGGTTCGGCAATAAATGTTCTTGCGCTTTGCGAGTGAGTTCGCCCAACAGCTGATCAGCAATGCCGTCAGTTATTTTCAGTATGGCTAATGGCAGCTCTTGCTCCAGCCAGCACATTAATTCTTTTTGTACGGCATCGCGCTGCGCTGCTTGAATGTCGGCTAAAGAAGGCGCCAGAGAGGTTACTTTTTCTGTGAGTAGAGGGAGATCATGGTCAGCATCGTCCTCTGCGAGATGCGTTGCTGGCGCGATGGGTGCGGTTTCAATGGTGCGTTCAATTGCAGCTTCAGATGCGGCCTCAAAAAAATGGGCAGGCATGGGCGGTGAAGCGTGAGGCGATGGAGATGCGATAAATACACGCCGTCGCTGAATTAGCTGATCCGCATCTGCCAGCAATTTGGCTGTGTCGTCAGGAGGAATAAGGTCAGGCATTTTTTGAAATGTCATGACTCTCGATTGAGCAACCGCAGTCGCGATAAAACCGAAAACGATCGCGTCCAGGCAGACGAACCTCATCATTCGAGCTAATAATTTCGACGATATGTGAAAAGCGCTCAAATTCCCCAGGAATCTCGTCTGACAGATTGAGGAGCACCTGTGCATCCGATGGAACAGTTGGAACATCATCGAGCTGAGTGGCGATAAGCACCGGTGTTTCAGGGGCAAGCGCAGCGCTGGCGCGACAGTGAGGTGTAAATCCAAGCGCCGTCTGTGTCCATAACAAACGATCCAGCGTTTCTGCGTGCTTTTCCTGTGGGGCGTAGATCAACACAGGCGTGCTTTTGTGATAGGCATCGGCAACCCACTGCGCGGCCGCATGCAACCGATCATTGGCCCCATGAAAAAAGCTGATATTTGTCATTGTTTCTTGGGTTTGGCTGTCGGTTTGGGTTTGATCGCAACTTTGGATTTGACGATAACCTTGTGTGCCTGATTTGCACGCCCAAGCAAAAACTGGGTAAGTAAAGGCACCGGTCGACCGGTGGAACCTTTTTCTTTGCCTGAGCGCCATGCGGTACCCGCAATATCAAGGTGTGCCCAGCGATATTTTTTTGTAAAGCGGGCAAGAAAGCATGCGGCTGTAATTGAACCAGCTGCACGCCCGCCGATATTGGCCATATCGGCAAAGTTACTCTTTAATTGCTCTTGATAGTCGTCCCACAAGGGGAGCTGCCAGGCGCGATCGCAGGATGCTTGCCCTGCAGCCAGCAACTCCTGGGCTAGGCCTTCATGGTTCGCTAAAAGTCCTGATGTTACATGGCCGAGGGCAATGACGCAGGCGCCAGTTAACGTAGCGACATCGATTACGCATTCTGGATTAAATCGTTCAACGTAGGTCAAGGCGTCACACAAAACGAGCCGGCCTTCGGCATCAGTATTTAGAATTTCGACCGTTTGTCCCGACATGGAGGTGACAATATCCCCGGGTTTCGATGCAGCACCATCAGGTAAGTTTTCGCTGGCGGGAATGACGACAATCAGATTGAGCGGTAGCTTTAGCAGGGCAACTGCCTTGAGTGTTCCCAGGACGCTGGCTGCACCAGACATGTCGTACTTCATTTCATCCATTTCAGCACCAGGCTTGAGTGAGATACCACCGCTATCAAAGGTAATTCCTTTGCCAACGAGTACGATAGGATTTTCTTTTTTAGCGCCACCTTGATAGCGAGCGATAATGAATTTAGGTGGTTCGCGCGAGCCGCGTGAGACGGAGAGAAGCGTGTTCATCCCGAGCTTTTCCATGGCGCTTTTGTCAAGCACTTCAATTGCAAGCTGGTGGGTTTTAGCTAATTTTTTGGCTTCATTGGCCAGATAGGTTGGTGTGCAAATGTTGCCCGGAAGATTGCCAAGATTCTTGGCCAGCGTCATGCCTTCGGCAATTGCCAAGCCTTCGATTAAGGCTGATTCTGCCGTTGCCAACTCGTTACGGTCAGGTAGGGCGTAGGCGACTTTTCGTAGTGCCTGAGGATTATCTTCCGGCTTGGATTTGAGATGATCAAATTTGTATATTGTGTCCTGGATCGCAATCGTTGCTTGACGAATTTTCCATGCCAAAGACTGCTCGGCAACGTCGAGTTCTGTCAGATATAAGGTGGCGTCAGTTGTCCCTGTTCCATTCAGATACTTGAGCGTGGCGGTAATGACCGATAGATAGTTCTTTTCGTTCATTTCATCTTCTTTGCCACAACCCACGAGTAGCACACGCTCGGCCAGGGCGCCAGGTAATTTCTGCAGTAAAAGCGTTGTGCCTAGCTTGCCTTGCATATCGCCTCGGCTGATTACGTCACTGAGCGCATGTTTAACCGCTTGATCAAGCAATTTGGCGCTTATGGAGAGTTTTCCAGATTGATAAACACCCACGACCACGCATGCGCTGCGCCTTTTTTCCGGCCCTTCGATTTTTATGCTAAATTCCAAAAAAGATTCTCCTTATGTACTGTGGATGGCACTTGACGTATAAAAAAGTGCAAGGCTCGATTCTCCTTAACTTTCCATAAGAAGTCAAAACATACCCTTCACCTACAATGATTTATCAACGCGCCGCAATCAGGGAGTTCACCCAAACAGCGGCGGCGATTTTTACTGCGCTACTTGCGATTCTACTAACGACGCAACTGATCCGCCTTCTGGCTCAAGCCGCAGGCGGAAAGTTAGCCTCCGAAGCGGTGATGGCACTCTTGGTATTTGGGGCGATTGGCTATCTTCCCGTATTGCTTTCACTGACCATTTTCGTTTCGGTTTTATTAACCTTGTCACGGTGGTATCGCGACTCTGAGATGGTCATCTGGCAGGCTTCGGGTTTGCCATTGTCGGTGTGGATCAAACCTGTATTGAAATTTTCTTTTCCGCTGGTGCTGGGCATCGCCCTTCTTTCATTAATGCTTGCGCCCTGGGCGATGCAGCAAGGTGAGCTTTACCGCCAAAAAATAGATGATCGTGGCGACGTGGCGCGCGTCTCACCAGGTGAGTTTAATGAATCTGGGGCTGGTGATCGCGTGTTTTTTGTCGAGAGCATTGCCGGGCAAGAAGGTGTTGTGAAAAATGTTTTCATTAGCTCTGTGCAGCAGGGACGTACGGGCGTGATGGCAACAGCCAGGGGACATACCGAGAATGCGCCGAATGGGGACAAGTTTCTTGTGCTTGATAATGGGCGGCGCTATGAAGGCGCTGCAGGTACGCCAGAGTACCGCGTCATGGAGTTTGATCGCTATGCGATACGTATTGAAACCAAAGAAACGCACAGCCTTGAAGCATCTCCACGCATCAAGCCGTTTTTTGATTTGCTCAAAGAATCTGAATCTATATACAAAGCGGAGTTATTGTGGCGATTGGGCGTGCCTCTGGCAGCACTCAATCTTGTGCTCTTAGCGATCCCCCTTTCTTTTGTTAATGCGCGGGCAGGCCGAACTAATAACCTTTTCTTTGCATTACTTGCATACATGTTGTACAGCAATTTATTGAGTATTAGTCAAGCTTGGGTTGCCCAGGGAAAGTTGCCTTTTGAGATTGGGTTGTGGGCAATACATGGAATCATGCTGGTACTGCTTTTGGTACTTTTTTACTATCGGCAGAATCCATTTTCATGGGTAAAAATGCGATGGCGTTAAAAATTTATGAGCGTCATTTAGCGAAAGAAATTTATGCTTCAACGGCGTTGGTTCTACTTGCTTTTCTAATGCTATTTGCCTTTTTTGATTTGATTCATGAGCTGGAGAGTATTGGCAAAGGGGGATACCGCCTTCAGGATGCCTTGATTTATATCGGATTGACCTTGCCGGGCAGGCTGTATGAGTTATTCCCAATCGGGATCTTGATTGGTACGTTATATGCGCTTGTGATGCTTGCACGGCATTCTGAAATTGCAGTTCTCAGGTCGTCTGGTTTATCAACACGTGAGTTTTTGTTTTCTTTAGGCCGTATTGGTCTTATTTTTACTATGCTTACTTTGGCGGTGGGTGAGTTTTTAGTACCCCCTGCGGAGCAATCGGCACAGCAGATTCGGCTTAAAGCGATGGGTAAGCTCGTCGCCAAAGAATTTCGCTCCGGTCTATGGGTTAAGGATGAAACTTCGTTTATCAATGTAAATGAGGTTTTTCCAGATGCCTCGCTTAAAGATTTGAGAATTTTTGAATTCGATAAAAATTTCCAGTTAAGCTCTATCAGTGAGGCAAAAAAAGGACGGTTCATTTCTGAAGGCGAGTGGAAGCTTGATGATGTTGTGCGTACCATTTTTTCGGGTGATTCTGCCTATGTCGAGCGAATGGCGAGCTTTCAATGGAAGTCTGCTTTAAATCCAGATCTATTGGTGGTTTTAATGGTCGATCCAGGACGTATGTCACTTCTTAACTTGACGCGCTATATTCGTCATTTGCGAAGTAATCAGCAAAAGACGGGGCGTTACGAGATTGCCTTGTGGAAAAAGCTGACCTACCCTTTTGCGCCGCTGGTTATGATGGCTCTGGCATTACCGTTTGCTTATTTGCAAGATCGTGCGGGTGTTACCAGCATCCGTATATTTTCTGGAGTCATGTTGGGCATTGGCTTTCATATGCTTAACGGGTTATTTTCAAGCTTGGGCGCCATTAATAGCTGGCCGCCATTTCTTTCTGCCATGACACCTAGTTTGTTATTTTTATTGGCAGCCACAGGCATGCTGTGGTGGGTTGAACGTCGGTAGTTGATGGCTTAGTGTCCGTTATGTTTTTGCTTTAAACATGATCCGTGTTTTTGCTAGCCGGTCATGCAAGAATTGACGATCACGATCTAATAACGCCCATAAAAGCCCTGCAAAAAAATAAATGATGCTAGGCCACGCCAAAAGGTAGCGCAACACGAGCCGAGCAGGTGACGGACGTGCGTAGTTTTCGGTGACAATTTGTAGTTGCCAAGTTTGCATTGCAAGAGTTTGGCCGCCAAAATGCCAATATCCAATAAAGTATGCTCCAAGAACTAAAAAAACATGCAGTAAAAGTGCCCAGCCCGGGAGCACTATGGATGCCGCCATTCCTAGAAGCAGATGGGGAATGAGAAACGTGATGGAAAGAACACCGAGTAGAAGTAAACATTCATATGCCATGCTCGCAAATCGACGTCGCAAGCTTGGCATCACGATCTTTTGAGTATGCGCACGATCTGCTTCTTCTGATAGGGGCTCTGGATTAAGGGGTGTCAACAAAATGGGGCGGACTGGTTAATGGACGAGTTGGATGTGAGGATGCTTTTTTCTTTAAGGACAGGGCCGATGACTTTGGCACTGGACGAGTCTTGTCTTGGCGTTTGGCCGCAGATTTCAATCGATTTTTTTCGCTTTCCGGAAGCGCTTGGTACTCCTGCCATTTATTCTTGAGGGTGGCCTTTTGGTTTGGCGATGAGCGTCTCAAGGATTTATACTTTTCTCGTGCGCGTTTGCGTTCCTGGGGGGTGAGCTTTACCCATTCTTTCATATGGTTTTGGGTACGCACTTTTTCTTCGGTCCCCATTGATGGATATCGTTTGGCAATGGCCAGCCATTTTTTTCGGCTGTAATTGTCCATGCTATTCCATGAGCTTGAGAAAGGAGTGAGGATGACCTTTTGCTGACTATTCAACTCGGACCATGTTGGCTGAGTGTTTAATGAGTCAAGCGAGTAGCCCGGTATTGAGGCTAGCACCAGGGTTATTGCGAGGATAAGTCGACAGAAGGTTTGAGCCATGCTTGAAAGCCCGGATCAAGGTATGCAGTAGGTGGGAGCTCATCAGTCAGTAGAGCACTATCAATTTCGTCGTGTTCATGAGCTTGTTCGTCACCATTCCAGTAATAAGTACCTATGGTGCCAATACTCAAGGCTAAAACGATCAGCAGCGTTTTTGCATGACTTAAAATTTCTTGTTCTGCTGCCGCAACGATACCTGCGAACTTAAGACTGCGAACATTTTGAGCATTCAACGCACGCCACCGCGCCTTGTGCAGGCGCATCAACACAGTAGGATCAAGTGCTGACATCCCTGCTTCAAGTTGGTTACAAATTTTAGATGCGAATTCCGTTTCTTCATTCATAGTGCGATGCCCTTAGCTTTTAGCGCGGCGGCCAATGTATGTGTCGCCCGTGAGCAGTGAGTTTTGACGCTGCCTTCTGAACAGCCCATTGCTAGCGCTGTTTCGCTGATATCCAGCTCTTCCCAATAACGCATCAGGAAGGCTTCGCGTTGACGTGCAGGCAGTTTTTCAATTTCTGCTTCAATAATCCCTAGCAGCTGGGTTTGCTCAATTTGCTGTTGAGGAGAGGATAACTCCTTGTGTTCGCTAGTAACTGAAATAATGTCCAGAGGGTCAGTTTCATCATCGTTATCACTTAAAAAAGATGAAAATAAGCTCATCCAGAGGGAGCGTACGTTTGAGCGACGAAAGCTATCTCGAATCGTGTTTTGTAAAATTCTTTGAAACAGCATCGGCCATTCATTTGCAGGGCGAGCGCTGTATTTCTCGGATAATTTCATCATGGCATCTTGCACGACATCTAGTGCTACTTCTCTATTTTTCACTGCAAACATAGCTTGTTTGAAGGCCCGCCGCTCAATGCTGGCAAGAAAATCCGAAAGAGCAATTCTCGAGTTGAGTACTGGGTTCATGCAAGAAAAATAGGAGCGTGAGGCATTAAAGCAGTAGTTAGAATTTACTTTAAATCTTGACCATTTCCCAGCAAAACAGTAAGGTTACACGTTTACCTCAAAAAAGTGACAACAGGTGTAATCGATGCAGCTAACCGGCGCTGAAATTGTAGTTAAGTGTCTCCAGGAAGAAAAGGTCGAATATGTGTTCGGCTATCCTGGGGGATCCGTTCTCTATATCTATGATGAATTCTTTAAGCAAGACAAGTTTAAACATGTTCTAGTTAGGCATGAACAGGCCGCAGTTCATGCTGCGGATGCTTATTCCCGTTCGTCAAACAAGGTGGGTGTTTGTATGGTGACATCCGGCCCTGGTGTCACCAATGCGGTGACGGGAATTGCTACAGCGCATATGGATTCAATCCCGTTAGTCATCATCAGTGGACAAGTGCCGACGCATTACATTGGTCAGGATGCCTTTCAGGAGTGTGATACCGTGGGTATTACACGTCCTTGCGTGAAACATAATTTCCTTGTCAAGGACGTAAAAGATCTGGCAATAACGATTAAGAAAGCGTTTTATATTGCTCAGTCGGGTCGGCCGGGTCCTGTGCTTGTTGATATTCCAAAAGATATAACGACGCATGTTTGCGAGTTTGAATATCCAAAAACAATTACGATGCGCTCTTATGCGCCCAATGTGAAGTGTCATAGTGGACAGGTAAGAAAAGCGCTGCAACTGATGCTAGAGGCGAAGCGCCCAATGCTTTACACTGGTGGTGGCGTTATCCTTTCCGACGCTTCAAGCCAATTAGTCAAGCTGGCTCACTCACTCGGCTTTCCTGTGACTAATACGCTAATGGGGTTGGGTGGATATCCTGCAACAGATAGGCAGTTTGTCGGCATGCTGGGTATGCATGGTACTTACGAAGCCAACATGGCAATGCACCATTGTGATGTGCTGGTGGCCATCGGTGCGCGATTTGATGATCGCGTGATTGGTAATCCAGCCGATTTTGGTTCAGTACCTCGTAAGATTATCCATATCGACATTGATCCTTCTTCGATTGCCAAGCGGGTTGATGTGGATGTGCCTATCGTTGGCCATTTACCAGAGGTTCTTGGCGAGTTGCAGGCGTTATTCGATGAACAGAAAAGTAAGCCTGATGCTAAGGCATTAGCTGCTTGGTGGAAGCAGATTGATGCGTGGCGAGGCAAGAATTCACTGAAGTACAAGCAAGGCAAAGAGATCATCATGCCGCAGTACGTTATTGAGAAGCTCTATGAAGTGACAGGTGGCGATGCATTTGTTACGTCTGATGTTGGTCAGCATCAAATGTGGGCAGCCCAATATTATAGATTTGACAAACCTCGGCGTTGGATTAACTCGGGGGGCCTAGGAACCATGGGTGTTGGTTTGCCTTACGCCATGGGCGTGCGATTTGCCAACCCGGAGGCAACGGTTGCTTGTGTTACTGGCGAAGCCTCAATTCAGATGAATATTCAAGAGCTGTCAACAGCTAAACAATTTCGGTTGCCCATAAAAATTATTAATTTAAATAACCGTTATCTCGGAATGGTTCGCCAATGGCAACAGATGTTTCATGGTGATCGGCATGCTGAGTCCTACGTGAATGCCTTACCCGACTTCGTGAAGTTGGCTGAGGCTTATGGGCATGTGGGTATGCTGATCGAGCGTCCAGCCGATGTCGAGCCAGCATTGCGTGAGGCATTTACTAAGCACAAAAATGATCTGGTTTTCATGGACTTTATAACGGATCAAACAGCGAATGTTTATCCAATGATTGCAGCTGGTAAAGGTTTGTCAGACATGATTTTGGCTGAGGATTTGTGAGCATGAGACATATCATTTCCATTCTTCTTGAAAATGAAGCGGGTGCCTTGTCACGTGTATCGGGTCTTTTTTCTGCGCGGGCTTTCAATATTGAATCACTCACTGTTGCAGCAACGGAAGACCCCTCGTTGTCGCGGATGACCATTGTTAGTAGCGGTTCTGATAGTGTCATTGAGCAAATCACGAAGCAGCTGAATAAGCTTATCGATGTCGTTAAAGTGGTTGATTTATCAGAGGCTCCGCATATTGAGCGTGAGCTGATGTTAGTTAAAGTTCGTGCTACCGGAAAAGACCGCGAAGAAATGAAGCGCATCGCAGATATTTTCAGGGGACGAATAGTTGATGTAACGGAGTCGTCGTACGTGATCGAACTAACTGGAGACTGTTCTAAACTGGATGCTTTTCTTGAGGTCATAGAGCATTCACTTGTTTTGGAAACAGTGCGTACAGGCGTCTGTGGTATTGGTCGTGGTGACCGTATTCTCAAGGTTTAATTTTTTGAAACTAAGGAACAATAAACAATGAAGGTTTTTTACGATAAAGACGCTGATATTTCCCTGATTAAAGGCAAGAAAGTTGCCATTATCGGCTACGGTTCACAAGGCCATGCACATGCACAGAATCTAAAGGATTCTGGCGTTAAGGTGGTTGTTGGTTTGCGCAAAGGTGGCGCGTCTTGGGATAAAGCCAAAAAAGCAGGGCTTAAAGTCGAGGAGATTGCCAAAGCAGTGAAAGAGGCTGATGTCGTTATGATTTTGTTGCCTGATGAAAATATCCCTGCGGTTTACTACAACGATGTTGAACCTAATATCAAAAAAGGCGCAACGCTTGCTTTTGCTCATGGCTTTAATGTGCACTACAACCAAGTTGTGCCACGTGCTGATTTGGATGTGGTCATGATTGCCCCGAAAGGTCCAGGCCATACAGTTCGTTCCGAGTATTTACGCGGTGGTGGTGTTCCATCACTCATCGCGGTTTATCAGGATAATTCGGGTAAGGCAAAAGCCGTTGCACTTTCGTATGCGGCAGCTAATGGCGGCACTAAGGGTGGCGTTATTGAAACCAATTTCCGTGAAGAGACAGAGACGGACTTGTTCGGCGAACAAGCAGTTCTTTGTGGCGGCCTGGTTGAACTGATTAAGGCTGGCTATGAAACACTGACGGAAGCAGGCTATGCACCTGAAATGGCTTATTTTGAATGCTTGCATGAAGTGAAACTGATTGTGGATCTGATTTTTGAAGGTGGCATCGCCAACATGAATTATTCCATCTCGAATAATGCGGAGTACGGCGAGTATGTCGTTGGGCACAAAGTGATTGGTAACGAATCACGCGCTGCCATGAAAGAAGCATTAAGGGCTATCCAGCAAGGCGAGTATGCCAAAAGGTTTATTCTCGAAGGGCGTACAAATTATCCGGAAATGACGGCACGTCGTCGGTTGACTGCTGAGCACCCGATTGAGGTGGTAGGTGAGCAATTGCGTGCCATGATGCCTTGGATCAAGAAAAATAAATTGGTTGATCAGTCTAAAAACTAGGTTTATTGGAAAGATAAGAAAAGAAAAAAGCACAGCCATGCTGTGCTTTTTTCTTCTGTGGTTTGGTGAAGCTTGATAAACATTTAATATACCGACTTCGGTCGACAACCCAACAACGCTTATGAATCATTACCCACATCCCATTCTTGCTCGCGAAGGCTGGCCTTTTATCTTCTTTGCGCTTGTTGCAGCAATAGCGAGTTTGTATTTTTTGGGTTGGACATGGAGTATTCCAGCCTGGATTTTTTTCGTGTTTTGCGTGCAATTTTTTCGTGATCCTGCGCGTCCGATTCCACAAGGGAAAAAAAGTGTTCTAGCGCCGGCGGATGGCCGCATTGTTGTCATTGAGCCAGCGCGCGATCCCTGGCTTGATCGAGAGTGCGTGAAAGTAAGCATTTTCATGAATGTTTTTAACGTCCATTCAAATCGCAGTCCGGTTGATGGTGAAATTATGAATCGCTGGTACCATCCGGGTAAGTTCCTGAACGCCTCCCTGGATAAGGCTTCGCTTGAAAATGAACGCAATGCGTTACACCTTCGGACGCGTGACGGGTTTGATATCACGTGCGTCCAGGTTGCGGGATTAATTGCAAGACGGATACTTTGTTATGTTGATATTGGAGAAAAAATGACCCGTGGTCAGCGTTACGGATTCATTCGTTTTGGTTCGCGCGTTGATCTTTATCTGCCTCCTGAAACCCACATAAAAGTCGGCGTTGGTGAGACGGTGAAAGCCTCGTCGACTGTTCTTGCCGAGTTGCCAGAACTTGTCTAAAAAATTGCCCCGCAAAAATTATGAGCGCATTACCCCCCACCCCACCCATACGACCAGAAAAAATGCTGATGGCTCCTGATCTTCGACGACGGGGTATCTATTTGCTGCCTAATCTTTTAACGACTGCGGCTTTGTTTGCGGGCTTTTATGCCATTGTGCAAGCCATGAATGGTCGTTTTGAACACTCTGCCATAGCAATTTTTATTGCCATGGTTTTGGATGGCCTGGATGGACGTGTTGCCCGGATGACGCACACCCAAAGTGCATTTGGGGCTGAGTACGATTCACTTTCTGACATGGTTTCCTTTGGCGTCGCTCCAGCACTAGTAGTGTACGAATGGTCATTAAAAGGCTTAGGCAAATTGGGGTGGATTGCTGCTTTTATTTATTGCGTTGGCGCTGCATTGCGTTTAGCCAGATTCAATACCAACCTGAGGACAACCGATAAACGATATTTTCAAGGTCTGCCAAGCCCTGCGGCGGCGGCTTTAATTGCTGGTTTAGTTTGGGTATTGCTCGACCTTGAAGTCACAGGAGAAGATGCCCGCTGGTTCACCTGTATTTTGACCATTTTCTCAGGTATCACAATGGTCAGCAATATTCCGTATTGGTCTGGGAAGGAAATCAATCTTAAAAAAAGCGTGCCATTCATGATGGTTGCTGTGATTGCACTAGGTTTTGCCTTCGTATCCTTTTACCCTCCCGGGGTTTTGTTTGCGTTATTTTTGAGTTATGCCGTGTCCGGTTATATTGTGTTTGCACTGCGTTGGAAAAATAAACAAAATTAGGCAATCGAACATATTGCAACAAAAGAATAAAGCATTTATAGTTAGATAATGGTTTTGGCGATATTTTCTCGGTTTGCATTTTTTGCGCTGATTTCCGCATTCTTCGGCGCGCTTATCTTGCGCCGGTCGTTGCGCGCCAAGCCGTTGCCGCTACTGCGCAACGCGCATAAATAAACCATCCCCCATAATTCGGTTAATTTGAAGCAACTCCAAAATGGAGAGGCGTTGTTACGTGTGCCTAACTTGAAGTCCCAAAGGAGATCAGCATGTCTAAAGAACAATTGATTATTTTTGATACTACATTACGCGATGGTGAGCAAAGCCCTGGCGCCTCGATGACTAAGGAAGAGAAGTTGAGAATTGCACGGCAGCTTGAGCGTATGCGTGTGAATGTTATTGAGGCCGGATTTCCTGCCGCTTCCAACGGAGATTTTGCGGCGGTTAAAGCCGTTGCTGAGGTAATCAAGGACTCAACCGTTGCTGCCCTTAGCCGCGCCTTTGATAAGGATATATCGCGGGCTTTAGAGGCCATCAAGCCAGCAGCGTCAGGCCGTATCCACACATTTTTGGCGACAAGTCCCATCCATATGGAGAAGAAGTTGCGTATGTCGCCAGATGACGTGATTGCGGCCGCAAAAAGCGCCGTTCGTTTTGCACGTAACGGCATTGATGATGTGGAGTTTTCATGTGAAGACGCCGGTCGTTCTGAATTGGACTTTCTCTGTCGAGTAATTGAGGCAGTGATCAAAGAAGGTGCAACAACGATTAATATCCCTGACACTGTGGGCTATAACGTACCTGAGCAATTTGCTGAGCGCATAAAGCAATTACGTGCGCGCATTCCCAATTCAGATAAAGTTGTTTGGTCTGTCCATTGCCACAATGACCTTGGGTTGGCAGTCGCCAATAGCCTTGCTGCGGTAATGGCTGGTGCGCGCCAAGTTGAGTGCACGATCAATGGATTGGGTGAGCGTGCAGGGAACGCCTCACTTGAAGAAATTGTTATGGCAGTTCGCACAAGGCAAGACATTTTCCCGTGTGAGACTCGCATTGATGCAACGCAAATTGTTCCGGCCTCTAAAATGGTTTCCAGCATTACCGGGTTTCCGGTTCAACCCAATAAAGCAATTGTTGGTGCCAATGCCTTCGCTCATGAATCAGGTATTCATCAAGATGGCGTATTGAAGCATCGCGAAACGTACGAAATCATGCGAGCTGAAGATGTTGGCTGGAATGCCAATAAACTTGTTTTGGGAAAGCTTTCGGGCCGAACCGCATTTCGGGCGCGCTTAAAAGAGCTTGGCATTGAGGTAGAGAGCGAACAGGTATTGAATACGGCATTTATGCGATTTAAAGAACTCGCTGATAAGAAACATGAAATTTTCGATGAGGACTTACATGCATTGATGAGTGATGAGGCTGTTACGCCAGAGAATGAGCGCTATCGACTTGTTTCATCCATGTTTCATTCTGAGACAGGTGAGGTGCCCTTGGCGCGGCTTATTATCTCAACAGAAGGTATTGAAAAAGAGGCTGAGGCTAGTGGTAGCGGCCCTGTTGACGCGACATTCAAGGCGATTGAAAGCATCGCCGCGAGCGGATCTGAGCTCTTGTTGTACTCGGTAACTGCAATTACGACCGGGACGGATGCGCAAGGCGAAGTGACCGTCCGGCTTGCCAAAGATGGTCGAATCGTCAATGGGCAAGGCGCCGATACTGACATTGTTGTTGCTTCGGCAAAAGCCTACATCCATGCTTTGAATACGCTGAGTTCAAAGAAGGAGAAACTTAATCCTCAGATTTAGCAAGTATGGATGGTGCGGTAGTTCGTGCGTAAGCAACGCAGCTGACAAACAGCATAAGGGCCAAGACCACTTCAATTATGGCCAGTGTTTGGTTAGTTCTGGTTTCTGCTGTCGCACGAACAACCCCTTCGGTAAGGTAAGCGAGGGCGAGCATTGATGTCCATTGATGCGTGTAGCGTTTCCCATGCAGAATGCCAAAAAATGGGAAAAGAAGTGGCAGGGCCTTGATAAAAAGCGTGGAACCACCTGGATGAATGGGGGCTAACCAAAGCTCCCATGCTAAGCAAAGAAATAGCAGGCCAGTTAGGCTAAAAATGGCAAGTCGATTTGACCACGTGGCGACAGTCATGAGGCAAGCTTCTTTGCCGTTTCAGCCAGACGTCGGCCAAGAGCAATTGCCAATTGCCGCTCGTGATCAGTGCAAGCAACTAATGCCGCAGTGCCGCTGACATGGCTTGCCCCATAGGGAGTGCCGCCGCCAGTGGTGAGAGATAATGCAGATTCTGTGTAGGGAATACCAACAAGAAGCATACCGTGGTGAAGTAGCGGAATCATCATTGATAGAAGAGTCGATTCTTGGCCGCCATGTTGTGAGGCGGAGGATGTAAATACCGAGGCGGGTTTGCCGACAAGTGCGCCTGTTAGCCATGCACTACTGGTTGAATCAAGGAAGTATTTCATGGGCGCGGCCATGTTACCAAACCTCGTCGGGCTGCCCAGTGCTAGACCTATGCATTCTTCAAGATCCTGCAGTTCGACATAAGGCGGTCCGTTTGGAGGGATCGTATCCTCAGTTACTTCGCAGACAGTGGAAACTTTTGGCACAGTACGTAAGCGCGCTGATACTCCGGGAACCTGTTCAATACCTTGCACAATATGCCGCGCAAGTTCGAGAACTGAGCCATGATTGCTGTAATAAATAACCAGGATTTCTTTCATGCTTTTTAAGATACCTTTATTTTTCATTATTTAAAATCGTTACCGTCGCTAGAATACAAAACATATGTGGCTGACTTTACCTTTTCGACTGCTTTTTCGCGTTGCACAACGTTTTCGCAGAGAGCGATGTACGCAAACCGCAGCTGCTTTATCTTTTGTCAGTCTGCTTGGGCTGGTTCCAATGATTGCAGTTGGCTTTGCGATTATTTCCATAATACCTGCCAGTGTTGGACTTGGTCATGCCATTGAGAGGTTTTTGCTTGCAAATCTTTTACCAGATAAAGCAGGTATTGTTATCGCCAAGTACGTGAGCCAGTTTGCAGGGCGAGTTGGCCGGGTAACTTTTTTTGGCACGCTTGCACTGGGTGTGACGGCAGTAATGCAAATGCTCACGATTGAGCGTATTTTCAATCAGATATGGCACGTCAAAAAAGTCCGGCCAATTTTTCGACGCCTGGCTATGCATGGCCTTGCAATTACCATCGGGCCGCTGCTGTTAGGTGGGAGCCTTATCGTGGTAGCTTTGGTTGCCAGCTTATCTTTTGGCTTGATCAATGAGCCCCTTTGGGTGCATTTGTTTGTTACTCGCAGTTTATTGCCATTGGTGTTCATGGCGACGTTATTCAGTTTGCTTTACTGGGCCGTTCCCAATAAGCCTGTATTGCCTGTACATGCGGTGGTTGGAGGAACTTTTGCAGCACTCGGCCTCATGGGTGTTCAAAAGCTCTTTACGTTGTTTATTACCGGCGTTGTGTCTAATACCACAATCTACGGAGTGTTTTCTGCTATTCCTGTGTTTTTAGTATGGCTTTATACATCATGGATCATTGTTTTAACGTCGGCGTTCATCGTCGCAGAGCTTCCTGGTCATGTACACAAGTAGGCAATCGATCTGATCGAGAAGATTTTTTCTTAAGTAAAATACCCCCCCTTCCATTGATAAATTACTTTTCCTCTGGTCTTTATGCAAAATTTCCTTTCTACCAAAGCCATTGACTCTCGTGACCGACTGATTGTCGCGTTAGATTTTCCAAGTGTCAGTGCGGCACGTGCTTTAGTAACCACATTGGGTGACGTGGTTAGTTTTTATAAAATTGGCTTGGAGCTTTTCATGGCAGAGGGCTATTTTGACTTTCTGAAGTGGCTCGTTTCACAGGAAAAAAAAGTATTTGTTGATCTTAAGTTTTTTGATGTTCCAGAGACTGTGCGTTCAGCTGTGCGTGCATTGGCTGGAAGTGGGGCAACCTTGGCAACGGTTCATGGCAACCAGTCAATTATGGAAGCTGCTGTGAAAGACAAGGGCCCACTTAAAATCCTTGCTGTAACTGCCTTGACGAGTCTTGACCGCGGGGATCTGGATGACTTGGGGTTTTCATGTGACGTTGAAAGTTTAGTGTTGTCTCGGGCGCGTCGGGCCTTAGAGGCTGGCGTCGATGGAGTCGTATCTTCAGGTATGGAAGCAGCGTCAATACGTGCTGAGCTTGGTGACAGATTACTTGTGGTCACGCCAGGTATTCGACCTGTTGAAAACAAATCGGTTGATGACCAAAAGCGAACTGTCGATGTCGCGCAAGCGTTTCGAAACGGTGCTGATTACATTGTTGTTGGGCGGCCTATTCGTCAGGCTAGCAATCCACGCTTGGCGGCAATTGAAATTCAGCAGACTATTCAACATTTATTCAGTCACTTCGGTGAATATCAGACTAGCCCGAGTTGTTAAGAACGCGACAAGATATGGATGGAGTGATAAGGAAAGTACCTTGTTTTATCCTCTTGTTTGAATTATAATTTTTTGCTTTCCTGTACTTGAAGAGAACACTATGGTAGTTATTCGTTTAGCCCGAGGTGGTGCAAAGAACCGTCCGTTTTTCAATATGGTGGTTACTGATTCGCGTAATCGCCGCGATGGCCGCTTTATTGAGCGCATTGGTTTTTACAATCCAATTGCTGCGGCAACAGAGCAAGGTTTAGTCATCAATGCCGAACGCTTGGCTTACTGGCAGCAGCATGGTGCCCAACTTTCGTCTACTGCTGCGCGCCTAGTGAAGCAGTCTGGCGTGAAAAAAGTTGCCTGATATACCATGATTGTGTTGGGGCGGATTATTGCCCCGTTTGGTGTTCGGGGTTGGTTGCGCATACACCCATTTGGTGACGACCCACTGTCATGGGGAACGATTTCGCATTGGTGGCTGTCCTTGACAGCGGATGCTCCGCCCGATCAGTGGAGGGCTTATGTGCCGGAGGCTATTAAAGTCCATGCTAATAGCCTGGTTGCCAAGCTTGCCGGTATCGAGGACCGCGATATGTCGGAGTCAATCGATGGTTGTTTTATTGGTGTGCTGCGTGATGAGTTACCGCCAGTTAAGCTCGGTGAATATTATTGGGATGATCTGACAGACCTAAGTGTTGTAAACCTGCAAGGGCAGTTGCTGGGTAACGTGAAATCTCTGCTGGAAACGGGTGCACACAATGTTTTAGTTGTTGCATCCGAGAAAAATGAAAGATTGTTGCCGTTTGTTGAGCATGTAGTAAAGCGGGTTGATGTTCCCGGGAAAATGATCCACGTCGATTGGGATGTTGACTGGTGATCTTGCGATTTGATGTCATAACCCTGTTTCCTGAAATGTTTTCGGCAATTACCGAATCAGGAATCACGCGGAGGGCGCTGACTCGCAAGCTCTGGCAGTTAGAGTGCTGGAATCCTCGGCAGTGGGCGAATGATATTCATCGAACAGTAGATGATCGTCCTTATGGTGGCGGGCCCGGTATGGTCATGATGGCTGGTCCATTGGAATGTGCAATTCAGGCGGCAAAAGTCGGCGCTGGTGATGCGGCGAAAGTAATTTATCTTTCTCCGCAGGGTGCGCCGATCAAGCAGCAACGGGTGATTGAACTAGCAGCAGGCCCGGGTGCGATTCTGTTGTGTGGCCGCTATGAAGGGATTGATGAGCGGCTCATTGACCGATGTGTTGATGAAGAGTTATCACTCGGTGATTTTGTTTTATCTGGTGGTGAAATTGCGGCAATGGCCTTGATGGATGCCTGTATTCGTTACTTGCCGGAAGCCTTGAGTGATGAGTCGTCGGTAGTTGAGGACTCTTTTTCTTCAGGTTTGTTAGACTGGCCACATTACACGCGGCCAGAAGTGTACGAGGGATGCGAGGTTCCTGATGTTTTGTTATCAGGGAATCATGAAAAAATTCGTCTTTGGCGCATGAAACAAGCGCTAGGGCGAACATGGCAGAGACGGCCGGATCTTTTGCAGGAACGGTTTTTGAGCCAAGAAGAGGCCAAATTGCTGAGAGAGTTCCAGCGAAATGGTAAATAAAACTACATACCAGAGGCGACTCTGCTCTTTGTAAACGGTTGGCAGGCTAGATCTGCAGCCATAATTAATTGAATGGAGTAATCAATGAATCTGATTGAACAGTTGGAAAAAGAAGAAATTGCGCGGTTGGCAAAAGTTATTCCTGATTTTGCTCCAGGCGATACGGTCATTGTTAATGTCAATGTGTTTGAGGGTGATCGAAAGCGTACTCAGGCTTTTGAAGGCGTGGTTGTTGCTAAGCGTAATCGTGGCTTAAATTCAAATTTCATTGTACGTAAAATTTCTTCAGGCGAAGGCGTTGAGCGTACGTTTCAAACCTACTCCCCAGTGATTGCCAGCGTTGAGATCAAGCGCCGTGGCGATGTACGTCGTGCCAAGCTTTATTATTTGCGTGATCGCTCAGGGAAGTCTGCGCGTATTAAGGAAAAACTGACGAGAAAGGCGCGCGTTTAAAGTTTTTTAAAGCGTCATAGCTGATGCTGAGTTAATTATTTTATTGATTAGCTAAAAAGGGCCGCGTATCAAATGATGCGCGGCCCTTTTTATATTTTTACAAAGAATAAAAATAGGTTTTAGTTCGCACTTGATGTGGATTAGCGAGCTTTTTTATCTTTCTCAATCATCGCATAAGCAGAATGATTGTGAATTGATTCGAAGTTCTCGCTTTCAACGCTGTAAGCATCAATGCGCTGATCGGCATTCAATACGCTGGCAACGTCCCGAACAAGATCTTCGACAAACTTAGGATTATCATATGCGCGTTCGGTGACAAATTTCTCGTCAGGTCGTTTAAGTAGACCGTAAAGTTCGCAAGAGGCTTGGCTTTCAGCGATATTAATCAAATCCTCAATCCACACAAGGGTGTTGGTTGTGGCCGTGATAGTCACGTGTGAGCGCTGATTGTGTGCGCCACGCTCTGAAATTTTCTTGGAGCAAGGGCATAAGCTGGTAACCGGCACCAACACCTTGATGGTTTGTCGGTACTCGCCGTTGGAGAGGATTTCACCGATAAACGCTACGTCATAGTCCATGAGGCTTTTAACGCCAGAAACAGGGGCTGTTTTGTTAACGAAGTAAGGAAAGTGCATTTCAAGATAACCCATTTGAGCTTCTAAACGGATTACCATTTCACGCAACATGGTTTCAAAACTTTCAACCGAAATTTCATCTTCGTGTGAGTTAAGGATTTCAACGAAACGCGACATATGCGTACCCTTGAAGTTATGCGGTAGCCCTACGTACATATTGAAGTCAGCGATCGTGTGTCTTATACCACCGCTTTTATCAAGAATTTTGAATGGGTGACGAATTGATTTAATGCCAACACGGTTGATTGGTAAATGGCGTAAATCTTCGCTTGCCTGTACATCAGGTATGACAGCCGTATTTTGATCAGGCATAGGTATCCTAGAATTCATAAGTTTTTAGCATCTAACACATAAAAGTGTGTGATGGACTGTATATTTTCCGACAAAATTAGTCAACTATTGGCGGCTAGCTTTTTACACACCGCGCTGACAATACCTGCAGGATCAAGCCCGACATCAGATAATAGCGTGGCACTATCTCCTTGATCGATGAAGTGATCCGGTAATCCAAGCCGTAAAAGAGGCACTCTGTTTCCTGACTCTTCAAGGGCGCGGGCTACTTCAGCCCCGGCACCACCGATAATGGTATTTTCTTCAACCGATATTAATAACTCGTGACTTAGGGCCAATGTAGCGATAAGTTCGTGGTCAATAGGTTTCACGAATCGCATGTTGACTACGGTGGCATCAAGTAATTCACCCGCAGCTAGCGCTGGCGTTAGCATGGAGCCAAATGCCAGCAGAGCTATGTGCTTGCCTTGGCGCTTTACTTCGCCTTTACCTATGGCGAGCGTTGATAAATCAGACTGTACCGTTATTCCGGATCCACTGCCACGCGGATATCGAACGGCTACTGGGCCATCAGCAGAAAAGGCAGTAGAGAGCATTTTTCGACATTCATCCTCATCACTCGGCGTCATTACCATCATGTTGGGGATACAGGTGAGGTAAGAAAGGTCAAAAGCCCCATTATGTGTTGCGCCGTCCGCTCCTACAAGGCCACCACGATCAATCGCAAATACAACAGGTAAATTTTGCAAGGCAATATCGTGGATGAGTTGGTCATAGGCCCGCTGTAAAAACGTCGAGTAAATTGCAACGACTGGTTTCATACCTTCACATGCCAATCCGGCAGCAAATGTCAGTGCATGTTGCTCAGCAATGCCTACATCAAAGTAGCGATCGGGAAAAGCCTGTGAAAAGCGTAACAAGCCTGAGCCTTCACGCATGGCAGGGGTAATGCCGATGAGGCGTGAGTCGCTAGCAGCTTGATCGCATAACCAGTCGCTAAATACCTGTGTGTAGGTTAGCTTGCTGCTGCTTTTTGCGGGCTTGATTCCGCAGGTAGTATCGAATTTACTGACTCCGTGATATAGCACTGGATCAGTTTCTGCAAGTTTATAACCTTGCCCTTTTTTAGTGATCACATGTAGAAACTGAGGCCCTTGGAGCCGACGTAAATTCTGTAGAGTGGGAATCAATGCATCTAGATCATGACCGTCGATGGGGCCGATGTAGTTAAAACCTAACTCTTCGAATAAAGTGCCTGGCGAAATCATTCCTTTGACATGCTCTTCAACTCGGCTAGCAAACTCACGCATACTAGGCACAGCCGATAGCACTTTTCCACCTGCTCGGCGCGCTGCATTGAAGGTTCTACCAGAGAGTAATCGGGCCAGGTATTTGTTCAGTGCTCCAACAGGTGGCGAAATGGACATGTCATTGTCGTTTAGTATGACGAGTAAGTTCGCATCAAGCGTGCCGCCATTATTTAGAGCCTCAAATGCCTGGCCGGCAGACATGGCACCATCCCCAATGATGGCAGCAACCTGACGCTCTTCCCCCTTATTGCGTGCCGCGACAGCCATACCAAGCGCAGCAGAGATAGATGTTGACGAATGGCCAACTCCAAAGGAGTCGTAAATACTTTCAGTCCGTTTAGGGAAGCCGGACATTCCCTTATGCATACGCAAGCTCGCCATGCCTTCTCTTCGGCCAGTAAGCACTTTATGGGCGTATGTTTGATGTCCCACATCCCAGACTAGTCGGTCTTCCGGTGTATTGAAGACATAGTGGAGTGCGATCGTTAGTTCGATGGTGCCAAGATTGGAAGATAAGTGACCGCCTGTTTTTGCGACAGACTCAAGTAAAAATTGACGTAATTCATCGGCTAACTGCGGTAGTTGATGTGGGGAAAGTAATCGAAGGTCCGTGGGGGACTGAATCGTATCAAGCAAAGGTGTCATTAGAAATTTCGCTCTGCGATGAAGTCAGTTAATTCATGCAGACGTAATGCGCGATCTCCGAATGAGGATAGCGCAGCATGCGATTCATGCAACAGGCATACGGCAAGCTCTTTGGCTTGAGTTTTTCCCAATAAGCTGACATAGGTTGATTTGTTTTGGGCTACATCCTTACCTGCAGTTTTCCCAAGCGTGGCTGTATCACTTTCTATATCAAGAATATCGTCGATAATTTGAAACAACAAGCCGAGTCGAGTGGCAAAGTGGCTTAGTTGGTCTAATTCGCTTGATGTTGCTTTACCGCAATGTGCTCCAAGAAGAACAGCGGCACGAATCAATGCCCCCGTTTTGTGAATGTGCATCAATTCAAGTTCCGCAATGGTTAGCTGTTGATTCGTCGAGGCAATGTCAAGCGCTTGACCGCCAGCCATTCCGCGTGATCCCGACGCAGTGGCCAGAAGGTTAAGCATATCAAGCTGATGTGATAAATCGACATCTAGTGAGTGGGATGACAGTACGTGAAATGCAAGCGCTTGAAGCGCATCACCAGCAAGCAGAGCAGTTACTTCATCAAACTCAATATGGCATGTTGGTTTGCCACGTCGGAGCACGTCATTGTCCATACAGGGTAAGTCATCGTGTATGAGTGAATACGCATGAATGAGTTCAGTGGCAATCGCTGCCATATCCAAAGAATGTAATGTTGCTTTAAAAAGATCGCCTGTAGCATGACAAAGCAATGGCCTGACTCGTTTTCCTCCACCAAGTACGGCATAGCGCATTGCGTCGTGCAAGCGAGTGGGTGAAATGTGTGATGGGGGTAGGGCTAACTCGAGCGCAACCTCTGTTCTTTGCTGAATGCTAGCGGCCCAGCCGAGAAAATTCATAGTTATTTATTTGTCTTCCAGTTCACTAAAAGTGTCTGGTTTGAATGGGCGCAGGGTGTTGTTTTCAAGGATGCGTATTTGCTGCTCAGCTGCATTGAGGGTCTCTTGGCACTGGCGAAGCAAAATCATTCCACGTTTGTAGACATCTAATGTTTCTTGAAGCGGCATTTGACCAGCTTCCATGGCGCTAATGATGCTTTCCAATTCGGTGAGAACATCTTCAAAGGACTGTGATTCTATCAGCGTAGAGGGTTTTTTCGGGGTAGTTTTCATGATGAGGGTGCTGTGTTAGTCAAAGACAATAGTCGATAACAAGAAAAGGTTATAAAAATAGATTAGGGGCGGCTTTCGGTCAAATTCGTTACGCGCTACAATACGACAGTCGGCGTTGAGCCGATTTTCTTTTGCTATTAAATCACTTCGACCTACCTCAATTGTTTTCAGTTTCCTCGTAAACTTTTCTTGGTGGTTGGAAACTATGTCTGACACTCTTCCATATTCTCTTTTGTCACCTGCTGCTCCACAATTGCCGGTGGAATGGTATTTTGATGAAAAACTTTTCGAGTCGGAACAAAAAGTAATTTTTGAGGCAGGGGCGAATTACGTTGGCCATGAGTTGATGGTACCAAACGTGAATGACTATCGCTCACAAGAATGGAGTGACCACGGACGGATGCTCATTCAGCAGCCCGATGGTATGTATGAAATGTCAAATGTCTGCCGTCATCGGCAAGCAATTATGCTCGAAGGCTCAGGAAATGCAAAAAATATTGTTTGCCCTATTCATCGGTGGACTTACGACTGCGGTGGTACGTTAGTCGGTGCGCCGCATTTTTTCTCTAACCCCGCATTAAGCTTGAAGAAACAAAAGCTTGAAAATTGGCAAGGTTTGTTATTCAAGGGCCCCCGCTCTGCCGGTGCGGATTTGGCAGGGATGCGTTTTAAAAACATGTTTGATTTTAAGGGCTACAGGCTAGATCGTGTTGAGTTGCATGAATGCAACTACAATTGGAAGACGTTTATTGAGGTTTACTTAGAGGATTATCATGTCACCCCCTATCATCCCGGGCTAGGGGGCTTCGTAACGTGTGATGATCTTAGCTGGCAATTTTCTGATTGGTACTCAGTACAGCAAGTGGGCATCCAATCACTTGCAAAGCCGGGCTCAGCAATTTATCAGCGGTGGCATAAAGTCGTTCTTGATTACCATAATGGTGAGTTGCCAAAGAGTGGTGCAATTTGGTTAACTTACTACCCCAATATTATGGTGGAGTGGTACCCGCAAGTACTCGTTGTTTCCAGGCTAATCCCACAGGATGTGAATAAAACGCTTAATGTCGTTGAGTTTTATTATCCTGAGGACATTGCGCTCTTTGAACCAGAATTTATTCAAGCTGAGCAGGCGGCTTATATGGAAACAGCGTTAGAGGATGACGATATCGCCATGCGTATGGATCGAGGTCGATATGCCTTGATGAAGCAAGGTCGAAGCGAGATAGGTCCTTATCAATCGCCAATGGAAGATGGAATGCAACACTTCCACGAGTATTACAGACGTCTCATGAGTGGTTACCTGAACAATTGTGGTTGATTTGCTCAGGTAGAATGCTAAGAAATATCCACCCCCTATAAATTTCTATCAAGGAATCATTTGCATGTATTTTGGAATTATTGAGTTGTCGTGGTGGGGATATGTTGTTTTAACCTTGGGACTGACCCATATTAGTATTGTTGGTGTCACGATATATCTTCATCGACACCAAGCACACCGTGCGTTGGATTTATCGCCTCTACCCAGCCATTTTTTTCGATTTTGGCTTTGGCTAACAACAGGTATGGTTACCAAAGAATGGGCTGCAATCCATCGGAAACATCATGCAAAATGTGAAACAGTCGAGGATCCACACAGCCCGCAGATTCTGGGTATTCAGCCGGTGTTATGGACAGGCGTCTTCTTCTATGTAAAAGAATCCCGCAATGCTGAAACCATGATGCATTATGGGCACGGGACGCCTGATGACTGGCTTGAGCGTGTGATCTATACCCCACTAAATAAGCTAGGCGTGTTTATCATGCTGGGGATTAATCTCGTTTTGTTTGGTCCCTGGATAGGAGGTTTGATTTGGGTTATTCAAATGATCTGGATTCCCTTTTGGGCTGCCGGGGTGATTAATGGGATAGGCCACTATTGGGGATATCGAAACTTTGCTTGTTCTGATGCGTCGACAAATATTTTTCCTCTTGGCATTCTGATTGGCGGGGAAGAGTTGCACAATAACCATCACACGTTTGCTTCTTCGGCAAAGCTTTCCAACAAGTGGTATGAATTTGATATTGGTTGGTTTTATATCCGATTGCTTGAGATTGTTGGTCTAGCAAAAGTAAAAAAAATTGCTCCGACACCTCGCTTTCACCTGGCAAGGCCGACCATTGATCTTGATCTGTTACAGGCAGTAGTTACCCATCGGTATGACGTATTGGCAAAATATGTGAAGAGCTTGCACCATTTGGCATCTGAGGAATTTACGCAATTGAGCATCGATGCCAAAGAGGGGCGTTTGATGAAGCACTTGTTGGGCAGAGAAGAAAGCAGTCTCCCCATTGCACAGCATGCGAGACTGGCAGCCTTGCTAAGGCAGAGTGAGCGTCTGGCGCGGGTCTATGCCATGCGAAAAGATCTTGAAGCTTTATGGGGACGATCAACCGCTACACATGATCAGCTAGTTAAGCAGTTAGAGGATTGGATTACAAGTGCTGAGCAAAGTGGTATTAGGCAAATGGAAGAGTTTTCTTCAAGGCTAAGAACCTACGCCGTATAACATAAAGAGATAAAGAGAGAGAATTTCCGATAAAAAAAAGCCCGCCAAAAGCGGGCTTTTTTTTATCGATCAAGAATAAATAAGCAATATGAATAATCGAGTCTATAAGACTTATTTAAGCTTTACTTCTTTGTAAGCTACGTGCTTGCGCACCTTTGGATCATACTTAATAAACTCTAGCTTGCCTGGAGTTGTTTTTTTGTTTTTTGAGGTCGTGTAAAAGTGACCTGTGCCTGCTGTTGATTCCAATTTAATTTTTTCGCGTCCGCCTTTGGCCATGATTTTTCTCCTGATTAGGCGCGTTCGCCACGTTCACGTAACTCGGCGAGAATCACGTCGATGCCTTTTTTATCAATCGTACGTAAACCTGCGTTTGAAACACGCAAGCTGACAAAACGATTTTCAGCTTCAACCCAAAACCGACGATTATGTAGATTGGGTAGAAAGCGGCGTTTGGTTTTATTGTTAGCATGGGAAACGTTATTTCCCACCATTGGGGCTTTGCCCGTCACTTGGCATACGCGCGACATGTTTAGTGCTCCTGAATGCTGATTCTGCAAAGCTGGACAGTATACCAAATAATACGCTAGATGCCCACTCATTTTCAGATTAATCCGCGTTCGGCAAAGGAGAGCGGTGTGGTGCCCGATGCGACGACGAAATGATCGAGTACTTTAACCTCAATTAAAGCGAGTGCCTGCTTCAGTGTAGAAGTGAGTGCTATATCGGTCGACGATGGTTCAGTGACTCCGGAGGGATGGTTGTGCGCCAAGATGACGGCACCCGCATTATTGGCGAGTGCGCGTTTCACCACTTCACGAGGATATACGCTGGTCTGGGTTAGTGTTCCACGAAAAAGTTCTTCAGTGGAAATGAGGCGATTTTGTGCGTCAAGCCACAGGGCGACAAATACCTCGTGCTGTAACCCTCCCAAGGATAAACGCAACCAGTCACGCACCGCTTGAGGCGAGGTGAGTGCATCGCGCTCCTTGAGAGGATTGATGAGGGAGCGACGAGCTAATTCAAGCGCAGCACTGAGTTGGGCGGCCTTTGCCGGGCCAATGCCAGGCAGTTTGGCGAGACTCGCTGTACTCGCTGCTGCTAACTCGGCTAGCTCGCCATTGAATTGGGCTAATAAATCACGGGCTAGATCTACAGCGCTTTTCCCTCGGATACCCACGCGCAGAAAGATGGCGAGAAGTTCGGCATCAGAAAGCGCTGGCGCACCTTTTGCCAATAATCGTTCGCGCGGACGTTCAGCAACGGGCCAATCTCGTATGGCCATGGTTTACAATCCTTTATCAACGTCTAATTATGAATTGTAATGTCATGGGTGCTTTTGCGGGTAAGCGTATCGTGCTGGGAGTCACCGGAGGAATTGCAGCCTACAAGGCGGCTGAGCTTTCGCGGTTGTTGGTTAAGGCTGGCGCTACCGTTGACGTTGTACTCACGCAGGCAGGCAGTGAATTTGTTGGGGCCATGACATTTCAGTCACTGACAGGACGTCCTGTGTGGCAGTCCTTATGGGACGATCGCATGAGTAATGGCATGGCGCATATTGACCTGACGCGGGGTGCTGCTGCGGTGCTGATAGCTCCGGCAACGGCTAACGTTCTGGCTAAATTGGCGTACGGTGTTTGTGACGATTTGTTGTCTACCTTATGCTTGGCGCGCGATTGCCCTTTGCTTGTTGCTCCCGCAATGAATCGACAAATGTGGGAGAACCCGGCCACGCAACGGAATATGGTCTTGTTAAGGCACGATGGCGTAAAAATCCTTGGCCCCGCCACTGGGGATCAAGCCTGCGGCGAAGTAGGTGACGGCCGCATGCTTGAAGCGGAGGCAATTTTTGATGAACTTTACGCGTTTTTGCAGCCTAAGCTACTCGCAGGTAAGCGCGTTTTATTAACGGCGGGGCCGACATTTGAGCCGATTGATCCCGTGCGCGGATTAACGAATTCGAGCTCCGGGAAAATGGGATTCGCGCTTGCACAAGCGTGTGTTGAGGCAGGAGCAGAAGTGACGATGGTTGCTGGTCCAGTGATGCTTCCTACGCCACATAACGTAATGAGAATAGATGTGCAGACAAGTGCCCAGATGCGAGAGGCTGTATTAAAAAATTTACCGGGTCAGGATGTGTTTATTGGTGTTGCTGCTGTGGCGGATTATCGGCCAAAGACTGTGTCAGCAGAGAAAATCAAGAAAAATGGAAAGTCGCTGACCTTGCTGCTTGAGGCGACTGACGATATTCTTGGAGAAGTCGCTACGCGACTCGACGCACCACTGTGCGTTGGTTTTGCCGCGGAAAGTCAGCATCTGGAAACTTATGCGGAATCCAAGCGGAAGGCAAAAAAACTTGCGCTTGTTGTAGGAAACCTGGTGCAAGACGGACTGGGTGGAGAGACTAATCGAGTCACTCTGTTTGACGCAACGGGTGCTTATCCACTACCTCCCGCGAAAAAAATAATTGTGGCGCGTGGCATAGTTGCGCATCTGGCTTCTTTGATGGAGAAATGTGATGGGAAACCCTATGCCAACCATTGATTTGAAACTGTTGGACGCGCGGCTGAAAGAGGCTTCCGGCCATTACGCCCCGCATTATGCAACGCCGGGCTCAGCGGGAATTGATTTGCGTGCATGTATTGATGCAGCCATGAAAATTCATCCTGGAGAGACTATTCTGATCCCAACAGGCATTGCAATGCATATCGCTGATTCGACGCTGGCCGCCATGATTCTGCCCCGTTCAGGTCTGGGGCATAAGCACGGTATTGTGCTGGGGAATCTTGTGGGCTTAATTGATTCAGACTACCAGGGTGAGTTATTTGTTTCAACCTGGAATCGCGGTCATGAAACCTTCACGATTAATCCACTTGATCGTTTGGCGCAGTTGGTGATTGTGCCTGTTGTGCAAGTGAATTTTAATATTGTGGATGAGTTTGTGACCAGCGAGCGTGGAACTGGTGGGTTTGGTAGTACTGGCAAGGCGTAAAAAGCCTTATAAATCGTTATTCGCCGTATCGCCAGCGCCGACTTTCTGAAGTTAGCGTTGGCTTTTAGCTTAAGCCATGGCCTGAACCGCCCCGGATTTTGAGGAGGCTCCTTTTTCCAAGAGAATGGAGCCATGATGAACAAACTCA
>WOYI010559375.1_pt2 | contig 63072 bp, 55 predicted proteins | sample 6423411 | NCBI WGS metagenome assembly WOYI01 (sample SAMN13441803, study PRJNA592873) | oil field metagenome | biome: oil field; feature: oil-well bore; material: oil-contaminated soil; isolation source: oil-contaminated soil from oil-well borehole | place: Germany: Wietze | collected 2016-10-18 ... | reverse complement strand
CTCCGAGGGGTCAGTCTCGCGCAACAAGGCTGCGGATTTTGCCTCCGAGGGGTCAGTCTCGCGCAACAAGGCTGCAGCATTCGCCGGCGAGGGAGTATCGGCGCTGGCCGATCTTTCCAGGCAGGACTTCGTTCATACAGAGATATCTGACAGCGAGATAGGCGATGCCCCGGAGTATGATTACAATGCCACAATACTGGATGATCTTGTTGACGGGTTTGACCTGAAGAAGGCTGTGATTTATTCGGCTTTGCTCGACAGAAAAGAGTACAAGTATTGATAATTAGATAATTACAAAATCGTTTCTTTTTGTTTTTATTAAAAATTTATTATATTTGTTCTTTGAAGAGTTCCGGTAGTGCCGGGATTCTTCTTATTTTTTAACATATTACCAGAAATCATGTCGGAATTTATCTATGTAACAGAGGAGGGACTTCAGAGGATGAAGGAGGAACTTGATCTGCTCCGTAATGAAAGGCCGGCTATTGCGAGACTGATCTCAGAGGCACGTGACAAGGGCGATCTTACAGAGAATGCTGAATACTCTGCTGCCAAGGAAGCTCAGGGGATGCTTGAGATGAAGATAGCCCGCCTTGAAGACCAGGTGGCCAGATCACGTATCATTGACAGCTCACGGATCAACACCAAGACGGTGCAGATCCTGAACAGAGTCAGAATCCGCAACAAAGCCAACGGAACAGTAATGGAGTACCAGCTTGTGCCCGAGACGGAGGCGAACCTCAAAGAGGGCAAGATAGCAGCCACTTCACCCATTGCCCAGGGCATCATGGGGAAAAAGGTGGGTGATGTCGTGCAGGTAAAAGTGCCTGCAGGTATCATTCCTTTTGAGATAGAAGAGATATCAATCTGAAAAACCAGGCAATAAGATGGCATCGATTTTTACACGGATCATCAACGGCGAGATACCATGCTACAGAATTGCCGAGGATGAACGCTTCATCGCCTTTCTTGATGTCAGGCCGCTGAAGCCAGGTCATACTCTTGTTGTACCCAAGACTGAGGTAGACTATATATTTGATCTGGACCCGGAGACTCTTGCCGGTCTGACGCTCTTCGCACAGAAGGTAGCCGTGGCAATGAAGGAGGTGATAGAGTGCAACCGGATAGGAGTGGCAGTACTCGGTCTGGAGGTGCCTCATGCCCATGTGCACCTGGTTCCCATAACAGAGGAGAGCGATCTTCGTTTCAGCAACCCGCGTGTCTCTCTCTCGCCGGAGGAGAATGAGCGGCTTGCCAGGGCCATTGGAGAGAAAGTGAGACTCTAGAGAAACCGGTTCAATTAGATAAAAAAAGCCCCTGTCATAACGATGGGGGCTTTTTTAATACTATCAGAAGAAATTACTTCTTGCCAGGACAGCAGGGAGCAGCAGTGCTTTCACCCTTGCCTGCAGGAACTACCTCAGCCTCCGTGCCGGCGCATCCTGCTGCCGAGGGGCACTTCGAGCAATCCTTGCCTGCAGCAGTGGTGGCGCAGTCGGCCTTTGCATCAGCTGCCTTGCTCTCTTTCTTGCAGGCATCTGCTGTTGAACCGCATATGTCACACTTGCTGTCGGTGTTTTTGTCGACAAAAGTACACTCTTTCTTCGTGTGCTTCTTCTCCTTATCGGAAGTCTGGGCGTAAACGCCCGCAGCCACAGCCATCAGCGTGATGAGTATCAGGCTGCCGATCATCCATTTCTTCATAACTGTCGTTAATTGGTTTGAAAAGTAAGAGCCGAAAAGTAGTAAAATTTCTGCCTGTAGACAATATTTATTGCATTTATCATATCTTTGATATGTTTCTCGCTGTGGAGTGTTTCAATTAAAAGATATTGGCGACGACTTTCTGAGTCTGTTCCTGCCGAGGCTATGCCTCGGCTGCAGAGCTCCACTGGTCAGGGGTGAGCAGGTTCTCTGCACCGGGTGCCTGCTTTCGATGGCGATGACCGGATTTCATCTGCAGCGGGGTAACATGCTCGAGCAGGCATTCTGGGGCAGGTGTCACGTTGAGCGTGCGGCAGCCTTCTCGGTCTATAACCGTGGGAGCCGCATCCGGAAGATGATACATGCCCTGAAATATGAGGGCAGGACGGATATAGGGAGGTGTCTGGGAGAACTCTACGGGTCGATCCTTGCTGAGAGCAGTTTCATGGAGGGCATAGAGATGATCATCCCCGTGCCTTTGCACAGGAGCAGGCAGCGGAGCAGGGGCTACAACCAGAGTGAATGTATTGCCACCGGTCTGGCGGCGGCAACAGGGGTGCCCTCAAGAAGAGACCTGCTAATCCGCATCTCTCAGTCGGGCTCGCAAACAAAGCACGGGAGGTACGGCAGGTGGGAGAATGTGCAGGGGCTTTTCCGTGCGGCTAAACCACATGAGACGGAAGGCAGGCACCTGCTGCTGGTTGATGATGTCATCACTACTGGTTCTACCGTTGAGGCATGCGTCAACGCACTGCATGAGGCAGGCAATGTGAAGGTCAGCGTTGTGGCCCTGGCAGTAGCACAGAAGCTCACCCTTTGAGGCGGTCGCCGTTTTTCTTAATGTAGTCGCCCCAGTTCCGGTACTCCCTGGCTGCTGCCGGCTTGCTGCTGTGGTAGAAGTGACAGAGGGCAGCACCCAGGGCGTCGGTGGCGTCAAGTACCATCTTCTCGCTGTGGAATGAAAGTATGGTGCTGAGCATGGCTGACACCTGCTCCTTGCTCGCCTGGCCCCGGCCCGTTATTGACATCTTGATCATCCTCGGGGCGTACTCAAAGACAGGGAGATCACGGTACAGCGCTGCAGCAATGGCCGCACCCTGTGCCCTGCCAAGCTTCAGCATGCTCTGCACGTTCTTGCCGTAGAAGGGTGCCTCAATGGCGAACTCGTCAGGATGATACTGGTCAATAAGCTTCAGTGTCTCCTCAAAGATGTGACGTATCTTCCTGAAGTGATCCTCCTTCTTGCGCAGGTCAATGATACCCAGCGTGATGAGAGAGGGTGTCCTGCCGGTCACGCGTATCAGGCCGTAGCCTGTGACGGTGGTACCGGGGTCTATGCCCAGGATGAGCTTTTCGTTCTCAGCTTTGTTCACTTGAGGAACAGGTGCTGTGGATCACGAAAGAGTTCCTTAGGAAGCTGGTCGCCTTCTGAATAGATGCGCCTGCGGGTGAAGGGAACGGCTGTCTCTGCCTTCCTGCCCTCAAGAAATGCTATGGCGGCAGCCAGTGACGCCTCCTCAGGGTCACCGAAGTCACGGGTGATGTCATCAGCGGCTTTTATATCAGGCATCATGCCGTCATAGAAGCGGCCCTCACCCAATGAATTAAGATATTCAAAGGTGATGGGGAAGAAGACATATTCATAATCAGGATTGGGATTCGTCTGTGAAGGGAAGGGGAACCCGAATCCGTCCATCCCTGCCGGCTTGCCGTGTGTAGTGTCCCCCACCAGGGTGACCGTGACATAGGGCTTAAGGCTGTTGATTACAACCTCGCTGGCGGATGCCGAGCTTCTGGTAGTTATGAATACTACGCGGTCGAGACCGAGAGGGCTGTTCGTTCTGACAAAGTTGTAGTTCTGGTCCCAGGTAGGTCCGATGAGGTCATTGTATTTGAGAGTATAGCATAGTTTGGTAGTGTCAGCAGCCTCCATCACCAGGCTGGAAAGCTGCTCGGCTATGCTCATGAAGCCCCCGGTGTTATAGCGCAGGTCAATGATGAGGTCGGTGATGCCGGCGGATTTGAAATCGGCAAAGACGTTGTTAAGCTCCTGCTCTGAAGGTTCTATAAATGTGTCGAACGCAAAGTAACCGGTCTTTCCGCTTGCCAGGTCAAGGATCTTTGGCGACGATACCGAGTTGATGGTGAAAGTGGCCTTGGTAGAGCTGTATGTCACCTGAGTACCGTCCGGTCTTTCAAAGGTAAAACTGTTTGTCACCCCTGCCGTTGACGGGCCCATGAGCGCAGTGTAGGCTGCATCGTCTCCGGAGATGAAGATTGGTGCAACGGGTGTGCCGTTGACTGCCTTCACTATCCAACCCCGGCGAACTCCTCCGGGCCAGAGGTCTGACCCGGTATAAAGGCTCACCACCCTGACGTTGTTTTCACTATCGAGTGCCATCCGTATGCCATGGCCTACAAATGTACCTTCCCTCATTGCAAGGTACTCCTCCCAGCTCATGACAAAACTCCACCTGTCCCTTGGCTTGTAAGTGATTGCGTCAAGTATCTCCTCCGGCCCGGGGTAGTCGGTCACCTTGACCGTGGGGATGTAGTTATACCACAGGTAGACGGTCTTCATAAGGTCGTAGAGGCCGTCGCGGGCCCTCTCCTCCATGGTGTATTCATCAACGGGATCGGGAGGGTCTTCTGTGCATCCCGCAAGGAGTGGAAGTATAAGCGCTGTGAAAAGAAGTATCTTTTTCATATTGAGAATCGGTTTACGGACAAAAGTAACAAAAAATATGCCCTATTGTGTCTCTTTGCATCAGTTCCGGTGCATAGGAGAGCCTCAGGCAGGTGATGGTCAGGACTTATCGTTCTGTTTTTCTTCCGCTGTTCTGGTACATGACGCTGGTGATGATCAGAAGAAGGCCGGCTATAGTGGTATAATAGATGGGTTCGTCGATGATGAAATGCAGGAGTATCAGCGAGATGAAAGGTGCGAAATAGACCAGGTTGCTGATTTTGTCGGTAGTCTCCGCCAGCCTTAGGGCAGTAAGCCACATCCAGAAGGTGATACCCATCTCAAAGAGACCGCACCAGGCTGATGCCGCCACCCCTTTCAGGCTCAGTGTCTCGCTGAAGGAGCCTGTTGCAAGCATAATGAGCACCATGTAAACGGTTCCAAACAGGAAGTTGGTAAAGAGTTTTACCGACTCATCACGGCGGTCGCGCACATTAAGGATAAAATAGAGGGCCCAGAGGACGCTGCTTGCCAGTGCCAGCAGCACTCCCGCGGTATCTGATCTGCCGGGTTGCAGGGGTGCGCCCTGTGACGATATGATATAAACCCCGGCAAGGCTTATGAACAGGGCTGCAAAGCTGCGCGCCGGAATGCGCTGGTGCAGCAGAGGGATAGAGAGGAAGACCAGGATGATGGGCCAGATCATGTTTATGGGCTGTGCCACCTGTCCCGGCAGCCTGCTGTAGGCCGTCAGCAGTATCAGGTAATATGCAACGGGAACGATAAGTCCGAGAAGAGCTGACCAGAGCAGGTCCCTGCCGGTCATGCACCACAGCTGCTTCAGCTTCCCGGAGGCGGCGACAATGACGAAGAGCACCAGCAGTGACACCAGGGAGGTAATCGAAAGCATAGTCACTATGCTCAGCTCTGACAGTGCTATCTTGAAGGCTGTGGGTATGGTTCCCCACATGATTACTGAAAGAACGGCATACAGATATGCCCGGGAGCTCTTTTTCATATGTGTCAGCTTATCAGCTCAAAGCCCGTATAGGGGAGAAGCACCTCGGGTATCCTGATGCCATCGGGGGTCTGGTTGTTCTCGAGCAGGGCGGCGACGATACGTGGCAGTGCCAGGGCACTGCCGTTGAGGGTGTGGCAGAGGGTGGTCTGTTTCGCTCCCTTCTCCCTGAAGCGGCAGCGTAGCCTGTTGGCCTGAAAAGCTTCAAAGTTGGAAGTTGAGCTCACCTCAAGCCAGCGCTGCTGTGCTGCGGAGAAGACCTCGAAATCATAAGTCATGGCCGAGGTGAACGAGATGTCGCCACCGCAGAGTCTCATAATACGATATGGCAGCCCGAGCTTCACCAGGAGGCCCTCAACATGCGTCACCATCTCCTCAAGGGTCTCGTAGGAGCTGTCGGGATGAGCTATCTGTACTATCTCCACCTTATCGAACTGGTGTAACCTGTTCAGCCCCCGGACATGAGCGCCCCATGACCCGGCCTCACGGCGGAAGCAGGGTGTGTAGCCTATGTTGCGTATCGGAAGGTCGGAAGCATCAAGGATAACATCACGGTAGATATTGGTGATGGGCACCTCGGCCGTGGGTATCAGGTAGAGATTGTCAGCGCCGACGTGATACATCTGCCCCTCCTTGTCAGGCAGCTGCCCGGTGCCGAATCCCGAGTCCTCATTCACCACGATGGGCGGTTCTATCTCGCGGTAGCCGGCCTTCTCTCCCTCATCAAGGAAGAAATTGACCAGGGCACGCTGCAGCCTGGCACCCCTGCCCTTGTATACAGGGAAGCCTGCGCCGGTGATCTTGATGCCAAGGTCAAAGTCAATGATGTCATATCTCTTTATCAGATCCCAGTGGGGGACAGCTCCCTCATGCAGCACCGGGACGGTTCCTCCGCTGCGAACCATGACATTGTCTTCCGCACTTTTCCCGGCTGCCACCAGTGGATGGGGCAGGTTGGGGAGCTGTATCAGCTCATCCTGCATCGCACGGCTAACACCATCAAGGGTCTCCGAGAGCTGCTTCTGCCTCTCCTTCAGCGTTCCGATGCCACTCTTTGCAGTCTCAGCCTCAGCCTTCCTTCCCTCCTTTATCATCTGGCCTATCTCTCTTGAAAGGTTGTTAAGCTCAGCCTGCACGGCGTCGTTTTCTGCCTGCAGCTCGCGCCGGCGACGGTCAAGGTCAAGTACCGCGGCGACGATGCCGGCAGCATCAAAATTCTTTACCTTCAGCCTTTCAACAACTGAATCCGGTTGTTCCCTGATAAGGTTAATTGTAAGCATATCAACTCTTCTGTTTATGTGAGGGAGGGACAAATTTAAAAGAAAAACTCCTGAAAATATGCGCCAGTGCGTATATTTTCAGGAGTCTTTCTCTTGCTATGACTCTCTCTTACTCTTCTGCCGGTTTTACCGAGACATAAGATTTATTGTCACGCTTCTTCCGGAATTCCACCTTACCGTCGATCAGGGCAAAGAGAGTGTGGTCTCTGCCGATGCCAACGTTCTCACCGGCATTGTGCCTCGTGCCGCGCTGCCGCACGATTATACTTCCTGCCTTGACTTCCTGTCCTCCGAAGAGCTTGACACCAAGCCTTTTGCTTTCTGAATCGCGGCCGTTGCGTGAACTGCCTACACCTTTCTTGTGTGCCATATCCTGATGTTTTTACTGTTTGTCGTTTATTCCTTCTCCTTTTTGCCGGCGCTGTTAGCCGGAGCTTTCTTCACTGCCGGAGCCTTCTTCACTGCCGGAGCCTTCTTCACTGCCGGAGCTTTCTTCACTGCCGGAGCCTTCTTTTCTGCGGCGGGGGCCTTCTTCTCTGCAGTCTCCTTTTTTGCAGCCGGCTTCTTTGCAGGAGCCTTCTTTACCTCGCTCTTTGCTTCAGCTTTCACCTCTTCCTTTACCTCGCTCTTTGCTTCAGCTTTCATCTCTTCGGCGACGGGGGCTTCAGCCTCCTTCTTCTCAGCCTTCGGAGCAGCCTGCTTCTTCGTTCCTGACGGAGCTCCGATCCTCAGTATCTCCACCTCGGTGAAATCCTGCCGGTGCCCGTTTCTTTTCTGGTAGCCTTTTCTCCTCTTCTTCTTGAAGATGATAACCTTGTCACCCCTGGGGTGAGCAAGGACCCTGCCCTCCACAACGGTGTTGTCAATAACCGGCGCACCAATGGTAACAGCTCCGTCGCTGTCAAGCAAAAGGACCTTTTCAAATTCAATATTATCACCTTCATCTGCCTCAAGACGGTGAACGAAGATCTTCCTTCCCTCTTCTACCTTGAACTGCTGACCGGCAATTTCAACGATTGCATACATTTTCAATCTATCTTATGTTACTCCGTGAGGCGGACATGCTCCTCTGTGCATGACACTTCTGCGGGCCCCGCCGGATCTCTCTTTTTCGGACTGCAAAGATATAAAAATTAACTAATGTGCAAACCGGGGCGATTAATTTATCACCACCAGACTGTGGATAAAAAAATGACAGCCCGGGCTGATAAAGAATCATATTATAATATATTTGTCATAACGGCCTGTCAGGCAGAAAATCTGGTAAACTATGCAGAACAAGCTTATTCGTCTGAAGGTCATAGGCATCTCTTACAGTCAGACACAGTCGGGAGCCTATGCACTTATATTGGCGGAAGAGAACGGTGAGAGGCGGATACCGATCATCATAGGAGGGTTTGAGGCTCAGGCAATAGTCATAAAGCTTGAGAACCTGGAGCCGCCGAGGCCCCTGACGCATGATCTGTTCAGGAGTTTTGCCCTGGCATGTGGCGTCACCGTGGAGCAGGTGCTCATCAACAAGCTCCGCGAGGGAATCTTCTATTCGGAGATTGTCTGCACTGACGGCGAAAGGCGGTTCAGCATTGACTCGCGAACATCCGATGCCGTGGCGCTGGCGCTGAGGTTTGAATGCCCCATATTCATTGAACCGCAGATACTCAACGAGGCAGGAATAGTTATGAGCGCCACCAGCGAGGAGGAGGAGAAGATGAAAGCGGGCGGGAAGGCGGCCAGACAGAGCCCTGCACCCCCTAACGAATACAGTGAATTCACTGTCGAAGAGCTCAGGGGCATGCTTACCGAAGCCGTCAGCCGCGAGGACTATGAACAGGCAGCAGCTATACGTGATGAGCTTACCAGGAGGAAGGAGAAGGAGTAGTAGTTCATGCAACAATATCTTAACCTGCTGAGCCATGTCATGACACATGGCATCAAGAAGAGAGACCGCACCGGCACCGGTACACTGAGTACCTTCGGATACCAGATGCGATTTGACCTCTCGGAGCGGTTTCCGCTGATGACAACCAAGAAACTGCACCTGAAGTCGATCATCCATGAGCTGCTGTGGTTCCTCAGTGGCAGCACAAACGTCGGTTACCTGCAGGAGAACGGGGTGAGAATCTGGAACGAGTGGGCTGACGCGGACGGCAACCTGGGCCCTGTATATGGCTCTCAGTGGCGCTCATGGCCAGTAGCCGGAGGGGGAACCATTGACCAGATAAGTGCCGTAGTCATCTCCCTGAAGGAAAATCCCGATTCGCGCAGGCACATCGTCTCTGCATGGAACGTGGGGGAGCTGGAGAAGATGGCCCTGCCGCCATGTCATATCCTGTTCCAGTTCTATGTCGCCGGTGACAGGCTCTCATGCCAGCTCTACCAGCGCAGCGCCGACATCTTCCTCGGAGTGCCTTTCAATATCGCCTCCTACTCGCTGCTGACGATGATGATGGCACAGGTGACGGGGTACAGGCCCGGCGAATTCATCCACACCCTGGGTGATGCACATATATACCTCAACCATACTGACCAGGTCAGGCTGCAGCTGACACGTGAGCCCCGTCCTCTTCCGGTGATGACTCTTAAGAGCGGGGTGAGGGATATACTCTCATTCAGATATGAAGATTTCACCCTCACGGGCTATGATCCCCACCCTGCCATTAAAGGCGAAATATCCGTATGAGATGATCACGATAATAGTTGCTGTTGACCGTAATTACGGTATAGGATACAATAACAACCTGCTGGCTCACATCCCCGGTGACCTTCAGAGATTCAAGCAGATCACCATGGGCCACTGCCTCATAATGGGCAAGAAGACATGGGAGTCGCTTCCCCTCAGACCCCTGCCGGGGAGGCAGAACATCGTACTCACAGACAATGAGCTTGACTGTTTCGACTGCGCCCTCACGGCACGTTCGATAGATGAGGCCCTTGGCTTCTGTGAGCCGGGAAAAGAGATCTTCATCATGGGCGGAGGATCAGTTTACAGGCAGTTCATGCCGCTCGCTGACAGGCTGATGGTGACACATATTGACAGGGAGTTCATCGCAGATACCTTCTTCCCGGCTATTGATCCCGGCGAGTGGTATCTGTCAGAGAAAGAAGATTATATTGCGGAAGATACTGAGGCCCTCAGCTTCACATACGCCACTTACCTGCGGCTGATGTAACTTTTTTTTCATCCGGACGTTAAACCCTGAGTGTCTGTTATCATCTCATCAAAACAGACACCCGATTAACAATTAAAAATTCCGGTTATGAAAAGAAAGTCAATTATCCTGATTATTATCCTGGCGGGAATCATGGTTTCTTCATGTCAGAAATCTGAGCCGCTGGAGGCCGTCAGCATTGAGGCAGCTGATGATGCTGCCCTCTCCGAGGCCCTTTTTGATGATGCCTTTGCATCACTTGAAATAGCCACCCTCGTGGCTGAGACAGCGACCAAGTCAGCAACCGTGCTCGACAGCTGTCCTTTAATAACTGTAACCTCCCCCAGCCAGGATTTCTGGCCGCGCAACATCGTAATAGACTATGGTACAGACTGTACGGGATTGAATGATGTGATTCGCAGCGGTAAGATCATTGTCACGCTCTCTGCCCCGCGACGTGAGGTCGGTTCGGTGAGATCTCTCACCTTTGAGGAGTACGCTGTCAACGGTGCCATGGTTGAAGGAACCATGGCAGTAACAAACCTCGGTGCGAACAGCAATCAGAACGCAGTCTTCTCGGTGGCTCTCTCCGGAGGCAAGATCACCTTTGCCGATCAGAAGACCATCACGCGTGAGTTTGTGCGTGAGAGAGAATACATTGCAGGTTATGAGACCTGGAATCCGTGGGACGACAGGTGCCTTATCACCGGTGTGGCTACTGGCACCAATCTTGACGGACAGGTATATACCCACACTATTACCAGCGCTTTGGAGTGGTATGCTGCCTGCAGGTTTCTGGTGGGAGGCTCGGTTACCTTCAGCATTGAAGGGGTAGAACCGTTCGTGCTTGACTACGGCGCCGGTGAGTGTGACGCCTACGCAACGCTCTCAAGGGGTGATGACACACGCGAGATAACCCTCCGTTTCAGGCATCCCAAGTATAATTTTTCATTGTAAGATCACAGGTGGCCCGGAAGGGCCTTGCGGAAAGTCATTTATCCCGCCTTGCCTCCGGGCTGACGGGATAAATTTTTTTATGATGCCTTCAATACCTGCATGTCGACCCTCTCCAGCTTCCGTGCGGCATAGTCGGGGTTGACGGTGAACTCCTTCACATCACCTGAGGGGAGTTCGAACATGGCGTCGATCATGATGGCCTCACATATCGCACGCAGGCCCCTGGCGCCTAGTTTGAATTCAACCGCCTTGTCGACAATATAATCAAGTGCCTCGGTGGTGAAGGTCAGCTCAATGCCGTCCATAGCCAGCAGCTTGATATACTGTTTGGTGATCGAATTCTTCGGTTCAGTCAGGATGGCTCTCAGTGCCTTGCGGTCAAGGGGTGAGAGGTGCGTCAATACCGGCAGCCTGCCGATTATTTCCGGAATGAGGCCGTAAGCCCGCAGATCCTGCGGCGCAATGTATTTCAACAGATCGTCCTTGTCATAGTGATCACGACTGCGGCTGGCGTTATAACCGACAACAGCGGTATTGAGCCTGTGGGCAATCTTCTTCTCAATACCCTCAAAAGCTCCTCCGCAAATGAAAAGTATGTTTTTGGTGTCGACAGGTATCATCTTCTGCTCGGGATGCTTCCTGCCTCCCTGGGGCGGCACATTGACCACCGAGCCCTCAAGCAGCTTAAGCAGTCCCTGCTGTACACCCTCGCCCGACACATCGCGCGTTATGGAGGGATTGTCACCCTTGCGGGCTATCTTGTCAAGCTCATCAATAAAGACGATACCCTTCTCCGCGGCCTTGACGTCGTAATCGGCACTCTGCAATAGCCTTGTCAGCAGGCTCTCAATATCCTCCCCCACGTATCCGGCCTCGGTAAGCACGGTGGCATCAACGATGGTGAAGGGGACATGCAGCATGCGGGCTATGGTCCGTGCCAGCAGCGTCTTGCCGGTACCGGTCTCTCCCACAAGGATGATGTTTGACTTTTCGATCTCCACATCATCGTTTTCGTGCTTCTGCATCAGCCTCTTGTAATGGTTGTAGACAGCTACGGAAAGGATCTTCTTCGCCCTGTCCTGCCCTATAACATACTGGTCCAGAAAACTCTTGATCTCACCGGGTTTGCGAAGCTTGATACTGTCGAGGCTGAAGTTCGACTTATTTCCCATCTCTTCCTGAAGGATGTTGTGAGCCTGCTCAATACAGTTGTCACAGATATGGCCTTCAAGACCTGCAATGAGAAGGTTTGCCTCTTTCTTTGTGCGTCCGCAGAATGAACATTTATCCATCAGTGCCGCGTTACCTGGTAGTCTTTGTGAGCACCTCGTCTATCATGCCGTACTCTTTTGCTTCTGTGGCCGTCATCCAGTGGTCACGGTCAGCATCCTTCTCTACCTGCTCAAGTTTCTGGCCTGTATGCAGGGCTATGACTTCGTAAAGTTCCCTTTTGATTTTCAGGATCTCCCTTACAACGATCTCTATATCAGAGGCCTGGCCCTCGGCGCCTCCCATTGGCTGGTGAATCATGATGCGCGAGTGCTTGAGGGCGGATCTCTTGCCCCTGGCGCCTGCAGTGAGCAGGACAGCCCCCATGGAGGCAGCCATGCCTGTGCAGATGGTGGCTATGTCGGCCGAGATGTACTGCATTGTGTCATAGATACCCATTCCTGCATGGACTGCTCCGCCGGGGGTGTTAAGATAGATCTGGATATCCTTTGTGGGATCCGATGAATCAAGGTAGAGCAACTGCGCCTGGATGATGTTAGCCACATAGTCATCTATAGGCAGACCGAGGAAAATTATCCGGTCCATCATCAGGCGGGAAAAGACATCCATGGATGCCACATTCAGCTGGCGCTCCTCTATGATCGTCGGAGAGATGTAGCCGTTGCTGGCTGAGATGTATTGCTGCATGGTGAGGCTGCTGATGCCGAAACGGGAAGCAGCATATTTACTGAAATCTTTGATATCTGACATGATTTATGAATTGGTTTAAGTTGCAAATATACGAAATTATAGTGCTGAAGGTTTCATTTTGCCTCGAAGAGCTTGTTGAACTCCTCGGCCGAGACCTTCCTGTCGTCTACCTTCATGGAGTCGATAACGATGTCCAGTACCCGAGTGTCCAGCACCTTTTCGGCCAGGCGGCGGGCTTCATCCTCCTTGCGCAGCATGTCTTTGGCAAATGATGTAACCTGTTCATCGGTTGCATAATAGAGACCATACTGTGAGAACTGTGCCCTGGTGAACTCCTTGGCCTCCGCCAGTATCTCCTCGTCCGTGATCTTCAGGTCATTCTCCTTTGCAATGCGGTTTTTTATCAGCTGCCAGCGGAGGTCATCACGGAAATGACCGTAGTCCTTCTCAATATCCTCTGCGGTGGTTTTCTCATTGGCTCTTACCAGCCATTTCTTGAGAAACTCATCGGGAAGGTCGAATTCGGTCTTCTTCAGTATTGTATCACGGGCATCCGTTCTGAGCTTGAATTCAGTTTCACGGCTGAAGTATCCTCTTATCTCATCGGTAACCCTGGCCTCGAACTCCGCAGCGCTGGCAACGGCGCCTTCACCGTAGACTTTATCCCAGAGATTCTGGTCATTTTCGGCCGGCCTGAAGCGCGACACCTCCCTGACGGAGAAGGTGAAATCACCGCTGATATCCTTTGCCTCATCCTTTTGGATCTTGAGCAGCCCGGCAATCTCGTAGTCGTTGGGCAGGGCTTCGCGAATGCTGAAGGTGATGTTGTCACCGGCCGCCTTGCCCAGGAACTCCTTTTTGATGGACTCATCCTTTATCATCTCAACCGAGAGTGTGGCATCGTCATTTGTCAGGGTGCCGTCGGCCGATGTCACCGAACCCCTGAGCATATCCTTCTCCTCTGATATCTCAGATGTGACAAACTCTCCGTGGCGCCGTGCATAGTTGTCGACATAGTCGGCCACCATCTTTGCATCAGGTTCAATCAGGTAACGGGTGAGCTTGTTTTTTTCTGATAGCTCCAGCTCAAATGTAGGCGCCAGTCCCAGCTCGAAGGTGAAGGTGAACTCTTCGGAGTTCTCCGGGTCAAAGGTATGACCGTCGTCCTTTGGAATCGGGTCACCCAGGATATCCAGGTTTTCGCTCTTGATGAATTCGGAGAGACTCTCCGAGACGATGCTGTTTATCTCATCAACGAGAACGCCGGTGCCGTACATCTTCTTTATCAATGTCAGCGGGGCGTGGCCCGGCCGGAAGCCTTTGAGAGAGGCTGTCCTGCGGTATTCCCTGAGTTTCTTGTCGACCTTCTCCTGATAGTCGTCTTTGGTAATATCAATCCTGACCTGTGCATTCAGCTGATCAATGTTTTCTCTGGTGATATTCATATTATGTAAGTTTGCAATCCATTTAAAAAACCGCCTTTCTGTTCGCCTTTCGGCGGATCGACAGTGCGGTTCAGCATTCTGGTGCGGATGAAGGGACTCGAACCCCCACGCCCTGAGGCACAAGATCCTAAGTCTTGCTCGGCTACCAATTACGACACATCCGCAATTTGTGGCGCAAAATTAGTAAAATTTCCTGATTTCTGAAAGTGGGTATGGAATTTACCGCCTGAGTTCGAAATTCTTGCCAAGATAGACATCTCTTACCTGCTCATCATCAGCCAGCTGTGATGCCGTTCCCTGCTTGAGTATCTTCCCCTCGAAGAGGAGGTAGGCACGGTCAGTGATGGAGAGGGTCTCATGCACGTTGTGATCGGTGATCAGGATGCCTATGTTCTTGTCTTTCAGGTGTGAGACGATCATCTGTATGTCCTCCACGGCTATAGGGTCAACGCCGGCGAAGGGTTCATCGAGAAGGATGAAGTTGGGTTTGAGGGCCAGGGCGCGGGCTATCTCTGTACGCCGGCGCTCCCCGCCGGAGAGCTGGATGCCCAGGCTCTTGCGTATGCGGGTGAGGCCGAACTCCTCCAGGAGCGACTCCTGGCGTTCACGGCGCTCCTCACGGCTCATATCAGACAGCTCCATGACAGCCATCAGGTTGTCCTCGACACTCAGCTTCCTGAAGATGGAGGCCTCCTGGGCCAGGTAACCTATGCCCATCCGTGAACGCCTGTACATCGGGAAGCCGGTGATCTCTGTATTGTCAAGCCAGATCTTCCCGTTGTTGGGCCTGATGAGACCCACGATCATGTAGAAGGTGGTGGTCTTGCCGGCTCCGTTGGGGCCCAGAAGGCCTACTATCTCACCCTGTTCCACCGCTACCGAGACCTCGTTGACAACCGTACGGGTCTTGTATCGCTTAACAAGGTCTGTGGTGTGGAGTTTCATTTTTGTGTAAATATATATTTCATTGATCTGACGGACCCGGCACGAAATTCTTTGTTCAATTCACAATCTGTTCCCGTGCTCATGCCGGTCTCATGTTTTTTCACTATCTGCGGAGGCCTCATCTGCCGCCTCGGCCGCATCATCCTCGGCACGTTTCCTGATGACCCTCGCGGCAATAAAGATACTCACTTCATACAACAAGATCAAAGGGATTACCACTAGTATCAGGCTGAAGATGTCGGGTGGTGTGATCACTGCAGCCAGGATCAGCACGACGACAATCGAGTGTCTCCTGTACTTGCGCATGAACTCCGGGGTGACGACGCCTATACGGGCAAGGAAGAAGACCACGATCGGAAGCTCGAAGATGATGCCTGCCGACAGAGCCACAGAGGTGACCGACCCGATATAGGAGGTAATGTTTATCTGGTTGTCCACCAGGTCGCTGACCCGGTATGACCCGAGAAAGTTGATGGAAAGCGGAGTGATGATATAATATCCGAAGAGAATTCCCGTAAGGAATAGGAGTGAGGCTGTTGATACTGCCCCCCTTGCATACTTCCTCTCCTTCTCATAGAGGGCCGGTTTGAAGAATGACCAGAACTCCCGGAAGATGTAGGGGAAGGCCATGATCAGCCCGGCAACGATGGAGATGTTCAGGTGGGTGGTGAACTGCCCCGACAGCTTGATGTTTATCAGCTCTACGGGGTTCTGGTTGATGCAGAGTACCGGGGCGTTGACAGCATCGGCAAAGCTGCAGAGCAGCCTGTTGGTGATGAAGCCGGGACTGTTGGGAGCAAGTATGACCTTGTCAAAGAGGAAGTCCTTGAAGATAAATGCGACTACCCCACCGACAACAATGGCTCCGAGTGACTTAATGATATGCCACCTGAGCTCCTCGAGGTGCTGCAGAAAGGTCATCTCACCATCTGTTTTCTTGTTCTTGCTGTCTTTTGCGGCCATCAGAGAGGTCTCACAATAAAGCGTGTAAAGATGGCAAATCTAACGGATCAAAACAATACCCGCACTAAGCAGGGGAAAATGAGAAAAGAGAGCAGATATGAAAAATAATGTTGAAATGTTGGTTAAAATAGATTAAATTTGAGTTAAGGGTATCATACCGGTCTTATTATATTTTATAACTTGTTGTATGTTTAATATATGTTCAATTAAGGGGGAAGAGGGAGAAAACTATGTATGCTGATGCTTCCATTCACGATTATCTGAAGCGTTATTTCGGCTTTGACAACTTCAAAGGTAACCAGCAGCCGATCATCAGGAGCGTCCTTGACGGCAATGACACTTTTGTGCTCATGCCCACCGGTGGAGGGAAGTCGCTCTGCTATCAGCTGCCTGCTGTCATGATGGAGGGCACCGCGGTGGTGATATCACCGCTGATAGCCCTGATGAAGAACCAGGTTGATGCCATGCGCAACTTCAATACCACCGATGATGTGGCACACTTTCTCAACTCGTCGCTGAGCAAGACGGCTATCGCACAGGTAAGAAAGGATGTGGCACAGGGCCTCACCAAGCTTCTCTATGTGGCTCCGGAGTCACTCACCAAGGAGGAGAACATCGACTTCCTTAAGAGCGTGAAAGTATCTTTTTATGCTGTTGATGAGGCTCACTGCATATCAGAGTGGGGGCACGACTTCAGGCCTGAGTACAGGCGCATCCGCCCCATCATAGACACCATTTCCCGGGCACCAATCATTGCCCTCACCGCCACGGCCACCCCCAAGGTGCAGCATGATATACTGAAGAACCTCGGCATCAGCAATGCGGAGGTGTTCAAATCGTCGTTCAACAGGCCCAACCTCTATTATGAGGTCAAGCCCAAACAGGATGCCACCAGGGAGATAATACGCTATATAAAGAACAACCCCGGCAAGTCGGGTATCATCTACTGCCTCAGCCGCAAGAAGGTGGAAGAGCTGGCCGAGACCCTGAAGGTGAATGACATCAAGGCCCTGGCCTATCATGCCGGGATGGATTCTGTGACGCGTACCCGGAATCAGGACAGGTTCCTGATGGAGGATGTTGACGTGATAGTGGCAACCATCGCCTTCGGCATGGGCATAGACAAGCCTGATGTGAGATATGTCATTCACTTTGACATGCCCAAGAGCCTGGAGGGCTATTACCAGGAAACGGGTCGCGCAGGCCGCGACGGCGGAGAGGGGAGGTGCATATCCTATTACAGCTATGACGACATCGTCAAGCTTGAGAAGTTCATGCAGGGCAAGCCCATTGCCGAACAGGAGATAGGAAAGCAGCTGCTGCTTGAAACGGTATCGTATGCCGAGTCGTCAACCTGCCGCCGCCGCATACTTCTGCACTATTTCGGTGAGGAGTATGATCAGGACAACTGTGAGGCGTGTGATAACTGTCTCCATCCCAAGACGCAGTTTGAGGGACAGGATTATGTGGTGAGCATGCTTGAGACTGTGCTGGCAGTGAAGGAGAAACACAAGGCTGATCATATAGCCAAGATCCTTGCAGGAACGATGAACTCGGCAATAAAGTCGTATAAGCACCACAAGCTTGAGACCTTCGGCATAGACCAGGAGAAGGATGAGCGTTTCTGGAATATGGTGATCAGGCAGGCGCTTATCAACAAGCTGCTGACAAAGGATATTGAGAACTACGGGCTGCTTGGGCTGACGCCCAAAGGACACGAGTTCCTTGAGAAACCACAGCCCTTCATGCTGAATGAGGATCACGACTATACCGACTCCGATGATGAAGAGGCTTCTTTTGGAGCACGCACTGCGGCAGCAGATGAGGAGCTGCTTAGTATCCTCAAGGATCTGAGGAAGAAGATATCAAAACAGGCCAACCAGCCTCCGTACAACATATTCCAGGATCCCTCGCTGGAGGAGATGGCCATACAGTATCCGATAACCATCGAGGAGCTGCAGAATATCACCGGCATCGGAGCCGGCAAGGCACAGAGGTACGGCAGGGAGGTGGTGGAGGTTATCAAGAGCTATGTTGCGGAGAAGGAGATCATCAGGCCGCAGGATATGATAGTCAGGTCGGTGGTCAACAAGTCGGGACTAAAGGTCTACATCATCCAGAGCATCGACCGCAAGATGCCTTTCGAGGACATAGCCGATGCCAAGGGCATCGAGTACGATGATCTGCTGTCGGAGATAGAGGCTATCGTGAGTTCGGGTACCAAGCTCAGCATAGACTATTATATAAATGATGTGATTGACGACGATCGTCAGCAGGATATCTATTCCTATTTCATGGAGGAGGCTGAGAGCGGGTCGCTTGAGGAGGCCATCAGGGATCTTGCCGGGGAGTTTGAGGAGGAGGAGATAAGGCTGGTGCGTATCAAGGTGCTGGCGGAGGGGAACTAGGGCACTCGGCCGCTTGCGCCCGTCCCGATAGCCGGGAAACGTATCGGGGCGTTATAGTATTGCAGATCAGGTGAAATATGGGAATCCATACGTCGTAGACGTTATGGTATTGCAGATATGGGATGAGAGCCAACTATCTTGTCCCGAACCTTCGCGCCGGGGGGAACAGGCTGATCACTGCCACCGTCATAAACCAGAAGGGATAGATAATTTCAGAAAGCACGAACGGCACGAGCGGGATTCTTCCACCGCTCTTTTTAATATTCCGGGTGATGATCAGGTAGTCAGGCACTGTCCGTATGGCGTAGAGGGCCACCAACAGCGGAAGGTATTGTGATGATATTGCTGCACCCACTGCGGCGGCGGTGACGGCGGCGTTGCACGCCGCCGTGGCTGCGGCAAGGGTGAGGGTGGCAGGATCGCGGTAGTACCAGCCTTTGGAGGCCCAGCGGGCACGCTGACGTAACAGCGCCGCAGCCGTGACCGCGGCAGCGGTCTCCACCGCCGCCGCACTGCTGCCGGCGAAACCAACGGTGCCCCCGCCACGCCTGACGGCATGCAGCAGGAAGATATCATCGCCCGAGGGAAGGTCATCACGCATCTCGCCGGCGTGGCGGAGATATACCTCCTTTGCAAATGACATGTTGGCGGCATTGCACATCACAGGGTGACCCGCCAGTGCCGTCGCCTCCGTGACCGACTGCAACGCCGAGAACTCATAAACACCGAAACGCGACCAGAATCCCCGGCCAGCCCTTTGTACAACAGGAGCAAGCACCATGGATGGTTGGCTGCTGGCAGCAACTGAACCCTCCCCGTGTCCGGAGAAGATATGTGTAACCAGATTGCCATTCCGGCCTCCTTCGTACTCCGAGACATGTGCCCTGACCCACCCCGGACCTACAGTGCAGTCAGCATCGGTGGTAAGTATCAGCTCTCCCGCTGAGCGACTTACCCCCAGGCGGATAGCCCGCTTCTTTCCTGGAGAGGGGTTGAAGAGAAGCCGCATGCTGAAGCCTGACGGCTCCCTGTGCGCCTCCATGAACTCGCTGACCGCAACCGGCGTACGGTCGGTGGAGTTGTCATTGACGATAATAATCTCCAAAAGATCCCCGGGGTAATCCTGCCGCACCAGGCTATCAAGCAGGGTGGTTACGTTACGTTCCTCATTCCGCACGGCAACAACCACTGTAACCCTTATATAAGGTTCCGGCAAGGGAGTTGGGTACTCCTCATCACCAGGAGCGGCAATAGCCGAAGTAATCCCGGTGCGGTTTTCTGACAGCAGGCTGGCTTGCTCCTGCCCGCCGGGCGTGGAAACCGCTCCGGTAACCCCGGTAAGGCCCCCGTCATTAGGCATACCACCTTTTGAGTGGCAGCGGAGTATCAGCCACAGGTATAATATGCCTGCAAAATATATTATCACCGGTATTGTCAGCCACCACATATTATTTTCTTTTAAATTCCTGCTGGCTATCAGGGCAGGCCTACAGCCTTTTGCCGACTACTTCCAGCCGCCGTAGCCATTGGCGCAGGTCGCCGATTGAAGACTACTTCCAGCCGCCGTAGCCATTGGCACAGGTGGCCGACTGATCAATACTCATCCCACGCCTTTATCTCTATCTCTTTCTCGTCGAGGCTGCAGAAGGCATGGATAAAGGCTGATGCCAGGCGTGCATTGGTAATCAGCGGTATGTTGTAATCAATCGCACTGCGCCGGATCTGGTAGTCGTTGTTCAGCTCGGTGGCCGACAGATCCTTGGGGATGTTTATCACCAGGTCAACCACTCTCTGCCGTATCAGCTCAACGGTGTTGGGCGAATCCTTCTCATCAGGCCAGAACGCCACCTCGGCCTCCACATCCGCGTTGGCAAGAAACTGCTGTGTGCCGCGGGTGGCATAGAGCCTGTAACCCCGGTCTCGTAACAGCCGTGTAGCCTCCAGCAGGTCGGCTTTCGCCTTGGCCGGCCCCGAAGAGATCAGTACAGCCTTTTCGGGCATACGGTAACCCACTGAATACATCGCTTTCAGCAGCGCCTCGAAAAAGCTGTCGCCGATACAACCCACCTCACCGGTGGAGGCCATGTCAACGCCCAGCACGGGGTCGGCCCTGGCCAGTCGCGAGAAGCTGAACTGAGATGCCTTTACACCCACATAGTCAAGGTCGAATACCGACTTGTGGGGCTTATCCCAGTGCACTCCGAGCATCACCTTTGTGGCCAGCTCTATGAGATTTGTTTTCAGCACCTTTGATACAAAAGGCATGCTCCGGCTGGCGCGCAGGTTGCACTCAATGACCTTGATATCGTTCTCGCGCGCAAGGAACTGGATGTTGAACGGACCTGTGATGTTTAGCTCGCTGGCTATCTTTCTCGATATCCTTTTTATCCGTCTGACCGTCTCAAAGTAGATCTTCTGGGGAGGAAAGACAATGGTGGCGTCACCCGAATGGACACCTGCATACTCAACATGCTCGCTGATGGCGTAGGCAATGATCTCGCCACCCGAGGCAACAGCATCAATTTCTATCTCCTTGGCGTACTCGATGAACTCTGACACCACCACAGGGTGCTCCTTGGAGACACTGACAGCCAGCTCCAGGAAATGGACCAGCTCGGATCGGTTGGAGACGACGTTCATGGCTGCCCCGGAAAGCACATACGATGGGCGTATCAGCACCGGAAAACCTATCTCCTCAATAAAGCTGTCTATCTCATCAAAGGTGCGTAGCTCCTTCCACCGGGGCTGGTCTACTTCCAGCATGTCACACATTGATGAAAACTTGTGCCTGTCCTCCGCCCTGTCAATCGACTCCGGGGGTGTGCCGAGAATAGGCACTCCCTGCCGGTGCAGCCGCATAGCCAGGTTGTTGGGTATCTGCCCGCCCATGGACAGTATCACCCCCCGCGGGGTCTCGAGGTCTATGATATCCATCACCCGCTCAAAAGACAGCTCGTCGAAATAGAGGCGGTCGCACATGTCATAGTCGGTGCTGACGGTCTCGGGATTATAGTTGATCATCACACCGCGCAGTCCCGCGCGCCTTATAGTGTTGATGGCATTGACCGAACACCAGTCGAACTCGACGCTTGATCCTATACGGTATGCTCCCGACCCAAGCACTATCACTGACCGTTTGTCGTTCTCATACCATATGTCGTGCTCAATACCGCTGTAGGTGAGGTAGAGGTAGTTGGTCACTGCCGGGTACTCGGCGGCCAGGGTGTCTATCTGCTTGACATAGGGCACGATACCTTTGCTCTTGCGGTGGCGGCGCACGCTCAGCATAGCATCACTGATAGTGCGGTTATCAGGCCTCATGACATGCCTCGCAATCTGGAAATCGCTGAAGCCGTTTATTTTGGCATGAAGGAGCAACCTGTCAGGCAGGCTCTCCAGGGAGTCATATGCTTCAAGCTGTTTCCTGATGTTGCTTATGTTCTGAAGCTTGTAGAGAAACCAGCGGTCGATCTTCGTAAGCTCATATATTCTGTCCACATCAAACCCCTGCTCAAGTGCTCCGGCAATGGAGAAGATACGCATGTCAGTGGGTTCAGATAGCTCCTTCTCAATATCGCTGAAGCTGACATTTCGGTTGCTGACAAAACCGTGCATACCCAGTCCTGTCATACGCAGACCTTTTTGTATCGCCTCCTCGAAGGTACGTCCTATGGCCATGATCTCACCCACGCTCTTCATGCTGCTGCCTATCTCGTGGGCCACACCCTGGAACTTATTCAGGTCCCAGCGCGGGATCTTGCATACAATATAGTCGAGGGCCGGCTCAAAACATGCCGTGGTCGTCTTCGTGACAGAGTTCTTCAGCTGGTGCAGGCCGTAACCCAGAGCCAGCTTCGCTGCCACAAACGCCAGGGGATAGCCCGTCGCCTTGGATGCCAGTGCGCTGGAGCGCGAGAGACGGGCGTTGACCTCAATGACACGGTAGTCTTCGGAGTTAGGATCGAGAGCGTATTGCACGTTGCATTCGCCGATGATGCCCACGTGCCGTATGATCTTTATGGAGAGCTCCCTGAGCTTGTGATACTCGCTGTTGGTGAGCGTCTGCGAGGGAGCCACCACGATGCTCTCGCCGGTGTGTATCCCCAGCGGGTCGAAGTTCTCCATGTTGCAGACGGTGATGCAGTTGTCATACCGGTCACGCACCACCTCATACTCAACCTCCTTCCATCCCTTGAGAGACTCCTCAACCAGTATCTGCCCCGAATAGGCAAAAGCGCGTGCGGCCATGCTCCCGAGTTCGTCACTGTCTGAGCAGAAACCGCTGCCCTGTCCGCCAAGGGTGTATGCCGCACGTATGATGACAGGGAAACCCAGCCTGCCGGCAGCATCAAGGGCGTCGCCGACAGTGGTTACCGCAATGCTGCGCGGTGTCCTGACATTTATCTCATCAAGTTTCCTGACGAAGAGCTCGCGGTCCTCAGTGTTCATGATCGCCTCAACAGGAGTGCCGAGTACCTTCACACCGTGCTTTTCCAGAACACCGCTGCGAAACAGGGCAGTGCCGCAGTTGAGAGCCGTCTGTCCGCCGAACGACAACAGTATGCCGTCAGGCTTCTCCCGCTCAATGACACGTTCGACAAATTTGGGAGTGACAGGCAGAAAATAAATCTTGTCAGCAATCTTTTCCGAGGTCTGGACGGTGGCAATGTTCGGGTTGATGAGCGCCGTGAAAATTCCTTCCTCACGCAGGGCCTTCAGCGCCTGTGACCCGGAGTAGTCGAATTCACCTGCCTCACCTATCTTGAGAGCCCCTGAGCCCAGCAGCAGCACCTTTCTTATCTCTTCTTTCATTATGCCCGTTTGGCAGTAAAAATACAACTTTTTGCAGCTTGAATAGTTGCAATTAAGAAAAATGTATAAATTTGCATCATAAATGAATAAATATTCAGCATGAAGAGAGAACAAAGGCTGCTTCTCATTGAGAGACTGGTAGGAGAGAATGCCATCACCTCACAGGAGGAGCTGCTCATGCTTATGGAGGGCACAGGGATGAAGTGTACGCAGGCGACACTCTCCCGCGATCTGAGGCAGATGGGCATAAGCAGGGGCTTCGACGGCAGGGGGGGATATCGTTACCTGCTTCCGCAGCGGAGGGTTGAACCGGATGAACTGGTCCCGGGACGCGAGACGGAAGCGATAACCGGTATGACATGGGCCAGGGGGATGCTCATCATAAAGACTCCTCCGGGATTTGCCCCGGCAGTTGCCATCAAAATCGACAGGGCAGGCCGTTACGAGATAGCCGGCACCATCGCCGGCGATGACACCATCCTGCTTGTCCCGCGCGACGGTGTAAGCAACGAGGCGGTTGAAGAGTGTCTCAAGACAATATTTGGTTGAAACAGGGTTAAAGAGGGATTAGATAAAACCACGATTTTCGCTCTTCATGTCCTGATGTCACAGGGGCATGCCGGGGAGTATGATTCTTCAGCTCTTCGGAAGGGATTTGTGACAATTAAAATTTAAAACGATCACAGATGAAAAAAGTAATGTTGGCATATTCGGGGGGACTAGACACCTCCGTGATACTTAAATGGTTAATAACCAAAGGTTACGAGGTCATAGCCTATGTGGCCGACGTGGGGCAGAATGACGACTTTGAGGCAGTGCGTGAGAAGGCCCTGGCTATCGGTGCCTCATCGGTTATCATTGACGATCTTAAGAGGGAATTTGTAAATGACTTTATATTTCAGGCGGTAAAGGCCAATGCGGTCTACGAAGACCGTTATCTCCTCGGCACTGCCCTGGCCCGGCCTCTGATTGCCAGGGGTCAGATAGAAGCAGCAACCCGGTACGGTGCTGATTATGTTGCTCACGGTGCAACCGGCAAGGGGAATGACCAGGTGCGCTTCGAGCTGGCCTACTATGCACTCAAGCCTGACATCAGGGTGATTTCACCCTGGAAGGACCCGGAGTTTCTTTCCCAATTCCAGGGCAGGTCGGATATGATCAGGTATGCCGCAGGGCACCGCATCCCGGTTAAGGCCTCCATCTCCAAACCCTACAGTGAGGATGACAACCTGATGCACATCAGCCATGAAGCAGGCATCCTGGAAGATCCGCTCTACTTCGCCGGCAAGGATATCCTTGAGAAGATGGTCATGCCCATGGATGCGCCTGATAAAGAGACACATATATCAATAACCTTCAAGGATGGCATCCCGGTCAACGTGACCAACAAGGATGATGGCTCCGTCTGCAGTGACCCGCTGGAGCTATTCACCTACCTGAACAGGCTTGGGGGTACCAATGGTATCGGCCTGCTTGACATGGTCGAAAACCGGTATGTTGGTATTAAGTCCAGGGGCATATACGAGACCCCCGGTGCAACCATCCTCTATGCCGCGCACAAGGACATTGAGGGCATTGCAATGGACCGCGAGGTGATGCGCCTGCGCAACATGCTGGCCCCTGTCTTTGCCGAGCTGGTTTACAACGGATTCTGGTTCTCCCCAGAGATGGAGTTCCTGAAGGCAGCCATGGACAAGAGCCAGGAGGTGATTGACGGGGTGGTGCATATGACCCTTTACAAGGGAAACATCATCATCGAAGGCCGCGAGTCGCCGTCGTCACTATATAATAAGGAGTTGTCGAGCATGGATATCGAGGGAGGGTTCAACCAGACCGACAGCCTGGGGTTCATACGCATAAATGCCATCCGTCTCATGGCACATCATGCCATCATGGAGGCTACCAGGAAAAAAGTTACTGACGATGTATCTCTGGGATAAGGGAGGCGCTACGAGGGGTTCCCTCATCAGCTTCACCTGCGATCGCGACAGGGTTTACGATGCGAGGCTGGCCCCGTATGATATAGTCGGGTCAATGGCCCATGCCATCATGCTGGGGCAGTGCGGGCTGATCACCGCCGGCGAGAAGGAGAATCTTCTTGCCGGCCTGGCCCGGCTCCTGGATGAGGCGGGGCAAAGCGACTTTTCCATAGGGAAGGAGTATGAAGATATCCACTCCTGGGTAGAGATCCGTCTCGGGGAATTAGCGAGGGAAATCACAGGAATACCGGTTGCCGGCCACCCGGGCAGTGACCCGGGCAAGGAAACCAGTGGCATGCATCCTGCCGGCCACCCGGGCAGTCAGACAGCTGTGGCAGCAGCAGGCAAGCTGCATACCGGCCGCTCGCGCAATGACCAGGTGCTGACGGATCTTCACCTCTATATCAGACACCGGTCGTTCCTTCTGGCACGTGAGCTTAAGGCACTGGCCGGGTACTTTCTGGATCTCAGTGAGCAGTATGAGGAGGTTGTCATGCCGGGCTTCACGCACATGCAGGCAGCCATGGTCACATCATTCGGGCTTTGGTTTTCATCATATGCAGAGAGCCTCTGTGATGACCTGCAGGTGCTGTCCGGTGCGGCCGCCCTGGCTGATGCTTCGCCGCTGGGTACCGCTGCCGGGTATGGCACATCATTACCGATTGACAGGGAGCTGACAGCCTCACTGCTGGGTTTTCAGAGGCTGATAGTCACTTCACCCTATGCCCAGATGAGCCGCGGCCGCACCGAACGGCAGGTGACAGGCGCTATTGCATCGGCCTCGAACACGATAGGCAGGTTTGCCTCGGATGTGATCCTGTTCATGTCGCCAGGATATCGCTTTGTTTCACTCTCTGATGATCTTACAACAGGGTCTTCCATAATGCCCCGGAAGAAGAACCCCGACCTGTTTGAGCTTATCAGGGCCCGCTGTAACAGGCTGCAGGCCGTGCCGGGGGAGGTGGCGCTGATAACCTCCGGGCTGCCCCCGGGATACAACAGAGATTACCAGGAGCTTAAGGCGGTGCTCTTTGATGCATTTGACGGCATAACGGAGCTTCTGCAGGTTCTGCGGGGAGCACTGGAGGGCCTGGTGATCCGGAATGATATAATGAGCGACGGCCGGTATAATGACATCTTCTCGGTTGAGGAGGCAAACCGGATGGTCCGCGAAGGCATTCCTTTCAGGGATGCATACCGTGAGGTGGCAAAAAAGACTGGGTCAGGTTCATTCGCTGCTCCCAAAACGGCCGACTACACTCATACAGGCAGCATAGGAAATGTCGGGCAGGAGATCATCAGAAAGCGGCTAGAAGAAATTATGCAGGGGTTCGTAAAAGGGTATTCACCGCAGGAACTGTATGACCGAATCACGGGGTGGGAAAGATAGCGACGCGCGTGTAACAATACCCAAACGTCTACTATGTAGGGGTTTTCCTTATGCCTGCGAGTCTACAATACCATAGCCGCTAGACGGTAAGTTTGTGTGACTGTGCGCCCGGCCCCATACTGCCTAATACCTTATCTATATTATCAATGAAGAGGTCAAACATGAAATCGGTGTCCGTCGGGCCTCCTGCCTAATACCTTATCTATATTATCAATGAAGAGGTCAAACATGAAATCGGTGTCCGTCGGGCCTCCGGAGGCCTCGGGGTGGAACTGGGTGGAGAAGAAGGGCTTGGAGATATGCTTCATCCCCTCGTTGGTGTTATCATTGACATTGACAAACAGGGGCTCCCAGCCTGCGGGCAGGGTATTGTTGTTCACGGCGAAACCGTGATTCTGCGATGTGATGTAAGCCCTGTCTGTACCCACCATCAGCACAGGCTGGTTGTGACTGCGGTGGCCGTACCTCAATTTATAGGTGTCTGCTCCCGCCGCCAGCGCCATCAGCTGGTTGCCCAGGCAGATGCCGAAGATGGGCCTGTCATCATCAAGCGACTGCCTGATGTTATCAATGGCCACGCGGCACATCTTGGGGTCGCCAGGCCCGTTGGTGAGGAACAGCCCGTCATACTCTTCAATGCTGTAGTCGTAGTCCCACGGCACCCTGATGATAGTCGTATCCCTCTTCAGCAGGTTACGTATGATATTATACTTCACCCCGTAGTCTACCAGCATAATTCGGTACCGGCCATTACCGTATACCTTGCGCGCAGAAGTACTGACCTCGGCCACAAGGTTTACTTTATTGGGGTCATAGAACCCGATCGTCGTGCCTTCCGGCTCCACCTTGCCAAGCATGGCTCCCTTCTCGCGTATGCGTTTTGTCAGTGCACGGGTGTCGATCCCGAAGACACCCGGCACGTTGCTCCGCCTCAGCCACTCGTCGAGGCTCTCTATGGCATTCCAGTGGCTGTATTCAAAGGAGTAGTCGGAGACTATCAGGGCAGAGATATGAACCCCGGAGGATTCATAGAAGAGAAAAAGGTCATCCTGCTCATTCTTCCCCGGGGCACCGTAGTTGCCCACCAGCGGATAGGTGAGGCAGAGGATCTGTCCCCTGTAGGAGGGGTCTGTCAGGCTCTCGGGGTATCCTGTCATGGCGGTGTTGAAGACCACCTCTCCGGCAGCAGCCACAGGGGCGCCGAAAGACCATCCTCGGTAAACGGTGCCGTCCTCCAGCGTAAGCCTGACACCAACTCTCTGATCGTCCCTCATGCTAACTCTTTATTGCATTTTCTATCTGTGACAGTGCCTTCTCCACCACTGACCGCGGGCAGGCCAGGTTCATTCTCATGAAACCTTCACCTCCGGGGCCGAAGGTGGAGCCCTCATTCATCCCCACTCCTGCCTTATCAACAAAGAAACGCTGCAACTCCTTCCCTGCAAGTTGCATCTCCCGGCAGTCGAGCCATATCATATAGGTAGCCTCGGGCTTTACCGGCCTGATCTGCGGCAGCCGGTCGCGGCAGAAACGCATGACGAGATCAACATTCCCCTGTACATAACTCATAAGTGCGTCTACCCACTCATGGCCGTGTGTCCAGGCTGCCTCAGCAGCCACGTTGCCGAAAATATTTCCGAGGTGAAGGTGCAGCCCGACGAGCGTCTTATGGTATATCTCTCTCAGAGCCGGGTCGGGGATTATTATTGTTGATGTAGACAGTCCCGCAAGGTTAAAGGTTTTGCTCGGTGCCGTGCATGTGACCGTTATTGATGCTGCCTTTTCCGAGAGAGAGGCCAGGGGCAGATGGCTGTAGCCCGGCATCATCAGGTCGCAGTGAATCTCGTCAGAGAGGATTATTACACCCTTTTCGTGACAGATATCAACAAGCTCTTCCAGTTCCTCTCTCCTCCATGCTCTTCCCACAGGGTTGTGAGGGCTGGAGAGAATCAGCATCCTTGTTGCCGGTGTAATCAGCTTCCGCAATCCTTCCGTGTCCATAACCCACACTCCATCTTCCTCAATCAGCCTGTTTGACACAAGTTTCCTGCCGTGGTCGTTGACCGCAGCATGAAACGGAGCATATACCGGAGGCTGTATGATAATCTCATCGCCGGGCTTAGTGTAGGCCAGGGTGCACATGTTGAGTGCCGGCACCACTCCCGGACTGAACTCTGTCCACTCACGCCGTATCTCCCATCCGTGACGTTCGGCTAACCATCGGATGAGAGCTGTAAAATATGAGTCCGGCCTGTATGAATAACCCAGAATCTCATGCTGCAGCCTGGCAGCGATAGCCTCAGTAATGAAGGGGGGTGTTCTGAAGTCCATGTCTGCCACCCACATCGGTATGACATCTGCTCTTCCGAAGACCTCCTCTCTGGAATCGTACTTGATACAGCTGGTGTTTTCCCGGTTGACTACCTCATCAAAGTTCCACATCAGGATTCTGTTTATTGCTCCGGGATGCAAACTTACATAAAAACGGCTGATTTTGCACATGCAAAATCAAAGCCGGACCATGGCCAGATTATGCCAGGCAATGTCAAAACAGGGCCCCCGCCTGTATCTGAACAGCCAGGAAAGGATGACAGGCATACTCCAATAACAGCTTTGCAGCTGTTTAACAACCTTTATACACCTATTTTGCCCCCTGAGGAATTATTGTTTGAATATAGTTTACTCTGAATTGTAAAAGTTTTATTTTTACGAATCAAAACATATTACAAAAGAGAGTCCTATGAAAAAGATTTTCACGAAAATTCTGGTTGCTGTTATGATCCTTACAGTTGCCGGTTCCTCCGCATGCAAAAACAGGGGTGAAGCCGGGAAGCAGAAGGAGATCAATATGGTTGAACCGGAAGCACTGGAAGCACTTGAGCAGCAGATAGAGGAGAATGTATATCCTCTGCCGACTTCAGCCGAAGTTATAAAGCATCTCACGGACATGGACCTGGGCTATATCCTTGGTGCAACAAATCCGCCTGAGAATGTCGGAAATTATGTTGAGAGTTACAGCCGCTCAGTCAATATGGGTGTCTACGGTGCCGACCTCAGTTATGCCACACTCTATAATGTGCAGCAGGATGTCATTGATTACCTGGCGTCAATTCGAACACTGACGCTTGAGCAAAATCTCACGAAGATCTATGACGAATCACTTTATAATGAGATCAAAGTCAATTTTGACAACCGGGATGCCCTGGTAACCATTCTTACCGATGCCTTTGACCGTACTTATTCAATTATGGTTGATGCCGGGCAGGCTAACCTGGCACTGCTGATGGTCGGAGGAGCCTGGGTCGAGGGTATGTATCTCACATTGGCCGTATCCGAATCGGGCGCTCATCTTTCAGGTTTTGAGCCAGTGCTCCTGGAACAGAAGAAGTCGTTTGAACTCTTCGAGGAGCTGGCCAGCACCTATTCTGATGACCCCCAGGTTGCGAGGATGCTTGCAGCGGTTCAGCCTGTACGTGAAATCTACAGCGGCCTGGGTACCAGCCTTACAATGGAGGATGTTGAGGCGCTGAAGAGAGCCGTGAATACGGTGAGGGCAGAGCTGGTAAAATAAACGAAATCAGATACCTGAAGACCGCAGACCACTCTCGCGGTCTTTTTTTCAGCTCATGAGGGAATCAGTATTACATGCACTGATACATATTTTTGCCATTATCTCAACGGTAAACCCTGCCGGGGTGACCTCGAGAGGCAAGAAGATCCTGCGTGGTTACCTCCGGAGGTACCTGAACCATGAGCTTGAGCAGGAGTATTTCAAGCTTTATGAGAACAATCTCCACTTTTACGAACGTGAGCTGCGTGCAGTGGAGGAGGGGGAGCTGTCCGACGAGGACTCCCTGATCACCTTCCAGATAACGAATATCTGCCGCCAGATCAAGAAGGGGCTATTCATTGAGGAGAGGATGATCGTTTTTCTTCAGCTTCTGGAATTCGTCTTTGAAGACGGCACCATCTCGGACCAGGAGTCCTCCATTGTCGAGATAGTAGCCCGCACTTTCAATATTCCTGAAAAGGAGAGAAAGAATGCCATGGCCTTCATGCTGGGCATGAAATTTGACCATATCACCCCTGACTGTCTCCTGGCCATTGAGGGGGAAGAGAACATTGGTGGTGCCGCATCGAAATTTGCCAACTACCATGAGTGGCACCACATGGTGGCAAAAGGGCTCAGGGGCACTATCTATGTTCTGTACACTCCCAGCACTGGGCACCTTCTCTTTGAATACCAGGGAAAAACGCCTCTCCATTTCAAGGGGCGCAGTGTGGTTCCCTCACGGCCCTTCCTGCTCGAACCCGGGGTGAATATCAGAGGGCAGGGCATGGCCCCGCTCTACTACACAACCATATTCAGGAAGTTTATCAGCCCCGGCTTTACCGAGGAGATAGTATTTGAGGGCCATAACATCGAGTACCGTTTCAAGGGATCGGATAACGGCGTACAGCCGATGAGCTTCACTGTCAGCTCCGGAAACCTTGTCGGGATCATGGGCGGCAGCGGCGTGGGGAAAAGCACCCTTCTCAATATCCTTAACGGAAAGCTGAAGCCAGGGGGAGGCACGGTATATATCAACGGGTATGACCTTCACAATGAGCCTGAGAAGCTGAACGGGCTGATAGGATACGTTCCGCAGGACGATCTCCTCATCGAGGAACTGACGGTCTATCAGAACCTCTATTACAATGCCAGACTAACCTTCGGTGATTATGACGAGGAGAAACTCCATCAGACAGTACAGGAGGTACTCAGGCAGCTTGACCTGACAGAGATCAAGGACCTGATGGTGGGTGACCCGCTCAACAAAAAGATAAGCGGGGGACAGAGGAAAAGGCTGAACATCGGCCTTGAGCTGATGCGGGAGCCTGCTGTCCTGTTTGCCGATGAACCTATCTCCGGGCTCGCCTCCCATGACAGCACCAATGTCATGGAGCTGCTCAAGGACCAGGCCATAAACGGCAAGCTGGTCTTCGTCATCATCCATCAGCCGTCATCTGACATACTGAAGATGTTTGACAGGCTCTGGGTGATGGACAGGGGAGGGTACATGGTCTATGACGGCGACCCCGTTGAAGCCATCGTCTATTTCAAGACCGAGACATCTCAGGCCAACGCGGCAGAGAGCGAGTGTCCTACCTGCGGCAACGTGGAGACAGATGAGATCCTCGAGATTGTGGAGGCAAAGGTGGTTGACAATGATGGCAGGCGAGGAACCGACAGACAGGTGTCTCCGGTGGAATGGTATCACCGGTACAGGCAGAAGATGGAACCCTCGCTGAGCGGCAGGCCTGAGATGAAACCTTTGCCGGCGAGCAACTTCCGGATTCCTAAGTGGTTTAAGCAGGTAAAGACCTTCTTTAAGAGAAACCTCTTGAGGAAGTACGCTGACAAGCAGTATATGGTTATAAACATGATTGAGCCTCCCCTGCTTGCTTTCATCCTGGCCTATGTCTCAAAATACATGAATGACGGGGTCTACCACTTCTCGGACAACAAGAGTTATCCGGTATTCCTCTTCATGTGTGTGGTGGTGGCTCTCTTTCTCGGCCTGACGGTGAGTGCCGAAGAGATATTCAGGGACAGGAGGATACTGGAGCGTGAAAAATACCTGAATATCAGCCGGTCCAGTTACCTTCTCTCAAAGGTCACATTCCTTTTCGGCCTTTCGGCGGTGCAGACATTCATGTATGTAGTCGTTTCACATCTGATACTTGACGTGGAGGGGATGATGTGGAGACACTGGCTTATACTCTTTACCACATCATGTTTCGGGAACATGTTGGGGCTCAATATCTCCGCAGGCATGAAATCGGTGATCAGCATCTACATCCTGGTACCGCTTGTTCTCGTACCACAGTTGCTGCTCAGTGGAGCCATGATCAGGTTTGACGACCTTCACAATTCGCTGACACGTAAGGTGTACGTTCCCGTGTTGGGTGACATCATGACCACGCGGTGGGCGTACGAAGCCTTAGCCGTTGAGCAGTTCCGCTCCAACCGGTACATGAAGCCATACTTCAACACCGAGATGAAGATAAGTCACTACGATTGGGAGTCTTCGTTCCTGATACCTGACCTGAAGAAAAAGAGCAGGGAATGTGCCTTTGCAGACGGTAAGCCTGAATATGCCGATCTGTATGAGGGCAATATCAGGAAACTGACATACCATATAAACGACCTCAGCAGTGAGATGGGCATTGACCCGTGGCCTGCAATGAGGCTGCTGCAGGGTGAGCGCTATACCTCTGACGCATCGTATATGGTCATCGATTTCCTCGACTCGCTGCAGAAGAGCATCAGGTCCAAATACCTCGACTACATGGCAGTGAAGGATGCCATAACTGACAGCCTGGTGCGTACCATCGGACAGGAGGGGCTTGTCCTGCTGCGGGAGGCCAACCACAACAAGGATCTTGCCGATATGGTACTTAACCGTACGGTTCAGAAAAAGCTGTATGAGACTGATAAGATTATAATCCGGAAATCAGATCCTGTCCTGATGGAGCCGGGTTCGCATCTCGGGCGGGCACATTTTTATGCCCCTGTCAAGGTGATCGGAAAAATGAAGATCAATACGCTTTGGTTCGATTTGGCTTTCATATGGCTGATGAGCACTTTACTCTTTGTTACCCTGTATTACAACCTTCTGAAGAGACTGCTGAACCTTCTCGAAAGGATCCGCATTCCCGGTTTCGGATCAGACAGACTGGTGCCTCCATGGGAGCTGATAAAATAACGCCGAAGAAGCACCTTGGGCAGCACTTCCTCAAGGACCGGAACATTGCTGCAGCTATTGTCGGTGCCCTCCGTGCTGATGGCTGTGATACTGTTATAGAGATCGGTCCGGGCACGGGTGTCCTCACAAGGTTTCTGGCAGAGAGGAACTTTCCGGCGCTGAAGGTGGTTGAGATCGATCACGAGGCGGTAGCATACCTCATGACCAATGTCCCCGGGGCATATGAAATTATTGAGGGGGACTTTCTTGCACTCGACCTGCGGGAAATGGGAGAAAGGGTGGCTGTCATAGGCAACTTCCCATACAACATCTCCAGCCAGCTCTTCTTCAGGATACTGGATGAGCGTGACAGGGTCGGGGAGGTGGTCTGCATGGTTCAGAAGGAGGTGGCTGACCGTATCTGTTCAGGACCAGGCAGCCGGGTATACGGCATCCTCAGTGTTCTCCTTGCAGCATGGTACGATATTGAGTACCTGTACACCGTGAATGAAGGAGTCTTCTCACCGCCGCCGAAGGTCAGGTCGGCAGTCATTCGGCTGCAGCGCAATGATAGAAAAAGACTTGAGTGTGATGAGAGACTTTTTGTAACCATTGTCAAGCGATGCTTCAACCAACGACGCAAGATGATACGTAATCCTCTCAGAATGATGATCTCTGCTGATGCCGGGGAGATGCCCTATCTTACAATGAGGGCCGAGCAGCTCTCCGTGGAACAGTTTGCCGAACTCACCCGGTGGGTGGCCGGGAACATGATCAATGCCGGAGAGTCTGCCCCCGGAGGTCAGAACGAATAGCCAATTGCCTCTACCGGGTTCATCCTTGAGGCTGCGGAGGCAGGGGCAAATCCGGCTATGATTCCTATCGCTCCCGAGATGGCAACGGCAAGAATGATGTTGCCAGCCGTCAGGAACATACCAAGCTCAAAGAAGTAATTTACAAAGAGTGTTCCCGTAAAGACCAGAATTAAGCCCAGCAGGCCGCCGGTGATCGACAGCAGGACAGACTCGGTCAGGAACTGCAGCAATATCCATCTTCGTTTTGCCCCAAGTGCCATCTGTGTACCAATGATACTGGTACGCTCCCTGACGGAGACGAACATAATATTGGCGATGCCAAATCCTCCTACCAGTATTGAGAATCCGCCGATAATCCATCCGGCTATATTAATACCTTTGAAGACCGGCTCCAGGGTGCTGGAGATCTGGCTGGCCTGGTTAATTGAGAAGTTATTCTCCTCGCCCGGTCCTATGCGCCGTGCTGCACGCAGTATCATTGTCACCTCATCGGAGAGCTGTTGAACGGAGACACCCTTCTTTCCCCTGATCATGATATCCGAGTTGAGGAACGGGTTCCTGAAGTTGACAAACTGCCGGCTGAAATTGAGAGGCACGAGGGCGGCCTCGTCCATGCCACTGTCGGAAAGACCTCCGCTGCCCTCCTTGGTGAAGAGACCCACAACCTGGGTCCTGTGCCTGCCTATTGATATTTCACGGCCGATAGGATCGATGTCGCCGAACAGCTTGTCAGCCAGCTCCGCTCCCAGCACGACGACAGGCTTTCCGGCGGCAGATTCGGAGTCAGTGAAATAACGGCCCTTGCTCAGCTCAAAGGACCTCACATCCTGGAAGTCATAGGTGGCTCCCATAATATAGGCGTTGCTGACAGAGTTACCACGGTACTTTACAGCCTCACCGGAACCTACCGTGTAACAGATGGCCTCCGCGGCCGTTGACCTCCTGATAAGGGCCTCGTAGTCTTCGGTTGAAGGAGGCGGCCATTTGATCATGTCCCACCACTGTATGTCAGGGTCAGGAGCCCAGGGCCATTTTTCTACATAGATGGTGTTGTCTCCAAGAGATTCTATGCTCTTTCTGATGCTGCTCTCCATCCAGTCAAAGACTGTGAAGACGGAGATGATGGAGAGAATGCCTATGGTGATGCCGAAGAGCGACAGGAATGTTCGTAGCTTATTGACTGCCACTGAGCTGAAAGCGAAGACAAAACTCTCCTTAAACATTTTTAACCACATGGTCCGGCCGTTAATTCCGGTCAAACTTACATAAAAACGGTCGATTTTGCACCGGCAAATTAAAATCTGCATGATTTTGTCCCTGAATGAATGTCGGAACAGAAACATCAAGAGATCCCCAATAAATCATCAATTCAATTCTGTCATGAACCCTTGGTTGTTAAAAAAAATATCTATTTTTAACCGATCGCACCCACCTTGACATCATTTATCTTACTAATTGATTATGAGTGATATAAAAATAAAGAGTGCCTTTATTTCGGTATATTGTAAAGAAGGGCTGGAAGCTGTTGTAAAGAAGCTGGAAGGTATCGGAGCAACCATTGTTTCCACGGGGGGCTCTTATGAATTCATTACGGCTGCAGGTGTTGCTGCCGTGAAGGTGGAGGATATCACCGGTTATCCGTCGATCCTCGGTGGCAGGGTCAAGACACTGCACCCCGGCATCTTCGGAGGCATACTGGCCCGCAGGGGCCATGGGGAGGACATGAGTCAGGTGGCAGAATATGGCATTACTCTCTTTGACCTTGTGATAGTTGATCTCTATCCATTTGAGGAGACAGTAGCCTCAGGGGCATCAGACCAGGATATTATTGAAAAAATTGACATAGGTGGCATTTCGCTCATCAGGGCCGGGGCCAAGAACTGGGCTGATGTGCTGATAGTCTCCTCGCGAGGTCAGTATGAAGAGCTGTTGCTGCTTCTTGACGGGAAGGGCGGGGTGGTATCAGCGGAAGAGAGGTACCGCTTTGCACTTGAGGCATTCAATATGACATCGCATTATGATACAGCCATCTTCAACTGGTTTAACCGCAACGGGGACATTGCTGCCTTCAAGCAGAGCATTATTTCGGCCCATCCACTCCGTTATGGCGAGAACCCGCACCAGAAGGGGATCTTCTTCGGCGATCCGGATCTGGTCTTTGAGCAGTTGCACGGAAAGGAGCTGTCATACAACAACCTGCTCGACATTGACGCAGCGATGAGCCTGATAGATGAGTTTGAAGAGATCACCTTTGCGGTCATCAAGCACAACAATGCCTGTGGCGTCGCATGCCGCGACAGCCTGAAGGATGCCTGGGAGGCAGCCCTGGCATGTGACCCGGTATCAGCCTACGGTGGCGTGGCCATCACCAACAGGGAGGTTGATGAGACGGTGGCAGAGGAGATGGATAAAATCTTTCTCGAGGTGGTCATGGCACCCTCGTTCACACCCGGTGCCGTTGAGATACTGAGCCATAAGAAAAACAGAATCATACTGTGCCGCAAGGATGCCACGGCACCGGCGGCCTTGTTCAGGCCGATGCCCGGAGGAGTGCTCTGGCAGGAGCGTGACAGGGCGGCAGAATCAGCAGGGGATATGAAGCCTGTGACTGACAGGCATCCGACGGAGGAGGAGTATGCTGACATGGTCTTTGCAAACAGGATAGTCAAACACAGCCGTTCAAACGCCATCGTGCTGGCAAAGGGGAGACAGCTATGTGCCAGCGGGATAGGCCAGACATCAAGAATAGATGCGCTCCGGCAGGCAATAGATAAGGCCCGTGCCTTCGGCTTCAGCCTGGAGGGGGCTGTGATGGCGTCAGATGCCTTCTTCCCCTTTGCCGACTCGGTCACAACAGCCGGGGAGGCAGGAATAACTGCAGTGGTACAGCCCGGAGGGTCGGTACGTGACCAGGAATCAACAGACTACTGCAATAAAACGGGCATGGCCATGGTTTTTACTGGTATAAGACACTTTAAACACTAAACATAAAACGAGAAATAGCACAAAGGACCTATGGGATTATTTTCTTTTCTTTCACAGGAGGTTGCGATAGACCTGGGCACTGCAAATACTAATATTATTGCCAATGACAAGCTGGTTGTTGATGAGCCTTCCATTGTGGCTATCGACCGTAATTCGGGCAAGCTGATAGCTATAGGCGAGAAAGCCAGACAGATGCATGGCAGGACACATGAAAACATACGGGTTATCAGGCCCCTGAGAGACGGCGTCATTGCCGATTTCAACGCAGCAGAACTGATGATCAGGGGTATGATCAAGATGATTAATACAGGTCCGAAATTCTTCTCTCCCTCCCTCAAAATGGTTGTGGGAATACCCTGCGGCAGCACTGAGGTGGAGATAAGGGCGGTACGTGACTCCTCTGAGCATGCCGGGGGCAGGGATGTATACCTGATATATGAGCCCATGGCTGCTGCCATAGGCATAGGTCTCGATGTTGAGGCACCGGAAGGTTGCATGGTGGTGGATATAGGCGGCGGAACCACGGAGATAGCTGTGATAGCCCTGGGGGGCATCGTCTGCAACAGGTCGATACGCGTCGCCGGCGATGGCTTCACCGCCGACATCCAGTCGTACATGAGACACCAGCATAATATCAAGATCGGGGAGAAGACCGCCGAGGATATCAAGATCGCCGTAGGCGCTGCCCTCCCTGATATTGAAGATCCTCCGGCCGATTTCATAGTGCGGGGGCCAAACCTGATGACTTCGCTACCCATTGAGATACCGGTATCATACCAGGAGATTGCCTACTGCCTCGACAAGTCGCTGACCAAGATCGAAGCCTCCATCCTGCAGGTACTCGAGCAGACACCTCCCGAACTGTATGCTGACATAGTCAACAGGGGAGTCTTCCTTGCTGGCGGAGGAGCGTTGCTGCGCGGCCTTGACAAACGGCTTACCGATAAGATCAATATACCGTTCAGGGTCTCCGAGGATCCCCTTCATGCCGTTGTAAGAGGTACTGGTGTGGCCCTGAAGAATGTGGAGAAGTATCCATTCCTGATGAGATAAATCCTCTGCATGAATGAGAAGCCTGCTGAACTTCCTGCTCAGGTTTAAAACCCTGATCCTGTTCCTGATACTGGAAGCAGTGGCTTTGGTGCTGATCTTTTCCTCACACAACTACCATCAGACTGTTGCTTACAATGCCGCCCGCACCGTTTCGGGCTTCGTCTCAAAAAGGATTGATGCTGGCACTAATTACTTCAGACTTAGACAGATAAATGAGGAGCTGGTGGCAGAGAACATCATGCTGCGGGGTCGCCTGGAAGCCCTGGAAGCCGGCATGCAGGAACAGTTCCTGACCGTTGATGACAGCCTCAGCGGAATAAGCTATTCCTATCTCAATGCAAAGGTGGTTAACAATTCCGTAAACAAACAGAAGAACTTCATTACAATTGACAGAGGGTCGCGGCATGGCGTCACACGCGGTATGGGAGTAGCCTCAGCCACGGGAGTGGTAGGCGTTGTGGTAGGTGTCTCTCCCCGCTACTCTGTGGTCATGTCACTGCTTAACGCCGATTTCAGGCTGAGTGCCAGCATTGCACGAAATGACTACTTCGGATCACTGGCATGGGACGGCATAAGTCACAGGTATGCCACGCTGTCTGAGATACCCCATCATGTCAGCATAACGGAGGGTGATACCATCGTCACCAGTGGGTATTCTGCAATCTTCCCGGCAGGATTGCTGGTCGGGACACTCACCGGGGAGCAGGAGCGCGGTGGTGACTTCCTCTCCCTGAAGGTGATGCTCTCAACTGATTTCAAGAGACTTACAAATGTATTCCTGATAGGCAGCCTCAACCGCGAGGAAAAACAAAATCTGGAAGCGGAGGTCACGCGATGAAAAACCTGTCAAGATATTCCGGTGCCTTCATTGTGCTGATAGTGCTTCAGCTGATCATATTCAACAACATAGAGTTCAGCGGGTATGTCAACCCCTATGTCTATGTGATGTTTATTCTGATACTGCCATTTTCCATTCCTTCATGGTTCCTTCTTCTACTGGCATTCTTCACGGGTCTGGTGATCGATCTTTTTTCAGGGACACTGGGAGTTCATGCCTTTGCCACGGTTATGGCAGGGTTCGTGAGACCCTTGATCCTGACCCTCAACATAACATCGGAGGTCAATGACCCCGACATGTCGCCCTCCTTATACCGCAACGGCCTCAGATGGTTTCTCTTTTACACGGTAACGGTTGTCTTTGTGCACCACCTCTCTCTCTTCCTTGTGGAAATCTTCACTTTCAGCAACTTTCTCCATACCATGGTGAGAGTACTTCTAAGCACTGCGGTGACAACCTTCTTTATCATGCTTTTTGATTTTATCAGGCAGCGAAGATGAGGGACCAGCGATGAAAGACCGGTTTGCCAGAAGGAAATATATCATCATGGGTCTTATACTGACCAGTGCCCTGATTTTGATAGTCCGGCTGTTCCTTGTTCAGATTGTAGACAAGACATACCGCGTCTCAGCTGCCAATAATGCACTCAGGCCGGTGACGCAGTATCCTGCGCGCGGGCTTATCTATGACCGTAACGGGGAGCTGATGGTTTATAACCAGGCGGCCTATGACCTCCTGGTCATACCGGTACAGACCAGTGTGTTTGATACGGCCAGGTTCAATGAGATACTGGGTATCACCATGGATGACTTCAGGGAGAGAATGAGGGTCGCCAAGGCCTACTCGCACCGTACTCCTTCGGTCTTTCTGAAGATGATCTCCTCGGAGACCTATGCGGTGCTGCAGGAGGAGCTCTACAGATTTCCGGGTTTCTACGTGCAGGCCAGAACACTGAGAAAGTATACCCGCCCGGTGGCGGCCCACCTTCTCGGTTACGTCGGCGAGGTTGACAACAGGCTCATTGCGCGCGACAGGTATTACAGGTCAGGCGACTACATAGGCGTCAGCGGTATTGAAAAGTCTTACGAGGAGAAACTGCGCGGATCAAAGGGGGTAAACATATTCCTGGTTGACGTCCACAATAACATAAAAGGGTCATACGCCGACGGGCGGTATGATACTATAGCAGTTCCGGGTACAAACCTGTGGTCTACAATTGACCTCGGACTCCAGGAGTACGGTGAGAAGCTGATGCTCAACAAAACCGGATCAATAGTAGCAATTGAACCTGCCACAGGGGAGATATTGTCACTTGTTACATCACCTTCATATGACCCTTCCCTGCTTGTGGGCAGGGTCCGTTCCTCCAATTTTGCCAGGCTGCAGGCTGACACAGTCAAGCCTCTGTTTGACAGGGCGCTGATGGCTTCTTACCCTCCCGGTTCCACATTCAAGATCATGAACGGCCTCATAGGGCTTCAGGAGGAGGTGATAAGCCCGACCTCTCTTTTCAGCTGCAATTATGGCTATCATGCCGGCTCCATCACCGTGGGGTGTCATGCACACCGCTCGCCCCTTAATCTTCCCGATGCAGTAGCTCAGTCATGCAACTCATGGTTTTGCAACGCCTTCAGGAACATACTCGAAAACAGTGAATACGAATCTGTACAGGAGGCGTATGACAGGTGGAGGGAGTACCTGGTAGCCTTTGGGTTTGGTAATAAGTTGGGGATAGACCTGCCCAACGAGCTGCCGGGCTTTGTGCCGGCACGTTCCTATTATGACAGGTATTATGGCAAGGACCGATGGAAGGCGCTGACGGTCATCTCCCTGGCAATAGGACAGGGGGAGATAGGGGCGACACCGCTGCAGATGGCAAATATGACCGCCGTCATAGCCAACAGAGGATCATTCTATATTCCTCATGTCATCAAAAAGACAGGAGAGGACGGCACACCCTCACCCCTCTATACACAGAGATATACCACCGGTATATTGCCCGAGAACTTTGAACCGGTGATAGAGGGCATGGAGGGTGCTGTCAACGGAGGAGTGGGTTCCACAGCACGGGGTGCCAGGCTCGACAGCATAATTATCTGCGGCAAGACCGGCACGGCACAGAACCCCCATGGCAAGGACCATTCGATATTTGTGGCCTTTGCTCCCAAAGAGGACCCGCAGATAGCCATAGCCGTATATGTTGAGAATGCAGGCTTCGGATCCACATTCGCAGCGCCGATAGCCAGCCTGATGATAGAGAAATACCTGACGGGAAGGATTAAGAGAAAGTACCTTGAGGACTATGTGCTGAGAGTTGTAATAACACCGGATGCAGAAGAGGAATAACATACTGGCAAGGCTCGACTGGGTCACGGTGATACTGTGGCTGTTGATGATGGTCATGGGATGGCTGAACATTTATGCTGCCGTCTATAATGAGCAGCATACAAGCATATTCGACATGTCACAGCGGTACGGCAAACAGCTGGTGTTTATTATCGCTGCACTGGTGCTTGCAGTGCTGATAATGGTCACTGACAACAAACTCTATTTTTTCTTTGCATGGTTCTTTTACGGCATCATGATCTTCCTGCTGCTGCTGGTACTGGTATTGGGGAAGGAGATTCACGGCGCCAGGGCGTGGTTTGAGATCGGATCCTTCAGCATCCAACCCTCCGAGTTCGCCAAATTTGCCACCGGCCTGGCCCTGGCCTCATTCCTCAACAGCCGACGGCAGTCGTCGGGACTGGATGTAATGGCACCTGCCACAGCCATAATATTGGTTCCCATGATACTGATAGCCTTACAGCCCGACATGGGCTCGGTTATCACCTATTTTGCCTTCTTCATTGTCCTCTACCGCGAAGGCATGAGCATCTATGTCTTTATCTCGGCTATCCTCGCCGCAGCCCTCTTCCTGCTTACACTTATGCTGGGCAACGTGCCTGTGGCGGCAGGACTGATAGTGCTGGCCATAGTGGTCATGCTGGTGACCTCAGGCTGGTCCCTCACGCTGCGTGCCCTGGGTATCCTCCTGCCTGCCGCCGGTGTGGCCTTCCTCGCAGGACATTATCTGCTGGGAATGAAGACCTCCGGCATAATAGTTATTGCGGTCTTACTGGCAGGGATAGGCTATGCCTGGTATATCTACAGGCTGAAACTAAAGATGCCTGCCATCATATATGCGTTTCTCCTCGGGGGAATAATCTATCTGTTTTCGGTAGACTATGCCTTTAACAATATACTTAAGCCTCATCAGCAGACCAGGATAAATATCATGCTGGGCATCGAGGAGGATCCGTTCGGAGAGGGTTACAACCTTAACCAGTCACTTATCTCCATAGGGTCGGGAGGATTCTCCGGCAAGGGATACCTCAACGGTACACAGACCAAGTTCAAGTTTGTACCTGAACAGAGCACTGACTTTATCTTCTGCACCGTTGGCGAAGAGTGGGGTTTCATCGGGTCTGTGGTGGTAACAGGACTCTTTGTGTGGCTTCTCCTGAGGCTACTGCTGCTGGCAGAGAGGCAGCGCACAACCTTTGTACGAACTTACGGTTACGGCGTCGTGGCTCTCTTCCTTGTACATTTTTTCATAAATATCGGGATGACCATAGGTGTCATGCCGGTGATAGGTATACCCCTGCCCTTCTTCAGCTATGGTGGAAGCTCTCTTTGGGGATTCACCATCCTGCTATTTGTCTTTCTCAGGCTTGATGCCGGGAGGACCGAGTACCTCGGCTGATCAGAACGGAACGCGCATGCCGGGGGAGAGAACTATCCCGAACTCCGACTCAACGTAATTCACAAGCTGCGGGAAGAACTCCATAAAGTCCTCACCGATAGCGTAATAGTTCTTCTTCCATACCCGCATTGCCCACCTTGTCTCTTTGGGCAGTGAGGTCATGGAACTTAGTGTCTTAAGCACTCTCCTGATGCCCCTGGTGGTCTGATAGGTCTCAAGCCAGTTGTCAATGATGAAGAAAGGCATCTTCTCACGTACCGTTTCGGGAAGGATCTCGAAATTGTTAACCATGGCCCGGTAGAAATTATAGGTCACACTCTCCAGCGGACGCCGCGAGAAGAGATCCCACTCTTTGGTCAGGTAGTGATCATACAGTATGTCAGTTATCACACCTGCATATTTCCTGTACCTTCCGGTGAAGGGAAGCTTGCTGCGATGCACCACCGGATGCCTGTCGGTGAAGGCATCGATGTGCCGGTGAATGATAATGCCCTTTCGAATTCCCTCGGGATACTTCAGATAGTCACGGCCCTTTACGTAATCACCAATATAGTTTCCAATGATAATATCATCCGAGTCGCCAGAGAGATATATGTGGGCAAGGACATTCATCCATAAAGCATTACTGCAAAGATTCTGCCAATAATCTGAGGTTTAAAATATTAACCTTCATATTATTCAACAATATCCTCTGATTTATTAACTTGCATATTTTCAAAATATTATGAGAAGCTGGCAGAAAGGAATAAACTGACTTAAATCACCTCAAAATTCAGTTACAAATTATAAATTTGCCGGACACTGATGCCCTTTAAAAAAAGATATTATTATTAATAATTATCAATAAAAAACAAGGAGGTTATATGTTAAAAAGGAATGTGATCATCATCGGAGCAGCAGGAAGGGATTTCCACAACTTCAATACCTATTTCCGAGACAATGAACTTTACAATGTCGTGGCGTTCACTGCTGCACAGATACCTGATATTGACGGCAGGAAATACCCTGCCGAGTTGGCCGGAAAACTGTATCCCGACGGTATCCCAATCCATTCCGAGAGTGAACTCCCTCAGCTTATCAGAAAGATGAAGGTTGATGACTGTGTCTTTTCCTACAGTGATGTGACCTATCATAAAGTGATGGCTACCAGTGCTATTGTTAACGAAGCGGGAGCCAACTTCATACTGTTGGGATGGAAGGAGACCATGGTCAGAAGCACCAAGCCAGTGATAGCTGTCGGGGCTGTCCGCACAGGCTGCGGCAAGAGCCAGACATCACGCAGGGTTGTTGAATTGCTGATGGCAAAAGGACTGAAGGTGGTTGCCGTGCGTCACCCAATGCCTTATGGCAACCTGGTTGAACAGAAGGTACAGCGTTTTGCTGCCATCTCGGACCTTGCCAGGCACAAGTGCACGGTTGAAGAGATGGAGGAGTATGAACCTCATGTTATCAGGGGCAATGTAATTTATGCCGGTGTCGACTATGAAGCCATACTGCGTGCAGCCGAGAATGATCCGGCAGGTTGTGATGTGGTGCTTTGGGACGGTGGAAACAACGACTTCCCCTTCTATAATCCTGACCTGATGATCACAGTAACCGATCCTCACCGTGCAGGTCACGAGCTGACATACTATCCCGGCGAGGTGACGCTTCGCATGGCCGACGTGGTGGTCATAAACAAGATGGACAGCGCCGGTCCGGAAGATATACAGACTGTCCGCGAGAGTATTGCAAAGGTAGCACCCGGGGCAATTGTGGTTGACGGCGCCTCACCCATCCGGGTTGATGACCCGTCGGTGATACGGGGCAAGAGGGTACTCGTCATTGAAGACGGCCCGACGCTCACCCACGGAGAGATGAAGATAGGTGCAGGCGTGGTGGCAGCTCACAAATTCGGTGCTGCCGAGCTGGTTGATCCGAGACCCTTCACCGTTGGCAAGCTGACCGAGACCTTTGAAAAATACCCGGAGATAGGTACCCTTCTGCCGGCCATGGGTTACGGTGCCGAGCAGCTGAAGGACCTTGAGACCACCATCAATAACACCGACTGTGACGGAGTTGTTATCGGTACTCCCATTGATCTTAACCGTATTATCAATATAAAGCGCCCCAACACCAGGGTATGGTATGACCTGCAGGAGATAGGCAGCCCCAACCTCGAGGAGGTGATTGACGAATTTGTGAAGAAGCACAAACTGGCGTAGTATATCAGTCCGCAATCAGCAGTCGGCAATAGAGTGTAGTCCTCAGCTACGGGTTTTCAGCCACGGGCTGAGGACTCTTGTTTTCGGTCATGCTGAGCCAACTGTCATGCAGTCGTGCCATTGTGCCGGCCACCACTGTGCTGCTCCCTCCTGTCCCGTTCCGCTGAACAAGACGCGGGAACTCAATCTGATTCATCAGAACCGGGACCTGTTGTCTACTGCCGGGCCATTTTATATCTTTGACGCAAAATCACATAAATGACAGGTACGAGCCTTACGGACCTGAAAATGGTCAAATCAGTCGGCATGGGGATAACCGTCGTTGGCTCAGGCAGCTGGGCAACTGCTATGACCATGGTGCTTACTTCCAACGGTCAGTCTGTTACATGGTATATTGACAGACCGGAAATATACCGTCATGTCAGACGCTACGGCAGGAATCCCCGGTACCTTCCTGCAATTGAGTTTGATCTGACGTTGATCCAGCCAACAGACAACATCCGTACTGCTACAGAATCATCAGAAATCATAATACTGGTCACTCCGGCCACCTATTTGAAAGCTGCGCTGCAGGGTATGGCTGAGGATGACCTGGGAGGAAAAACCGTCTGTTCGGGTATAAAGGGGATCATTCCGGGCGACAATTGTGTTACCGGTGAGTATCTGATAAGGAGGTACAATGTTCCTGATGAAAATATTGTTATCATCACGGGGCCAAGCCATGCCGAGGAGGTATCATCAGAGAAGCTGACCTATCTTACTTTTGCTTCGCTGAACAGTGAAAGGGCTGCGGTGGTGGCTTCCTTCTTCTCCAACAGGTGGATAAGAACTTTGGTCTCGGAGGATTTCATAGGAATTGAATACGCAGCAGTAATGAAGAATATCTATGCCATTGCAGCTGGCATGGCGAGCGGACTTGCCTACGGCGACAATTTCATTGCAGTGTTGCTGGCTAATGCCGCAGGCGAAATGAGCCGGTTTGTTGATGCGGTATCGCCGTTCCGGCGTGACATAACCGAATCACCGTACCTGGGAGACCTGCTGGTAACAGGATATTCACAGTTCAGCCGGAACAGAAATCTGGGATTTATGATCGGCAAAGGCTATGCTGTGAGAAACGTACTTCTGGAGATGAACCAGGTGGCAGAAGGATACTTTGCATCAAGCTGCATTCATGAGGTCAATAAAAAATTACAGGCAGACATACCCATAGCGGAAACCGTCTACAGGATTCTTTACACTAATGCAAATCCTGTTCAGGAGCTTAAAAATCTGTCAAAAAAACTAAAGTAGGAAATGAAAAACAACATCTCTGTCAGAATTAACGGTATCGGCTCATTTGTCAATATTGATGAGCTTAACAGGCTTAAGACCAACGCTGTAGAACAGCTTCGAATACTCCGTGAAGGTAAAGGCCCCGGAAGCGAATTTACGGGGTGGCTTCGTCTTCCTGACGAAACCCTGTCAAAAACTGATGATATCAGATCGTGTGCTGCACGCCTCCGTGCCCAGGCCCCGGTGACAGTCGTTGTCGGCATAGGAGGTTCATACCTCGGTTCCAAGGCCCTGATAGAGGCGCTGACAGATCCATTCGGTCATGAGGAGCACAGGGTTCTTTTTGCCGGACAGACACTGAGTGAGGATTATCATGCGGCACTGCTGAGGTTTCTTGACACCACACTCTACAATATTGTGGTAATCTCAAAGAGTGGTACCACCACAGAGCCTGCCATTGCCTTCCGTATTTTGCGAGACCATTTGAAGAACAAGACCGGCAAGAAGGGAATGAGATCTCACATCGTGGCGATAACTGATGCCCGGCGCGGGGCGCTGCATCAGCTGGCTGTGGGTGAGGGTTATGAGACCTTCGTCATCCCTGATGATGTTGGTGGAAGATACTCAGTCCTGACACCTGTGGGGTTGCTGCCACTGGCGCTGGCAGGGTTTGACATCGACGCCTTTGCCCGCGGGATGATGGATATGGCCCTTTCGGTAAGGGAGGGGAATGATACCGGATCAAACATAGCCGTTGCCTATGCTGCTGCACGCAACTGCCTATACAGGAAAGGATATACCACCGAGATACTTATCAGTTACGAGCCGTCGCTGGTCTTCCTTGCAGAGTGGTGGAAGCAGCTTTACGGTGAGAGTGAAGGCAAGGAGAGCAAGGGTATCTTCCCTGCATCGGTAAACTTCACCACTGACCTGCACTCCATGGGCCAGTACATTCAGCAGGGTGAGCGCAAGCTCTTCGAGACAGTGATCCATGTTGAAAAATCCCGTCACAGCCTGGTGGTGCCAGGCTCGTCTGATGATTCCGACAGCGTTGGTTTTATTGCGGGTAAAACCCTCACGGAGGTAAATCACAAGGCTGAGGACGGAACCCGAATAGCCCACATCGAAGGTGGCGTTCCGGTGATAACCGTTAGTATGCAGAGAATTGATGAAGAGAGTCTCGGCCAGCTGATGTACTTCTTTGAACTGGCCTGCGCCATCAGCGGTTATCTTCTTGGGGTCAATCCCTTTGACCAGCCGGGTGTGGAATCCTACAAGAAGAATATGTTTGCCCTGCTGGGCAAGCCGGGATTTGAGGCTGAGAGAGAGCGGTTGGAGAAGGCGCTCAGGGTTAGCGGTTAACGCCGTACGCGTGCATTGCCCTCCCAGATGCTCCATACCTGCTCCTCGTCGGCAGGCTGGGCATAGTCGGTCATCACGGTGGTAGCCAGGGCGCCGCTGGCCCATCCGAACTGTATCCATCTGACGGGGTCCCAGCCTCGCAGTATGCCGTAGAGCAGTCCTCCGACAAATCCGTCGCCTCCCCCGATGCGGTCAAGCACGGCTATCTCACGCGGTTCTATCACATGCCAGTTGTCTCCCTCAAGCATGATGGCACCCCACTTGTGGAGGTTGGCATTGATCACCTGGCGCAGAGTGGTGGCAAAGACTGAAGCGTGGGGATATGCTCCCTTTACCACCCTGATCATCTCCTTGAATGACTCAATCTTAGAAGCTATATCCTTTCCGCCGGATTCGGGACCCTCAATACCCAGGCAAAGCTGAAAGTCCTCCTCATTGCCTACAAGAATATCGGAGACCGATGCTATCTCCCTGAAGATAGTCCCCAGTTCATTCTCGCGGCCCTTCCAGAACGAGGCCCGGTAGTTAAGGTCGAAAGAGATCCGGGTTCCGTATTTCTTTGCAGCATGGGCCAACTCAAGGCAGAAGGTGCCGGTCTCAGGCGACAATGCACCGATCAGCCCGCTCAGGTGTACTATCTGTACCCCCTCCGTACCGAATATGCGGTCCAGATCAAAGTCGTTGACGTTCAGCGTCCTTCCGACCTCACCCGCGCGGTCATTGTGTACCCTCGGCCCGCGCGACCCTGACCCGCTGTCGGCTATGTTGAACTGGTGCCTGTAGCCCCACGGGTCACCCTGGCTGACCTCCTTGCCCTCATAGCACATATGACGGCTGGCAAGGTTGTCCTTAATGAACCGGGCAACGGGACTATCTTTCACAAAGGTGGTCAGCACCTTCACCGGAAGGCCGAGATATGACGAGATGGATGCCACATTGGTCTCCGCACTTGTCGCCTGCATATGAAAAGTATCGCTGCAGTGAACGGGCTGGCCGCTGAGAGGCGTTATCCTGACACCCATGCTTGTGGGTACCAGGAGAGAATACATCGGATTCTTTTTCAGTTCTATGCTCATGGTGCGATCCTTATTGTCCGGTTCAGGACTGTTTGCGTTATCTCACATTCCGTAATATTAAGTGCCAGTCAGTGCATGTACCTGATTCCGGCCGTGTAAATTTATCCAAAAGTAGCTTAAAATCATACGGACTACTTACCCTCCGGCCTCATCTGCGGGAAGAAGAGCACGTCCTGTATTGATTGCTGGTTGGTCATGAACATGGTGAGCCTGTCGATGCCTATGCCCATCCCGGATGTGGGTGGCATGCCGTATTCAAGTGCCCGCACAAAATCCATGTCGATGAACATGGCCTCATCATCGCCCTTCTGTGAAAGACGCATCTGCTCCTGAAACCTCTCTAGCTGATCTATCGGGTCATTGAGCTCAGAGTAGGCGTTGGCCACCTCCTTGCCGTTGACCATCAGTTCAAACCTTTCGGTCAGTCCCGCCCTGCTGCGGTGCTTCTTGGTCAGGGGGGAGGTCTCCTGCGGATAATCGATGATGAAGGTGGGCTGAACAAAGTGATGTTCGCACTTCTCACCGAAGATAAGGTCAATCAACTTGCCTGCTCCCATTGACGGCGAATGGCCGATGCCCATCATGTCACACTCCTTGCGCAGGTCATCCTCACTCATGCCTGTGATGTCTATGCCGGTATACTCCTTAATGGCATCGGTCATCGATATCCGCCGGTAGGGTCCGGCATATTCAATAAGGTTGTCACCGAGAGGTACCTTTGTTGTGCCGTGAAGATCGATGGCCACCTTTGACATGATCTCCTCGGTGAACTCCATCATCCAGTTGTAGTCCTTGTATGCCACATAGATCTCCAGCACGGTGAACTCAGGATTGTGCATGCGGTCCATACCCTCGTTGCGGAAGTCCCTGGCAAACTCATAGACGCCGTCATAACCTCCCACAATCAGTCTTTTGAGGTAGAGCTCATCGGCGATACGGAGGTATAGCGGTATGTCAAGAGCATTGTGATGTGTCACGAAGGGCCGCGCTGCAGCACCGCCGGGGATGGCCTGCAGTACCGGCGTTTCCACCTCGAGATAACCGCGTGAGTCGAACAGTTCGCGCATTGACCTTATCACCTGTGTACGCATACGGAACACCTCGCGTACCCCGGGGTTGATGATCAGGTCGACATATCGCTGGCGGTAACGCATCTCCGGGTCGGTGACGGCATCATACATCACCCCGTCCTTCTCCTTGACAATTGGCAGGGGGCGCAGCGACTTGCTAAGCAGGGTCAGCTCCTTAACATGAACAGTTATCTCACCCATCTGTGTCCTGAAGGCAAATCCCCTGACCCCGATAATATCACCTATGTCGAGCAGTTTCTTGAAGAGTGTGTTGTAGAGTGTCTTGTCTTCACCGGGACAGATATCATCACGCCGTACATATATCTGTATGCGGCCGGACGAGTCCATCAGTTCGGCAAAGGAGGCGTTGCCCATGATGCGGCGGCTCATGATGCGTCCTGCCAGGCACACCTCGGAAAATTTGTCTTCCGTATCACTGAATCCTGCCAGTATCTCCGCGGCTGTTGTATTAACCGGGTACATTGCAGCCGGATACGGATCAATGCCAAGCTTACGTATCTCTTCAAGTGATTGCCTGCGAACCTGTTCCTGCTCGCTCAGTTGGGGTGTGCTCATGTTGTTAAAATTTGGGCAAAGGTATAATAACAAAGGCAATAGAGGGCTGAGCGTGAAGAAAAAATCCGGTGGATTTTTTTAACGAAGAGCCAGGTTGGAGGGGAGGGGGGCTCAATCTTCAGTCGGCAGTCTTCCGTTTGAAGCTCCAACGCAGAACGAGGAGTCTCAATCCCGCCCAGGGACCTGTCCCGATGAAGACGGGAGTGTCGGGCCGGCATTTTGAGGCTCCGACGCAGAGGGAAGAGTCTCCCTGACGCCCGGCATAGGTCAGCGGCGCGGATCCATTGACTGTATCAGATTGCGGAACAGTTCCTGCACTTCCCGAGTTACCGGTCCCGGTCTGCCTTCACCTATCACCTGGTCGCCGATCTTAAGCACCGGAACGATCTCTCCCGTTGTGTTGCAGAGGAAGGATTCGTGCGTGTACGCCAGCATATCTGCAGCCACAGCCTCCTCAATGAGCGGGATGCTGTTCTCAGCCGCCAGGGCTACCACATTGTTGCGGGTGATGCCGGAAAGGATCCATTGCGACTCGGGATGGGTATATAATGTATCGTTCCTGACGAAGAATATGTTTGAGTGGGCGCCTTCGGTTACCAAACCTTCACGGACAAAGCAGACCTCGGCACAACCGTTGTCATGTGCCTCCTGGTAGGCCATAACATTGGCCAGCAGGGAGGTTGACTTGATGTCACAGCGGTTCCACCTGGGATCGGGTGTCATCCGGAGGGAGGTTCCCTGCTCGCAGAGCAGCGTGTTGATTGAGTGTCTCTTTGCAAATCCATAGGATGTGGGAGAGACGGGTGGGTCAGGGAAGGCATGGTTCCGCGGTGCCACCCCCCTGGTGACCTGGAGGTATACTATGGCGCAGTCGCCCCCGAGACCGTTACGGTGAATAAGCTCCTCAGAGATCTCCTCGATCCTCTCTGCGTCCCGCCAGCTGATCCTTATCTCGGTGAGGCTTCGCCTGAGCCGCGTTGCATGGGCGGGGAGGTCAAAGAAATAACCGCCGTACCATCTGGTGACTTCATAGACACTGTCGCCAAAGAGAAATCCCCTGTCGTCAGGGCTGATCACAGCCTCATTGCGCGGTATGAACTGTCCGTTCAAATAAACTGTATCCATCTGTTTTTCAGAATTTAAGTTTTGCCAATTCATCAAGCTGTTCTTCTGTCAGGCCTTCGGGTTCATATCCCGCGGAGCGGCACATAAACCATACTGAGGCGGACTTTGCCAGAACATCGATTATGTCGAAGGTTTCCATGGGATCTCTGCCGGTGGCAAAGAGGCCGTGTTTCTCCCACAGCCCTGCACTGTGGTTTTCAAGAGCCCTTACCGTTGCCTCTCCGATAGCCCGGGAGCCGGGCAGGGTATAAGGAACAAAGCCTACGCCATCAGGGACGAATATCCTCGTCTCCGGATGCATGCCCAGCAGTATGCTGTTAAGTCTTTGTTCGTCACATAATTCACGTATCTGAGTCAGAGCTATCAGCTCAGTGACATGGGTGTGTATCACCACCTTGTGGCTGGGTCTCTTCGCGGTAAGCATCTCATGAATACAGAGATGTGCCGGCATCTCGCTGGTGGGCCGTAGTGCTGTCTCCCCGGTGGGTGAGAGGATCTGATAACCTGTGCCGTCATCGCTGATCCTGATAAGAAGCAGGGTCTCAAGAGGCCTGGCGGCCACGTCACGCATCCTGGTATTTGTAGCTGTAACAAGAAAGTGGAATCCCGCAAGGATCTCACATCTTTTGGGCAGTGGCAACAGTACCGGCTGCTCATCCGGAAAGGAGGTCAGCTCATCTTCCGTCAGCCGGACGGAGATATTGCCGGCATTTCTCTCAGCCCATCCCCGTTGCCACAGCCAACCGGCTACAGCGCTGACATCGCCTGTGATATTTTTCATAAAAAGACTCAGCTCCCGGTCCATTGCAGTTGCTGCTGCATTAATCCTTCAAAGATACACATTCATTGTTTAGCGATGGCGAAATTTTCCCCTTAGCCTTTGCTTTTATTATGTACCTTTGCGTATCATTTCGTTTCAGGGGACAAGGGTATGACAGGTGAAAGGAGACTGCCATCATGGCTTAAGATGCAGCGGGCAAGCGGGGAGAGCTACACCATGGTCAAACGGCTGGTGGAGGATAATCACCTTCACACAATATGCACATCAGGCAACTGTCCTAATATAGGCGAGTGCTGGAATGCCGGCACTGCCACGCTGATGATCCTCGGCGATATTTGCACCCGTTCCTGCAAATTCTGCGGAACCAGGAGCGGCAAGCCCCTGCCGCCTGACCCAGGCGAACCTGAACGTGTTGCCAGGGCCGTGAAGACAATGAAACTGAAGCACTGCGTCATTACCTCGGTAGACCGTGACGACCTTCCCGACGGCGGTGCGGCACACTGGGCAGCAACTGTCCGGCGCATCAGAGAGGTGAACCCTGCAGTGACCATCGAGACACTTGTACCCGACTTTCGGGGAAATTTCAGGGATATTGACATGGTGATTGCTGCCGGTCCAGATGTTATCTCACACAACATTGAAACTGTCAGGCGACTGACACCGGTGATCAGGTCGGTGGCAAAATATGAGGTGAGCCTGGCAGTTCTGAGACATATAGCCGCAAGAGGTGTGAGAGCCAAATCGGGACTGATGCTTGGCCTCGGAGAGAGCCGGGAGGAGGTGATTGAAGCGCTGAATGACCTTTATGCAACCGGTTGCAGGATTGTGACCATAGGACAGTATCTGGCTCCTGGTCTTGCCCATATACCTGTAGCAGAGTATATTACACCTGAGAAATTTGATGATTACCGCAGAAAGGGGCTCGGGATCGGATTTGAGTTCGTTGAAAGCAGTCCGCTGGTGAGAAGCTCATATCATGCAGAGAAGCATGTGGCGCCGGGTGCCGGTCTTCTGAATAATAGGACGGATGCCAGGGGCAAGGAAGACCGGAATCTGACTGTCAGGGATTCAGATAAAGAGGGGGAATCGGGTATAGAATCAGCGGAGGCAGGCAGTGAGCCGAAAAACCATTCAGACAGTGACCGCCCGGCAATGGTGATCTACGACGATCTGGGGTGGCGTGACTATAAGGATACATGGGATTATCAGGAGCGGTTTTTCAACGCCAAGGTGGCGGAGAAGGGAGAAAAAAAAGGCGACCAGGACAGGACGCCTGACCGTCTGATCTTTGTGGAGCATAACCATGTATATACCCTTGGCAAGAGCGGATCTGACCAAAACCTGCTGCTTGACTTCATACAGCTCAAGGCTCGGGATGTCTCTTTCTACCGCATCGACAGGGGCGGTGACATCACATATCACGGTCCCGGTCAGCTTGTCGGATACCCGATTTTTGACCTGGAGGTGATGAAGATCGGACTCAGGGAATACATACATCTGCTTGAAGAAGCAATTATCAGGTGCATAGCCCGTTACGGAATAACGGGCGGCAGGCTGAAAGGAGCCACAGGGGTGTGGCTTGACCCGGAAGATGGCACACGGGCAAGAAAAATCTGTGCCATAGGCGTTAGGGCCTCACGCTATGTGACAATGCACGGCTTTGCCCTGAACGTAAACACTGACCTCTCGTACTTTGACCATATCAATCCCTGCGGATTCACTGACAAAGGTGTGACGAGCATTGAGAAAGAGACGGGAAACAAGGCAAGTATGGATGACGTGAAGAGTGATATGCGTAACACAATGAGGGAGGTCTTCGGATATGATTATTATTAAAATAACATACAATGGACAAAAGGTGGCTCTTGAAAGAGAGAGGCGACGAAAGTGTCGTTATGACCCTGGTGACAGAGATGGGGGTGCCGTCTCCTATTGCCAGCCTTATGGCGCAGCGCGGCATCACAACCAGGAAACAGGCTGAGGATTTTTTCAACCCCTCTCTCAGCTCCCTGCATGACCCCTTCCTGATGAAGGACATGAACAGGGCTGTCGACCGGATAACCACGGCAATATCACGCAATGAGAAGATACTTGTATACGGCGACTATGATGTTGACGGAACAACATCTGTGGCCCTGCTCTACTCTTTCCTTCGTGAATGGCATTCCAGCCTCGATTACTACATACCTGACAGGTACCATGAGGGGTACGGGCTGTCGCAGCAGGGCATCGACTATGCTGCTGACCGGAAGTGCCGTCTCATAATAGCACTGGATTGTGGTATAAAGGCTGTTGACAGGGTTAAGTATGCAAAGTCGAAAGGGATCGATATCATCATCTGCGACCACCATCTGCCGGGGGATGAGATACCCGACGCCACTGCCGTGCTTGATCCGAAGCAGCCGGGATGCAATTATCCATACAAGGAACTCTCGGGCTGCGGCGTGGGGTTCAAACTGATGCAGGCTTACTGCCAGGTGCAGCACATTCCTTTTGAAAAGATCATCTCTTATCTTGACCTTGTGGCAGTCAGCATCGGATCGGATATCGTGCCTATGACCGGGGAGAACAGGATACTGGCTTACTACGGCCTCAGGCAGCTGAATGAATCGCCGCGACTCGGTTTCCTCAAGATCATCGAAAAGGCGCGGATACGCATGCCCCTTGCCATTGAAGATGTGGTTTTTCGCATAGGGCCGCGAATAAATGCCGCAGGCCGCATGGAATCGGGAAGCAAGGCCGTGGAGCTGCTTGTGTCGCAGAATCCGCATGAGGCATTGACCATCTGTGAGAGCATTGACCGCAGCAATGATGACAGGAGAAAAAAAGACAGCGAGATCACCTCTGAAGCCCGTCGGATGGTAAGTGAAGATGACAGGAACGGTGACGCCCGAACAACAGTACTCTTTCGTCAGGGATGGCACAAGGGGGTGATTGGCATCGTGGCATCCAGGCTGATAGAGACCTATTACAGGCCTACCATAATTCTTACGGAGTCGAAGGATGGTTTTGCCACCGGCTCGGCTCGCAGCGTGCCGGGATATGATCTCTACCAGGCTATTGAAGCATGCTCCGACCTGCTGGAGAGCTTCGGGGGACATATGTTTGCGGCAGGACTGACACTCAAACAGGAGAACCTCCAGTTGTTCCGCGAACGTTTTGAGAAGTTCGTCAGTGAGACAATCAGGGAAGAACACCTCGTTCCGTCAATCAATGTCGATCAGGAGATCTCCCTGGAAGAGGTGACACCTGAGTTCTTCAGATACCTTGACCGTTTTCAGCCCTTCGGTCCGGAGAATACAACGCCGATATTTGTATCCCGCGGGGTAAAAACCCTCGCCTGTCAGCCTGTGGGAAACAACGGCACACATCTCAAACTGAGCTTCGCAAGGCATAATGCCGAACCTATAGCTGCCATCGCTTTCGGACAGTCAGATACCATGGATACATTCCGTGATTCCGGAGGGGTGGTTGACATTGCCTACTCCGTGGAGATGAACGAATTCCGCGGCAAAAGATCCATTCAGCTCAATATTAAGGATATTAAGGGTTGAGTAGGCAGTATGGCCTATTGTCTGCTCCCTATTTCCTGTTTTTTTTCCCTCTCCCCTTGACTTTCTCCCCGGGTTGACCTACATTTGAGACAGTAATTGTGTCTCACGATGATGCTGCGGTGGAATGCGGTATTAGTCTCGTTTCTTATGGCTATAGCCAGCCTGCGGGCCGGTGAACCTGTTTTTATGCCTCACGGTGCAGCTTCCATGGGCATGGCTTTCGCAATGACGGCCACCCCGGGCCACTGGAACTGCTTCAACAATCAGGCGTTACTTACTGCCGCCTCATCAACAAGCTTTTCCGCCGCCCTCGAAAACCGGTTTATGGTACCCGGCCTCTCATCTAAGGCAGTGAGTGCTGTAATAGCAGTCAGTCCTGCGCCGTTGGGAATTGTTGCGACGCATTACGGTAATGCGGACTATTACAGGCTCTTTACAGGTATTGGCAGCGCCGTGAAGATTACTGACGGTATGGCGCTGGGGCTGCAGGTCGACTGCATCAGTGAGCACGGGGCAGGGGAGTATCGCGACATCGCTCATGTGACATTTGAGACAGGCTTGACGTATGCCATGTCGACGTCGCTGTCCCTGGGGCTGCATCTCTTCAATCCGCTGACCCCGCTCAACGGACTGCCATCCTCCTTCGAGGCAGGGATGCACTGGAGACAATCCGATGTTTTCATGCTCACCGTTTCCGGCTCCAAGGTGACTGATGAGCCGCTCTCGGTGCAGTGCGGATTGAGCTGGGGACTGCCTGACAGACTGGTCTTGCGGTCAGGATACATGAGCTCACCATCAGCCTTCGCCTTCGGGATCGGCTTCCGGTCAGGTTCGCTGCAGGCTGACGCCGGCTTTCTCATGAACGCCATGACAGGCGTAACCTCATCGATATCATTTATATGGACACTGAGGTGAGCATTATGTTATACCCGGTAATAACTATCAAATTTTCAGCCATAATCAGGGGATACTCAGGCTGTTTGTATGTTAGCGGCAGGTACGGCGGAAATTGAAACGGAAAATTCTCATAGCATGAAACTGGCAATCTATACACCGACCGGCCAGGTCGTTATCAGGGCTGTATGAAGAGTCTTATTGATCTCAGATCGACGATGATAATATGGTGCATCGCACTGATCCCGGGCTGCCTCCTATGCCAGGAGGGAAACAGGGGTTTCACCGAGTCCGTTGAAGAGATGCTCGTACTGGCAGAAGACTATGATCCGGCTTCCCTGCTGGAGCAGCTGTCGGAGCTGAAAGAGTTCCCCGTGATTATCAACAGCGGTGATGATAAGGAGATCTCACGGCTCTTTTTCCTGACAGAGTTCCAGGTTATGGTGCTGGCTGACCATGTAAGGCAAAACGGCAGCGTCGTCACCCTTTATGAGCTGGCCCTCCTCCCAGCCTTTGACCGCAGTACTGTGATGCTTATGGCTCCCTACATATCCCTTGAGCCACCCGGTGAGAAGGCCGGTAAAGGCTATGGCCGCACCACGGTGACCCTGACGGCCTCAACGCGCTTCAGCCAGGATGAAAACAACACCGAAGGGGTACGCTCATTATTAAAGGTCAGGCATGAAAGGGAGCGTATCAGCTTCGGTCTGACAGCCGAGAACGATCCGGGAGAACGTTTCACCTTAAGGAATGCTCCGGGGAGCGATTTTCTCTCCGGATACCTGGATTTCCGGGGTAAAAAGATCATTAAGCGGGTCATTGTCGGCGATTATGCCCTGAGGTTTGGCGAGGGAGTTGCCCTGAACAGCAGCAGGTGGATGGGCTCATGGCTCAGCTCCCCGTCGTTCATGTCTGGCGGAAGCTCAGCGGTGCCCTACAGTTCATCGGAAGAAAATGACTTTTTTCGCGGAATTTCCGTGGCCATTGGTGACATCAATACCGGGGCTTTGCTCTTCGGTTCTTCCAACATGATCGATGCACGCCCGCTGTACGATGAAGATAGCACAGCCACCGGGGTGAGCAATCTTGTCAGGGGTGGACTTCATGTAACCGAATCGCAACTCGCGGCACGCAACACTCTTAATGAGACAGTTGCCGGCCTCCGCCTTGCTGCTGGAGCTGACAGGATCAGGGGCGGAGTGACGGCAACGTCAACATGGTTCTCCCTGCCCTTACTGCCTGACCGGAGCAAGCCGGAAAACATCCATGCCTTTGAAGGAGTCCGGCTGCTGAACGTGGCTGCTGACTTCAGGGCAGGTACCGGCCCTGTTCTTTTTTTTGCCGAGGCGGCCCTGAGCCTTCCCGGATCATGGGCAGCTACTGCAGGGGTAAGGGCGAAACCGTCAGGGAGAGTCACATTCAATCTGCTCGGCCGTCACTTCCCGCCCGATTATTACGCCTTTCACTCAGGCGCATACAAATCAGGATCCGGTTCAGGTAACGAGACAGGCATAGCGGCATCACTGCATCTTGAAGCTGCCAGCCATCTTTTTGTCACCGCAGCGGCGGATCATTACCGGATACCCGGGCCACGGTACCGCTCCTCCTCGCCTTCATACGGCAGCAGGATAGAGATAAAGGGAGAATACCTGCCCCGCGATGATATCACCATGCGGCTGTCGTACACCTCCTCATCACGGGAATATGATAAGGCCTCTGAGACCGGCACTGCCAGGTCTGAGAATCATACCAGGCAACAGGTGGGTTTTGTTCTCAATTGCATGCCGGCACCAGGCTTGCGTCTGACTACCCGCGCATCTGCCTCCCTTGTCACCCCTTCAGAAGAGAAGGGCTATCTCCTCTGTCAGGATCTCTCTTACTCATTTGCCGATGTTCCCCTGAGGCTGTGGTTCAGATATCTCCTCTGCTCCACCGGGGGATGGGACAGCCGTCTCTATGCCTGGGAGAACGACCTGCTCTCATCGTTCAGCGTCCCGGCCCTTTATGGCGAAGCAACCCGCTCATTCATCATGATCTCGTGGAAACCTGCCGGAAATATCGAAGCAAGGTTCAAGTACGCCTTCACTGACTCGGATAACGGGTTGAGGCAGGAGGTGAAGGGGCAGGTGAGGATTTCCTTTTAGGCAGTAGGGTCTACTGCCTGAACGTCAGTTCGTCCTATACCTGTATTTTACTCCCAACAGCTCCTCATTCGCCTTCACTATCTTCTGCTTCAGGCTCTCCTTGTAGGCTATCAGCTTATCCATGACGGCCGGATCGCCCGTGGCGATCATCTGTGCTGCAAGAATGCCGGCATTCAGGGCTCCGTCGATGGCTACAGTGGCAACGGGAATTCCCGGAGGCATCTGCACGATGGCCAGCAGGGCGTCCATGCCGTCGAGGGAGGCACTTACCGGCACCCCGATGACCGGCACCGGGGTCATCGCCGCTATCACACCCGGAAGATGGGCCGCCATGCCTGCACCGGCAATGATGACCTTTATTCCCCTGCCCGCGGCTCCCCGCGCAAATTTCTCAACCTCGTCAGGCGTGCGGTGCGCCGAGAGAGCGTTGATCTCAAAAGGTATTCCCAGACTGTCGAGAAATTCCGCAGCCTTATCCATAACCTTCAGGTCGGAGACGCTGCCCATGATAATGCTAACTGCCGGATCCATATGCTCTTTTTTGATGTTAAACCTTTGCAGGGGTAAAAATAAGCTTTAAATTTATAATTTTGCGGTATCAACATCCTGAACCATGAATGAGATAACATTACTTGACAGGGAGTTTTCTGTCTACCTGACAGAAGATGAAATCCAGAGCAGGGTAACGGCACTGGCAGAAAAGATTAGTGAAGACCTGAAAGGTCAGGATGTACTCTTCTTAGGTATCCTGAACGGCGTATTCCTCTTCGCGGCTGACATTGTCAGGCAGATAACACTCAACGTGCATATTTCCTTTATCAAGCTGGCTTCGTACGACGGAACCTCCAGCACAGGCAAGATCAAGGAGTTGATAGGGTGGAATGAGGATATCACCGGTAAAACGGTTGTGGTACTTGAGGATATTGTTGACACCGGCAGTACTCTCGAGAGAGTGATAGGTGAGATTAAACTGAGAAAGGCAGCTGACATAAAGATTTGTACCCTGCTGTTCAAGCCTGAAGCCTACACCAGAGACATACCGATAGACTATATCGGATTTGAGATACCAAACAGCTTTGTTGTCGGATATGGCCTTGACTATGACGGTTATGGCCGTAACCTGAGGGCGATTTACAAACTAACAAAATAACTCCGGAATGATAAATGTTCTTATGTTCGGCCCGCCCGGCTCCGGGAAGGGAACACAGTCGGTGACCCTCGCTGAGAAGTATAATCTCCTTCATCTTTCCACCGGTGATATGCTCAGGGCTGAGATCACTGCCGGCACTGAGCTGGGGAAGAGGATGGAAGCCATAATGGCTTCCGGCGAGCTGGTGCCTGATGAGGTGGTGATAGAGATGATAGCACGCAGGATTGACACCACCACCGGCAAGAGAGGTTTTATCTTTGACGGCTTCCCGCGCACAGTGGCACAGGCGGAAGAGCTGCAGAAGATGCTTCAGGAGCGTGACATGAAGATAGACCTTATGCTGGTGCTTGAGGTTAATGATGCCGAACTTATAGACCGCATGAAGAAGAGGGCCCTGATATCAGGCCGGCCCGACGATGCCGACGAATCCGTAATCAACAACCGTATTGCCGTCTACCGCTCCAAGACAGAACCTGTGCTGGATCTCGGGCGTAAGACCGGCGTGGTGAGTATCGTCGACGGTGTGGGATCGATTGATGATATCTTCGCCAGACTCTGCACCCACATTGAAAGGGTTATCTGACCAATGGGTGATACCAACTTTGTTGACTATGTAAAGATCTTCGGACGCTCGGGTAAGGGCGGCGCAGGCTCGGCACACCTCAGACGCGAAAAACTAAATCCCAAGGGTGGTCCAGACGGCGGCGACGGCGGCCGTGGCGGAGATGTCATCCTCAGGGGTAACTCACAGCTCTGGACGTTGCTGCATCTTAAGTTCAAAAAGCACACCTTCGCAGGCCATGGAGGTGCGGGGTCAAAAAACCAGAAGAGCGGCGCTGCCGGAGAAGATGCCTTCATTGATGTCCCCCTCGGTACTGTAGCCAGGGACGGGGAGACCAACGAGATACTGTTCGAGATTACTCGTGACGGCGAACAAAAAATACTCGTAAAAGGCGGCCGGGGAGGACTGGGAAACACACACTTCAAGTCGGCCACCTTCCAGACACCCCGCTTTGCACAACCGGGCGAACCGTACCAAGAGGGCTGGTTCATCCTCGAGCTGAAGGTGCTGGCCGACGTGGGACTGGTAGGCTTCCCCAATGCCGGCAAGTCAACGCTCCTCTCCGTCGTCAGTGCCGCCAGGCCGAAGATAGACAGTTATCCCTTCACCACCCTCACACCCAATCTCGGCATAGTCAGCTACCGCGACGATAAGTCGTTTGTGATGGCAGACATCCCCGGAATCATCGAAGGAGCCGCTGAAGGCAAGGGATTGGGTCACAGGTTTCTCAGACATATTGAACGCAACGCCGTGCTCCTTTTCATGATCCCCGCCGACAGCGGTGATATCGCAGGGGAATATAATATCCTCCTGGAAGAACTCAGGAAATATAACCCTGAACTTCTTGACAAACGCCGCGTGATGGCCATATCGAAATGTGATCTGCTGGATGAGGAGCTTACCGGGGGAATGAGGCCGTCACTGCCCGTCGACCTGCCCGTTGTTTTCATCTCGTCGGTCAACGGAACGGGCATAACAACACTCAAGGACCTGCTCTGGAGGGCACTGAACAGCTGACCATGGAAGAACTGGACCGTACAATATTCCTCTTCCTCAACTCGCACCACTCGCCGTTTTTTGATACGGTGATATGGATAGTGAGCCTGAAGGCGGTATGGATACCGCTCTACATGGCAATCATCTTGATGATCTTCCGCAAGTATGGCAGACGAGCCTGGATTCCCCTCATGCTGGTGCCGGTGCTGGTTCTTATTGACGATCGGGGCTCAACCCTGCTTAAAAACCTGGTCTGCCGTCCGAGACCCTGTCATGAACCAGCCCTCGAGGGGATGGTCCATACGGTCAACGGTTACTGTAAAGGGATGTACGGTTTTGTCTCGGGCCATGCAGCCCACAGCTTCGGGGTAGCCGCCTTTGCCTCACCGCTGCTGAAGAAGAACTGGCTTTCATGGTCTCTGTTCATATGGGCAGCAGTGATTCTCTATTCAAGGATCTACCTCGGCGTGCACTATCCCGGTGATGTCATCGGCGGAGCCATCCTGGGCATCACGGCAGGCAGCACTCTTGCATGGGCTGCAATAAAAATGATTAAAAACATAAGGCAATGAATGTCATAAAGTCTGTATGGGTCTGGTTGTCAAGCATCGTTTTTATCCTGCTGGCCTTTCCCGTTGCCCTGTTTCTCTGGCTCATCTCACTGCTCTTCGATGACCGGCGACTGATGAACAACCGCTGGATGGTGATCCAGGGTATAGTGCTCACCAAGATGAGCCCCTTCTGGAAGGTTATAACAGAAGGGCGTGAAAAGATAGACCCGAACCAGGCTTACGTCATTGTCCCCAACCACCAATCCCTGCTTGACATTGTCTTTTTCAACATGCTGCGCCATCGTCTCAGGTGGGTCTCCAAGAAGGAGATATTCCGGGTGCCCATTGTCGGGTGGGAGATGCGGATGGTTAAGTATATTGAGCTTGTGAGAGGCAACAAGAGCAGCGTAATAAAGATGATGGAGGAATGCGTAAAGTCGCTCAAAGAGGGCATCTCCATCGTCATCTTTCCCGAAGGGACACGGTCAATCAACGGCGCGATTGGCAAGTTCAAGACCGGAGCCTTTCAGATTGCCATCAAAACCGACAAGCCCCTGCTGCCTGTGCTTATCGACGGCACTGGCGAGATCATGCCCAGGAAGGGAGGTGTCATATTCAGAAACAGAAGGGTGGTGAGGATCAGGGTCCTCGATCCCATCTTCCCGGGCCAGTTCGGGACAGGTAACCCTGAGGAGCTTGCTGCACGGGTACAGGCACTGATGGTTACTGCCATGGATCAGCTCCGCAGTGAGAAGTGAAATGCATTTGCAATAATTAATCACGGTTACTGACTGAAAGCTGCCGTCCCGGCACTTCCGACTTCATCGGGACAGGTCCGTGTACGGGATTGAGACTCCGATGCAGCAGGAGGAGTCTCAGACTGCCGGCTGCCGACTGCCGACGGAGGGCTGCCGGCTGCCGACTGCCGACTG
>WOYI011192895.1_pt1 | contig 63119 bp, 66 predicted proteins | sample 6423411 | NCBI WGS metagenome assembly WOYI01 (sample SAMN13441803, study PRJNA592873) | oil field metagenome | biome: oil field; feature: oil-well bore; material: oil-contaminated soil; isolation source: oil-contaminated soil from oil-well borehole | place: Germany: Wietze | collected 2016-10-18 ... | reverse complement strand
GTTAAGCCCTCCAGCGCCGATGGTACTGCGGTGTAGTCCGTGGGAGAGTAGGACGTCGCTGAACACATCCGACGGCTTTGCCGTTTCCTGAGGATGTTCGCTGCCGGAGCTTGTGCGGCGGCATGGAGAACGGCACGCCTTCTGCTAGAATCTCGCCTGTGCCTAACACGGGCGGCCCGGGTGCTTCCGGGCGTCGATCAGCATGAACGCTCCGGCGCACGGCCGGGCGTCACGGAAGGAGAGTCCTCGTGAAGGAACGCGTACAGGCGGCACTGGACAAGATCCGGCCGGCCCTTCAAGCCGATGGTGGCGACGTGGAGCTCGTTGAGATCACCGATGACGGCGTCGTGAAGGTGGCCCTCCAGGGTGCATGCCGTGGTTGCCCGATGTCTCAGCTGACCCTTGCGAACGGTGTCGAGCGCGTCCTCAAGGAGGAAGTGCCCGGGGTCGTGCGCGTCGAGCCGGTCTAGGCTCTCGCTGCCCGATCGATAAGCGCCGCCCGGACGGGCGGCGCTTTCGCATGCCCGTATGCGCTCATCGTGGCTCCAGTGCCGCATGCGGGGGACTGCGAGCCGCACGGAGACGCACATCGACCGTTCGTCGGTTTGGTTGCGTGTCGTGGTGTCTACGCATTGCACCCCATATCTAGCGGCTGTATTCTTGGAAGACGCAACATCTTGTGTCACCGGGGTCCCGAGGGGGGCGTGGTGACGTATCAGGTTCACATGCCGCGAGGAGGAGCCATCATGCCCGAGCAGGACACCGCAACATACTGCCGGACCATCGACGAGACGCTGTCCCCTAACAGCATCAAGGTCCTTGAGAAGCGGTACCTCAAGAAGGACGATGATGGCAATCCTGTGGAGCGGCCCTCGGACATGTTCGTGCGTGTCGCGGAGAACATCGCCTCGGCGGAGGCGATGTTCGGCGCGACAGCCGAGCAGGTGGCCGAGACGGCGCGTGACTTCTACGACCTCATGACCTCACTCGAGTTCCTGCCAAACTCGCCCACCTTGATGAACGCCGGTCGCGAACTCCAGCAGCTGTCTGCGTGCTTCGTGTTGCCGGTCGCCGATTCCATGGATTCGATCTTCGGTGCGGTGCGCGATACCGCGATCATCCACAAGTCCGGTGGCGGAACGGGCTTCTCGTTCTCGCGCCTGCGGCCTGCCGGCGATCAGGTGCGCTCCACGCAGGGCGTGAGCAGCGGGCCGATCTCGTTCATGCGCGTCTTCAACCAGGCCACGGAGGCGGTCAAGCAGGGTGGTACCCGGCGCGGCGCCAACATGGGCGTACTCCGTATCGATCATCCGGACATCGTCGACTTCATCAAGTGCAAGCTCGATGGTGACTTCCAGAACTTCAACATCTCCGTCGCGCTCACCGAGGACTTCATGGACGCCGTTACGGCAGGCGTGGAGTACGACTTGCGGAATCCGCGTGATGGCGCGCCAGTCGGCAAGCGCGATGCTCGTGAGGTCTACGACCTGATCGTCGAGATGGCGTGGGCCACGGGTGACCCCGGCATCATCTTCATCGACCGCATGAATCGCGACAACCCCACTCCGGCGCTCGGCGAGATCGAGTCCACGAACCCGTGTGGCGAGCAGCCGCTTCTGCCATACGAGGCATGCAACCTCGGCTCGGTCAACCTGTCCAAGTTCGTGCGCTATACGGAGGGTGGCCCAGATCTCGATTGGGATCGGCTGGCCGACGTGGTGCACCGTGGCGTGCGCTTCCTCGATGACGTCATCGAGGTGAACGAGTATCCGCTGCCCAAGATCGCTGAGCTCGTGCACGGTAATCGCAAGATCGGTCTGGGCGTCATGGGCTGGGCGGACATGCTCATCATGATGGGCATCCCGTACAGTTCGGAAGAGGCCATCGCGCTCGGTGAGAAGGTCATGGGCTTCATCCAGGCCGAGTCGCGGCAGGCGTCGATGAAGCTTGCGGCCGAGCGCGGCGTCTTCCCGAACTTCGAGGGCTCGATCTACGACACGCCCGAAGGCGTCCGGCTGCGCAACGCCACCGTCACGACCATCGCCCCCACCGGCACGCTCTCGATCATCGCCAACTGCTCCTCGGGCATCGAGCCGCTGTTCGCGGTTTCCTACGTCCGCACCGTCATGGATAACGACCGGCTGATCGAGGTCAATCCGCTGTTCGAGGACCTGGCGGTCAAGCAGGGCTTCTACAGCCGTGAGCTTATGGCGCTGATCGCCGAACATGGCTCGGTGGCAGGCGTCGAGGGTGTTCCCGCCGAGGTGCAGAACGTGTTCGTGACCGCCCACGAGGTGGCTCCTGAGTGGCACGTCCGGATGCAGGCGGCCTTCCAGAAGTCGACTGACAATGCGGTGTCCAAGACCGTCAACTTCGGCAACGAAGCCACCATCGAGGACGTGCGTCACGTCTACGACCTGGCGCACGAGCTTGGCGTCAAAGGTGTCACGATCTATCGCGATGGTAGCAAGGAGAACCAGGTCCTCTCGACCGGCAAGACGACGAAGCCAGGTGCGTCAGCCGAGCCCGCCCGTCACGGCGAGATCGAGCCACGTCCGCGTCCCTCGGTCACCATGGGCCGCACCGAGAAGATCCAGACCGGCTGTGGAAACCTCTACGTCACCATCAACTCCGACGAGCAGGGCTTGTGTGAGGTCTTCACGCAGATGGGCAAGTCGGGCGGCTGTGCTGCAAGCCAGTCCGAGGCGCTGTCGCGCATGATCTCGGTCTCGTTGCGGGCCGGCGTCGATCCGCAGGCGATACTGAAGCACCTGCGCGGCATCCGGTGCCCCAGCCCGGCCTGGGCCCAGGGCGGGAAGGTGCTCTCGTGTGCTGACGCGGTCGGGATCGCGATGGAGCACTACCTTGAGTGGATGGAGACGGGCACGGCCTCCACGATGGTCTCCAAGAACACCGACGAACTGGTGAACCTCGCGGGCGCATGCCCCGAGTGCGGCGGTGCGCTCGAGCACGAGAGCGGTTGTGCCGTGTGTCGCGCGTGCGGCTTCAGCAAGTGCGCGTAGGGCCGGCGCGATGGTGCTCTCAGACCGTTCGATAGCCGAGGAGATGGCCGCCGGCAGGATCGTCGTTGATCCGTGCGACCCGGCCGACATCCAGCCGTCCAGCGTCGACCTGCATCTCGGGTCCCGATTCCAGGTGTTCCGGAACTCGCGGTACCCGTACATCGACCCCGCGGTGGAGCAGCGCGGTCTCATGGAGATGGTCGAGGCCTCGGCGGGAGAGCCGTTCGTGCTGCATCCGGGCGAGTTCGCGCTTGGCGCCACGATCGAGCACGTCGCCCTTCCGCGGGACATCGTGGCCCGCCTGGAGGGTAAGTCATCGCTCGGCAGGCTCGGCCTCTTGATCCACTCGACGGCCGGCTACATCGATCCCGGTTGGGACGGCACGCTCACGCTCGAACTCTCGAACGTGGCCAACCTGCCGATCGTGCTCACACCAGGCATGGCCATCGGGCAGATCTCGTTCATGCGTATGACGACGCCCGTGGATCGTCCGTACGGGTCGCCGGGCCTCGGCAGCAGGTACCAGGGACAGGTCGAGCCGACACCGAGCCGCTCGTACCGGAAGACCCGTTAGAGGCCCTGGGTCACGCGGCTGACGATCGGGGTTGGCACGAAGCCCGCGAGGTACTTGCCGGTTCGGGACTCCATGAACGGCAGCCAGCGGAATCGGCGCCTGATGTCGGCACGGATGGGCTCGGTGAGCTCAAGGCACCGATCGAGCGCGTGGGTGGGATCCCCGCTTGCGGCGAGTCCGGCGTCCCGGCCGGTGCGCAGAGCGTAGGAGATCCCCTCGCCTGAGGACGGCGACATGAATCCGCCCGCTTCGCCCGCGAGCAGCACGCGCCCGTGTCCGGGGAGGATGTCGTCCGGCGAGCGCAGGTAGAGCGCCGCCGCCGACTCGCGGTGCACCCTCTCTCCTAACTGCGGAATCTGCTCGCGGAGGAGCGAGACGACGCGGTCGTGCTTCTCCCATGGTCGCTTTGTGTGCGGATAGAAGACCGAGCCGATCAGTGCCACGTCTCCCTTCGGCACTACGTACGCATAGCCGAACCCGTCACCGATATCGCGCATGTAGATGCAGTCGAAGTAGGGCTCGATCGGTGACGAGATCGTGACGAAGTCCTGAAGCGTGACGTAGCTCGCCGAATCGCGGAGGCCGAGGGTCCGGCGCACCTGGGACCGCGCGCCGTCCGCGCCGATGAGGAGGTCCGCGGTGACCTCGACGGCTTCGCCATCGACGGTGATCGACGCGGTGACCCGGTCGTCGTCCTGGACGAATCCGGTGAGCGACGCTCTGGTCACGACCTCGACGTTTTCGGGAAGCAGGCTGAGCATCCATTCATCAAAGCCCGCGCGGCTGACGTTGAGGAACTCGAGCGAGGTGACCTTGCGGATACCGCGGTCCCAGTCGTGATACCGGAAGTTGATCGTCCGGGGCGTGCTGATGATGCTCTCGGGTACCTCGCCGTAGGGGCGCAGCGTCTCGAGCGAGAGGTGGTGCAGCATCCCGCCGCAGCTCTTGTCGCGGGGGAGGGAACTGGCTTCTACCAGCAGAACGGCACCGCGCTCGACGGCGTGATACGCCGCGAGTACACCTGCGGGACCGGCGCCGACGACGATGGTGGCGTAGTGTTCGCTTGCGGGTAGGGCCATGTCCTCACCTTCAGATGCGGGTCGCTCGGCTGCATGCGTACTCTGGGCGGCGCCGTGGGGCAGCGGGTTCGCGCGAGGGCGCTGTCCGGATACAATAGCAGCCTGCGCGCGGAGGCGACAGGGAGGAGTTCGTCGGTGGCATGCTGGTCGAACCGAGGGTGCGATGACGAGATGCGGGAGCGATGCCCTCACGCGATCGATCCGAACGAGCAGTGCCCGCTCGGCTGCCACTACGCGATGTGCGAGCGCCCGACGCACCAGGTGACGGGTGATCCCGCACTCATCTTCGACCCTACGGTCGACTTTGACGCCGCAGCGAAGGAGACGTGCACGCGCTGCGTGTTCTTCCTGACCAACGGACCGCGACGCTGATGGACCCGGCGGCCGGACGGGTCGCCCGGCTGCTTCGCGCTTACGGCGAGGAGTTGGCCTCGGCCGGCGCCGCGCAGGCGGGAGGCGCATTCACCGACCTGCCCGGGGCCGATGCGCTCATCAAGAGGTCATCCGAGGCGTTCCTTCTCGGCATCCTGTTCACCCAGGGCATCCCTGCCGAGCGCGCCTGGGCGGCACCCTACCTGCTTGCGCAGCGGCTCGGGCATCTGGATCTCGACCGCATCGCTCGCGAGGAGGATGCGGTGGCCTCGGCGGTCGCATCACCGCCCGCTCTGCACCGGTTCGTGCACACGCTCCCGGTGTGGATCTGCTCGGCCGCCCGCCGGGTGACAGTAGAGTACGCCGGCTCGGCGGCGCGCATCTGGGAACCGGGTTCCCACGTGCTCGATATCACGCAGCGCCTCATGGCGTTCGATGGCGTGGGGGAGAAGAAGGCGGCGATGGCGGTGGAGATCCTCCGTCGCCATTTCGGCGTGCCGATGACCGGTGCCGAGTGCGGGTCGGTGGCCTACGACGTCCACGTCCGCCGCGTGTTCCTCCGCACGGGGATGGCCGATGAGGATACGCCAGAGGCCATCCGGGCTGCGGCCCGGCGGGCCTGTCCGGATGCGCCGGGCACGCTCGATCTGGCCGCCTGGCTCGTGGGGCGCGACTGGTGCCGGCCGCGGGATCCGCGATGCGACGGGTGCAGGCTTGCACCGGCGTGCGCCCGGCTGACCGGGCGCAACGCCGAGGGTGTCGGTGTGCGTCGTGCTCAGGCGAGCGATCGGAGCAGCAACCCCGACAGCAGCTTCGGGTAGAAGTAGGTCGACTTCTGCGGCATGGTCTCTCCCGAGAGTGCGACCGCGCGAAGCTGGTCCATACGGGTGGGCGCCACCAGGAACGCGGCATCGGCGTTCGCGACTTTGAGGGCTTCGCTCGCGTCTTTCGCGAAGGAGAGCCGGTCGAGCGTGGCCGGATCGTCGGCATCGATCCCGAAGAGCGGTTTCAGCACGAGTTCCTGCAGCACGGTCACGTCGAGGCGCTTCCAGTGATCCGAGTGCTTGCCGGGGATGACCTCGGCGGCGTCGATACCCTCGCGGAGTGATGCCACCTTCGTCGTTCCGTCGGCGGTGCGGACCACGAAGGTCGTGCGAGTCGTCTCGCCCACCCCTGCCGAGGGCGAGCCGACCGGCTCGGTAAGGTCGAAGTGGCACTCCATCGCCGTCCAGAACGCGGGTGTGTCGAAGGTGCCGATGGACCGGGCGAGGCGATGGGTGGGAAGGACCAGCAGCTCGGGGTCGTCCATGTTGACGAGCGTCATCATGACGAAGTCGTAGTCCGGATCGACGGGTGCGAGACCGGCGGTCGCGTCCGCGGCTCTGCGCTCGTCGCGATAGGCTAGCGCGGTCGTATAGCGATGGTGCCCATCTGCGATGAAGACCGGGCGGTCGCCGATGATCTCTGCGACGGTCCCCATGGTCGCGGAATCGCGGATCGCCCACACCTTGCTCAGCACGCCCTCGGCGTCGGTGGCGGTGAACATCGGATCCGCCGCGACGTGCGTGTCGAAGATGCCGTCTGTCTCGCCCGCGGGATCAGAGTAGAGGCCGAATACCTGGCTGAGGTTCGCGGCGGTCGAACGGGTGAGGTCGAGGCGATCGGAGAGCGCCTTGGCGAGCGTTCGCTCGTGAGGAAGCACGACGCCGTCGGAGAACGGGTGCAGCCTGACCGCTGCGACGAATCCGCGACGCCGGATATGCCGGCCTTCGTGCTCCCACGACTGTTCGACGACGTAGACCGCCGGGGAGTCGTCCTCTACGAGCACACCCTCTTCGTGCCAGGCCTGCCACGTCGCGCGGCCGTTCTCGTAGCGGTTCCCGGGGACTGCGGGATCGAGCGGTCCGTCCGGGAGCTCGAGCGCGACCACGTTGTGCGGCTCCACGGCGAGCAGCGCGGCCCGTCGCTCGGGGGTGACGACATCGTAGGGAGGCGCGGTGAAAGCGCTGAGGTCGGCGCCGGGCTGATGGCGATAGACTCTGGCGCGGAACGGGCGAACGAGCGACATGGGGCCCCCTAAGGCGTGTGGACTCACGCAGGGAGTCTAGCCGAGCACCGCCCGGAGCGCCAGGAACATGATGATGCCCGCGATCGTGGCTCCGATGAAGCTCCTGAAGTGCCAGTAGACGAGGCCGGTACCGATGGCTGCCCACAGGTACGGGTTGGTCGCAGAGGCCATCCATGTGCCATCCGGTCGCAGCACGCCGCCCGCCACGAGTGTGGCCATCGCCGAGACCGGGATGAACGACAGCCAGCGGCGGGCCCACTCGGGGAGTTCCTTGCGGGAGAGTACCGCGAGCGAGGGAAAGCGGATGGCGAAGTTGGCGAGCGCCATGCCCGCTATGACCGCCCATAAGGCACCGGTCGTCATCGGGTCACCACCGTTGCGGCGGTTGCGGCGAGCATCGGTGCTGCGATGAGATACCAGGGATCGGGCAGCGTGAGCATGCAGGCGACGGCGATGGCGGTAGCCATGGCGGCGGTGATCACGTGCCGACGGTCCTCCGCCTGGGCGACGAGCAGGGCGGTGAACATTGCGGGCATGGCGAACTGCACACCGAAGCGGGAGGGGTCGCCGACGAAGCCTGCGGCCACTGCGCCGATCGCCGTGCCCAGCACCCAGCCCGTCCACGCGACGGTGCCCACGCCCGCCATGGAGTACCCGTCGGCGAGCGAGCGGCGATGGTCGTCGATGTTCACCGCGAAGGTCTCATCGGTCAGGGTGAAGGCGAGGAACGCCTGTCCCGGCAGGCTGACGCGGGTGACGTGCGGTGACATCGCGGCGCCGAACAGCACGTAGCGGAGATTCACCACCGCGGTCGTGACGATCACCGCCGTCACCGATGCGCCGGCGCCGATGAGTTGGAGCGCGATCAATTGTCCGGCTCCCGCCAGCGAGGTGGCGGAGCACAGGATCGCCTGCAGCGGCGTGAACCCAACTTCCCGCGCCACCACGCCGAACGCTGCGCCCACAGGGATGTAGCCGAGGAAGATGGGAAGTCCCAGCTTGAGGCCACGCGCGAAGCGTGCCCGCCGGGGTGGGCACGGGGCTTGCTTGGAGTCGGTCGTCGGCATGCGGCGATACTAGCACAGCCGATAGTGCCGATTCGGCGCTATGATGGTGGCGAGCATAGGGAGGCGAGACCACGTGGAATTCACGCTCATCTGCCCTACCGACGGTCGCGTCGATCTCGGTCTCGAGGACATCTCGACGATCATCTTGCGTGGGCCCGAGTCGGTCGAGGTCGTGTTCGTATGCCCGCAGTGCGGCTCCTCGCTTCGCGCAGCATTGCGCGTTCCGAACCTGCTCGTCGCTGCCATGGAGCTCGCCCGCTACGCCGAGGACATGGAAGAGGGCGGGATCCACGAGATCCGCCGGCGGACCGGCCCCCGGGATGACGGTGACGAAGATGACGCCGCGGCGGCCGAGCTGCGTGCACGCCGGGAGCGCGAGGGCGAGCCGTACTGTGAGTACTTCCGGCGGCAGCTCGCGCAGGTCGAATGCGTGGAGGACCTGCTCGCCGAGCTGGAGTAGGGCCTAGCGCGCCGAGTACGCTCGCGGGCGTCGCCGCGATCTGGATCTGAGCGCTGCGGGAAGGGCGAACAGCAGCCCCGCGCAGAAGCCACCGACGTGCGCGAACCACGCCACTCCGCCGGCCGCCGCACCGGCACCGAGCGATGCGAGCCCGCTTCCGAGCTGCAGGACGAACCAGAAGCCGATCACGAGGTATGCGGGCACGCGCGCCACCTCGATGAAGATGAAGACGGGGATGATCGTGACCACCGACGCGCCGGGAAACAGCAGAAGGTAGGCGCCGAGAATGCCCGCGATGGCACCACTCGCGCCGAGCATCGGGATCGTCGCGCCGGGCGCGGCAGCAAGCTGGGCGAGTGCTGCCAGGATTCCGCTGCCCAGGTAGAACGCGATGAAGCCGACCGGCCCGAACCGGTCCTCGACGTTGTTGCCGAAGATCCACAGGTAGAGCAGGTTGCCGCCTACGTGTATCCAGCCAGCGTGCATGAACATCGCGGTGAAGAGCGTGACGATCTGTGATGGCGCGAGGGGGTCGGCCAGGAAGCGGGCGGGTACGAATGCCCAGCGGGTCCAGAACGACTCAAGGGTAGCGGGCTCGAGTGTTAGCTCGTAGGCGAATACCGCAATGTTGAGAGCGATGAACGCGATCGTGATCCACGGGATGCGTCGGGTGGGGTTGTCGTCGCGGATGGGTATCACGCTCGTATGCTCCGTTCGGCGGCATCCAGTCAGGCCCCGCGCCTCGGCGGGTCGTGCGAACGAGTGTACCGCAGGAACGAGCGGCCGCCCGGTGGTTGGGGTATCTTCGGGAAGAACATGTGCCGGCGTGCGTCGGCGATGCGACTGAGGAGGAACGCGATGGGATGGCTTGCTCCATGTGGAGGCGGTCTGGCACTTTTGATCGTCGTGCTGGTTGTCGCCGCGATCGGCATATTCAACCGGCTCGTCACGCTGCGCAACCGTGTTGAGAACGCATGGGCCCAGATCGACGTGCAACTGCGGCTGCGCTATGATCTCATCCCGAATCTCGTCGAGACCGTCAAGGCGTACGCCGCGCACGAGAAGGAGACGTTCGAGCGGGTCATCGCGGCACGCAGCAGCGCGATGAGTGCGCAGAGCGTGGCCGAGCACAGCCAGGCCGAGAACGCGCTCACCGGTACGCTGAAGAGCCTGTTCGCGCTGGCCGAGAACTATCCCGACCTCAAGGCCAACCAGAACTTCCTGATGCTCCAGGAAGAGCTCTCCGGCATCGAGTCGAAGATCGCGTACGCGCGGCAGTTCTACAACGACTCGGTCATGACCTACAACACGTCGCAGCAGACGTTCCCGTCGAACCTGGTGGCCGGCATGTTCGGTCACACGCCGCGGGACTACTTCGAGATCGAGGAAGCTGCCAAGGAGCCGGTGAAGGTGCAGTTCTAGACCCGTGTACGATCAGATCGCTTCGAACAAGCTGAGGAGCACGGCACTCATCCTGGTGTTCGTGCTCCTCGTCGCGCTCATCGGGTACGTCTTCGGGCAGGCGACCGACTGGGGCTATCTGGGCCTTGCGGCGGCGCTCGTGCTGGCCTTCGTGATGGCCTGGGGTTCGTACTGGTTCTCCGACCGCATCGTGCTCTCGATGAGCCGGGCCCGACCGGTGGACCGCAACACGGAACCGTATCTCGTGAACCTCGTGGAGGGCCTTGCCATCGCCGCCGGCGTGCCGGTGCCGCGGGCGTACGTGATCGACGATCCGGCGCCGAACGCGTTCGCCACAGGGCGCAATCCGGAGAACGCGGCGATCGCGGTCACATCAGGGCTCGTGCAGATGATGAACCGGCAGGAGCTTGAAGGTGTCGTCGCCCACGAGCTCTCGCACATCAAGAACTACGACACACTGCTCCAGACCCTGGCGGCCGTGCTCGCCGGCTCCGTGACGCTCATCTCCGAGTGGATGCTGCGCAGTTTCTGGTGGGGCGGCGGACGGAGACGCGACAACGAGGGAGGCCAACTCGGCGTGATCATGCTCATCGTGGCGCTCGTTCTCGCGGTGCTCTCGCCGCTCGCGGCGTCCCTCATCCAGCTAGCCATATCACGGAGGCGCGAGTATCTGGCCGATGCGAGCGCAGCGATGCTCACCCGGTATCCTCCCGGCCTCGCGAGCGCGCTGCGTAAGATCGGGACGGACCAGAACCAGTTGCGCACGGCTAACAAGGCGACCGAGTCGCTGTACATCGCCAATCCGCTGAAGGCTCATCGAGGCGGGGGCATGAACGCACTGTTCAACACACATCCGCCGCTCGAGGATCGCATCGCCCGGCTCGAGGCGATGTAGCATGCTCGCCTCGATCGCCTACCCGAACATCGACCCGGTGCTGGTGAGCATCGGCCCGATCGCCATCAGGTGGTACGGGCTGGCCTATGTCGCGGGGTTCGTGGTGGCCGGGTTCGTGCTGCGCTCTCTCGCAAGGAGGTGGAAGGTCGATCTGTCGGACGACGACCTGCTCGACATCGTCCTGTGGGCCGTTGCCGGTCTTGTCGTGGGCGCGCGGCTGGGCTACGTGGTGTTCTACGGCGCGGGGACGTACTGGGACGACCCGGCCTCGATCCTCGCGTTCTGGGATGGTGGAATGTCGTTCCACGGCGGACTCGTCGGCATCTTGCTCACCGGCTGGATCGTGGCGCGCAAGAAGGGGATACCGCCGCTGAGGCTCTTCGATCTCGGAGCAGTGGGGGCACCGCTGGGTATCTTCTTCGGCCGGATCGCCAACTTCATCAACGGCGAGCTCTGGGGACGGGTGAGCGACGTTCCGTGGGCGATGGTGTTCCCGCGGGCGCCGGGCGATCTGCCGAGACACCCGTCGCAGCTCTACGAGGCGCTGCTCGAGGGGCTCGTGATCTTCGTCGTGCTGTGGTTCCTGGCGCGCCGCAAGCGGGGTGACGGGCTGATCATCGGCACGCTGCTCGTGCTGTACTCGCTCTTCCGCACCTTCGTAGAGTTCTTCAGAGAGCCTGACGTCCAGCTCGGGTTCATCGCGGGTCCGTTCACGATGGGGCAGCTACTGACGCTGCCGATGGTGTTCGCGGGCGCGTGGCTGATCTGGCGCGCCCTGCGCGATGAGGCTGCCGGATCGGGGAACGCGCCGGTGGAGGACGAAGGGGCCGAGGGGTCGGCTGAAGACGTGGTCAGAACTGAGTCTTCGGATCCCACGCGTCCGGTGTGATAGCCGGCTCCGGGCACGGAGGACCGCTCGCGCCCATCCAGCACGGTGCCTCCCGAGTGATGCAGCGGGTCGCCTGGCCGGCGGTCAGGCGCAGCAACGGCTGGCACTTCGTGCAGAAGAACTGCGGCATCGTGCCGACGACATCCTTCACGTCGGGATCGTCGTAGGGCTGCGGATCTTGTTGTTCGAGTACGTGCAGCAGGTAACAGGCCACGCACGCCTCCTCGCCGTCTTGGGTCCATTGTAGCCATGTGGGCGGCCCGGTGACGACATGCCCACATGAGTCGCCGGTCGATTGACCCCTCCCGCGCGCCTCTCTATCCTTGTCGGGAACCCAAGGAGGCTTACGTCTATGACCCGTCGCACGCTCGTGATAGCGCTCGCCATGATCCTGGTCGCGACCGCCCTGGTCGGCTGCAAGAAGGAGGCCGAAGTGGTGGCGACTTGGCCCGAGGCCGACCGGGAGCGCTCCATCGTCAAGCCCCCTGAGCCGCCTCGGTGGCCATTCACCGGGCTCGAGGCACCCTCGGCGGAGGCGATCACGCAGCGTGTCGTCTCGGTGAAGATAGAGAACTCAGCCGAATCGCGTCCGCAGACCAACCTGCAGCTCGCTGATGTCGTATACGAGAGCATCACCGAAGGCGGCATCACCCGCTTCAACGCCCTTTTCCATTCGCAATCGCCGGACCTCGTGGGGCCGGTTCGCTCGGCGCGACTGTCCGACACGTACATCGTTCCGCAGTACCATGCGCTCTTCGGCTTCTCGGGAGCGAGTCCGTCGGTCAACGCGGCGGTCAACGCCGCGGGTATCGAGAACCTGAGCGAGGACGAGGGCGTGACGAAGCCCTTCCAGCGCGTGAAGGGTAAGGTCGCACCCCACAACCTGTTCGGCAGCGTGCCGGAGTTCAGGCTCGAGGCTGAGCGCCAGGGCATGCCGACGACCGCGAGCGTGACGGGCTTCGCGTTCGATCGCGCCGCCTCCGCCGAGACGACCCCTGCGGTCACCGGGATCACGATCCCGTTCTCCACCGCGAACACGGTGGAGTGGACGTACGATCCCGACAGCCGGACGTACCTGCGCGCCAACAACGGCAGGTCCTTCACTGATGCGGCCACCGGCAAGCAGGTCCATGCCGCCAACGTCGTGGTGATGTGGGCGCAGCACAAGACCGCGAGCTCGGACGTCGTTGGCAGCACCACCTACGAGATCGTGCTCACCGGCTCGGGCCGCGCCTCGGTCTTCCGCAACGGTCAGCGTTACGAGTGCACCTGGGAGGCTACCGCCGACGCACCGCCGGTGTTCAAGGCCCCCGATGGGACCCTCGTGAAGCTCTCTCCGGGCAACACCTGGATGCAGGTGATCAAGCCGGACATCAACATCACGATGAAGTAGGATGAAGTAGGGTATGCCGGCCACGGTTGTCCCTGCTCGCCGGCGCGAGTAGAATCTCTAGGTCACGGCCACGGGGCGCCTTGGGCGCACCCCGCTATCTCAAGGAGCGATCTGAACTCGTGAGCGATAACCCCACCACCGGCACGCTGCGCGTCAAGACCGGCCTGGCCGAGATGCTCAAGGGCGGCGTCATCATGGACGTCGTGAACGCCGAGCAGGCGAAGATCGCCGAGGATGCCGGAGCGGTAGCCGTCATGTCCCTCGAGCGTGTGCCCGCCGATATCCGCGCGGCTGGAGGCGTCGCCCGTATGGCGGACCCGTCCCGCGTCGAGGAGATCGTCAAAGCGGTTTCGGTGCCGGTCATGGCCAAGTGCCGGATCGGCCACTTCGTGGAGGCGCAGATCCTGCAGTCACTCGGCGTGGACTACATCGATGAGTCCGAAGTGCTCACGCCCGCCGATGAGGAATACCACGTCGACAAGTGGGGCTTCACCGTCCCGTTCGTGTGCGGTGCGCGCAACCTCGGCGAGGCGCTCCGTCGCATCGGTGAGGGCGCGGCGATGATCCGCACCAAGGGCGAGCCTGGTACCGGCAATGTGGTCGAGGCTGTGCGCCACATGCGCACGATGCTCGACGAGATCGCCTGGGTCGCCGGGCTGCGCCAGGAGCAGCTGTTCGGTGCCGCCAAGGACCTGCAAGCGCCCTACGACCTGGTCAAGTGGGTCCACGAGAACAGGACGCTGCCGGTCGTGAACTTCTCGGCGGGCGGCATCGCCACCCCGGCCGATGCTGCGCTGATGATGCAGCTCGGTTGTGACGGTGTCTTCGTGGGCAGCGGCATCTTCAAGAGCGGCGATCCCTCGACCCGTGCCAAGGCGATCGTCGAGGCGACGACCCACTACAACGACCCCGACATCATCGCCCGCGTCTCGCGCAACCTCGGCGAGGCGATGGTGGGCATCAACATCTCGGACATCCCCGACGCCGAGCGGATGCAGGAGCGGGGCTGGTAGAAGTGCGGGTCGGCGTCCTCGCGCTGCAGGGCGCGTTTCGCGAACACCTGCTCGATTTCGAGGCGCAAGGGGCCTCGGTCGTGGCCGTGCGGCTGCCGGGCCAACTGGATGGTCTGCAGGGCCTGATCATACCCGGCGGCGAGTCGACGGCCATCGCCAAGCTCATGGTCACGTACGGCTTCTATGACGCGATCCGCGAGCGGCATGCCGAAGGCATGGCGGTCTGGGGGACCTGCGCCGGCGCCATCCTGATGGCGACAGAAGTAGCCGACGCCCGTCCCGGCCAGGAGCCGTTGGGGCTCATGGAGGCGGTCGTGCGGCGCAACGCCTACGGGCGTCAGGCCGACTCCTTCGAGGCCGGCCTGGACATCGCGCATATCGGCCCACCCTTTCCCGGCGTGTTCATCCGTGCACCCCTCATCGAACGGGTGGGAGAGCGAGCCGAGGTACTCGCGCGGCACAACGGGCAGATCGTCGCCGCGCGCGAGGGTGACCTGCTTGCGACCACGTTCCATCCCGAACTCACCGGCGATCCACGGATCCACCGGTACTTCCTCGATCACGTCATCGGCGCACGCTAGAAGGGACCTGAGATGTCCGGACACTCGAAGTGGGCGACCACGAAGCACCGCAAGGCCGCGGTCGACGCGAAGCGCTCGGCGCTCTTCTCGAAGCTGACGCGCGTGATCACCGTCGCAGCGAAGACGGGTGGTGACCCCAACCCAGAGAACAACGCGCCGCTCGCCGCCGCGATCGCCAAGGCGAAATCGTACTCGCTGCCGAAGGACAAGATCGACGTGGCCATCAAGAAGGCCTTCGCGGCCGGAGCGGATTCGGCGGCCTACGAAGAGGTCGTCTACGAGGGCTACGGACCTGCGGGTGTCGCCATCTACGCGGAGGCACTCACCGACAACCGGAACCGCACCGCAGCGGACGTCCGAGCTGCGTTCACGCGCGCGGGCGGCAATCTCGGCGCCACCGGCTCGGTGGCATTCCAGTTCGAGCGCAAGGGCGAGATCACGGTCGACCGGGCGGGCGCACCGGACGAGGACGAGTTGATGCTCCTGGTGGCCGACGCCGGCGGCGAGGATATGGAGGCGGACGACGACACGTACATCGTGTACACGGCTCCGGCAGACGTGATGGCCGTGAAGGACGCGCTCGAGGTGCAGGGTGTGCCGGTGAAGGGCGCCGAACTCGTGATGGAGGCGATATCGCCCGCCGAGGTCACGGTCGAGGACGCGAAGAAGGTGCTCCGGCTGGTCGATCGACTCGAGGAATCGGATGACATCCAGACCGTCTATCACACGATGGAGCTCACTGACGAGATCGCGGCGGCGCTCGAAGAGTAGCGGTATACTGAACATACGTTCGATAGTCGGCCGCCAGGGGGTACCGTTGATCGTGCTCGGCATCGACCCGGGTCTCAAGAACACCGGGTGGGGAGTGATCGAACAGCGGGGAAGCCACCTCAGGTGCCTCGCATACGGCTGCATCACCACCGAGACCGGTCGTCCCGACGCCGAGCGTCTCGCCCTGATACACCGGGAAGTGATGGCTGTCATCGACCGCTACGCTCCCGAGGAAGCCGCCGTGGAGAGCGTCTACTTCTCGAACAACGCCAAGACCGCGTTCGCGACCGGGCAGGCCCGGGGCGTGGCTCTCCTGGCCGCATCGACGCTCGCGGTCGGTGAATACGGTCCGGGCGAGATCAAGCTCGCGGTCGTTGGCGCGGGTGACGCGGACAAGCGTCAGGTGCAGTATATGGTCCGCGCGTTGCTCGCACTCCCGCACGATCCCGAGCCGGATCACGCGGCCGATGCGCTGGCTGCGGCCATATGCCACGTGAACAGCCGTATCCCGGCTTCAGCGAACGGCGGTCGGCGATGATCGCGTACGTCACCGGACGCGTCGCCGGGAAGGCCTCCGCCTCGTGCGTGATCGAGGTCGGCGGCATCGGCCTTCGGCTGTTCATGTCCACCACCGCGCTGTCGCACCTGCCCGCGGACGGGGATGACGTCACCATCTTCACGTTCCTGCACGTGCGCGAGGACGAACTCACACTGTTCGGATTCGAGAGTCTCGAAGAACAGGAGCTGTTCGAGAAACTGATCACCGTGAGCGGTGTCGGGCCGAAGGTGGCGCTCTCTGCGCTCTCTGCGCTCTCGCCCGGGGACCTCGCGGGCGCCATCGCCCGCGAGGACGACGCGCTGATCGCCACGGTCCCGGGTATCGGCAAGAAGACCGCGCAGCGGTTGATCATCGAGCTCAAGGACAGGATCGGCGCAGGCGAGCTCGGCTCGCGCTCGGCGTCCGGAGGTGGTGCGGGCACCGAGGCTTCAGCCGCGCTGGTCTCGATGGGATTCAGTCCCGCCGAGGTGGCGGTCGCCCTCAAGGGGTACGAGGGTCCCGGGGAGGCGCAGGCGATGCTGCGGTACGCGCTCAAGCGGCTGGGAGGTGGCGCATGATGACGTCCGCACTCCGGCATCGGCTGGCGATCGCCGCGCCGCTCGTGCAGCTCACCATCATGAGCACGCTGCTCGCGTTGGCGGCGCGCCCGGCGGACCTGCTGACGCCTGCGCTGGTCGTGGCGCTCGTGGTTCCCGCGATCATCGGGGTGTGGGTCTTCGGAGGCCGCCCGTTGCTCCATCGTCTGCTGCTCGGCGCGTGGGCGCCTGCGGGGGCGGTCGTACTGTTCTTCGTGATCCTCTTCAGCATGCGCTTCGTGAGCCGGGGTTCGGACCTGTTCTTCTGGTGCATCGTCGGAGTGCCGCTCGCCGCGCTGCTCGTGCTCGGTCTCGCGAGACTCCACGGTGCGGGCCGGCCGTTATGGATACGCACGCTCGTGCTGTGGGCTCTCGCGCTCGCCGAGACCGTCGTTGCGATCCCGCTCTCCGAGCGCTTCGGCGCCGTCGGCGACATGCACTCGCTCGCGGGAACGCTGCTGTTGCTCTTCGGGCCCGGCATCGCGCTCGGTGCGTGGGGCGGGTTGGCACTCGCGGCGCGGGTCCCCGAGGGTGCACCGACCGACGCTGTGTGCTCCGAAGATGCGCTGGCGTCCGTCATGCCCGGTGACATGGCGCCGGATCAGGAGATGTCATGAGCACGGTGTGGGAGAACGAGCCGTACGAGCCCGAGGAGAGCGAGCGCCTCGTCTCCGCCGAGTTAACCGACGACGATCTGGAGATCGACCGGTCGCTCCGCCCCAAGAAGCTTGCCGAGTACCTCGGCCAGGAGCGGGTGAAGGACAACCTCGGGGTGCTGATCGATGCGGCCCGGGCGCGCGACGAGGCGCTCGACCACCTGCTGCTCTCGGGCCCCCCGGGGCTCGGCAAGACGACGCTCGCCGGCGTGGTCGCCTCCGAGCTGGGCGTGGCGATGCGCCAGACGAGCGGCCCGGCGATCGAGCGTGCGGGCGATCTGGCGGCGATCCTCACGAACCTCGAGCCCCGCGACGTGCTCTTCATCGACGAGATCCACCGGCTGAACCGCGCGGTGGAAGAGGTCCTCTATCCCGCGATGGAGGACTACAGTATCGACATCGTGATCGGCAAGGGTCCCGCCGCACGCTCGCTCAGGCTGGACCTGCCGCCGTTCACACTCATAGGCGCCACGACGCGAACCGGCCTGCTCACAGGGCCGCTTCGTGATCGTTTCGGCATGGCGTTCCGCCTCGAGTACTACACAGCCGAAGAGCTCTCTGCCATCGTGCGGCGATCGGCGGGCATCCTCGGCGTGAGCATCGATGACGACGGTGCGGCCGAGATCGCACGGCGTGGGCGTGGGACGCCGCGGCTCGCGAACCGGCTGCTCAAGCGCGTGCGCGACTATGCACAGGTCCGGCACGACGGCCGCATCACCGAGGACATCGCCGCCGAGGCGCTCGCGTTCTTCCAGGTGGACCACGTGGGCCTCGACCGCATGGACCTCGCGATCCTCGAGACGCTGGCGAGCACGTTCGGCGGTCGGCCGGTGGGTCTCAACACCCTGGCGGCGGCGGTGAGCGAGGACCCGGAGACGCTTGAGGATGTCTACGAGCCATACCTCCTGCAGCTCGGTTTCCTCGCACGCACGCCGAAGGGCCGTCAGGCCACCGTTCGAGCGTACGAGCACCTGGGACTCACGGCCCCGGGCGACGCACCCGCACAGGACGGGCTGTTCTAGCTGATCGTCGCAGACCGCGCAGACAACGCGTCCACGCGGTCGCTGCGCTTCCGGCCGGAGCCGCTGTGGGTCCGCGTGGATCGAAACCGGGCGAAGATCGTCTGGTTCGTGGTCCTGTTCGTCTCGGGCTCGGCACTGCTCCTCACGGCCGCCCTCGTGGGGGTGGGGTCCCGGGCGTGCTCATCGGGTGGGCACGCACCTCGGGTGCGCCGGCGGGCCTTCGCGTGTCCGGGGATGGGACGATCCACACTCAGACCGTGATGTCAGCCGCCCACAGACCGTGCAGGTTGCAGTGTTCGATGGCCCGGATGACCGTGCCCGGGTCGACGTTGACGACGACCGATACCACCGGGACGGTGGCGACGGGGGAGAGGTCGAAGCGTGCGATGGGTGCCTCGCCCGCGTAGAGCTCGATCCAGGTGATGAAGTGGTCGGGCTGGTTGGGATGCGGCACGTCCCAGCCCACCGAGACGGTGATGAGCAGTCCCTCGTCGACCTCGTCGACATCGATATGGGGCGTATGCTTCTTCTCGAAGTCGCCGGCAGCGGACAGGTCGGCGACCAGATTCAGCGGACCGAGGATCGGTGCATCGGACATGGCGTCCTCCTTTGTGATAGGGGCCCCGCAAGGCTTCCAGATGAACATACCCCGATGAGCGCGGGTATGTCGGAGTAGAATCCGGGACGAGCCGGGGGCAGGCTGATGCGCCCGGGGTGGGTGGAAGGGGGGGGTCGTGGTGACAGCAGAACGCGTCGTCGATCGCTCTGATGCGGTGCTGGTGCTCATGGACATGCAGGAATCGCTGGCATCGGCGATGGAGCGCCGTGATGCCGTCGTGCGCACGTCTGCGCTGCTCGCCCGAGTCGTCCGGCTTCTCGACGTGCCGTTGATCGTGACCCGTCAGTATCCCGAAGGCCTCGGTGACACCGTGCAAGCTCTGCGTGAGGCGGTGGGCGAGACCGTGACGGTCGATAAGGTCACCTTCTCCTGTCTGGCCGAGCCGGCCTTCGCGGAACGGTTGGGCGCACTCGGGCGCCGGCAGGTGCTGATCGCCGGGATGGAGACGCACATCTGTGTGGCGCAGACGGCACTGGCGCTGCTCGCCGAAGGATATCGTGTGCACGTGGTGGCGGACGCGGTATGTTCCCGGCGCAGCATGGATCACGAGGTAGCGCTGGAGCGTCTGCGCGCGGCCGGCGCGGAGATCACGGTTGCCGAGTCGGTCATATACGAGGCGCTCGGCCGTGCAGGCACGCCCGAGTTCCGTGAAGTGCTTGCACGAGTGAAGGCGCATCCGCTCGACGGGTGACCATCGGGCGACCCTTTCGGTACACTGTCTGCGCGCTGGGGTCCCGGCGCGATCCACTTCGAGAGCGGGAGCATCGGACATGGCAACCATCATCGATGGCAACGCGGTCGCATCCGCGGTACGGGAACGCGCGGCTGCGCGTGCGCAGGTTCTTATCAAGCGTGGCCTGACGCCATGCCTTGCGGTCGTGCTGGTGGGCGACGACCCGGCCTCGGTGTCGTATGTTCGCATGAAGGAGCGCGACTGCGCGGCGGTGGGGATCGAGGGTCGGGACCATCGGCTGCCGGCCGAGACCACGCAGGCCGAGCTTGACGGGCTCATCGACGCGCTCAACGCGGACCCTGCGGTGCACGGCATCCTCGTGCAGATGCCGCTGCCCGATCATCTGGATGCTGAGTCGGTGATCGAGCGGATCTCGCCCGCCAAGGACGCCGACGGCTTCCATCCGCAGAGTCTCGGGTTGCTGGTGCGCGGCCTTCCGGGCTTCCGTGCCTGCACGCCGGCCGGGGTGATGGAGATGCTGAAGGCATACGACATCGATCCGTCGGGCATGCGCGCCGTTGTCGTGGGGCGCTCGACGATCGTGGGTAAGCCGATGGCACTCCTGCTCCTCGAGGCGAACGCCACGGTGACGGTGTGTCACTCGCGCACAAAGGACCTCCCGGCGGTCTGCCGGGAGGCTGATCTGATCGTAGCCGCAATCGGCAGACCGAAGATGATCGACGCCTCGTACGTGAGGCCGGGCGCGGTCGTCATCGACGTCGGCATCAATCGCACCGACGAGGGGATAGTGGGCGACGTGGACTTCGCGGCGGTCGAACCGATCGCCTCGGCGATCACGCCGGTGCCGGGCGGTGTCGGTCCGATGACGCGCGCCATGCTGATGGTCAACACCGTCACCGCTGCCGAAGCGGCCGCTGCGGGCCTCTGAGACGGCATGTTCTCTACACATCTTCGCGGTAGAATGCCGCGTCAGACCGACACGACCGGGAGGCCGCCGAAATGACCCGCACGCACCACCACGCACGGCTCGTCGCCGCGCTGCTGTTCGCCGTCTTGCTTGTCCTTCCGGCGACGGCCAGCGCGTCGACGGTGCTCGAATACCAGATCCAGTACGAACCGGCCGCGGACGTCTCGCTCCTGGTCGTCACCGCCGTCGCCGACCCCCAGTCGCCGCTGCCCATCACCGTCACGGTGCCTGTGCCCGCGGGTGCGACGTTGCTCTGGGCTGGCGAGGTCCTCGGTGGTCCGACCGCCAACGACCCGACGCGCGAGACCGCGATGGAGACCGTCGACGACATGGATGTCTACACCATGACGATCGAGCAGGCGTACACGGCGCAGTTGGAGCTGCAGTTGCCGGCGGCGTCAGCCTCCGGTTCCCGCCAGAGCGCCGCGATGACCTGGACGAATCCGGGAGACGAGGTGCCGGTGCGCGCGTCGATCATCGTCCCCGCCGGAGCAACCGACGTCGAAGTCTCGCCGCCGGTCGGCGGCGAGATCGACACGAATGCGGAGGGCCAGACGTTATACCCGCTCACGGGGGGTCCCCTGGCCCAGGGCGACTCGATGGTGATCGAGGCCAGCTGGGCGACCGGTGCTGCCGCAGCGGCTGAGGGTCAGGTGGACTCGACCATCCTGCCCGTGCTGCTCGGCCTGCTGGTCCTCGCCGTCGTCGCGCTCGTGATCGTTGTCGTGCGTGAGCGGACGCGCGCCAGGCGAGGCGCCGTCGCCTCCGCAGGACACTGACGTTGGGCGCTGCCTTCATACTCGCGTTCGTTCTCGTCGGTCTCGCCGAGCTCGGCGACAAGAGCCAGCTGCTGCTGCTCGGCTTCGCCGCCAAGTACCGCCCGGCCAAGGTCGTGGCGGGCGCCGCCATCGCGATCCTGCTGCTGCAGGCGGCTGCCGTGCTCCTCGGGCGGGCCGTCGGCGCGCTCATCCCCGGGGATGTGGTCTCGGTGGTCGCGGGGTTGTTGTTTGTCGCTTTCGGTGTCATCACGTGGCGCAGTGCAGGAGATGATGAGGCCGAGGAGGGCACCCGCACGTTCGCACTCGGCCCGGTTCTCACGGTTGCGGCCGCGCTGTTGCTCGCCGAGTTCGGCGACAAGACGCAACTGATGACCGTGTCGATCGCCGCGGATCCTGCAGCGGCGCTTCGCACACTGGGCTCGTTCGCGAGCGGCATCAAGCCGCCGGAGGCGGGCACCGCGGGAACCGCGCTCGGTGTGTGGCTGGGCTCCTCGGCAGGCTTCCTTGCCGCCGACGCACTCGCGATCGTGATCGGCGCCGTGCTGGGCGCGAGACTGCCGCGCCGGGCGATCGCGCGGTTCTCGGCGGTCGTGTTCGTGGTCTTCGGCCTGGTGACGCTGGCCTCGGCGTTCGTGGGCTAGCGCCGTGGCGCAACCGGCGGCGGTACACTGCCCGTGGAGGTGGATGCGGTGAAGGTGCTGCTCCATGCATGTTGCGGACCGTGCCTGCTCGAGCCGTACGACGCGCTCGCGGCGGAGCACGACGTCTTCGTGTGCTATGCGAACCCCAACATCCGTCCGGCCGAGGAGTACGCGCGCCGGCGCGACACCCTGGTCGAGTACGCCGAGGCCGCAGGGATCGACGTGCGCGAGCTGCCGTACGAGCCCGAAGCGTGGCTGGCCGCGACCGAAGGCCTCACCCGCCCGGAACGCTGCCACGCCTGCTACCGGCTCCGGATCGGGATGGTCGCCGCCGAGGCGGCGCGCCAGGGCTTCGATGCGGTGGCGACCACGCTCACGGTGAGTCCGTACCAGGACCCCGCCGCGATCCGCGCCATGGGGGAGGAGGCGTGCGCCGAAGCCGGCGTGGGCTTCCTGGCGACCGACTTTCGCGACCGGTACCCCGCCGCGACCAGGCGGTCGCGCGAGCTCGGCATGTACCGCCAGAACTATTGCGGGTGTCTGCCGAGCATGGCCGAGGCAGAGGCCGAGCGCGCGGCACGCAGAGCCGAGCGACAGAAGCGCTGAGTGCGCCGGAAGTGCTGCGGTACACTGCCGAAAGGATCGCGGCGTGTGAAGGGGCAGGCGACACATGAAGACCGACGACTTCGATTACGAGCTGCCGAGTGGACTCATCGCGCAGCATCCGGTACAGCCGCGTGATACCTGCCGCCTGATGGTGGTGGACCGCACGAGCGGGCAGATCGACCACCGCGCCTTCGGCGACATCCTCGAGTATCTCGAAGCGGGCGACGTTCTCGTGGTGAACGAGACGCGCGTGCTGCCGGCGCGCCTGAAGGGCGCCAAGGACGAGACCGGCGGGGCGGTCGAAGTTCTGCTCCTTCGCTGTGCGTACGGGGAGACCTGGGAATGCCTCGTCAAGCCGGGACGACGCATCAAGGCCGGGGCGCACATCACCTTCGGCACGGGTGAGATCGCCGGGCTGGTGGTCGATGTCCTCGAGGAGTCGGGCGCGCGGCTGATCCAGTTCCACACGCCCGCAGGCACGTTCCTTGACGCGGTCCACCGCATAGGCGAGGTGCCCCTGCCGCCGTACATCACCGAGCCGCTCCGAGACCCCGCCGAGTACCAGACGGTCTACGCCGCCGAGGAGCACAGCGTAGCGGCACCGACCGCCGGCCTGCACTTCACCGGCGAGCTGCTCGAGGCCGTGCAGATGGCGGGGGTGCACCTTGCGACGGTCGAGCTCGACGTGGGCCTCGACACGTTCCGGCCGGTTGCGGTCGACGACCCCGCGGAGCACCCGATCCACAGTGAGCACTACCGCGTGCCCGCTGCGGCCGCTGGGGCCATCAACGACGCCAGGGCCCGCGGGAGCCGGGTGATCTGCGTAGGAACCACATCGGTCAGGGCGGTCGAGAGCGCCTTCAATGAGGAGACCGGACTCGTTGAGGCGTCGGAAGGCTCGACCGACCTCTACATACTGCCGGGCTTCCGCTTCGGCGTGGCCGACGCGATCATCACGAACTTCCACGTTCCGCGCTCGACGCTGCTCATGATGGTGAGCGCGTTCGCGGGCCGCGACCTGATCATGCGCGCGTACGATCTCGCACGCGGAGAGCGCTACCGGTTCCTTTCCTTCGGCGACGCGATGCTGATCCTCTAGCGCCTAGGGAAGCGGCTCCCACCAGGTCCAGCCGGGGTTGCCGGCGGCAGGGTCATCGAGTGCCGTGCCGGGCGCGATCGCGAAGCCGTCGGCTGTGTCTCCGCCAGGCGGGACGAACACCTCTACGCCACGGTCGTCGTATCCTGCGGACTCGAAGACGGGTGAGCCGTCGGTGGCGTCCGGAGCCGGTCCGGGCAGCGACGGCCACACGCCGAAGGAGTCGAGAGGCGTCGCGGTCACCAGGCCGTAGTCTCCGCCGCCGAGCGTGCGGACGACACGGCTGAAGATGTGGTACCCGCCATCATCGCCGGTCACGTACAACACCGATCGGTCATCGCCCACGAATGACGCCGACCGCTCCTCGGGGACGTTTCCGCCGAGTGACGTCGTCACGCTGCCTGCGGCGACCAGCGGCGAGGGCGCCGTGTCGGTCACCCCTGAGAGTGTCCACACCGCCGTGTCCAGGCTCACGAATGCGGGCCCTGCGGCGGCCCCGGAGCGGGCAGATGCCACATCCTCGGCCACCTCGGCGGAGGGTGCGGCCATGAGCGCCTCGTCTCCACCGGCCTGCTTCACGGACTCCTCGTTGGCGGTTTGCATGGTAGTGCGGAGCAGGGCGATCCCTCCCGCCGAGATCACCACCAGCAGGACGGCCGCGGCCGAGGCGAGGGCGGCAACGCGGGGGAGCCAGACGATTCGCTCCCGATCGCGCCGGGCTCGCGGTGCGGTGTGCCCCGGTGTGGCCGCGTTGACGGCCGGGCGCCGGGCGTCGCTTGACACCTGAGTAGCGATCTCGCTGATGCGCGCGACGAGCTCCGCCGGTGCCTCGGGCAGGGGGGTGGTTGCGATTCGGTCGAGAACCCGAACGAAGGCCGCGCACTCCGCACACACGTCGGCATGCGCGCGCGCCTGCGCAAGCGCGGCGGCGTCGACGAACTCACCGTCGTGGGCGGTGGAGATGATCTCACACGCCTGCATGCAGTCCATCACAGCGCACCTCCTTCCGGCTGGAGCAGTGCTGCGAGCGCCCGTCGGGCGCGGAACACGCGAGACTTGACGGTGCCGGCCGGGATCCCGAGTGTCTCGGCTGCTTCCAAGTAGCTCAGACCGAAGAGCGTCACCGCGCCGAGGGCGTCGCGCTCGTCGGGCGGCAGGGTGCGCATCGCCTGGCCGAGCGCGGAGGCGAACACGACGTCGTCGGCGAAGTCCGCGACCGGTAGCGGGTCGAGCGTGAGGGGGTCCGCCGGCTGGGGTGTTCGGCGACCGGCACGCACCATGTCGAGGCAGACGTTGCGCGTCACCCGGTAGAGCCAGGTGGAGAGGCGGGCGCGCCCGTCGAAGCTCGAGATGGTGCGGAACACCTTGATGAACACCTCCTGCGTCACGTCCTCGGCCGCCGTGCGATCGCCGAAGAAGCGCAACGCATGACCGTACACGGCGTCGGCGTTCTCACGCACGATCGCTGCGAAGGCGGACTCATCGCCGCGCGCGGCGGCTGTGGCCAACTCCAGGTCGCTCACGGGGCGAGTGGCCAACCTTCACTCCCTTTGGACGCATCGCGCCCACGCCGGGTTCATGTCGGTGACAAGCATACCCGCACTCGACTGGTAGAATCCGCGCATGACCATCTTCGACTTCACGGTGCATGCCACCGACACGAGAACAGCGGCGCGCGCCGCCACCTTCGAGACCGCGCACGGCCCGGTCCCCACGCCGATGTTCATGCCGGTCGGGACGCGCGCGACCGTGAAGGGTGTGACGCCGGATCAGCTGCGCGAGATCGGCGCGCACGTGGTGCTCGCCAACACGTACCACCTCTTCCTGCGACCGGGGACCGAGATCGTGCAAGGCGCCGGCGGTCTGCACGGCTTCATGGGCTGGGACCGGCCGATCCTCACCGACTCGGGCGGCTTCCAGGTGTTCAGCTTGGCCGACACCGTGAAGGTCACCGGCGAGGGCGTGGGCTTCCGTTCGATCGTCGACGGTGCGAAGCACTTCTGGACGCCCGAGGACAACATGGCGATCCAGGAGGCGCTCGGCGCCGACATCATCATGCAGCTCGACCAGTGTCCGCCGTATCCTGCCGAGAAGCCGTTCGTCGCCGAAGCGGTGCGCCGCTCCGCCGAATGGGCCCTCCGCTGCAAGCAGGCGCACGTCCGCGAGGACCAGGCTCTCTTCGGCATCGTGCAGGGTGGCGTCTTCGAGGATCTTCGGGCGGAGAGCGTCGCGCGCCTGGCGGAGATCGGCTTCCCGGGCTACGGCATCGGCGGCTATTCGGTGGGGGAGCCGCACGAGCTCATGCTTGAGAGTCTCGCTCCCGTGACCGAGCTGCTGCCGTCCGACCGTCCGCGCTACCTGATGGGCGTAGGCAACCCGACGACTATGCTCGAAGCGATCGCGCTCGGCGTAGACCTGTTCGACTGCGTCTTGCCCACGCGCACCGCACGGATGGGGACCGCGTTCTCCTCGACGGGCCGCATGAACCTGAAGAACGCGCAGTACGCGCGCGACTTCGGTCCGCTCGACGAGGCATGTTCGTGCCCGGTGTGCAGCACGTACAGCCGTGCGTACATCCGCCACCTGGTCTCGGTGAAGGAGATGCTCGCGTCCACGCTGCTTTCAATCCACAACCTGCATGTACTGATCGATCTGGCGCGGCGCGCGCGCGCGGCGGTCGAGGCAGGGGAGTACGCGTCATTCCTCGGCCAATGGCGCCTCGGTCCGGGTGCTGACGACTACTGATCCCCGCCCGTCGAGCGTGTTGGCGTGGAGGCCGCGCACTGGTGCTATGATTCGTAAGTCTGCGCGGGAGCCCCCGCGCGGAACTGTCATACGGCTACATGTGAGAGGTTCGTGACCATGGATACGAATACCGCCCAACTGTTGTCGCTCGCGGTCATCGCCGTGGCGTTCTACCTGCTGATGATCCGCCCGCAGCAGAAGCGCCAGAAGGAGCATCAGGCTCTGATGGCGTCGCTCGTCGAGGGTGACCATGTGGTCACCGTCGGTGGCGTGTACGGCACCGTGCGCCTGCTCGAGGACTCTCGCGTGGGCATCGAGGTCGCCGACGGGGTGGTCATCGAGCTCGACCGCGCGGCGGTCGCGCGCAAGGTGGAGCAGTAGGGGCCGGTCCGCCGTGACGGGCCCCATTTGTTCGCACGCACGTCCGTGGTGACCGGTCGCCCTCAGGGGCGTGAATCGTGAGGAGCGTACCGAAGACGATGGAGCCAAAGACCCGCAACCTGATCGCCCTCGCGGTGATCGCCGTACTGGCGGCCGTCTCGCTCTGGCTGGCCTGGCCGCCGGCCGAGAAGATCACGCAGGGCCTCGACCTCAAGGGTGGGCTCTCGGTCATCCTGACCGCCGAGCCGCTCTCAGGCGGCAGTCTCACCGAAGACACCGTGCAGCGTGTCGAGAACATCTTAGTCGAGCGCGTCAACGGCTTCGGCGTGAGTGAGGCTACGGTGCAGCGCCAGGGGCAGACGGCGTTCCTCATCCAGCTGCCGGGCGTCGACAACGCCCAGGAGGCGCTGAAGCTGCTTGGCGAACCGGGGAAGCTCGAGTTCGTCGACTTCGCCAGCATCACCGATACCACCACCGTCGACCTCATCGTGAAGCAGATCGAGGCCGAACGCTCCACTGAAGCCACCGCCACGCTGCCGAAACTCGACGCCACCAAGTACACGGCGTTCATGACCGGCGAGGTCATCACCGACGCCCAGGTGACCACCGACGACTACGGTGCGTATGCGGTGAGCGTGAGCATGGACGATTCGGGCAAGACCATCTGGGGAGAGAAGACCACGGCCCTTGCGAGCACCCAGGGTCAGGTCGTGATCGTGCTCGACGGCTATGCGAAGAGTGCCCCGGTCGTCCAGGAGCCCATCCTGAGCGGCGATACCATGATCAGCGGCACCTTCACGGTGGACGAGGCCAAGTCGCTCGCCGCGGTGCTCCAGTCGGGCGCGATGCCCGCGAAGGTCGTGATCGACGAGTCACGCGTGGTCGGCCCCACCCTCGGCCAGGACTCTCTCAACAAGGGCCTCACTGCGGGCCTCATCGGACTCGCGTTCGTCGCGGTCTTCATGGCGCTGTACTACCGGGGACTCGGTGTTGTCTCGTGGGTGGCGCTGGCGCTGTACGGCATCATCTTCGGGGGCGTTCTCGCGGTCCTCTCGGCGCTCAACGTCTTCTCGATGACACTCCCGGGTGTCGCCGGCATCATCCTCACCATCGGTGTCGCGGCCGACACCTCGATCCTCATCTTCGAGCGACTGAAGGAGGAGGTCGAGGCCGGCAAGACCTATCGCAGCGCGGCGAAGTCGGGTGTCCGGCATGCGATCGCCACGTCCATCGACGCCGATGTGGTGACACTCGTCTCAGCCCTCGCACTGTGGTTCTTCGCCATCGGCCCGGTGAAGGGCTTCGCCTTCACGCTCATCCTCGGGATCATCATCGACCTGGTTGTCGCCATACTGTTCACCGGACCCGTCGTCCGCATGCTGGCCGAGGGGCCCATGATGAAGACGCCCGCTCTCTTCGGCATGAAGGGCGGTGGTCAGCGTGGCTAAGCGTGGCATCGACTTCATGGGTAGGCGGAACATCTTCTTCGCGGTCTCGGCCGCGCTCGTCGTGATCGCCGTGGCGGCGCTGCTGATCAGGGGAGTGACGCTCGGCATCGAGTTCCAGGGCGGCACCGTGATGACACTCAGCGGCGCCGAGGGCATCGGTACCGAGGAGGTGCGTGACGCACTGAAGGTGGCCGACGTGGCTGATGCGGAGAACGCGGTCATCCAGCCGACCGATGACGGCGGCTTCATCGTGCGCACGGCCGAGTCGGACACGGCCGCGGCGCAGCAGGCGTTCAGCGTGATCCTCGACGAGTTGGGCCTGCCCGATCAGGACGTGAACGTGACGACCATCGGTCCCGGCTGGGGACAGAACGTCACCAACGCGGCGGTCCTCGCGCTCATCGTCTCCCTCGTCGCGATCCTCGGATATGTCTCGATACGCTTCGAGTACAAGATGTCGGTCACCGCGGTCCTCGCGCTGTTCCATGATGCTCTGATCGTCGTGGGCGTGTACGCACTGTTCGGCCGCGAGATCACGCCCAACACCGTCGCGGCGGTGCTGACCATCCTTGGTTACTCGCTCTACGACACGATCGTGGTGTTCCACCGTATCCGCGAGAATGCGACCGGCCTCACCAAGCGCAGCTTCATGGATATGACGAACGACTCGATCAACGAGATGCTCATGCGGTGGATCAACACGGGCCTCGTGCAGATCGTGCCGGTCATCGCGCTGCTGTTGTTCGGTGGTGAGACGCTGCGCGACTTCGCGTTCGCGATGGCCGTCGGTCTGATCGCCGGAGCGTACTCGTCGATCGGTCTTGCCAGCCCGCTGTACGCGGTCTGGAAGGAGCGCGAGCCCAAGTTCCAGGCACTCAAGAAGCGTCACGAGGCCCAGCAGGCCGCCAGGTAGGGGCAATCGGGCCGTCACAGGCGCAAACATCGGGGCCGGCACCGCATCAGGTGCCGGCCCCGGCAGGTAGAATGGGACGATGACTGAGACAACGCGCGCATACGCTCAGAGCAGGTGGGACGTCGCGCGTGCCGACGCCGGTACGGTCGCGTCGCTCGCCACGGCCACAGGTCTTTCCGCCGTAACGGCGTCGGTGCTCGTCGCACGCGGGATCACCACCGCCGAAGAGACACGACGCTTCCTCGAGCCGTCGCTCGACCGTGACTGGGTGGGCGAGGCCGACATCCCGGGTATGTCCGAGGTGGCCCTCCGCGTCGCCGATGCGGTCACACAGGGGCAGCGCATCCTCGTCTTCGGCGACTTCGATCTCGATGGGATCTCGGCTGCCGCCACCGCAACACTCGGGCTGCGCGCGATGGGAGCACACGTCGACGCTGCCGTGCCGCACCGCTTTCGCGAGGGGTATGGTCTCACCGCGGCTGCGATCGAGCGGATAGCCGCGTCCACGCCGGATCTTGTGATCACGGTCGACTGTGGTATCTCGAACGCGGCGGAGATCGCTGCGCTCGCCGAACGCGGGATCGACGCGGTGGTCACCGACCACCACGAGCCCGGGGACGGCGTGCCCGCGGGCGTGCCGGTGGCTGACCCGAAGTTCGCCGAAGGTGGGCCGGAGCTCTCCGGCGCGGGCGTGGCACTCGCGCTCGTGCAGGCGGTCGGCGCCACCCTCGGCTTCCCCGAGGTCTGGCGCAGCCTCACCGACCTAGCGATGCTGGGAACGGTTGCCGACATCGTGCCGCTGGTGGGCCCCAATCGCGCGCTGGTGGCCGAGGGCATCCGGCGTGCGCGATCCGAGCCTCGCGCGGGGATCGCGGCACTCGCCGCGGTTGCCGGCGTGGACATCGCGGCGCTCGATACCGGCCGCGTAGCGTATTCGCTTGCTCCGCGCCTGAATGCGGCCGGGCGCATGGCGGATCCGGAGATCGCGATCCAGCTGCTGCTCGGCACCGATCCGGGCGAGGCCGACGTGCTCGCGCACGCGCTCGAGGAGCACAACCGCGTGCGCCAGGCCGCGGAGAGCGACCTGTACGACGCTGCCTATCTCGAGGCGGGCCGGACGTTCGCTTCCGGCGACCGGGTGCTCGTGGTGGCAGGGGAGGACTGGCATGAGGGCGTGCGCGGAATCGTCGCATCGCGTCTCGTGGCGCGGTTCGGCGTGCCCGCTCTCGTGTTCTGCATACAGGACGGCCAGGCTCAAGGTTCGGGGCGCAGCGTCGAAGGCGTCGACCTGTATGCCGCCCTGACCGAGCTCGCTCCGATGCTCGACCGCTTCGGCGGGCACGCGATGGCCGTCGGTCTCGCGCTTCCCGCCGCATCCCTCGACCTGTTCCGCGAGCGCCTCGGCGGCCTGCTCGCCAGCCGCCCCGCCGAGGACTTCGTCTCGCGCGTGATCATCGACGCCGAGGTGCCGCTCGACGCGCTCTCGCGAGAACTCGTGAGCGAGCTGGCGCTCCTCGGGCCGTTCGGCTTCGGTAACAAGCGACCGCTGTTGGCGGTCCGCGGCGTGTTCATGAACGGCCGCAAGCGAGTGGGTAAGGCCGAGGAGCACTTCAAGTTCACGGCGTTCGACGGGGTGGCGTCCCTGCCGGCGATCGCCTTCCGGTGCGCCGGTATCGAGACGCTCGTGGACACCGAGTCCGCCGTGGATGTGGCGTTCGAGATCGACTGCGACGAGTGGCGCGGCGTGGAGCGCGTGCAGATGCTCGCGCGGGACGTGCGGCTGCGCGAGGCCGAGCCCGACGCGCCCGCGTCCGCGCTCGTCGACGACTTGTTCGAGCACGCCGAGGAGATCCTCGCCCGTGGTGAGTACTCGGGGATCGCCGAGGCCGAATCGTTCCATACCAAGCTCGCCGGGGTGAGCTTCGAGGGCCGCCAGGAGGTGGTCGCGCGCCTCGCGCCCGGCGTTCCCCTGCGGCTCGCCCGGCAGCCCGAGAATGAGTTCGACACGAACGCATGCGCGCTGTTCGACCCCTTCGGCGACCAGGTGGGCTTCCTCAACCGGCGCCTGGCCGCCGTACTTGCGCCGGTCCTGGACGCGGGCGTCGAATACGACGTGGAGGTCACCGATGTCACGGGCGGAGAGGAGGGCGCCTCGCTCGGCGTGAATGTGCTCGTCTCACGCCGTGGGGCAGACCTCGGCTGTGACGAGGAGGCGCGGGTGCAGGCGCTCGAGCGCCGCGCCGCGCTCGCCGCGCTCGAAGCGGAAGCGCGCGATGCCGAGCTGGTGCGTCACTTCATCGGCGAGCGCGAGCTGCATGCGGCACAGGCCGAGGCACTCGAGCATCTCGCGCGTGGGCGTTCCACGCTCGCCGTCATGGCCACCGGTCGCGGCAAGTCGCTCATCTTCCACGCGCACGCGGCGCGCGAGGCCATCGCCCACGGCCGGGCGTCGGTCTTCGTCTACCCGCTGCGAGCGCTCGTCGCCGACCAGTCGTTCCACCTCGAGGACTCCTTCGCGGCCCTCGGGTGTTCGGTCGCCACGCTCACGGGCGAGACCGCTCCGGGTGGGCGCGATGCGGCGTTCGCGGCCCTGGCGGACGGCTCGCTCGACGTCGTGCTCACGACGCCGGAGTTCCTGGACCATCACGCCGCGCGATTCGCCGCGGCCGGCAGGGTGGGGTTCGTGGTCGTGGACGAGGCGCATCACGTCGGGCTCGCGCGCGCTGGCCACCGGCCGGCGTATGCGCGCCTCGACCGCGCGCTCGAGGCGCTCGGGCACCCGCTCGTACTCGCCGCCACCGCGACGGCTCCGGCCGAGGTGGCCGAAGCGATCACCGCCGTGCTCGGCATCCAGGAGACCGTCCTGGATGCGACGGTGCGGGACAACCTGCGAATCGTGGACTCGCGCGGCACCGACGACAAGAACGCGCGCGTAGCGGCGCTCGCCGCCGCGGGCGAGAAGATGATCGTGTACGTGAACAGCAGGGACATGTCGGTGAAGCTGGCGCGCCAGCTGCGCACACGCGTCCCGGACGTCCTGCACCGCGTGGCGTTCTACAACGGCGGGATGACCCGCGAGAGCCGCCATGCGGTGGAGCGTGCGTTCCGCGAAGGTGATCTCAGGGTGGTCGTGGCCACGAGCGCATTCGGCGAGGGTGTGAACATCCCGGATGTGCGCCACGTGGCGCTCTACCATCTGCCGATGGGGGAGGTCGAGTTCAACCAGCTGTGCGGTCGTGGGGGTCGGGATGGCGCCCCCGCCTGGGTGCATCTCCTGTTCGGGAAGAAGGATGCACACCTGAATCGGATGATCCTCGAGTCGGCCGCACCGCCGAGGGACGACCTCGGCGCGTTGTATCTGGTGCTGCGCGACATAGCGGCCGAGAGCGGCGGCATGGTGGAGGTCACGAACGCGGATCTCGCCGAGCGCGTGAAACGCCGGCGGCCGCGGGCATCTCTGAGCGAGAAGGGTGTCTCGACGGGCGTAGGCGTGTTCCGGGAGCTCGGCCTCGTGGCGAGCGAGGGCACCGGCGGGTACCGGCGGCTCACGGTGTTGCCGGTTCCCGCGGAGAAGCTCGATCTCTCGAGCTCGGTCCGCTATGCGGAGGGCCTGGACGAGATCGAGGGCTTCGAGACGTTCCGTGCGTATGCGCTCGATACGGATGCGGCGATGTTGCTGCGCGCCTTCAATCGTCCTATCCTGCCCACACGACAGGAAGGCCCCTCCTGATGTCGGTGACGCTCGAAGGCATCGAAGCGCAGATCCGCTCCTACAATCCCTCTGCAGACCTGCGGGGGATCGAGGAGGCGTACGCGTTCGCCCTCGAGCATCACGCCGGGCAGATGCGCAAGAGCGGTGAGCCGTTCATCAGTCATCCGCTCGAAGTGGCCATGATCCTCGCGGGGCTGAACCTCGACACGGCCACGCTGCAGGCCGCCATCCTCCACGATGTGGTGGAGGACAGCTCCGTGAGCCTGAAAGAAGTGCGCGAGCGCTTCGGCGATGAGGTCGCGGTACTCGTCGACGGCGTCACGAAGCTCGGCCGCATCAAGTTCAGCTCGCTTGCCGAGGCGCAGGCGAACAACATGCGCAAGATGCTCATCGCCATGGCGAAGGACATCCGCGTGATCCTCATCAAGCTCGCCGACAGGCTGCATAACATGCGGACCCTCGGCGCGCTCTCCGAGGAGAAGCAGCACCGCAAGGCGATCGAGACGATGGAGATCTACGCGCCGCTCGCGCACCGTCTCGGCATCTCATCGATCAAGTGGGAGCTCGAGGACCTCGCGTTCTACTACCTCGAGCCGAAGAAGTTCGCGCAGATCCAGAAGATGGTGGCCGAGAGCCGCGACGCGCGCGAGGCCTACCTGCACCAGGTGATCGAGACGCTCTCGAGCGAGCTCGAGGCCATCGGCGTCGAGAGCGATATCTCCGGCAGGCCGAAGCACCTGTACAGCATCTATCAGAAGATGACGTACCGCGGTAAGGACTTCTCGGAGATCTACGACCTGATCGCGCTCCGCGTGATCGTGGACTCGGTCAAAGACGTTTATGGCGCGCTCGGCACCGTGCACTCCATCTGGAAGCCGGTTCCGGGGCGCTTCAAAGACTACGTGGCCATGCCGAAGTTCAACATGTATCAGTCGCTGCACACCACCGTCATCGGCCCCGCCGGGCGCCCGCTCGAGATCCAGATCCGCACGGAGGAGATGCATCGCACCGCCGAATACGGGATCGCCGCCCACTGGCGCTACAAGGAGGGTGGGCGTGCCGACGATGCGTTCGACGAGCGGCTGTCGTGGCTACGCCAGATGCTCGAGTGGCAGACCGAGCTCAAGGACCCGCGCGAGTTCATGGAAGCGCTCAAGATCGACCTCTTCGAGGACGAGGTCTTCGTCTTCTCGCCCAAGGGCGATGTGATCTCGCTCAGGCGCGGTTCCACGCCCATCGACTTCGCGTACGCGATCCACACCGAAGTCGGCCATCACTGCGTCGGCGCGAAGGTCAACGGCTCGATCGTGACGCTCGACTACGAACTCGAGATGGGCGACCGCGTCGAGATCCTCACCAACAAGAGTTCGTGGCCGAGCCGCGACTGGCTGAACGTGGTGCGCACCTCATCGGCGAGGAGTAAGATCCGCAGCTACTTCTCCAAGGCGAGCCGTGAGGACGACCTGGCCAAGGGCAAGGACGAGCTCGGCAAGATCCTGCGCAAGCAAGGCATGCATCTGGGTGCCGGCGCGCTCGGCAAGGCGCTCGACGCCATCGCCAAGGACATGAACCTGGCCGAGGGCGAGGACTTACTGGCGGCGATCGGCGGCGGGAAACAGAGTCCGAAGCAGGTCGTGACCAAGCTGATCAAGATGCTCGCAAAGGACGAGGCGCCGGCGCTCGCGCAGGAGGTCGAGGTCTCGCTGCCGATCCTCCAGCCATCACGCGCCGTCAACCGCAAGAAGAGTGTTACCGGCGTGCGCGTGAGGGGCATCGACGACGTGCTCGTCCGGCTGGCGCGCTGCTGCAACCCCGTGCCGGGGGACGACATCATCGGATTCGTGACGCGCGGGCGTGGTGTCTCGGTTCACCGCTCGGACTGTCCGAACGCCCGCGAACTGGTGAACACGAGCGCGGAGCGCATCCTCGAAGTCGAGTGGGATATGGGCACCTCCACCACCTACCAGGTGGAGATCCTCATCGAGGCTCTCGACCGGACGCGGCTGCTGCAGGACATCTCGGTCGCTCTTGCGGACGCGGGCGTGAACGTGCTCTCGGCGGCGGTCTCCACCGACCGTCAGGGCGTGGCCTATCTGCGCTTCCTGTTCGAGCTCGGGCACATGGACCAGTTGCAGCGTGTGCTCAGCCAGGTCCGCGGCGTGGATGGTGTGTTCGACGCCAAGCGCACCATGCCCGAGGGCGGCAAGAAGCGGGCGGACCGAGCATGAGGGTGCGTCGGCTCACGCTCGGCATACTCGACACCAACTGTTGGCTCGTCGATGACGGTACCGGCGGTCCGGCGATCGTGATCGACCCCGCCGACGGGCCTACGGACATCCTGGCTGCCCTGGGGGGTTCCCCGGTGGCGGCCGTCGTGCTCACGCACGGTCACTTCGACCACATCGGCGCGGTGCGCGAGGTCCTGGCCGCGACTGGCGCGCCGCTCGTGGTCCACGAGGCCGATGCGGATTCGATCACGACCGCGACGGGCTCCGGCGGGAAGCCGTTCGGCTTCGACGTGAGTGCGCCTGCTGCGGACCGGACGCTTGCCGAGGGGGATGTCGTCACGGCAGGCGAGCTCTCGCTCGCCGCACTCCACACGCCGGGTCACACACCGGGCTCGTTGTGCCTCCTCGGCGGTGGCCACCTCTTCAGTGGTGATACGCTGTTCGCCGGCAGCATCGGCAGAACGGACTTCGCCGGCGGTGATATGGCGGCGATGCGGCGCTCGATCGCCCGCCTGGCCGAACTGCCCGACGGGGTGCGTGTGCACCCGGGCCACGGCCCCGAGACCACCATCGGCCGGGAGCGACGGGTGAACCCGTACTTCCCGAGGGCGTGACCCGTCCTGAAGACACCAGGGAGCTCATCCGCACGATGACGGACACTATCCACGACGATCTGGTCGATGACCTCCTGGCGCTGATCGAAGCCGGTCCGGACGGTGATCGAGCGCTCTTCGATGAACTCGCGATGCGCGTTTTCGCCCGGCAATATGCGAGCAATGCGCCATACCGGGCGTTCTGCGATGCCGCGGGCGCGCCGCCGCAGGCGGTCCGTTCCTGGCGGGACGTGCCCGCATACCCGACAGACGCCTTCAAGAGCGACGTCGTCGCCTCGTTCCCGCTCGAGGAGGCCGTGCTCGCCAACATCACCAGCGGCACGACCTCGCCGAACCAGCGCGGGAGGATCTTCCGGGATGAGGACGGCAAGCGCCTCATCTTCACGGCCAACCGCGTGATGACCGGCGCGTTCCTGTTTCCCGACTTCTCTGAAGGTCAGCGCTGCCGCCTCCTTTTGATGACACCCGGCCCCGACCTGGCTCCATCGATGGGGATGGCCATCGGGATGGACCAGACGCGCCGTGCGTTCGGGACGGACGACAGCGTCTTCCTCGTCGGACGCAGCGGCGTCGATGTGCGTGCGTTGGTGGACGCGCTGGAGCGTTCTCAGTCCACGGACGTGCCCGTCGCGCTCGTGGGCTCGACCTCGGCGTTCGTGTACTTCTTCAACGCCTGCCGTCGCAAGAGCCGCCGGTTCGCCTTGCCGGCGGGGAGCAGGATCTGCGACGGCGGCGGCTACCGCGGTCGCTTCGGCGTGGTCACGCGGGACGACTTCTACCGGCTCGCTGCCGGGGTGCTCGGCGTGCCGGAGACCCACTGCATCAACACGCTCGGTATGGCCGAGAGCGCCACCAACTACTTCGACAGCACGTTGCGTGACGCCCATGCCCAACGCGACGGGGCGCGTCGCAAGGTGGCGCCGCCGTGGACGCGGGTGCGCGCGGTCGATCCGTCCACCGGCGCGGTGCTGGCACCGGGGGAGGTCGGCCTCCTACAGCACTACGATCTTGCGAACCTGCCCACCGTGCTCGGCGTCCAGACCGACAATCTCGGCTACACGGACGGCGAAGACGGCTTCGAGATCATCGGCAGGGCGAAGGTCGTCGACGGGCGGGTGGACGAGGTTCCGAGCGAGCGTACGGTGGGCCCCATGGGGGACCGCCGCGTGTTCCGGCTCCTCGAGGCCTACGTCAACTTCTCGATCGACTTCAAGATGGGCCGCATCGCCAGCGGTGACGCCACCGTCGATCCCGTCGGACTCCGCCGGGAAGCCGAGGCGGCTGCGGGCGCCACGGTAAGCGAGACCGACGCGATCGTCGCCTCATGCCCCATCGTCGTGGAGGAGATGGTGGCCGGGGCGGATGACCCGGCATCACGGGCGCGTGCCGACGCCGCGATCGATGCTATCCAGGCCGAGGCGCGGGCGACAGGGCTTTTCGATTCGGGCGTATCGTGTGACGATGACGACTCGCAACAAGCGGACAGGGAGCTGACGTGAACGCACTCGACATCCTCGTGATCATGAACAACTACTTCCACGACGTGGCCACAGCCACGCTCCTTGCGGCGGCGGTGATCATGTGGGTGCTCGAGCGGCGCGCCCGCAGCGGCGCGCCCGGCGACCTCGTGCTGCTCGGTCACGCCTATCCCACGCTCACCCGGTTCGCGAACATCGCGCTGCTGTGGGTCATCCTGGGCGGCATCCCCCGGCTCATCACCTTCAACACCCACGATCTCGGCGCCGTGCGCGATGACCTCGGTTTGGCGATCGGCGTCAAGCACGTCGTGGAGGTCGCGGCTGTGGTGGCGGGCGTGGTGATGTGGCGCAGGGTCAGGCGCCATATCGAGGCTTCCGGGGCCAGCAGCGAATAGTCCCGTGAGGCGCCTCTACAGACTCCTGCGTTCGCGCAAGCTCGCGTTCTGGCTCATCGGGGCGTTCGTCGCGTATTCGGCGGTGGCGACCTCGGTCACCGAAGGCGACTTCGAGCGAGCGTACGCCAACCCGGTGTTCTACGCGATCGCCACGGCGCTTGCACTCGCGACGGCCGCATGCGCGTGGGAGCGCACTGGGGGCGCCGCGCGCGCGTGGCGGACGGGCACCGCGACCTCGGCGGAGTTCGTGGAGCGGCTGTCGCGTACGCCGCAGATCGCCGTGCCGTTGCAGTCCGGTGCCGACGCCCGTTCGGTGCTCGACGATGTGGGACGGCGGATGCGAGCGATGCGTCTGCGTGTACGGGTAGGCGACGGCCGGCTTGCCGCCACCACCCCCCGGCTTGCACTACTTGGCAGCCCGGCCTTCCACTGGGCACTGGTCGCACTCTTCGTCATAGTCGCGGCGGGGCGCATGACGCGTGCCGAGGGGCTCATGGGCGTGCCGGTGGGATCTGAGCGGATCGATGCCGCCGAGTCGTACGGCACGCTCGACGAGGGCGCACTCCACGATTCGGACTTCACCGGGCTCACCATCCGCGTTACCGACATACGACGGAATCACGTGGTCGGGGGCGTTGACCGCGGCACCGCACCCCTCGTCGAGTTGTGGCGAGACGGCACACGGGTCGCCGGCCACCTTGTCTACCCGAACAGTCCACTGCGGTACGGGTCTCTACTCATCCACTCGAACGCGTACGGGCTGAACGCCCGTTTCACGCTGGTCGGCGCCGCGGAGGAACAGTCCACGGACGTCTTCTATGACTTCTCGGAAGAGTCGTTGGTAGCCGAGGCATTCAGTCCTCTGGTCGTCGCCATTGGCGAGGGTTCGGTCACTGTGGAGACGGGAATCCCGCTCGATCTCGAGGGTGACATCGCGCCCTGGGTTATCCCGAGCGATCCGCGCGTGGAGTGGAGGCTGGCCGGCAACGGCGTCGAGACGACCGGTTCCGTAGGGCCCGGTGAGTCGATCGACCTCGGCGGTGGGGCCGCCCTGCGCCTCGAGGATGTCACCTACTATGCGCGCCTGTCTGTCGTGGACGACTGGTCCGTCTACCCGTTGTACGCCGTGCTGATCATCGCCGTGATCGGTCTCTCGCTTGCCCTGCTGTTGCCGCCGAAGACCGTCTGGGTCATGCTCGTCGAGAGCGACGGGGTAGTGTCGCTCAACGCGCGTACGCGCCAATCGCGCGCGGATCGCGTGTTCGCAGCCTCCGTGGAGTCGACCCTGCGCGCCGCCGCCGAAGGAAGGGACGAACGTCCGTGAACACCGAGATCATCGTCATGTGGGCCGCTGTGACCCTCTACGCGCTATCCGCCGTCGGCCTTATCGTCGGGTACGTCTTCCGCAAGCCGACCCTCGTGACCGCTTCGCTGTTCGTGGTGGCCGCCGGCCTCGCGGTGCACGCGGGGGCGATCGGTGTCCGGTGGGTGCGCGTCGGCCACGGACCGTACCTCGGCTTCTACGAGGTCGTGTCCTCGTTCGCGTTCGTCTCGGCCCTGGTCTTCCTGGTGCTGGCGTGGCGCAGCAAGGGCTTTCGGATCGTCGGAACGGTCCTCATGCCGCTGTCCTTCCTGGCGATGGGCGCGGCCATGATGGCGCCCACCGCCGACATGGACCTGACCGGCACGCTCGCGAGTTACTGGCTGGGCATCCATGTCGCATTCGCGAAGCTCGCGTATGGCTCGTTCATCACATCGTTTGCGTTCGCCGTGATGTACATCGCGCTGTCGAGGCGTCCCGGTGATCCCGAGGCATCCGAGTCGAAGCTCCTGCGTTTCGACGACCTCACCTTCAAGTTCCTCGCGGCCGGGTTCATCTTCCTCGGCATCATGATCGTCGCGGGAGCGATCTGGGCGAACGAGGCGTGGGGCCGCTACTGGGGATGGGACCCGATCGAGACCTGGTCGCTCATCTCGTGGTTCTGCTACGCGATCGCGATCCATCTGCGGGTGACGATGGGCTGGCGCGAGAAGCGATTCGCCTGGGCGGCGATCGTTCCACTCCCGGTCGTGCTCTTCGCGCTCCTCGGGGTTGCGATCGTGTACCAGTCGGTCCACGGGGCGTACCTGACCGGGACGTAGCGACGTCGCCGACACGCAGGCGAACTGCGGGGATACCGCACTCAGATGATTGAATCCCCGGGCCGTAAGCATGGCTACTACTCCCGGCGCACTCCATACCTGGAGCCATCTCGGCGACTGCCGCAGTGCTGCCGCGTGGGAGTCCCTCGAGATGGGCGACTACGTGACGATGGAGGAGAAGGCCGCGGCGCTCGTGGCCGACGATGCTGATGATCTGGCGTACCTCACCGCCCTCCTCGCATAGCCCCTCACCCGCGCATCCGCTACACTCGATAGCCGCAGCAATCCCGCCCGAAAGGCCGCATCCGCGTGAACGCACAGGCACCCAAAGGCACCGCCGATATGCTCCCTGACGTGGCTCGCGCCTGGGAGTACCTCCAGCGCACCGCTCAGGAGCTCTTCGCGCGCTACGGCTACGAGCCCATCTACACACCGCTCTTCGAGCACACCGACGTCTTCACGCGGGGTATCGGTGAGGCCACCGACATCGTCTCGAAAGAGATGTACACGTTCGAGGACAAGGGCGGTCGCTCCATCACCCTTCGGCCGGAGGGCACGGCGAGCGTGGTGCGCTCGGCACTTGAGCACAATCTCACCGCCAACGGCGCGCAGGCCAAGCTCTACTACGCCGGGCCGATGTTCCGCTACGAGCGCCCGCAGAAGGGCCGCATGCGGCAGTTCTGGCAGATCGGCATCGAGGTGCTCGGCGCCGCCGAGCCCACCGCCGACGCCGAAGTGATCACCGTGCTGTGGCGTTACTTCGAAGCGCTCGGCGTCCCGGCGGCGAGCATGCGTCTGCTGCTCAACTCCATGGGCGACCAGGCGTGCCGCCCGGCGTATCGCGACAAGGTCGCGTCGTTCATCCGCGAGCACTCGGCGGATCTGTGCGAGGAGTGCAACCGCCGCGCGGACACCAACCCACTGCGCGCATTCGACTGCAAGAACCCCGGCTGCGTAAGCGTGCTGGCTCAGGCGCCGCTGCTCCGCGACGAGCTCTGCGATGAATGCGCGGCCCACCACGCGGCTGTGAAGTCGCACTTGGACGCGCTCGGCATCCCGTACATCGAGGAGCCTAAGCTCGTGCGAGGGCTCGACTACTACACCCGCACGGTGTTCGAGATCCAGGTGGACGCCGGGCTCGGCTCGCAGAACGCGATCGGCGGGGGAGGGCGGTACGACCGCCTCATGGAGGAGTACGACGGTCCGCCCACGCCCGGCCTCGGCTTCGCGCTCGGCTTCGAGCGGACGCTGCTCGCACTCGAGGCTGCGGGCGTCAGCATCCCTGCACCGCCGCGTGCCGAGGTGTACGTGGCCAGGGTCGATGAGAGCGTGACTGGCGATGTGTTCGCGCTGGCGCAACGCCTGCGCGATGCGGGCGTCGCGGCCGAGCTCGACCACCAGGGACGCAGCCTGAAGTCCCAGTTCAAGCAGGCCGACCGGCTCGGTGCGCGCTTCGTGGCCGTCCTCGGCCCGGACGAGGTGGCCGCAGGTGAGTTCACGCTGCGGAATATGAGCACCAAAGACGAGACCCGCGTGGCGATCGCCTCCGCGGAGGCCGCGATCGCCGCTTCACTCGGCTAGAGGAGATACGATTCGATGTTCGATGCACGCTACTCGATGCGCACACACACCGCCGGTTCGCTGACTGCTGCGAACATCGGCGAGACCATCACCGTCGCCGGCTGGGTAGCCAAGCGCCGCGACCACGGGGGCCTCATCTTCATCGATCTCCGCGACCGTAGTGGGATCGTGCAGTGCACGTTCGATCCCGATGCGTCCGGTGCGGCATTCGGTACTGCCGAGCGCGTGCGTCCCGAGTGGGTCGTCAAGCTCACGGGCACCGTGCGCCGTCGTCCCGACGGCACCGAGAACCCGAACATGGCCACCGGCGAGGTGGAAGTGATCATCACCGGCGCCGAGGTGCTCAACTCAAGCGAGACGCCGCCCTTCGAGATCGAGGCCGGGATCGACACCGACGAGGTCACCCGGATGCGCTACCGCTACCTCGACATCCGGCGCCCCGAGGTACTTTCGGCGCTTGCGTTGCGCGACCGGGTCGTGCAGCGCTTTCGCCGCTCGCTCGAAGCCCGCGGCTTCATGGAGGTCGAGACCCCGATACTCGGCAAGTCAACGCCCGAAGGCGCGCGCGACTTCATCGTGCCGAGCCGCATGAGCCCCGGCAAGTTCTACGCGCTCCCACAGTCCCCGCAGCTGTTCAAGCAGCTGTTCATGGTGGCGGGCATCGAGCGCTACTACCAGATCGCCCGCTGCTTCCGCGATGAGGACCTGCGCGCCGACCGCCAGCCGGAGTTCACGCAGGTGGACATCGAGATGTCGTTCGTGAGCGAGGACGACGTCCTTCAGATGATGGAGGACGTCATGCACGAGGTCATGAAGGAGGCGGGCGTCGATCTGCACGTGCCGCTGCGCCGGATGACGTACGCCGAGGCTATGGACCGCTTCGGCTCCGATCGCCCGGACACGCGCCTCGGCATGGAGCTGCACTGTCTCAAGAGCGTCTTCGCCGCGAGCGAGTTCAAGGTCTTCGCCGCCGCGCTCGCCTCCGGCGGTCGCGTGAAAGGGCTGAACGCGAAGGGCGCCGGTGACTGGAGCCGCGGAAAGATCGACGCCCTCAACCAGGTGGCGCTCGACGCGGGCGCCAAGGGCCTCGCGTGGGTTGCGTTCCCGACGGAGGGCGACGTGCGCTCGCCGATCGCCAAGTTCTTCTCCGCGGCCGAGATGGCGGGCCTCCGCGAGACGCTCGCCATCGAGCCGGGTGACCTTGCGCTGATGATCGCCGACGAACACGGCCTCGCGAACGAGGTGCTCGGCGTGCTCCGACTCAAGATGGCCGACGAGCTGGAGATCGAGCGTGCCGGGTTCGACGCGCTGTGGGTCGTGGACTTCCCGATGTTCAAGTACGACGCCGAGGAGGACCGCTTCTCGGCGAACCATCACCCGTTCACCATGCCGCGGGCCGAAGACATCGACAAGATCGAGTCGGCGCCGCTCGCGGTCGGCTCGTACAGCTACGACCTCGTGATGAACGGCTACGAGATCGGTGGCGGCACCCTGCGTATCCACGATGCCGACCTGCAAATGCGCGTGCTTGCGCGCCTCGGTCATTCCGAGGAGGCCGCTCGCGAGCAGTTCGGATTCCTTCTGGAGGCCCTGTCCTTCGGCGCACCGCCCCACGGCGGCATCGCCCTCGGACTCGACCGGCTCATCATGCTGCTTGCGGGAGCGAGCTCGATCCGTGATGTCATCGCGTTCCCGAAGACGTCGTCGGGCGCAGATCCGCTCACCGGCGCGCCGGACGTGGTCAGCCAACGTCAGCTTCGTGAGGTCCACCTCAAGACCGACTAGGGGAGAGCCGAACCGTGTCACCCTCCATTCTCTTCGCATCCGGCGTGGTCATCGTCGCGTCACTCGCGTTCGTGGCGCTGGGAACGGTGTACAAGTGGAATCTGGCGTCTCGTGGCTACAACCGGTGGACGCGGGTGACCGGCGTCGTCGCCGTGATCGCTCTTGCGCTCGCTGTCGCGTGGGGCCGCATCGCCGACCCGCTCATCGCCCTCGGTATCCTGGCCGGCGGTGCCGCGCTTGCTGCGGTCTTCGTGTGGGCGCACCGGCGGTTGAGCGCACGCGTCGAGCGAGAACTCGGCACGCCGGACGAGGCGCAGCCCGACGGTGGCGAGTGACCCGCGGGTGCATGCGCACGTTCCTGGTGCTACCATGATGGTGCCTTGCCTTGCGTGGCATCGGTGTCAGCGGTTGAGCCAACACTTCTTCATCGGGAGCTCTACATTTCGTGAGGGACTGGTAGCCCTTCGGGGAAGCACGAACTCACGGTGCGGGCACCCACCTGCTTAGGCAGGTTCACCCGGCCGACCACGCAGGGCGGGGTTCGGCTTGTCCCGAGCCAGTGGAGGATGCAGATGCGCAAGATCGTCGTAGCACTCGTCGTAGCACTGTTCGCACTCACGCTTGCCGGCTGTGGTGGAGGCGGGGAGGAAGCCGCCACCGAAGCGCCCGAAGCCACACCCGCCGCTCCAGCGGCGACGGTGGCCGAGGAGCCCGTCGTGGACAAGTCGGCAAACGACAACGACCTTGAGCCCGGGCCGTTCCCGTCGTTCACGACCACCGAGACGCCTGCCGTCTTTACCGAGAAGCTCGATCGCGGACAGCCCATGCTGATCCTGTTCCACGATGATGCGCAGCAGGTGACCGTGCAGACCCGCGCCGAGGTCGACGCCGTGATGAACGACTACCGCGGTCTGATCGATCTCGTCACCTTCGACGTCGGTGGCGACGCCAGCAATCCGGGCACGCTCGCGGCGGTAACCTACGCCAAGGAACTCGGCGCGGCCAGCACGCCGTACCTGCTCGTTGTTGACGGCGGCGGGTTCATCACCTGGCGGAGCAAGGGCTACACCGAACAGGGCAGTCTCAGGCGTGAGGTGGAGCGGGCCACCCGCTAACCGTGCGCGACCTCTTCGACGATGCGGCCGAGCAGCGCCTCGCAGCAGGCGCGCCGCTGGCTGCTCGGATGCGCCCCCGCACCCTGGAGGAATTCGTCGGCCAGGCCGATGCGCTGGGTCCCGGCACGGTACTCCGGACCGCGATCGAGCTTGATGCGCTCTCATCACTGATCTTCTACGGGCCGGCAGGCACCGGGAAGACCAGTCTCGCCCGCATCATCGCGGGCATCACCAACGCGTACGTGGCGGAGATCTCCGCAGTGAACGCGGGGGTCAAGGACGTGCGGACCGTCATCGACTCCGCGCGTGAGCGTCTCAAGATGACCGGGCGCCGTACCGTGCTCTTCATCGACGAGATCCACCGCTTCAACAAGTCGCAGCAGGACGCGCTCCTCCATGCGGTGGAGGATCGCCTGATCGTGCTTATCGGCGCCACCACGGAGAACCCGTTCTTCGAGGTGAACGCGCCGCTCATCAGCCGATCCCGCATCGTGGAATTCACGCCGCTCACTGATGATGACATCCGCGAGATCGTCAGCCGGGCCGTGGTCGATGCGGAGCGCGGTCTGGGCGGGTCGGTCACTCTTGCGGCCGATGCGCTCGATCTGATCGTGCAACTTGCAGGCGGCGACGCGCGCGTCGCCCTCACCACACTCGAACTCGCAGCCCAGCTCGCCACGTCGGAGGAGGGCGGCGAGGTCACGACCGGTCATGTCACGCGTGCCTCCGCGGTGCGCGCCATCCCGTACGACAAGACGGGCGATGTGCACTACGACGTCATCTCGGCGTTCATCAAGTCGGTGCGCGGCAGCGACCCCGACGCCGCGGTCTACTGGCTGGCACGCATGGTCCACGGCGGCGAGGACCCGAAGTTCATCGCGCGACGCATGATGATCCTCGCTTCGGAGGACATCGGCATGGCAGACCCGCAGGCACTACTCATGGCGCATGCCGCATTCAAGGCCGCCGAGTCCATCGGATGGCCGGAGGCGCGCATCGTCCTGTCGCACGTGGCGATCTACCTGGCTCTCGCGCCGAAGAGTAATGCCGCGTACCTGGCGATCGACGAGGCCCTGCGCGACGTGCGCGAGGGGGAGGCACAGCTGGTTCCCGACCATCTGCGCGACCGGCATCGCCCTGGTGCCGACGAGTATCCGGTGTACAAGTACCCCCACGACTTCCCGGACGCGCGCGTGGAGCAGCAGTACCTGCCGGATGGACTTGCGGGCACCACGTACTACCGCCCGAGGGACGCCGCCGCCGAAGATGGCGCTGCGGTGACGGACGATCCGACCGATAGGTCCTGAGCAGGCGCGTTTGCTACACTGAGCGGGTATCTTCGGCAGCGATCGCTAGGGGCAGACGGTGGACCTCGCAGGCGCGCTCGGCATCGCTCTTTCAATCATCACCATCGTGCTGGTACTCGCCGGCATCTACGCCGTCCGCGTGCTCGTTGTCGCGGTCCGGAGCCTGCTCGCGGCGGTCGAGGAGATCCGCAGCCGGCTCGTCCCGTTGCTGGACAAAGCCGATGTGACCGTTGATGCCGTGAACGCCGAACTACTTCGTCTCGATGCCATCGTGACGCAGGCCGAAGAGGTCGGCGACGCGGTATCCACAGCGAGTGACTTCATCCGCTCACCGGTCAACCGTACGGCCGAGGGACTCGCACGGCTGGCGCGTTCGTTCCGTAAGTGACGGGCAGCCGCTTCATGGTGCTCGCATCGAGGAGGACTCATGGGTAAGGACCGTGTCACGCTCACCGTACCGGCACGTGCGGAGTATGCCCGCACGGTCCGGATGACGGCTGCCGAGTTGGCCGCCCGCATCGGCATGTCCTACGACGAGGTCGATGACGTTCGCATCGGCGCCGAGGAGGCGTTCGTCTATGCCTGCGAGTGCGCGGGTGATCCCGCCGAGGTCACCTTCTCCTTCCTGGTAGAGGAGGGTGTCCTGAGTGCCGAGGTGCGGCCGTTGCCCGCATGTTGTGCGGTTGAAGGCGCACGCTCCGCATCCGAAGGCTACGCCGAGTTCATCCTGCGTTCCGTGTGCGACGAGTTCGAGGTCTGTCATGAGGAGGGCTCATGCATCTTGAAGCTCAGCCACCGTGCGGCGGTTCCGGAGGGTGACCTTGCCTAGGACCGCCAAGCGACAGGAACGGCGACTGGTGTGGGACAAGGCGCACACGCGCGCGTTGTTCCTGCACTACCGAGAATTCGGCGACGAGGAGTCGCGCGACGAGCTCATCACGATGTACCTCAACTTGGTGAAGTACCTCGCGAGCCGGTTCCGCAACCGCGGCGAACCGATCGACGACCTCATCCAGGTCGGCACCATCGGGCTGATCAAGGCCATCGACCGCTTCGATACCGGCCGGGAGGTGGAGTTCACCACGTACGCGACGCCGACGATCGTTGGTGAGCTCAAGCGGTACTTCCGCGACAAGGGATGGGCCATCAAAGTCCCGCGTCGGCTTCAGGAGCTCTCGTTCCGCGTGAACCAGGCGGTGGACGCCCTCACGCAGAACCTCCAGCGTTCACCGACCATCATCGAGATCGCGGCGTACCTCGATGTCACCGCCGAAGACGTGCTTGCCGCGCTCGAGACGAGCGAGGCATACAACTTCGTGTCACTCGAGAGCGACCGCAACGTCGATGGCAGTGACTCGTTCAGCATCCTCGAGTACATCGGCGAGGACGACGCTCTGATGGCGCTGGTCGACGATCGCACGACACTCTCCGAGGCGCTGAAGTTCCTGGCGCCACAGGAGCAGCGGGTGTTGTACCTGCGCTTCTTCCAGGGCCTCACGCAGACTGAGATCGCGACGACCCTCGGCATCTCGCAGATGCAGGTCTCGCGGCTGCTGCGCAAGACCCTGAAGGTGCTCCGCGAGCACATCGTCGTCGAGGAGGTCTAGGTGCCGAAGTCGCTCATCCACTACGAGCCGAGGGACCGCTGGGCGCATGTCCTCACGGTCACGTGGTCGCTTGTCGGTATCGGCATCCTGCTCGCCGCGGCCGGCTGGCTGCTCGGCCGTGTGTCGGCGGCGCTCGTGCCGTTCCTGTTGGCTGTCGTGATCGTCTTCATGTTCCGCAACCCGGTCGCGTACCTCGAGCGGCGGGGGATGAAGCGGGGCGCAGCGGTGGGGATCTGCTATCTCATCAGTTTCGCGGTGTTCGGCACCGTTCTCGGCTTCCTGGTTCCCGCAGTCGTCGATCAGGTCCGCGACTTCATCGTGGCGTTCCCCGACTACTACGAGAGGGCCAGCCAGATGGTTCTCGACCTGCAGAACCGGTACCAGGCGCTGATCGTTCCGCCGTGGATGGAAGACGCGCTCGCGAACCTGCAGGACACGATCACGAAGCAGTCCGCCGAGTGGTCGCAGGCACTTGCCAAGGAGATATTCAGCGTTGGCGGCTCCGCGCTCTCCATGCTTGCGACCGGCGTGATCGCCCTGGTCGCGGGCTTCTGGATTCTGAAGGACCTGCCCACGATCAACGCCGAGCTGCTCCTGCTCGCCGGCCCGGGTCGCCGGGAGGAAGCGAGCATCGTCACGAGCAAGGTCTCGCGCATCCTTGGCGGCTACCTGCGCGGGCAGCTCACTCTGTCGCTCGTGACCGGCACGATCGTGGCCATCGGCCTCACCATCATCGGCGTGCCGTACTCGCTCGTGATCGGCCTGCTTGCCGCCGTCCTGAACGTCATCCCGTGGATCGGTCCCACACTCACGGCGGTCATCGCCGGCATCGCGGCGGCTTTCGTGAGTCCGCTGCACATCCTCGGCGCAGTCGCTATCTGCCTGGGCGCTCAGCAGGTCACCGAGTACTTCATCCAGCCGCGGGTGATGTCCGAGCAGGTCGACCTCCACCCGCTCCTGGTGATATTCTCGCTGCTTGCCGGTGGTACCCTGTTCGGGTTCGCAGGCCTCGTGCTGGCGATCCCCGTGGCGGCCATCGGCAAGGGCCTGTTCGTCTACTACTTCGAGAAGTACACGGATTCGAAACTTTCCACCGAAGACGGCGCGCTGTTCCGCGAGAAGGACGACGACGGGCCTGTGGAGTGCGAGTCCGCAACGGATGCGGGTACTGCAGGTTCTCGCGCCGGGGGCGATTCGTCGTCCGCCGGCGATGACGGGCCCGACGCGGTCTAGAGTCCCACGACACACCTGAGGAGAACGCCACTCGTGAAGTCCGCCGAGATCAGAGAGAGCTTCCTATCGTTCTTCGAGAGCAAGGGCTGCAAGCGCCTGCCCTCGTCGTCACTCGTTCCCGACGACCCGTCGCTGTTGCTCACCTCGGCCGGCATGGTGCAGTTCAAGCCGGTCTTCTTAGGCGCGCGCGACATAGGCGTGACGCGCGCCACCACGTGCCAGAAGTGCGCGCGCACCACCGACATCGACATCATCGGCACCACGGGCCGGCACCATAGCTTTTTCGAGATGCTCGGCAACTTCAGCTTCGGCGACTACTTCAAGAGCGAGGCATGCGCGTGGGCGTACGAGTACTCCACGAGAGTGCTCGGCATGGATCCCGGGCGGTTGTGGTTCTCGATCTACGAGGACGACGACGAGGCCGAAGGCATATGGCGCGATGAGGTAGGCGTGCCGGCCGACCACATCGTGCGGATGGGCGCGAAGGACAACTTCTGGAGTGCCGGCCCCACGGGCCCGTGCGGTCCGTGCTCGGAGCTCTACTATGATCAGGGCCCCGAGGTGGGCTGCGGTCTGGACACCTGCGCGCCCGGCTGTGACTGCGACCGGTATGTGGAGTACTGGAACCTCGTGTTCATGCAGTACGACCGCGCCGAGGACGGCACGCTCACCCCTCTGCCGAAGAAGAACATCGACACCGGCATGGGCCTCGAGCGCGTGGCCGCCATCATGCAGGGCGTTCACACCAACTTCGAGACCGACGACCTGCGCGCGCTCGTGGCGGTCGCCGAGGACATCACGGGCGCCACGCTCGGCACTGCTGCGAAGAGCGACGTGTCGCTGCGCATCCTCGCGGATCACGCGCGCGCGGTGGCGTTCCTGATCGCCGACGGCGTCCTGCCGGGCAACGAGGGTCGAGGCTACGTGCTGAGGCGTCTGCTGCGGCGAGCGATCCGCCACGGACGGCTTCTCGGTGTGGAGAACACCTTCATGCTTCGGCTCATCGACGTCGTGATAGAGCGCTGGGGCACACCGTACCCCGAGCTCGTCGAGCATGCCGACCTCATCCGCGGGATCGTCGCCTCCGAGGAGGAGCGCTTCGGCACCACGCTGCGTCAGGGGCTCGCGTTCCTTGACGCCGCCATCGAGCGCACGAAGGCCGAGGGTGGCGCCGTGCTCGATGGGGTGGGCGCCTTCACGCTGCACGACACCTACGGCTTCCCGTACGAGCTCACGTCCGAGATCGCGGCCGAGGCTGGCCTAGAGGTCGACGGCGACGCCTTCGCGGCGGCGATGGAGGAGCAGCGCGAGCGCGGTCGGGCGGCCGTGAAGGACGAGTCATGGTCGAGCATCGGCAGTGCGTTCGACGGGATCGCGCGTGCGGGTGCGACGGAGTTCGTCGGCTACGCACGCGACGAAGCCGCGACGACCATCGTGGGCATCGTCGTGGACGGAGCCTCCGTCGATCGCGTGGAGGCCGGGACGGCCGCCGACATCGTTCTGGCGGCGACGCCGTTCTATGCCGAGCAGGGCGGCCAGGTGGGCGATACGGGCACGATCACGGCGGGAGGCGCCGTCTTCGCGGTCCGCGATACGCGCTTCCCGGTCCCCGGTGTGGCCGCGCACTCCGGCACGCTGGAGTCCGGCGCGCTCGTGGTGGGGGATGCCGTCACCGCGTCGATCGACGTGATGCGCCGCGAGCGCATCCGCCGCAACCACACGGCCACACACATCCTGCACTGGGCGCTTCGCCGCATCCTCGGCGAGCACGTCAGGCAGTCGGGGTCGCTCGTCGCCCCCGAGCGCCTGCGGTTCGACTTCACGCACTTCGAGGCGGTCTCAGCCGAGCAGCTGCGCCGTGTCGAGGAGATGGCGAACCACAAGATCATGGAGAACCATCCGGTACGCAACTACGAGACGTCGCTCGTCACGGCTCGCGAGATGGGCGTGACCGCGCTCTTCGGTGAGAAGTATGGCGAGATCGTGCGCGTGCTCGAGGTCGGCAACTTCAGTAAGGAGCTCTGTGGCGGTACACACGTGGGCCGCTCGAGCGAGATCGGGCTCGTGAAGATCACCTCCGAGGGCAGCGTGGGTGCGAACCTTCGCCGCATCGAAGCCGTCACGAGCTTCGACGCGCTCGCGTATCTTGAGCGTATAGAGGAGCAGCTTGCCGAGACCGCGGCGGCGCTTCGTGTAGGCACGTTCGATGTGGCCGACAGGGCCGCCGCACTCGTGAAGCGTGTGAAGGACCTCGAGGCGGCGGCGAAGAGCGGCCGCACTGGCGCGGCCTCGTTCGACCCGCAGAGTGTGCCGTCCTACACCACAACCCACTACCAGCTCGCCGTAGGCCATGTGCCGCCTATGAGCGCCGCTGAGTTGCGACATGCGGCGGACGCGATTCGGGAAGTACTCGGCGATGCGAGTGCGGTCGTCCTCGCCACGACAGATGTGGATAGCAAAGCACCGCTACTCACAGCCTCTGGTACGGCGGTTGCGGTGCAGGCGGGCTTCAACGCGGGAACGCTCATCCGCTCGATCGCGCCGCACATCAAGGGCGGCGGCGGCGGCCGGCCTGAGATGGCGCAGGCGGGCGGCAAGGACGCCGCCGGGATCGACGCGGCGCTCGCCGAGGCTCGACGCATCCTCGGAGTGGGGTAGCCGCCGTGCGTGCGCTCGGTCTCGATATCGGGTCCGTGCGTGTGGGCGTCGCGGTGTCCGACCCCGATGGCGCGGTAGCCTCGGCAGTCGCCGTTCTCGACGCGCGTGAGCTTGCGCGTGATACCCGCTCACTCGCGCGTATCGTCGAGGACTATGAGGCCGAGCAGCTGGTCGTCGGCCTCCCGCTCACGCTTTCGGGCGATGAGGGTCCGCAAGCCGCCGAGGTCCGCGGGGTCGCCGGGCGGCTCGCGGATGCACTTGGCCTTCCTGTGGCATACCAGGACGAGCGGAACTCGAGCGCCGAAGCCCGCCGCGCGATGCGGGCCGCGGGGTTGAGCGAGAGAGAGCAGCGGGGCTCGCTCGACAAGGTCGCAGCGGTGATCCTCCTCCAGACGTGGCTGGACGCGCGACGCGCCGGGGGGCAGACATGAGCCCGGACACGCATCCTTCGACCGAGCGCGGGATCAGGCGGCCTGACGTCCGCTCGCGCCGCCGTACGCTCGTCACACTGGTCGCGGCCGTGCTCGCCATCGTGCTGGTGGTCGTTCCAGCCTATGCGGTCTGGCAGCTCTTCTTCGCCGACGAGTCCGGTGCCGAGCACGGGGTGGCCGTGCAACTCGAGATCCCCGCAGGAGCGTCGACGGGCGACATCGCCGGCATCCTATCCGACGCGGGCGTCATCGACAACGCCGCGATGTTCCGTTTGCGCGCCCGGTTCGATGGCATCGACGGTGAACTGCGTTCGGGCATCTACGACCTCACCACCGGGATGGCGTACGAGGACGTGCGCGATCGGCTGCTTGCTGGCCCGCCGATCGACTACGTCACGGTCACGATCCCCGAAGGGTTCACGGTCGAGCAGATCGCCGATCGTTTGCAGGAGCAGGCGGGCATCTCGCGTGAGGAGTTCCTCGAACTCGCGATGGGGAGGGCCGCTGACTTCTCGGCCGACCATCCCTACCTCGCCGACGCGTACGACGGCTCGCTCGAGGGCTACTTGTTCCCCAAGACGTACCGGATCGTGCGGGGCGCGGCAACTGCGGACGCGATCGGGATGATGCTCGACCAGTTCGATGCCGAGGTCGCGACCGTGGACTCCTCGTACGCGACCTCCCGAGGTCTCACGCTCCATCAGATGGTGACGCTCGCCTCGATGATCGAGCGCGAGGCGCGTCTCGCCGAAGAGCGTCCGCTCGTGAGCTCGGTGATCTACAACAGGCTGGCGATCGGCATGAACCTTGAGATCGACGCCACGATCGAGTACGTGATCAAGAAGAACCGTCCGCGGCTGCTCAACAGCGACCTCGCGGTTGAGAGTCCGTACAATACGTACAAGTACGCAGGTCTGCCGCCGGGTCCCATAGCGAGCCCCGGGCTTGCCTCGCTTGAGGCGGCAGCGGCACCCGCGCAGACCGAGTACATCTACTACGTCCTCACCGGGACTGATGGGTCGCACACATTCTGTGTCACCTACGAGGAATTCCTGGTGGCGAAGGAGAAGTCGAGAGAGGTGACCCCGTAAGCGCATGAGCCAGACCATCGAAGCTGCCATCAACATCGAGGGTGCTCGCAAGGCGTACAAGCCGGTCATCGGCGGGCCATCCCGTGAGGCCGTCCGTAACGTCTCGATCTCGGTCGCACCAGGCACGATCCACGGACTGCTCGGACCCAACGGCGCCGGCAAGACCACCACCATCAAGATGCTCCTCGGTCTCGTACGTCCGACCGCCGGGACCTTCCGCATACTCGGCGAGGATTCGACGAAGCCCGCAGGTCGGCGTGCCGTGGGCTTCATGCCGGAGCAGCCGTACTTCCCTCAGCACCTCACCGCCGCGCACGCACTCAGGCTCTACGCGCAGCTCTCCGGCGTGCCGAAGGGTGACATCGCGGGGCGCACGACCGCGCTCCTGGAGCGCGTCGGGCTCGCAGGCCGCGAACGCGCGACGCTCTCGACGTTCTCGCGAGGCATGCTGCAGCGGCTCGGCATCGCCCAGGCGCTCATCAACGAGCCGACCGTGGTTGTGCTCGATGAGCCGGCCTCGGGGCTCGACCCCGTGGGTCAGCGAGATATCCGCAATCTGATGCTCTCGCTTCGGGATGCGGGCGTGACCGTGCTGCTCTCCTCGCATCAGCTGTCCGAGGTCGAGACGGTCTGCGACGAGGTGACGATACTGAACGCGGGTCGTGTGGCCGCGAAGGGCGATCTCGATGCGCTCCTGGACATCGAGGGTCGCACGTCGATCCGTGCGCGCGGGCTCGGCGATGAACTGCCGCCCGCGCTGGCGCAGCTTGCGGGAAGCGTGGCGGCATCGGGGGGTGTCTGGGTGTTCTCGGTAGCCGACGAGGGCGTCCGCGCCGCGGTCGACGCCGTGGATGACGCGGGCGGTCGCGTCGAGGCCATCGCGCCGATGCGCGACTCGCTCGAGGACTACTTCGCCCGTCTGCTCGCCGAGACGGCGGGGGAGGTGGGTGCCCGATGATGCGGTGCATCTGGCCGATCGCCCTTGGTGTCGTCGCAGACAGCCTGCGGCGCAAGGTCGTGTACGTGGTGCTCGTGTTCGCCGCGCTGCTCGCGTTCGCGATCCCGTCACTCCCGGACTACGGGCTGGGTGTCGAGAGCGCGGTCTTCCGTGAGGTCGCCCTTGCGCTTGCGTTCGTGACGGCGCTCGTGGTCACGCTCTCGCTCGCAGCCAATCGCATCCCGGGCGAGCTCGAGCGGCGCACCGTCTACAACGTGGTCGCCAAGGGCGTGAGCCGCTGGGAGTACCTGGTGGGAACGTGGCTCGGTGTGTTCCTGGTGGCCGGCGGGGTGATGGTGGCGTTCACCGTGATCGAGCAGGTGATCGGGCTCATCACGTACGGCGAGTACATGTGGCTGCTGTGGGAGGGTGCGCTCGCGATCTGGCTCGAGATGGGGGTCGTCGCCGCTTTCGCAGTTGCGGTCTCCGCCGTCACCGGTCCGGTCGTGGTCGTCACGGCCACGCTGGCCGCGCTGTTCATAGGGCACTCGCGGAGCACGCTCCTCGGCGGCGAGGGGGCGCTCGCCCTGCAGCCCTTCATGCCGTCGCTCGACGCGTTCAACGTTGTGAACCCCGTCGCGCACGGCAGTGGTGTGCCGCTGCTGTACCTGGCGAGCATGGTGGTCGTCTTCCTGGGACTCGCCGGTCTCTCGCTGCTGCTCGGCGGCGTGCTGCTCTCGCGGAGGGACCTCTAGCATGGGCACCGGAGCCACACGCATCCGGTTGATAGCGGGCGTCGTGCTGGCGCTCGTCCTCGCGCTCGGCGGACAGGCGCTGGCCGACTCGCTCGTGCCCGAGGCCTCCGGAGCGGATACCAATGCGGCCGTGGGCCGGGCGGCCTCGTCGTACCTGACGGGCATCCGGCGGTTCGGCGCCGCCGTGCTCTGGAACCGGCTCGACCCGATCCTTCACGGCTACTACAGGAATGTGCCGCTCTCGGAGCAGCGCTACATGCTCAGCACCATCGCCATGGTGGAGGCACTCGACCCGGAGTTCACGCAGTCGTACTACACGGGCTCCTGGGTGCTCATCCAGAACGATCGGCTTGACGAGGGCCTCCGCATGGCGGAGCGGGGCGTGCGGGAGGTCCCCACGTCGGGCCTGCTGCTCACCAATCTCGCCCAGCTTCAGTACCTGTACGCCGAAGACCGGGATGGTGCCCTCGAGACCGCGATGGCCGGACTGGAGCCCGAGGTTGAATGGGAGAGCCTGTCCGACCAGTACCAGGGCTATGTGATCTTCCGCGACATCTTCAAGGCCGCAGACCGTGACGATCTGTACCAGCAGACGCTCACCGAGATGGCGCGGCTCGATGCGGAGATCGAGGCCAATCCAGAAGAGGCCGACCACGACCACGATCACGACAACGACGGAGTCCCCGACCACTAGGAGCGCCGAGCGCTGCTCAGCCCCGACCACTACTACACGAGCGTCCGCGCGATAGATCTGCAGGGGCTGCGCGCTGCCGGGGTGAGGGCGCTGCTGATCGATGTGGACAACACGGTCTCGCCACACCACTCTCCGGTGCTGATCCCCGAGATGCGCGAATGGCTTGCGTCACTTCCGGAGGCAGGCTTCTCGGCGCGCCTGGTGTCGAACAACTGGCACGCCGATCTCGGCGAACGGGCTGCCGCACTCGGCGTCCCCGCCGTTGGCAAGGCGAAGAAGCCCCTGACCAGCGGTTTCAGACGGGCCGCGCGTGAACTCGGGGTCACGCCGAAGCAGTGCGCGGTCATCGGGGATCAGATCTTCACCGATATTCTCGGTGGCAACCTGTTCGGGGCGACCACTGTTCTGGTGCAGCCACTCGCTCCGGCGGATCTGCCGCACACGCGTGTACTTCGGCGGCTCGAGCGGGTCATAATGAACGGACGGGTCCCCGAGGCCTGAGCGATCCACGCGGGGAGGCACATGCGCTTGGACATCAACGGACGCACACGGCCGACGGCGGTCATCGGCTGGCCGGTGGCCCAGTCGCTGTCGCCTGCCATGCACAACGCCGCGTACCAGGCGATGGGATTGAACTGGGCGTGCCTCCCGCTTGCCGTGCCCGATCAGCGGGCGCTCGTCGCGTTCGTCGAGGCCGCGCGCAGGCTTCCGTTCGTTGGCTTCAACGTCACCATGCCGTACAAGCAGGCCCTGGCCGAGTTGTGCGATGAGACGGCCACGCTCGCGCAGATGGCCGGCGCCGTCAACACGGTGCACTGCGTCGACGGCCAACTGATGGGCTACAACACCGATGGTCGCGGGATGCTCGAATCGTTGGCCGAGGATCTCGGCTTCGACGCGGCGGGTGCGTCCGTCGCCGTGATCGGCTCCGGCGGTGCAGCAGGCGCCGCGGTGACCGCGCTCATCCTCGCCAAGGCGGGGAGTCTGGCCCTCGTCAACCGCGACGTCGATCGCGCCGAGCAGCTGGTGGATCGCGTCAGGGATCGGCTGCGGGGCATGTCCGTGGGCGTCCATCAGTTGGGTGATGCCGCAGCGGATGCCGTGCGCTCGGCCGATCTGATCATCAACGCGACTCCAGTCGGCATGGGCGCCGAGGACCCGAGTCCAGTTCCCGCCGCCTGGTTGCGCGAAGGTCAGGTCGTGCTCGACATGGTCTATCGCCCCGGCGTTACGGCGCTCGTGCATGAGGCGACCGCCGCCGGCGCGCGCGCCGCGAGCGGTCTGGGCATGCTGGTCGCGCAGGGCGCGCTTGCCATCGATATCTGGGCGGGCGCGGACAGAGCGCAGGCCAAGGCGCCGCGCGATGTGATGCGCGCGGCGGCCGAGGCGGCGATGAGCCGGGTCGCCGTGCCCAGGGAGGACGGGTCGTGACCGCAGCCTCGGGAAAGCGCCTGGGTCGCGTCCTCGTCCAGTCCGGGCTCATCACGCAGGAACAACTCGACGTCGCCCTCGTCGAGCCGTCGGGACGCTCGCTGTGTGCGGTGCTCGTGGATGAGGGCATTGCTGACGACATGACGATCGCCCGCGCGATCGCCGAGAGCATGGGTCTTCCCTTCGTCGACATCGGCGGGGTGGAGATCGATCCCACCGCGACCACGCTCATCACGCTCGACCTCGCGCGTCGCCACACCTGTCTCCCGATACGGATCCAGGACGACGAACTTGTCGTGGCGATGTCCGACCCCGCGAACATCTTCGCGATCGACGACCTGCGGATCGTCACCGGATACGACATCCGTCCGGTGGTAGCACCCGAGAGCGACCTGCTCCAGGCCATCGACCGCTTCGCCACGATGCAGGAGAACGTCGACGAGATGGTCGGCGGTATCGAGACGGCGAGCCTGTCCGACGATGAAGGGGAGGATGTCAGCGACGAGGGCGAGGCACCGGTTGCCAAGATCCTCAATCACATCGTCACCGAGGCGATCCGGCAGGGCGCCGGCGACATCTACATCGAGCCGGGCGAGCGTGACATCAGGGTGCGCTATCGCATAGACGGTGTGTGCCAGGAGGTCATGAGCAGCCCGAAGAAGATCCACCGGCAGCTGCTCAGCCGCCTGAAGATCCAGTGCGCGATGGACATATCCGAACGACGCATTCCGCAGGACGGGCGTTTCGGCGTGATCCTCGATGGCAAGTCTGTCGACTTCCGTGTGGCCGTGCTGCCGACGGTCGAGGGCGAGATGGCGGTCATGCGTCTGTTGCGCAAGGACGCGATCATGATGTCCCTCGAGGACCTCGGCTTCCTGCAGCAGCCGATGGAGCGCATCGTGGAGGCGCTCGACCGACCGTACGGCGCATTGCTTGTAACGGGACCGACGGGTTCGGGCAAGTCCACCACGCTCTACGCGGCCATCAACAAGACCACGAAGCCCACCGTCAACCTGATCACGGTCGAGGACCCGGTCGAATACCGGCTGGAGGGCCTGTCGCAGGTGCAGGTACACGAGAAGGCGGGTCTGACGTTCCCGGCGGCGCTCCGGTCGATCCTGCGCCAGGACCCGGACGTCGTGATGATCGGTGAGATCCGCGACAAGGAGACGGCCACGATCGCCATCGAGGCTGCACTCACCGGCCACCTCGTGCTCTCGACGCTCCACACCAACGACGCGCCGTCGGCACTCACCCGGCTTACCGAGATGGGCGTGGAGCCGTTCCTGTCGGCCTCGGCGATCAACTGCGTGCTCGCACAGCGGCTCGCCCGGCGTCTGTGCAAAGAGTGCAGGGAGAAGTACACGCCCGACGAAGAGGCCCTGGAGCGTATCCGGTTCCCGTTCGAGCCCGGGCATCCGCCGCAGCTGTACCGCGCGGTGGGGTGCAATAAGTGCAACAACATCGGCTACAAGGGGCGGATGGGCGTTCACGAGGTCATGACGATGACCGAGGAGATCGAGCGCGCATGCGTCAACCATGCGTCGGGTGATGAGATAGCGCGCATAGCCATAGAGCAGGGGATGAAGACGCTCCGAGACGACGGATTCGAGAAGGTGCTCGCGGGCACCACCTCCATCGAGGAGATCATGCGCGTCGTCGTCTGACGCGTCCTACCTGCGATTTCGCGGTTGTTTCCCCCTACCCGACGTGAGAAACTGAAACCGTTCGGCCGTGGGCCGGGCAGTTCTTGCGTGCCTTGAGAACGGGGGCGGCCTACCTGTGCCGCGTCTGATGGAGTTGAGGTGACCATGGTAGACAAGGGCGTTGGCGACTACTTCATCACCGATACCGACGATGAGTCGTTCGAGGACGACGACCTGCTCGCCGCCCCGGTCGTGGTGCCTGTGACCCCGCAGCGCGCCGCGCCGGCACCGGTCGCCGCGCAACCCGCGCCGGTCGCTGCTCCGGGACCGGCCGCCGCGCCGGCACCGGTCGCCGCTCCGGCGGCTGCCGCACCGCCCCAGGCGTACGTCGCACCGGCGGCTCAGGAGCGTCCGCAGACGGCCGTGCGCCAGGCCACGCGAGAGCAACTGCTGGCGGCGGCGCTCGATGACCTCATGCGGGAAGATCCGGACATTCAGGCCTCAGCGCTGGTGAGTCTCGATGGATTCACGATGGCATCGGCACTTCCTTCCGGCATGCAGGCCGATCGCGTCGGCGCGATGTCCGCGGCGATCCTCGGCCTCGGTGAGCGCGCCGCGGCCGAACTGGGACGCGGTCATCTCTCCCAGGTCTTCATCGAGGGGGAGGGCGGGTACGTGCTGCTCGTGGCGGCAGGAGACCGCGCGGTCCTCACGGTGATGGCCGATCCCGCCGCCAAACTCGGCCTGGTCCTTTACGACATGAAAGCCACCGCGGGGCGCATCAGCCAGATCCTTGCCTGAGCGCCTGCGGATGCCCTGCACGACACGACGCGCCGAGGAGTGACGGTCCGGATCTATGGCACTGCGCGGCAATCTCAAGGACTTCAGCCTACCCGACGTCTTCCAGCTCGTTCAGCTGAGCGGGAAGACGGGTGTGCTGCGCATTCAGGGCACCGAGGCCGAAGGTAGCATCTGGTTCCGCGACGGCGACGTCTTCTTCGCGCAGTCCAACTGGAGGCGCGAGCAACTCGGCGAACGGCTCGTGAGCGCGCAGCGCATCACGCCCGCGGCGCTCGCCCGTGCGCTCGATCTCCGTGCGGCGGAGCCTGACGAGGGGCGCCGCCTCGGCGAGATCCTGGTGAACGAGGGTTACATCACGCAGCAGGTGCTGGAAGCATTCGTCCAGGAACAGATCCAGGACACGATCTTCGATCTCATGCGTTGGGATGAGGGCGAATTCGACTTCGAGGTCTTGCCGTCGATCGTTCACGAGGACATCGGTCTGTCGGTCTCGGTCGAGAACATCGTGATGGAAGGCGCCCGCCGGCTGGAAGAGTGGCAGCGCATCAAGAAGAAGGTCCCGTCCACGGACATGGTCTTCAAGATGGCCACCGCGCCCGGCGAGGGCACCTTCGAGATCTCACTCAAGCCGGTCGAATGGGCGCTCCTGCTCCTGATCGACGGGACGCGGTCGGTGCGGGAGCTCGCCGTGGACACCCACTCCACAGACTTCGAGGTCGCCCGGGTCGTGTATGGGCTGTTCTCGGCAGGGCTGCTCGAGGTGCCGTCCGATGATGAGATCGAGCGCCTGAGGGCGGATCGTGCCCGACGCGACGACAAGCGGGCGAAGCTCGAGGCCGAGCGCGCCGCACGAGAGGCCGGTGAGCTCGCCGCCACTCTTGAGATCGAGTCCAAGCTTGCCGCCGACGCCGAGGAGCGCAGGGCCGCCGAGGACCTGACTCAGACCGGGCCAGTCGTCGAGGAGGAACTCTCCGCCGGGGAGGACGTCGCCGCGCCTGCGGCGCCCGGGCCGGACCGCGTGGTCGAGGAGCCGGAGTTCCTGGCCGCGGGAGCGGAGCCGCCGTCGCCCGACGACATGGCGGTCTTCGAGCAGATGATGGCTTCCGTGTTGACGCCTCAAGGCGTCGAGCCCGAACCGGAACTCGAGGTCGAGCCCGAGTTGCTCGTCGTGCCGGAACTCGAGATCCCCACGCCCTTCGAGACGGAGATGGTGCCCGGCCTCGACTTCATCCCCGAGCCCGAACCCCAGACCGAGCCCGAACCCCAGCCCGAGTCCGAACCCCAACCGCAGGCAGACTTCGTGTACGATTTCACCTCGGACTTCCAGCTGGAGCCTGAGGCGGAGGTGGCGCCAGCGGCCGAGCCGACCCTCGCGGAGATCGAGGCCGCTCTGGCAGGCGCGCAGCCGATGCCGGAGGTCGCATCCGAGTTCCTCCAACCTGCCGTGCCTGCTGAAGAAGAGTTCGTGATCGGTGCGATCCCGGACGCCGACCTGTCAGAGATCCCTGCGCCACCGGTCGCCGATACCGAGATGCAGCCGGACGCATTCACGCCCAGTGGCGACTTCGAGGCCGATCTCCGGTCCCTCGGCCTGGGTGAGCTGCCCGAGGAGCTCCTGCGGCCGGAGCCGCCAACTGAGACCAGAGTCCCGATGTCCGACCTTGAGTCGGCAGCCGCCGCTGAGCCGTCCGCAGAGTTCGACGCCGAATCCGTGACGGAGCCGGAATCGGAACCCGAGTACATCCTCGAACCGGAGACCGAGCCGGAGCTCGAGCCGGAGCCGGCCGACGCTGACCTCGATTCGCTGCTGGCCTCGCTCGAGGCCGAGGCCGAGCCCGCATCCGCAGGTGTCATCTCCTCGGGCACCGACTACGGTTCCGACGACGCATCGGAGGGCGTGATCTCCACGGACGCGTTCCTCGCCGAGTTCGACGGCGTCGGGCTGTCCGGCGGCCTGGGCGATGAGCTCACGGCGCTCACCGGAGGGGGCGGAGCGGGCCGTTCGCGTCCGGTCGCAACCGTATCGAAGCTCCCCGAGGAGGGCGAGTCGCACATGCTCCACCGTGACGAGATGGTCGACCGGAGTCTGCTCGAGAAGATCATCGAAGGCGTCGAGAATCTGTAGAAGAAGGACGGAGCACGTATGCAGTCGGTCAAAGTCGTGATTACCGGGCCGTTCAACGCCGGCAAGACGACCTTCATAAGGGCGGTCAGTGAGATCACCGTGCTCTCCACCGAGCGTCAGATCAGCGACGCGTCGGGAGAAGGCTCCGGCGAGACGACTGTGGCGATGGACTTCGGCCGCATCACGATCTCCGACGATGTCGTGCTCTATCTCTTCGGCACACCCGGCCAGGAGCGCTTCTCGTTCATGTGGGAGACGCTCTCCGAGGGCATGCTCGGGTTCGTTCTGCTCGTCGATGCCGAAGACCAGGCGTCCTTCGAGGATGCCAGGTCGATGATCGAGTTCTTCCGCAACATGTCCGACGTACCGTTCGTGGTCGCGGCAAACAAGGTGCCGGCCACCGACATGAAGACCCTGCGCTCCGTCCGTTCGGCGATCGCGCTCGAGGACGAGATCCCGCTGCTTCCCGTGGACGCGCGCGACAAGGAGAGCGTCAAGGCGGTCCTGCTCGGCCTGCTCTACCGGATCCTCGATAGTATGAGCTGACGGTCGTGGACGAGCGATACTACATGCTCGGAGGCCTCGGACTGCTGCTGGCGGCGCTTGTCGTCTACTTCGTGATCGCTCTGGCGCGGTACCGATCGGCGGTTCGCCGCGCCCGCAAGGCGTCCGCGGCCGTGCCCGCGCCGGAGGGGGAGGCGCGCTATCTCGGTCCTTCCGCGGAGACCGCCGAGGACCCGTTCGCACTGGCCACGAGCGAGGGTGTGCCGGGCACGGTGGACGTGGTGTCCGCCGCGGCACCCAGCCAGACCCAGGTGTGGGACTTCAGCATCCCCCAGGTGCATCAGGACCGGGCGCCCGACGTCGCACCGGCGCCCGTGCCGCCACCAGCGTCCCCGCCGGCGCCCGTGCCGAGACCAGCGCCGGTTGTTGAGCCCGTAGTGGTGCCTCAGCCCGAACCCGAGCTCCCACCTGCGCCCGCACCTGCGCCCGAACCCGAGCCCGAGCCGAAGCCCGCGGCCACGAGCCTCCCGGGATACTCGCTCGCGGACGAGCTCGACCGCTTGATGATGGCGGCCGAGCAGCCTGCGCCCCTTCTTACCCCCGCAGAGCACGAGGCCGTGGTCGCGCCCGCATCACCCGCGGCGACGGAGGAACCCATGCCCATGGCGGCACCGGAGCCGCTGTACCCGCAACCTTCGGTGGGCCGGGTGCTCTCGGCGCCGGCGGTCTCGGTCCCAACACGGGCACCGGTAGCCGCGGAGTCCGCGGCCACCGCGCCGCCATCGGTTTTGGAGCCCATCGCAACTCCCGAGCGCGTGATCGCCGATGTGCCCCCGTACGCACTCGTTGCGCCCGTGGAGCTTCACTTCACGGGCGGCAGTGGCCGCATAGGCGTGAAGCCCGGAACGCGCAGCTTCGTCGAGTTCCAGCGCCTTGCGGGGATCCTGCTTCAGGACCTCAAGTCCGCACGCGGCTGGTAGGTTTCGCACCTCGCCTTCTGTCGCATCGTGTATCAACTGTCGTACTATCGTGCACGTGGGGTGAGGCGCCCCTCGGCACGCGCCATTGGGACGGAGTGATGCATTCGTGGCTGAGGCGGGTCAGCGGCTTGGCGTGCTGCTCATGCGCGCCGGCATCATAACGGAGCGGCAGCTCACTGACGCGCTCGAGGTCCACAAGGCCACCGGGAGTCCGCTCGGTCGCGTGCTCGTCGACCTCGGCTACGCCACGCAGGGCGGCATCCTGTCGGTCATGGCCAAGCAGATCGGCATCCCGTACATCGACTTCAGCGTGAAGCATCCCGATGCCAACGCGATCGCCATCGTGCCGAAGGACCTCGCCACTCGCTACACACTCATGCCGGTCGAGATCGTGGATGACGAACTCATCGTAGCGATGGCTGACCCGCAGAACGTGCTCGCCCTCGACGACCTCCGCATCATCACCGGCTACGAGATCAAGCCGGCCATCTCGACGAAGGATGACATCCTCGCGGCCATCGGGGAGTACTACAAGATGGCGACCACGATGTCCGACGAGGA